>CAJHYB010000169.1_pt1 | contig 38011 bp, 22 predicted proteins | sample 9198631 | NCBI WGS metagenome assembly CAJHYB01 (sample SAMEA7708354, study PRJEB35096) | sediment metagenome | biome: marine neritic benthic zone biome [ENVO:01000025]; feature: sediment [ENVO:00002007]; material: shallow marine sediment [ENVO:03000034] sea grass bed [ENVO_01000059] ... | reverse complement strand
TGACAACGCGAAACCAATCCTTGGCTGAACATTGTTGAAGTCTGTTTCGTGGAAGCGGCCCTGCGCCAGATTCGAGGGCATCGTCTCGACCTCGTACCGAAGTCCGAGGGTGACAGTCAGGTTGGGACGGACCCGCCACTGATCCTGAATGAAAGCGGCATAGATTTCGTGACTGTATTCGGCCGTATTCGCCTGTCGAAAGGCTTCTCCCGCCGGCCCGGCAAACAAACCAGCCTCGAAATTCGGATCTCGGGCCGGAATCTGGACTCCGAAAAACTCGCGCGGTTCTCCCACAAGGAAAAGAAGAGGCGTCGGCTGAGGGCTGAAAAAACCCTCGGGAGAGAAGGCTGCAAAGGCGGGGATCCCGACCGGTGCCAGGACATGATTCCAGATCCTGTGGAACTCTCCACCAAACTTCAGGAGATGGTTGCCCGAGGACCAACTGAAGCTTTGATTGATCTGGAGGCGCTCCTCGTCATACTGCATGAAGCCGCCGATGATTCCTCCACTGGTCATCAGATTCGGGATCTGGAGGGCCGGTTCCAGGCCAGCCCCCCTCGGCTCGAGAAGAAAACTCCTGTTTCCATACTGAAAGGACGTTTCGCTGGTCGACCTGGCTGAAACCTTCACCAGGTTGGCGGCGGCGGTCTGATCGCGGACCGGATGGTGTCTGAATGAGGACGGGAGTCCCAGACCGGGAGGTGCTCCCTGAGCATTCTCGTTCCGCTGATCGTTGAAGAGATACCGGGCGTTGAGAAAAGTGTCAGGAGTGATCTGATGATCGACCTTGACGATGAACTGGTCGAAGTCGTCAATCTGCAGGATCGTTCCCAGATCCTCCGCGGAGAGTCCCAGCGACTGCTTGACGAAATTGATGCTACCGATGTTCTGCAGGATGAAATCTGAGTAGATGGGCGATTCCGCCCGCCGCTGTCCCTCGTATCCGGTAAAGAAGAATGTCCGGTCGGCTGCCACGGGGCCGCCCAGGGCGAATCCGAAATTGTTGAGGCGGAGGGTTTCGAAGCCGGGCTTCGAAAGAAGGTTGGCTGCGTTTAAGGCATCGTTCCGAAAGAACTCGTAGACCGTTCCGTGAAACTCGTTCGTTCCGGACTTGGTCACGGAATTGACGATGCCGCCCAAGTGTCGACCCGTGTCGACGTTGAGCGGACTCAGAACCACCTGGAATTCCTGGATCCAGTCCTGAGAAGGCGACACCCTCTGTACCCCGGAGATACTCGTCGAATAGTCCATACCGTCAAGGGCGATGAAACTCGTATGGGTCTCGCGGAGTCCGGCAAAACTCAGTTTCAGGACTGTCTCACCAAACGGAGACTGGCTCGGCGAACTGGTGCTGCGTCCCACGGTCACCGAGGGAGTCAGCAGGGCAAAGTCGATAAACTGGCGACCCTGAATGGGAAGGTTGTCGATCAGGCTCTCATCGACAACCTGGCTCATCTCCGCCCTCTCCGGGTCCAGCGCAACCGCTCCGGCGACCACTCCGATTTCGTCCGACAAAACGATCGAAAGTCGGACCGCTCGAGTGGCGACCTGCCCGACGGTCAGTTGGATCTCTTCCCGATGGAGTTCGAAGGAATCTGCGGAGACCCTCAGTTGGTACATCCCAGGAGTGAGACTGGCGAGGACGGTCGAACCGAGGTCCGAAGCGATGGCATGTCGGCTGAACCCGGTGTTCTTGTTCCGCAAGACCACTCTCGCACCTGGAATCAGAGCACCGCTCGGATCGAGGACGTCGACTCTCAAGGTCGCAAGTTCCTGCCCGGTGGTCGTCGACGAAAAACAAACGACGAACAGGGCCGCCACTGACAGTATTAAGATCAATCCTTTTGCTTTCGACATCTTCAATCTTCCAAGGCGTCGGGAATCGGCTCGGTCGGACTCCAATGGCCGGTCAAAGGCCGGCTTTGCAAAGGCTGGTCGTTCCTCGGACTCATTCAATTCTCCAGTCTTCGAGCCGCGTGCTCTCACCGAGATCCGCAACTTCAACGTGAACCGACCAAGGTGCCGAATCCTGGGGAATGGGTATAGGACAAGCGGTCGAGGTTCCGAATACCCTGACTTCTCATCCAGCCTTCAGCTTCCGAGACATTTGCGTGCCCTTCATCGCCTCCGACAAGCTGACCAAGGCGACGCTGGGCGATCGCCCGGTCCAAATGCATTCCGGCGTCCCGGAAACCCGTGATGGCCGATTTCAACAACTCGGCCGCAGCGGATTCGTGACCGCGAAATGCCGTCACGGAGGCCAGGATCATGTCGCTCCAGGGCCTGGAACGGGGCGATCTTTCTTGTCTGAGCAAGCGAGCGAGCTTGGCTGATAGGTCGAGAAAACGCTTTGGTTCCTTGACCTCGTCGGCGGCGGCCAGTGCGCAGATGGCTCGCAGATAGGTCACATAGAAGCGGATCTCCTGAATTCGGAGTAGTCTTGATTTCTTGATCTCGGGGAGGGTCTTCTCGATTTGCCGCCAGCCTGTTTGCGCCTCTCCTCGATAGAGGTAGATGAGAATCTTCGAGAACTCAGCCAGATAGTGCTGGGCATGGAAGCCCTTCTGGGTCCATCGTCCAATCACTTCGTCCAACATGTCGAGCGCACCCGCCGGATCGTCGTCGGCCAGACGATAAAGGGTCGCTCCCAGATTGGATATGCTCATCTCCAGGTAAAGGTCTCCCCGCTGGCGGGCCTCTTCTGTCAGTCGCGGGTTGCGAGCCCTCAGTTCGTTGATGCTTCCGGTATGAAACAGGCAGCCGTCAGAGAAGAACTGGGCTGTTCCGAGTTCCCAAGCGACCCCTGTGCAGTGCTCCCTCAAAGTCTTTTCGGAATCCTCCAGCGCGGAAATCGCATCCGGATACTCAGCCAGGAAGAAACGGCCGACTCCCTCCGAAAGGCTGATAAAACCCCGTAGGTCAGGATCGTCGAGCGGTTCTGCGACGGCCCTCGCCTCATCCAACCGTCTCAAAAAACGCCCCCTGGCGCGCCATCCGAAACTCGTACTCGTGGACGCCTCCCAGGCCAAAGCCCGAGCCAGGCGTCTCGGTTCACCCACTCTCAATGCCAATAGCAGGTTCCGGGTCTGAAAATCAGCGCCTCGAATGAAGTCCACCGTGGCCAGGCTGAGAGAAGTGGCCCAGATGACGTCCAGACGCTCGAGGTCCTTAGGCGGGACTTCAGAAGAGGGACGGAGCTTATATCGGAAGCCCCTGATGACCAGGAGAAGTCGGTGCCAGAGCAGTGAGAGGAGAGCTCGGAACGGAGTGGGCGGCATTCTCAAACCGATGCGGCCCAGAACACTGCGGAGAACGTCCTGCCCTTCATCGAGCCGTCCACTCGTGCAGTAGCAATACCCGGCACGGCGCTGCAGCGCAGCGATCTGCGACTCGTCCGCTCCTTGACAGGCAGCGATGTATTCCTCGGCGGCTCTCACGCCCAGACCGGCATTGGAGAGGCAGTCTGCCCTCTTGCGATGGATCTCACTGGCCTCGGCCCCCCGCAGAGGCTTTCGTTCCATCGAAAGGCTGTAGAGTCGAGCGGCCCTCTCGAAGGCCAGAATTCGTGCTGCGCGATCCCCTGCCTGAACGTAGTACCCAGCGGCCTTCTCGTTGTCACCCGCGCCATCAAAGTGTACGGCCAGGACCTCGGGGTCCGGGTGACCTTCAGCCTCGAGAACACCCGCCAGTCCGGCATGGTGCTCTCGCAAAACATTCTCGGGCAGATGCGCCGTCACGCTTTCACGAATGCGGTCGTGAAAAGTCTCTATCTCATCCTCGAGTCCCGGCCCGGTGCCGCGCACGAAGTTCTCGGAACGCAGCCTGGCAACAACGTTCTGCTGCCGACCGATGATTCCAGCAGTCTCGAAAACGATGCGGCTGGGCAGAGGCTGGCCTGCCACTGAAACCACCTCCAGGAGACGGCGTGCCTCGTCCGGAAGGCGACCGACGCGAGTCCACAGGACTTCATCGAGATCAAGCTCCCGGCTGGCCGCGGACTGTTCTGCTGCCCAGTCCGTATTCGCTCGCATGTGAGCGGCCAGCTCGAAAATGAAGTAAGGATAACCTCGCGATTCCCGGGAGATCCGGCGAGCCTTCTCGTTCACCAAGGGATCAGACGGATCCAGTAACTCTCTGGCCAGGCTCGTGGACTGTTCCGGAGACAATGGATCGACCCGAATCTCTCCTTCGTGGATCCGTTCAACCCTTTCCTTCTCGGCGACTCTGAGCGTTCTCAGGCAGTCACTCCTCTCTTCATACTCGCGCCGATACGCAGCCAACAGGAGAAGTCGTGGAGGATCGGGAGGCCTCAACAATTCGGCCAGGAGAGCAGCGCTGTCGACGTCTCCCCAATGCACGTCATCGATATAGAGAACGAGCGGCTGTCGGTCACCGATACGAGCCAGAAGTTCCCGCAGCGCTGAAAAGGCCCGTCGTCGCATTTCCTGTGCGTCCGGAATCTCGGCCACGGGCCCAGGTGCTTCGGAGACGGATTCGACTCGGTCCAGGACCGGAAACACTCTGGCCAGAGCCGAGATGTTGCGCGGCATCAGGCGATCGGCCTCTTCGCGCGGCAGTTCGAGAAGATATCGGCCCAAAGTATCGATCAGACTATCCAGAGCCTTGAAAGGAACGGACTCCTGCTCGTAGCAGCGGCCGGTCAAAATGACGGTTCTATCGTCCAGTTCCTGGAGGAATTTCTGGATCAACGCCGTCTTTCCTACGCCTGACTTCCCGTGTACGTAAGCGGTGACGGCATTCCCCTGGAGCATCATCTGATACGTCTGCTTCAGTGCCGCCAGATGGTTCTCCCGCCCCACAAATTGAGAGGTGATCGGACCGGCTCGACCCTGAGTCTTCCGACCCCCTCGCTTTCCATGATTCAATCGGGCCAGGATGTCGGTACCGGAAGGGCGAAGACGAGCGTCCCGACGCAGCAGATCCATGCAAAGGGAGTTCAGATCCTCTGGGATCCCCGATACCAATGACGAGATTGGAGCTGGATCAAGAGTCAACTTGGCTTTGAGTAACTCCTGGTTACTTCCTCGGTACGGCAAACGACCAGTCAGGGCGGCATAGAGCATGACACCGAGCGAGTACCAGTCGCTGGCTGGGGTCAATGGATCGCCGACGGCCTGCTCGGGGGCCATGTAGGAGAGGGTTCCCACGATCTTTGACCGGCTCGTCTGCGGGGAACTTCCCTGGCGGCCCCATGAGGCTCCTGACTGTGTACCGGATGCTCCTCTCTCTGCTGGGCCGCCCAGGTCCGCAACGAGGCCAAAGTCCAGCACGACAACCCGTCCTTCGTTCGTGACCAGGACATTCGATGGCTTGATGTCACGGTGGAGTTTCCCGGATTCATGCAGAAAACAAAGAGCTTCGGAAAGTTGCCCCAACAGCGAGCGCAGCCTTTCAAAATCTATTGAGGGCCTCGGAAGCGACTCGAGGCCTCCCCTGACGCGATCATCCTGGGCAATCTGGTTCTCGGATACCGAAACCGCACCCACTTCGGACGCCTGAACCGTATCTCCGGCATCTGCGGTCATCGTCACCTCGGAAAGGGTCTGCATCGCTCCTGAAAGCGAAGTCACTTCTTCCCCCCCAGCGGTCGGAGTGTCGTGGAGACCGGAAGTCACGTAAGAGAGGAAGTCGACCCCCCGAACGAGTTGCATGGTGAAGAACCACTTGCCACCGTCGGAGACGAGTTCGTAGAGAGGGACCAGATTGGGATGGACCAGCTCAGCAAGCGATCGAAACTCCTGCTTGAATCGATAGAGACCGTCGGGACTGACCCGAGTCATCGTCTTGAGAGCCACGAAAGACTCGCGCTCGTGGTCAAAGGTCTCATAGACGACACCCATGCCTCCCTGGCCGATCTTGTGGAGAACGGGGAAACGCTCGGGTCCGGCTGTGAGGCGGCTCTGGCATGAAGGGCAGCTGAACCGCTCCTGGGAGGACCCCAGTTGCTCGGCACCGATGGCACTCGAACAGTGCGGGCAGATCAGAAGATCGAGCCAATCTCGCCGGACGGATCTGAAATTGTCCGTCTGGTCAGCCTCACCCTCGGTCCATTGCCCGGATACGCCAGAGGTCAGCTCTTTTTCTGGGCGGTCGGTCACCGATCCAATAATCCCCCGGTTCAACCGCTGTCCCCAGCAGCAACCTCTCTGAAATCGGACGAACGGATTCTACTGATATAGCAGCTTCGATTGGAGCGTTGAACGCCGGAAGCATAGCACAGCAACTGGAAAAAAAACTATCCGACCTATTAAGACCAAATAAAATTGTCAGGTGCTCGGGGGCTGACGGGCGGAATCAGAGCGGAGGCATCCCTCTGAGTCGCAGTCGTGATCTCTCGCGGCCTTCAGCCCTTCTTCGATGTAGCCCTCGGTCTTTTTGCGGTCGAAGTTCAAGGACTCCAGGAAGACTCCCAGGTGCGTCCTGGGCCTGTAGATGTGGATGTCGAGCGGAACCTTGTCATCGATATCCTTCTGCCACCCGGCGAGACGGTCGCGGGCTTTGGAACTGCTATCTCCTCTGAGGGTCGTCCGGTCTCGAGCCCTCCTCCGCAGACGCTCGTTGACCTTGGCGGCACGTTCGAGGTCATCGTCCAGATTGCCGGCCTGCTGCATATTCAGAAAGCGATTGAAGCTTGCCAGGAGGCTCGTTCTGTTCGGCATGGGAATCTGTTCAACCGGCAGATCCAGCAAGATCACGTGTATGACCAGCCTGGCTGTCTTTCTTGATTTTCGCTGGATCACCGGCTGCAGCGGCGTCGCCATCGAAATGCCGCCACCGACATAGTCTCTCCCATCGATTTCCACTGGAGGAAACGTCAGTGCGATCGCCGCCGAGGCGCTGAGAATCCGATGTCCGCGCTGGTCGGTGAAATCTCCCTTTTCGAAGACGCGCGGTTTCCCGGCCTTCCAGTCGGTGGCGATGACCAGGAGTTCCTTTTCGGATTGTCGGAGTTTTGAGAGGTCGACATGCTTCTTGAGCAGATCGTTGAAAGGCTTCATGTCGAAGAAAGGGGTCAAAGATGGCAGATCGAGAAGCTTCTCTGTGAGAGAGCCGTCTCCGGCGGGCAGATCGAGCATCCTCTTCGTGAAGTCATCCCAGAGGAAGGCTGCGTCCTGGAACATGTCGAGGAAAGATTCCGAAGGGTCCTTCTGACTGTAAAGTGGAAAAGGGTTGCCTCGTAGACGGAAAACGCCGTTCTGTGATGCGACGCTCGACGAACAAACGTCCTCCAGCCAGACCTTCTCCAGATATTCGATGGCCTCCGAGGGGCTCGCATCAGTTCTCGAGACCATAATGGCCGCATTCAGGCCTCCGAGAACGCTGCCGCTGTATATCGACGGATCCAGCTTGTGGTTCTCCAGATGCGGGCAGCCTTCACCGCAGAGAGCCTTCAGAACGCCCACCTCGAAAGCTGCGGTGGAACCGATTCCTATCCCGGACATCACCACGGCATGATCGACCTGCCCAGTCACGCTCACTCCTTTCCGCCCTTCTGATCGCCGGGCTGCTTTCCTCAACTCGGGGGTACTCAGGCCTGAGAACCTGTTCAGACGATTCTAGCAGCTTGGATAGCTTCCGGTTCGTTGGATATTCCTTGCCGTCGTCCCCGATTCCGGAACCGGAGCCATCACTCCGAGGACTGGCTCCAGGTGGAATAGAAGGATAAGAATAGGATCTGCCGGATGTTCGACGAAGGTTTGCGAGATCTCGATCTTCGTTCAGGACAACCCGATACTCCGCACCCGACTCCACATCCTGATTTCACAAAGAGAACCGAAGGTCGATCAACGCTGACCTTTTCTTGACCGGCGGTCTTCACCACTCTAAGATCCGGTCAATCCATTTCTAAACGAGGGTCGTGACGAGGGGCGAATCGATGCCGAAGGACTCGGTCGATATGATGCGCGTTGGCGGCTCCGATTTCGGTCGCGAGCACGTCGATGGGGCGCTCCAGCAGGGACTGGAACTCAAGAAATGGTGGGATGAGAACAAGAGTGGGGTTTCTAAGTTCGAACTCTCAGGTCGCCGATCGACGCTTCAAGGAATCGGTGAGAAACCGGTCGAACTTCCACAAGACCTCGCCGACGAACCGGACTATGGCTTCTTTGCAGAGGCCGATATCGAGGGTCGGAAGGTCCCGATAAGGGGCGTTGTCCAGGACTTTTTTTACGATCATCTGGGCATTCACCATCTTCCCCGGGAAGCGGCAGTCCGCGCCCAGAGTCTTCAAAAGAGACAACTCCGCACGTTCGTCCTCAAGTACTTCCTGAGGGTAACGAGTTGGGCGCCTCCTCAGGCGACACCGGTCCTGAATCGACTCCGGCAGCCGTTCTACATGCGCTATCTGAGCATGGAACCTCCTACGGAGGTCTTGCGCAGCGGTACAGGCATGGTCCAGCACTACTACGCGGACCAGTGCGGGAGAATCAAAGCCTGTCCTCGGCCCAAATCTCGGATCTACCCTCTTTCGGAGATCGGAAAGGGATCCGGCCTACCAGCAGATGCCGATGCTGAAGAGAACGTCAAGCAGTGGGTGCTGACATCGACTCAGCCATACGATTCCAAGATCTCGTTGGACCTTGGAGGGCCTGAGGTGGTCCTGCCCCTGAGCAGCAAGCGGCATTGTGTACTGAGCGGCGATTTCATCAAAACAACAAGCCAGCATGAATTCGGCCCGGGCTGGGCCTTCGTCGACCTGCCCCACGGAGGTGCGATCAGCGATCCAGGCGATCGCATAGAGCCCGGGATCGCCCTGATCCGCTTCAGACTGAAAGGGGACGTCATTCGAGTCAATGCGGTCTTCATTGTGAACCGCCCTCGAGAGTTCCTCAATATCTCCCTCAATCCGATGGTCTGGGGACGGCAGATGGCCCGGTTCTTCGGCCAGGACACGGCCGACCAGATGCTCCGTCCGTTCGGGTTGGGAGAGCGGGCTCCAGGTCCCGAGGTCGGCTTCGACCCTGTCTCCGGGGCGAGTGAGTTCATGAAACGGATGGGGGACAGCGGCGAGCCAGTGGCCCGACTCAGGAGAAGGATCGAGGAAGACCTCCTGGCGAACCTCGCTTCGGCAACTCGCCGATCCATCCTGAGCACACGAAATATCTGGCAGGAGTTTCCTGATTGGAGCGACGGAAGCAAGCTGCCTCGATGGGTGGTCAATGGTGAACTCTGAAGACCAGGATCCTATTCTAGACGACACGCCCGGAGTTGAGACACTGACCGAGGAAGAAAAACTCTTCCTGGAGCAGAACGTCGGGACTGCCCTGGAGAACGGACGGGAACTCTACGACTGGTGGCGCCGAACGGACAGGAGCAACGGCTATCGGAACAGGTTTACGGTCGCGCGCGAGTTGGATAGCCCCAACGAAAACTTCGGGTTCCTCGAAAATGTCCCGATGCGAAAGGGCGAGCTCGCTGTGGAAGGAGTCGTCCAGGACATGCTCTACGATCGACCTCGAGTGGCCGATTCGAGCCAGGACGAGCGCCTCCTCGAACAGCTCGTCGAGCAGCTCCAGGCCTTCGCGCTCCATTACTTCATGCGCGTATCATCGCAACCCCAGCCCCTCAAGCGGGGGAAAAGCGCCTCGGCGGACGCCAGGTTTCAGGGCTGGGCTTACAAACAGCTCTTCTACAGGCGAACGGATGGCAGCGTCGGGAAATTCCCAAAAGACGAACAGGCTCGAATCATCGATCTTCGGTGCCTGAAAGATCCTAGGGATCCGAAGATCGCAGACAAACGCTCTCAGTATTACGAGTGGATCGTCCTCCGCGTGCGTCTCTTCAACTTCAAGATGACTGTCAGATTGTTCGGGCCGGACGGGCCCAGGCTGAATCTCCCCGTGAGCGAAGAGGTCTACACGGTCCTGCCCTGGTTCATGGTCAGGAATGAAAGACTCCAAAAGCCGGTCGATGCGCCTCCATCGACCGCGAGCGCCAGTTACCACACGTTCCGGAAGAAGCATGCCCTCGGGCGCTTCGGATATGGCTATTTCGTTGTCCACAGAAGCGATCCGGGAAGCCCCTTGTACGGACCAAGCAAACTCTCGGCCGCCTTCGAGACGATCCATTTCGAAGTTCTGGATGACGGCGAGGTCCGGGCCAAGATGGTCTTCGTGGCCAATCAGCCCAATAGAATCATCGACATCGATCCTGTCGAGATGGGTTTCAACATGGCCAACATGGCCACCCTGGGTGCCGCTTCTCCGCTGCTGGAGCCAATGAAAGTCACATTAGACAAGCTGGTTCCCAAGTTCGATCCCGTTTTCGAAGCGATTCGGTTCGCCAACATCCTGACGGGTGGAGTGGCCCGGGACCATCTGGCCATTTCAAAGGAGCGTCTGCTCAAGAACATCATGGTGCTCCACTTCCAGCAAGCCTACGACTTCTTTCTGAACACATCGTCAACCTGGCGACTGGTTCCCGACTGGAAGAATGCGAAACAAAGCCTCGAGGAGTGGACAGCGAGGGCTTCGTCGAGTGACTAACAGCGAATGATCGCTGAGACCTCGACAGTTCACGAAGTGGAGCTCTCGGCTCTCTCAGGTTCCTGCGGCTGGCACCGGTCTCCCCGCGTGGCTGGCTGGCCCGAAAGGACGCCCCGAGACAACCTCGGGGCACCTTGACTCTTCAACAACCGACCTCTTGGAGGCTGCCTGGCACGGCGGGCCGTCTCTTCTACTCGCCGTAAATCGGGACGTTCGTGGACTCGACCGAAGGGTCGATTATGCATTGGTTGGCCTGACAGTCGTGCCCTCGGGCATCCGCCCGGCCCATTTCGATGAGGTCCTCGATTCTAGCGGAGTCGAAGTCCAGGAATCCGACTAATCCCTTCAGACCTTTCTCGGGACGGTAGTTGTGGACGGTCAGCGGCCGCAATTCTCCCAGGAACAGATCGGAGAATAGCTTTGCTAGCTTTCTTAAAGAGTCTGAGTCTGGTTCTGAGTCCACCGCGCGCTTGACTATGCCGTTCAAGTACAGGAGTCGGTTAATGCGCCTGATGTCGTTCAGGTTTCGGTTCGTGTTCACCGCAACCATCTGAACGTAAAGGCGATAGAGCGTGTCCGAGGTGTGGGGCACGTGTGCTTCATCAATGTCGTCGGCTCTCGGGTTGATGTAGATGACGTGAAGTGTAGAGGCTCCGGCATGGATAGCGGACTGCAGAGGAGTGACGTCCACGACACCGCCGTCAACGTAACGCTTGCCGTCCACGGAAACCGGAGGAAACAGGCCCGGCAAAGAGCTGGAGGCGAGGATCGCGGAGCGGACGTTTCTCTCCGTCAGGTGGATCATCCCTGGGCCCGGTTTGCCTGCTTCGTTGCCAAAGATCGCGACCTCTCCCGTCTCCCAGCAGGTGGTAGAGACTCTGAGGACCTTTTTCCACTCGACGCTTGCGTCTATCTTCTCCTTCAGTAACTGTCGAAGAGGCTCCACGGTCACAAAAGCACTCAAATCGATCAGTTCGAGGACCTTTCGCGAAACCGGGTCGGCCGACAGTCCAACGTGATAAAGCCGGCTGAACAGGTTTCGGGCCAAGTAACCAGTGTCCTCGGTCATTCGGCTCAATGGACCGAGAGGATGCCGGATCAGTTCGGCCGGGTCCAGCAGGCGGGCGGGATTGCCGCGGAACCGGAAGACTCCGTTCGGTTTGTCTGTTGTCGAAGCGATATCGCTTAGCCAGATCTCCTCGAGTTCTTCGAGTGCGGAGGAACAACTGACCTTTTCTGATACCTTGGAGGCCATGTAGGTGGCATTGAAGGATCCAACCGATGTTCCAGTAAAGATATCCGGGTTGAGGCGCTCGGGAGCAGCCTCAGGACCGGCCTCCTTGTTTTTGGTCGACGGACTCTCGCCATTGAACAACGCTTTCATCACACCCACTGCGTAGGCTCCAGAAGCGCCGCCCCCTGACTGGACCAGGGCTGTCTCATTAGAAGAGCTCATTCCGCTCCCTCATTGTTTGGGATTGCGATCTGATGATGGGAAAAAACTTGGACATATGAGACAACGACGATACAGAATTGTCAATTCCTGTTGTCGAACCGAATTTAGATCAACGGTTCAACGCCGTTGGGAACTCCTGACGGCTGCGGCCTGACTCGGAAACGGGACATTGAGCGCGACGCAGCCATAACCACATCGTTTCGATGTGGTGGAAGCAGGGGATTTGGACGACCTGTCGGTCAACCCATCCTCGGAGACACCGTCTCCGTGCTCCCCGGAACCGTCGGTGGGCTCTCCACCTGTACGTTACCGGAAGTTATACTGGCCATGACGGTCGCAGTCAGACACCCTGAACGTCAGGTATTTGATGAAATGAAATACCATCACCTCGGTATTCCGACGACAACCCCAAAGCCGGGGGAAACGTATCTCGAGGATTTCAAAGCATTCTGTACCGATCACGAGAGCAACCCCTTCGGAATCCAGTGGATGAGATACGAGCAGGATTGCCCACTCCCCGCTCTCGTGAAAACACATCCTCATGTTGCGTTCGAGGTAGACGACCTGGCCACTGCACTTGAAGGCCACGAGATTCTGATAGAGCCGAACAGTCCCTCGGCCGGCGTGCTGGTGGCCTTCGTAGTCTGTGATGGGGCTCCAGTGGAGTTCCTGGAGTTCTCGAAGGAGTAGCGGGGTCGTTCGCGTTCGATCGGCGTGCCATCCGCCTGCGGCGACTGAAGCCTCTCGGCTGGACGTTGTCGGGACAGCGTGGATGGGACTCCAGCAGTCGACAATGCAGAGCCGCACCTCTGCTGGAATTGCATCAGCGCGAACCGTCAATCAGTATGGCTACACGGCTCGCCAGAAGCAGGGAGGTGATCGATGGTCGATGTACCCGACACCGTTGCTGAGTTCCTTCGTGGTGAACGCATCGCAGTAGCAGGCGTTTCACGGAAACGCGGACAGGCGGCCAACGCTATCTTCCGCAAACTCCGCAGCGCGGGATATGAAGTGTTCCCAGTGAATCCCAACGCCTCGGAAGTCGAGGCTACGCGCTGCTACCCGGACTTGGCTTCGATTCCCGTACCGATGGATGGTCTTGTTATCGCCGCCCATCCTGACGTCGCGGTCGACCTGGTTCGCGAATGTTCGGAAGTCGGAGTGATGCGTATCTGGTTTCACCGCTCCTTCGGTTCGGGGAGCGTCTCCGAAGAAGCCGTCCAGGAATGTGAGGCTCGAGGCGTCGAATGCATCATCGGCGGCTGCCCACTGATGTACTGCGAGCCGGTCGATTTCGGCCATAGGTGCATGCGGTGGTGGCTCGGGCGTCAGGGACGAGTTCCCGTTTGACTTTCGCCGCGCGCTGGCCCCCACCCTCCTCGTGGAGGGCGGGGGATGTCGCTTTGCGGCTCAAGGTTCGTAGTAGAAGGAGGTCTGCGCGAAGTTCGCAGTCACTGCGCTATCACCTGTGTGCAGCCTCCGCAGAACCCGGAGCGTCACGATATAGGTACATTTGTGCAGCCCAGCCGGCAGGGCGACGGACGGGTTGTGCAGGTGGTTGATCCCGACCGAGTTGGTGTTGCCCGACAGCGGGATGGCCGCATCGCTACTGGCAGGCTTCGACACGGCGTCGTTGAGATTGTGGTCGTAGGTTCCATCATTGCTCCGAACCCTGATGTTGACCTCGGCGATGTGCGGATGGTGGGTCGTAAAGGCAACGTGGGGAGAACCGGAGAGGGGAGTGCACGCCGTCGAGGACAGATGCTCCGCCATCGCGACCTTTCGATAGGCTGCGTTGTTGTTGACGACGATGGAGTTGAGAGTCGTCCCACTGAAGGCCAGCGTGTTGTACACACCAGGGGAGACGACTTCTCGGGCCTGGAAGCGAATCGCCTTGCGCTCAATGCCGATCCGGTCCGCGGCAGGGACGGCATCACCCGGATCGCCAGCCCCTCCGGGGACATTGGGTTCCGAGGTCATCGCATGGGTGTTGATGGCCATCAGCGCGTCCCCATCGGACCATTGGAAGCTCGGAATGTCGGCCGGCGTGAGGACCGGATGAGCGGCAAAAGTGCGCGCGATAGAGGTGTTGACATCCAGCCAGCCGTCGCCGTCCAGATCGGCCTGAATGGCATCGATATCGACCCACTCGAAGGTGCTGGGATTGACCACCTGGCCGATCTCCGTCGAGGCGAACAGGTTGACGTCCGCGACCGGACCCGCACCCACGATGCGAGAGAAATTGGCATCGGCCGGTGCTGGACCGCCGTTGGGAGTCGTCGTGTCGCTGACCAGGAAGCGATACTCGATCGGATTGCCGGCGGTGGACACCGACGGTGCAGTTCCGAGCATTCGGATGGACCCCCGAAACGCATACTTCGGGGCGCCGGCGTAGCCGTCCGCATCGAAACTGTGGAGCGATGCAGAATCCGGGATTGTGAAGGCGTTCCCGACTTTTGTCCACACGGTCGGAGTACGAGGGTCCGTCGGAACCGGAACCTCGACGCACAGGTGGACGCAGAAGCATGGTCCTCGATCGCAGCGTCCCGGCAAGCGTCCTCTCAACGACGGTTCATCGAGCACCAGGTCGCCGTCCGAGTCCTTGATCTCGAAGAAGACGTCCGGCCCTCCAAAAAGTTCGACGTCGAGCCAGGTGCCCTGACGAAACTTGGAACCGTGATAGTCAATTCGGAAGATGCCGCTGGGATTGGTGTTGCCCGAGCCCAGAACGTCGTGCTGGACAAGGTCAACATCTTTTGCGGTGACTGTCAGACCCGCCAGACCGACCGAGTTGTCTTCGCAGGGGGTAACACGACCGACGATGACCCAGAGATCCGCTTTCCGCCGGATCCGGCACCAGATGACCGTCGGTACGACCATGACGAGATACCATGATTCCCCCGACTTGAAGGGTCTGTAGGTGCCCATAAACAGGTAACAGGGCTCATCGATTCTGACATCGTCCTTCTCCAGCGTGGGAGCAGGGATGCGGTCGATGCAGACGTACACGTCGATGAGGCCTCCGTCATAGGACTGATTTTCGAAGCAGAAGGCGCCGTCGGCGTCGGTCTCGCCTCGCATTATTGCGCCTTCAGCCTCTCCCTTGAACCTCTCCTCGTCGATGTCGTGTACCACCGACTTTCGCGCGTCTCGGTTCGGACGCGCGAGACTGTCGACCGTCTCTTCATTCCGGTCCGACGGCACGGCGATGACACGCGCGCCGGGAATTCGGTCCCAGACGCGGAGGTCGCCGCAGACGGCACCGTAAAGATACCCATAAACGGTGCATTGCTGAGTTTTTTCCATGGTATGGTCCTCCTCTTATTCAGGAATAATGACGTGGTCACATCGTGCTCGGAGCTCTCGGTCGAGAGGAGAAACACCTCGGTTTCGACTTCTCAGCGACCAGGTTGAACCGGAGCTGATTCTCCAGATCACTCGACAGTTCGGAGCACGTCCAAATCGTGAGACTTCTCTGAACGCGGCGACAGGCTCGGCGCCCGATCCTTTCGAACCTTGAGGATCAAGATCGCCAAAGCGGCGACAAAGTACGCCATGACGACCAGCCAACCGGTTGAGAAACCGTAGGGGTTTCTCCAGACCTTCTCCATCGTTTCGCGGCTTTGTCCGTTCAGGTTGTGGAACTGATCGTAAGTCCCGACCAGCAGGAAAGCCGGATAGTCCAGGGCGACGACGATCACGACGACAGCCAGCACTCCGATATAGATGGGTCGCAGCAGCTTCTCGCGACCCGTCGTCACCAGCTTGTATCCGAGGACATGGCCCAGATAGGCTGCACCGACGATGGCCATGACGAACAGGGCCGGTAGAAGAGCGTTGACCCATCCGCTGTGCATGACGTCTTCGAAACGTCTGCTCCAATAGATCTGTTCCCAGCCCGGCCAACCGGAGAGCAGATACACCCCTGCGGGGGAGATCACGAATCCGGCGAAGAAGACGGTCCGAAGAAGGTACCGATAATAAAGGATCGGTTTTTCGCCACCCGCCTTTTCCGCCTCGCTGCGCAAGCGCTTTCTGGCCAGGTCGACGCACAGAAGGCTCACTACGAACGCTGCGGGAACATCGATCTGCACCATTGATCCGCCCTCCTCATGATGCCTTGGCTGAGGTCTGTTTCGCCTTTTCGGCCTCGACGATATTCGTGAACATCTGCCGGATTTCTCTCTCTGCTGCCGGGCTCATAAACGTTTCAGGAAGAGATGGCCGGGTCCGTCCAAGACTGACCGCCATGCCGACCCCCATCGGGTTATAGGGGAGAAGCGCGATGTCGTCGGCGCCAGCCTCATTGAGGAGTCCCGCGATCGCCGACAGATTCTCGAAGGTCGCGGTCATGCCGGGAATCAACGGAATCCTGGGATGGACCTGCACCTGAGCCTCCTTCAGAAGACGGCGGAGGTTGGCCAGAATCTTTCGATTGGACCGGCCCGTGTGAGTTCTGTGAAGATCAGGATCCGCGAACTTGACGTCGAAGTAGACCAGGTCCAGGAACGGCAGTATCTTCCTGGAGAACTTCTCGTAGTCGAAGTGGCCGCAGGTCTCGAGGACGAGATGAGTTCCCTCTTGCTTGAGCCGTTCGAGCAGCGACTCGAGATAATCGGGGTAAAGGGTGCATTCGCCACCTGAGAGCGTGACTCCTCCACCGGAATGGCGATAGAAGATCCGATCCCGAAGCAGAATCTCAGCCAGTTCCTCGACCGGATAGAGTTTCCCGATCAGCCGAAGCCCCTGCCCGGGGCATGCCGAGGCACATATTCCGCAACTGGTGCATCTCGCGCGATTGATTCGGTCGTCCCAGCCGGTCTGGATGCTCCCTTCCGGACAGGTATCGACACAGGCTTCACTCTCGATGCAGTTTTCCCGGAAGAAGCCGATTTCCGGTCCGAGAATCTGCGTTTCCGGGCTATGACAAAAGACACACCGGAGGGGGCATCCCTTGAAGAAAACGACTGAACGGATTCCCGGGCCATCTTCCAGGCTGTGCCTCTTGATGTCGACGATGAGCGGAAGTCCGCCGGTTTCGGTCATCACGTTTCGATCCCGAGTCGGCGGGTCAGGTCCCGATTCATGAAGGCCCACTTGTAGATGAGATTGAGGTTCCCATCGACCTCGATCTCGTTGTTCAAGACCGTATTCAGGATGTCTCTATCCCGACAGAAGAGATACCGTCTGAGGGCAGCCGAATCCTTGAAGGTGACTCGGGTGTCCCAATCCTCGATGGCCTCTTCTTCGACCTTCATATTGCCGTCATGAAAAATGGCAGAGGCTTCGACGGTGCCGTCTGCCGTCCGAAACAGATACCGGGCTTCGAAGTCCCTGATGTTCTTCCGGAAGCCTTTCATCAGACAAAAAGCCAGGTCCATCCCCCGCAAGAGGATCTCGAGAAGGCTGTCCGTGACCTTCCCCAAGAGCTGTCTTCTCAACTGCCCGGTCAGAATGCGCGCGATTGCCTGTCCGACTCGCTCGGGAAGACAGTAAGAAACCCAGCGTAGAAGAACGTTCCTGATTCTCGAGGCCATGAGAGTCCTCCCTGCTGTTCACTGCGTGGTGAAACTCGGTTGCTAAGCTCCGTTCCCTTCAGGCGTTCTAACTCGGCGAGAGTTGGAACGGTTCGAAATGCGCCGCCCGCCCCGAAGAGAGCAAGTATTCAGTTCGGTCTATGATCTCCTTCTGCATCTGAGGGCTCAGATCCTTGAAGTACGCGGTGTACCCGGAGACTCGGACGAGGAGCTCGGGGTACTTCTCGGGGTGGGCTACGGCGTCGACGAAAGTATCGTGGGTCGTGATGTTGAATTGAATCTCCATCCCTCCGTCGCGCTGACCGTCGTCATCGTCGAAGTATCCCTCGATGGAAGCGGCGAAGTTATCGAGCATCCTTTCGCGATCACCCCCTTCCGGCGTGTACTTCAGATTCAATGCGACGCCGCTCGAGAGAGATCCCGCGGGCAGACCGGCGACGGAATTGAGCGCAGGGGTGAGAGAGGGTGTGACTCCGGAAACAGGCGTTATCCCACTGGTGAAGTTCTCATTCGCTTTCCTGCCGCTGGGAAGCGCCTTCATCAGGCGGCCGAACCCGGCATTGTTTGTCATGGTCCAGTAGCCGACTCGAAATCGTCCGCCGCGATAGGTCGTCTTCTCTCCGAACGCCTGGTCGAGCATTCCAGCGATCCAGTTGATGTTGGCATCAGCCGTTGGATCTTCGTTCCCGTACTTGGGCGTCTTCTCGGGATTCATCAGCCGCGTGTGCAGCGCCTCATGGCCCTCAAAGTTCTTCTCCAGAGCGACGATGAAATCGGCAAAGGAGATGCTTTTCTCTTCGAAGACGAGCCGCTGAATCGCACTCAGGGAATCGGCCACATCAGCAAACCCGATGATTGTGGCCCCTGAGTAGTTGATGACCGCGCCGCCATGAATGACATCCCGGCCGGTCTCCATCGGCCCCTCGAAGAGGGCCGAGAGGATAGGCGTCGGGTTGTAGTCCTGATGGACTCGGCCGAAGGTGTCGTTGAGAGTCGTCGCCTGGGTTATCAGGTAGCGTGTCTGTTCCTCGAAAGCGGCCCTGAATTCCTCAAAGGTCTTGAATTCCGAAGGACTTCCGGTCTCTTTGCTGATCAGCAAGTCCAGACCCGTATTCCGGTGTTTCCCATTGAACAGAGCCAGTTCAAGAGCCGAAGCCAGGTTCAGGTGTATCGATGCCGTACTGCCGAAGGAGCGTCCGTTGCTTCCCGGCTCGACGCAGCCGATCACGCCATAGTCACGGGCCTGCTCCAGCGTTTCACCCTTTCCGGTCATCATTCCGATCACGGCCTTGTCGTTGTGGATGGCGGGCGTGGCCCCCGTGTTCAGGTTCACCTCGCAGAGCCTCCTCAGGTAGTCCTTGGAGTTGACTCCGGAGAAATATCGAGCATTGAGGTTGGGATCCCTGAGCTTCATCAGCTCGGTCGCCCGCAACATGACGTAAGTCAGGTCGTTGACAGCATCCTGGCCTGAATCATCGACTCCACCGACCGTTATCGCCTGATTCGAACCGGTTCCTCCAAAGAGCTGCTCGGCGGCATCCGGGATCATCGGCACGTGGTCGCCGATCTTGAGCCAGAGGCAGCACAGCAACTCGATCGCATCCTCGACCTCGATGGCCCCGCTATCGATATCCTGCCGGTAGAGTTCCCACAGGAGCTGGTCAAGCCTTCCCAGGCTGAGGCCTGCGTTGGCGTTCTCGAGGTGAAGGGCCGTCCAGCAGACCCAGACCGTCGAGAGTCCTTCCCGGAAGTTCCTCGCGGGGAACTCGGGAACCTGCCGGTTGATCCTCGCCATATCGAGCAGTTCCTGTCTGACTTCAGGATCCGTTTCCTCGAGAGCCATCGCCTCGGCCCGCGAGGCCAGCCGGTTCGAATAGGTCACGATCCCCTCGAGAACCTCTATCACGCCCAGGTAGAACTCCTTTTGAGCGCGCTCGATCGAGTCGCGCTCTTTCGACTGTGCCTCTTCGATGACGACTCTGAGCCCCTGCCGAATGGCCCTGGAGAAGTCCGGGATCGTGTGAGAAATGCAATACGTTTTGCTGGCCAGGAAGAAGGACAGCCGTTCCATGAGCTTGAGCTCGGGCGCATACTTTTCGCGGCCAAAGCGCCTGGCGTTCTCCTCAAAGCACCGCTTTCGGACAAGCTCGATGATGTTGGAGTCAATCCAGGCCGGAAAAATCTCTTTGTTCAGCTCATCGGCCTCTCCATTCAAGAGATGGAAAGGATTGCTTTCCCTTTCCGAGATCGTCCAGAGTTCAGGCCAGAGCATGAGTGCGATGTACTCCGGATAGATCGGCACTCCTTTGAAACGAGTCGTCGTGCTCCCGGCAAAGAGGTTTCTGTCCTCGAATTCGAAGGGTCGCATGCCTTTCTCAAAGGCTTGGACGTGACGAATGACAGGGAGGCGCCGCTCCAGGACCCAGCGGTACATCTTCGCTTTGTCGAGAACTGAGATCTTGTCCTGCCTGAAGAAGCCGTGGTCCTGGCTGAAGCGAGTGACCAGGCGGGGCCGCTCCAGACAGATCTCCGGCATGGCTCTGAAGTAGACATCTTTGAGAGCTCGAACGCGAGGAGACAGATCATAGTGCTTCAGGGAGATATCACCGAGTCTGACTCGAGGACTGGTGGGCGCTTCAATCGCCTGTGACATGGCCGTTCCCTCCGGCGGAAGTGCGGATGGACACGAGCGATCAGCATTCTCGAGGGTGGGTCTCGAGAATGCCCTCAATCAGAGGTCGAAAGGGTTTGGTGGCTTGACGTATTTCAGGGCTGTTTCATGCCCCCAGCTCGATTCGATCTCGCCCACCCGGCAAAAGAGCTTGTCGGTTCTGCGAATAGAATGATTCCTGGATACTTACTCAAGCACGCAACATGCCAACATTTTGGTTTCAGCAAATATTCTTCGAGACGCTGTCTGCCGGGGCGGGACCTTTCCCTGAGGGACGGAAATGAAGAAGTGGGAAGTGGGCCAGCTAACCGGCCAACGGCTCATTTGACCCACTCGCGGTCCCCGGCTGTTGGAGCGATCCGGCTATCTCTCCTAGAGCGACGCAGCAACCAGCCGGAAATGGTGTCCGTAGATGGCCAGCGTCACTCCCTGGCCGAATCCGTGCGGATGCCGCACCAGGGTGTGGAGCAGGAACTTCCAGTAGGCCCAGCGGCCGGGGTAACGCAGACCCAGCAGCCACAACGACTTGGCGAAGGCTCTCACCTCCGCCCTTCCCAGGTGCTGTCGGGGTCCTCGTCGGCGGTACTCTTTCAGGAAGGTTCTGATCCGCTGGTAGTAGGCGGCGGGCTCATACAGCGACTGCATCAGACGTCGGTATCCGGCTACCAGAGCATCCGGTTCCATCTTGGTGACAAAGTTGATGACGGCCTCGGTGTTGTTGCCGGTGCTCTCGCTGAGAAGACGGCCTTCGTCGAGGAGCCGCTGGTAGAGCCGGGTCTTTGGCAACGCCGTGAGTAGACCGACCATCGCAGTCACCACACCGGCCTCCTGGATGAACTCGAACTGCCTCTCGAAAATATTGGGTCCATCGGAATCAAAGCCGACTATGAAACCGCCCATGACCTGCAGACCCGCGTTCTGGATCTTGCGAACTGAGTCCACCAGATCGCGTCGAGTGTTCTGCAGCTTGTGGCACTCCTTCAGACTTTCCAGAGCCGGAGTCTCAATGCCCAGGAACACTTTCCTGAACCCCGCTTGCGCCATCAGATCCAGAAGCTCGGCATCATCGGCCAGGTTGACCGACGCCTCCGTGAAAAACTCCATACGGGCCCCGCTCGTCTCACGCCAGAGAACGACGGCTCGAAGCAGTTCCTTGACCTTTTTCTTGTTGCCGATGAAGTTATCGTCCACCAGGAAGACCGAGCCCTCCCAGCCCATTGAATGCAGGGTGTCGAGTTCGCCGAGGAGCTGTTGAGGCGGCTTGTTTCGCGGAACACGACCGTTCATGACGATGATGTCGCAGAACTCGCAATCGTAAGGACAGCCCCTCGAGAATTGCACCGCCATGGACACGTAGTGCTTCGGATTGATCAGATCCCAACGCGGGACCGGTGTCCTTGCCAGGTCGGGACGCTCCGTACCTTCGTATAGAGGGGCGAGGCTCCCGGTCGAAACGTCGTGGACCACCTGAGGCATGATTTCCTCGACCTCTCCGAGCACGAAGTGGTCAATGGTCGGAAATGCCTCATGCCCGGTCGTGAAAAGCGGACCGCCGGCGATCACCGGTTTTCCGAGGGCATGGCACCGTGCGACGATCTCCTCGACCGATTCACGGTGGACGATCATGGCACCGACCATCACGTAGTCGGCCCAATGCACATCACAATCGTTCAGCCCGCTCACATCCAGATCGACCAGCTTGAGGTCCCAGGATTCGGGCAGCATCGCCGCCACCGTCAGGAGTCCCGTAGGTGGGAATGCCGCACGCCGTGACACGAACCTGAGGGCGTGCTTGAAGCTCCAAAACGTATCAGGTGTGCGTGGCGACACCAGCAGGATTCTCATAAACTCGATCTCTCTCCTGGGGCCGAGTATCCCGTATCGACTTCGAATCGGGTCTTCACTGACCCCATTGATGAATCGAAACCTATCACTACCCCGACATGGGAGCAATCGTAAGCGGGCGGAACTCGTGCCCATGATGCCGATCCCATTGAAGTCCCGGCCAGTTTCGAACCCAAGCCAACAGAGACTCTATCGATGCGACGAGACCAGTCCCCTTGTCTGACCTCGCGATGGACATCTCGTCATTTACCACAAGCCCGGAAGCAGCCTGCTGGGGACCTTCTCGCAATAACTGCTATACCCAGCCAGTTCGAGTTGGAGTGTTCCGTCCTCCAGTACGGTTCGAGTCACCAACAGAGCAGCAGCGAGGGACCCGGTCACGAAACACGCCCAGGAGCCCAGAATGAAAGGTGAACCCAGGCACCACAGAATCACCCCGGAGTAACCAGGATGTCGGACATACCGGTAAGGACCGTCGGTCACCACCTCGTGATTGCGATCCTCCTGAATACGGACAGTGGGCTCGAAGAACTTATTCACTCCGGCGGCCCAGACCGACAGACAGTGACCCGAGACGACGAGGACGAAGCCGGGAGCGGCCCACCACGAAGCCATCCGAGACCATCGGAAAACCCCACCGTCCAGAACCGCCACCGCCAGGTGAGCGAGCAGGATTACGGCAAAGAAAGCCAGCAGAACTTTGTCCCAGCCCTTCGTTCCCTGATGCCGAGCGGCCCGAGCGCTGATAACTTCAGGATTCTTGGCGACCAGAAAGAAGAATGCCGAGTAAGAGCTGACGAACGAGTATCCGAGGAATAGCCAACCTCCGGGCCATTCGCCAAATCCGACGAAGCGCGCGAGAAGGAGGAACAGCAAAGGGTAGAACGGAAGTCCTATCCACAGCCGCCTCCGAACTTTCGCGTTGATGCTGGACCAGTTTCTGGTGAGATTTCCCATCGATGAGCTGCGGCCCCGCAGTTTCGAATGCCGGCGCCTTCAGACTAACGGAGGGAAGACCTCTATGGAATCCCAACTGTTGGGCTGATTGGATCGTCCTCGGTTCAGGGAGACGTCGGATCGCTCGCAGAGAGGTCGAATCGAGGCCAACCGACGTCCGGAATCCGTGGTTGTCCGCTCTGCGGTTAAATAACGCACAGAGGGATCTTTGACCCACCATCAGAATCTCCGCTGGGCCTCCTGAAAATGCGCGGCTGCTCACATCGAGCACTGTACGGCCTTCTCGGCTGGCCCGAATTGGCTCCGGCGCACTCTCCTGTTCAAGTGAAAGCTGGCACCGAAGTTGCCGGAATAAACACCACGGAGGGGAGCGAAGCCGACTTCCAGTGGAAACGCCGGCGCCGTCGAGGCGTCGGAGACAGGAGGCTTGAAAATGTTAAGGCAGCGAAAGCAGCAACAAGGAGATCTTTTCGAGGTTGGCAGAAATGCAGCGATGGTCCTCGGGGCCGGTTTGCTCGGAGCAGGGATCGCTCTTCTGGTTGCCCCGAGGAGCGGACGGGAGACGCGGACCCAAATCAAGAATCGAGTGAACGAATTGCAGGGGGATCTTCGAAAGAACATCGACGAACTGATTCATGAATGCTCGGCAACGGGCGCAGCGGGAATGAAAGTCGGTCAGGACACGGCCCTGCGCATGAGGGCTGAAGTGATCACGACATTGAAGAGCAGCCGCGACTACATGTCGAAGAAGCTGGAAGCTCTGGAGAAGATCGCTCGAGTCGGCTGAGCGCGACCATCCCCTGTGAGCGAATCGGGAAGGCGGGTTGAACACCTCGAAACGCACCTGGATCTTCTTCATCAGGCCGCTCCGGCTGTAGGGATATGGGTTCGCCACCAGATCCAACCTCGGACCCGACAGCTCCATGGCCCCAGTATCTCCGGCAGTCAGTGAAGACGGGCTGAAAGTCCCAGACGCTGACGCCCGGTGTTGCCGGGTACAGCGACCTGTTCCGCTGGATCGAACTCGACCACCTGCTGAGACTGCCCGCGGGCACCGCAATCGCCAATCGAAAGACAGACTTTCCAGGCGAGTGCACGGTACGGTAGTTCACGGTGTGATTCGATCTCCAGGCGCTTGCTGGAGTCGAACCTGGACGTCGCCGCTCTGATGGAATCAACGAAGTGCGCGAGATTGAAGAGCGCGGCGGCGGGCCTTCTTCCCGGGTTGAGTCCGGACTTCTCCAAGAAACCCGCCAACTCGTCGCAGCGGACTATGGCCAGTTCGAACTCCTGCCTCCAGTCAGCGAAAACGGCTCTTGTTCCTGATCCCGGCCCAGGTGCTTTGCGCGATGGGTCCGGACAACCTGACCAGGTCCAGCCCACATCCGTCCATTCGAACAGGCTGTCGGATCCTGAGTGCCTAGAGGTCAGAAAGCGAATCGTGCGGAAGGCGTGACCGGACAGTCCGGGATCACTCGCCAAACGAAACGGTTCGGAATTGTGTTCATAGTCGACTTCGATACGGTTGCCGGAATCGTCTTCCAGGCCGGCGACCCGCCCAAGCGCATCCGTCTCCACAATCATTCTTCCCGGAATCAGAATCTCCGTTCCAGTGTGCTTCGCATCAGACGGCTCATATCGCACGAAGTAGCCGTCCCGATAGGACCAACGGAAAGCGGGGATCTTCTGAGTACCCCGGCCCGGACGAGGAGCCCCCGTGAGGATCGCGATGCGTTCCAGAGCCCGCTGTCGCGTGTCGCCCGAGCGGAGCAGTTTCCGGATCTCCTCCTCCGCTTCAAGGGGGCCTCGGAGTTCTCTGGGGAGACTTCCGACGTATTTTCGAAACAGATCGTCAGGTATCCAGCCGACGGCTCCGCTCCCGAATCGTATGAGTTGGCTGGGCGAGAGAAGATCCTTGGCGAGCCAGACTAGATCGGGGGGCAGGCTGTCCAGGTCAGCCTTCGAGACAACAGCCCACAGAAGGGCTTGAATCTGATTCTGCGAAACATCCGTCCGAAAAGCCGAATTCCGAAGAATGCTGAGGACGATATCCGACTGTGGACCTCTCAGCGGAGCGGAAAGATAGCCGTCTCCTCCTCCGGGACCATGTGTCCCCGGTTTCAGGCAGAAGCTCTGGAGAACTCCGCGGTATGAGCCGCGCTCCAAGAGGAAGGCCCCCTCGAGATTCCTGTCGGCGTCCTCGAGCGGATTCGGGCGAGACGGATGGTAGTGGTCCAGCAGAGCGAATCCGGGAGACGTGTCGTCAAAGCTTGTCGTCAGCGGGTCGTCGGCCAGGAGTTCACTCAACTCAGGCAGGTTCTCCAGAATCCTCCCGGAGTGTTTCAGAAGGTCCCGGAGTTGCGCGGCCAGAACGGACCTGGGACCGCAAAGCGGCCAGAGTATGAGCAGGATGAGGGCAGCGGTTCCGACCCAACGGGGCGGCGAAGGTTCGTGCGAATCCATTCTTGCACCTTCCTTCTCCCCCGACCTGAGTGTGCGCGAGCCAGGTTGATGGCTCGCGAATCAGATTTCACTTCTACTCTGAGAGACGAAATGAGCGAGCCCAGGGTTCAGCCGAAAAGGACAGGAGCGTGCCCCGACAGAAACGGGGTCCTTCCCACAGGGTGAACTTCTCAGGATTTCCTGGCGAACCCGATCCGGTTGTAGAGCCACCCGACGACTGCCCCCGCGATGGCACCATCGATTGCCGCGTAGACTGTCACCAGGATCACCTGCAACAGCGTGGCGTCGGCTCGGTAGCCCGGATAGATGGACGCAGCGATTTCCAGAAACGCTCGTCCATAGGGCGGAAGACCAAGATTGCCGAGGGCGATTATCAGGACGATGAATCCCCAGAAGAGCGCTACTGAGATCGCCAGCACCTTGACGTTGATTCTCGTGATCGGTTCGGCAGGCATCGTGAACCTCCTTTTCTTGATCCTGTCCTGGTTGGACCTTCCCGTGACCCGGCGTCCTGGAGGTGAACAGCATTTCCATTCGATCCCATCCAGAGTCCTCTACGGAGTCTTTGCGTCTCTCACGAACTCGAACGCGGCGCCGTCCGGTCTTCTCCTTCTTCGACGCGCCGTCGCATCTCCTCGATTTCGTGTCTGAGTTCCGCAAGAGTTTCTTGAAATCGAGCCTCTTTCGAGAGACTGTCCCATTCCGGAGCTCGCCAGTCCTCGGGCTTGGGTCTCCACCCGGCTTCGATGGCCGCTTCGAGCCAGGTGTAGGCACCTTCCCTGTTCCCCCGGACAGCAGAGACCATGGCGAGCACCCAGCGTGGCCACCAGTGTTCGTTCCCTTCATCCAGGCTCCGCAGCTGGTAGTCGACAAATCCAGTGAGGATTGTCCCGCCTAGATCTCGCTCTCCACGCATCCACAGCACCTGACCGAGCCGAAGGTTGGACATGGCATCGAAGCCACCTGGCGAACTCTCTATAGCTTTTCGATAGTATTGCTCGGCCTTTTCGAGAGCGCCATCGAAGAGTTCGATATCCCCGGCTGTCCTGTTCCCCGGGACGCTATCAGGATGCGCATCGAGCAGCATTCGAACAAGTTCTCGAGCCTTCGAAGACTGCTGCCCGGAGATCGAGATCCGAACAAGGCCGTCGATTGAAGGAGCGTAGTCGGGCTGGACCTCCAACGCCTTTCCATACCATATCTCAGCGCTCGCCAGATCGTGCAGATCGCGGTAGATATCACCGACATTGTGATAAGAAATGGCGGCAGTGGGATTCAGGCTCAGCGACCGCTTCTGCCATTCCAAGGAAGCTTCGAACTGCCCTTTAGATTCCAGTATGACCGCGATGTTTGAAATGGCCGGGGTGTAGTTCGGATTGAGCTCGACCGACTTGCTGTAGGCTTCCAGAGACTTCTGGACCCACCCCTTCCTCGTGTAGGCGAAACCGAGGGCCTTGTAGGCTTCCGCACAGTTGGGATCAATCGAGATCGCTCTGAGAGCAAGGGTCATCGCCTTTTCGACCCATTCTTCAGGCAGGCCGAACTGATAGTGCTTTCGAACGTATGCGTCGGCCAGCCCGGAATAGGCGACTGCATAGTCCGGGTCGAGCTCGAGCGCCCGCTCGAACAGCTTGATCGCGTTCTCATTGTCCTGATAGCGGTGGCGGCTGTAAAAGTCTCGACCCTTGAGGTAGAAATCGTAGGCATTGAGGCTCGAGGTCGGCGCGGTCTCGATTCGCTCGAGCTCGACGGCCGTCAGTTCAGTCTGCAGTGCGCTCGCGACCTGTCGGGCAACGTCACCCTGTATCTCGAAGATGTCTGTCAGGTCTTTGTCGTAGGTCTCTGCCCAGATGTGCTCGTCTCTGGAGGCGTCGATCAATTGGCTCACGATTCGAACCTTGTTGTCGACCCGACGAACGCTTCCCTCCAGGATGCAACCCACGCCGAGTTCCTCGGCGATACGCCGCAGACTCTTATCACTGTCGCGATACCTCAATGCCGAGTTCCGTGATACGACCCGCAGGCCCGAGATCTTCGACAGCTGTGTGGTGATGTCCTCCGTGATTCCCTCGCTGAAGTACTCGCTGTCGCTGTCCGGGCTCAAGTTGTCGAACGGTAGCACGGCGATTGAGGTCCTGTCGCCTTCGCGGGACGAAGTCAGCATTCGCAAGCCATCCCAGCTCCACCAACCGATAAGCAGCAGCAGAAAAGCGATCGCCACCAGACCAACTGAGCGTCCCGACGGACCGGGCTTCGGCGATGAAGGAATGACGCCCGAACGCGACGTGTCCTCGGCCAGTTCCTCAAGGTCGGTCCGTACTTCATGCATAGACTGGTAACGCTGGTCTGGATCCTTCGCCAGCATTTTCCTGACCAGGTGCTCGAGCAGATCGGGAACTCGGGTCCTGAACCGGGCAAGAGGAGGGGCATCGTCCCTCAGAATGGCGGTGACGGTTTCGGTGGGACAGTCTTTGCAGAAGGGATGGATCCCAGTGAACATCTCAAACAGCACGACGCCGAATGAAAAGATGTCTGACCGGGCATCGATTCCCTCTCCCCGAAGCTGTTCCGGCGACATATAAGGAAGAGTACCGATGACGGCTCCCTCGTTCGTCAATTCGGAATCTGTTTCCTCGCCGGTTTCTTTGTCAGACTCCTGCTCCAGACGCTTGGCCAGGCCAAAGTCCAGCACTTTGGCATGCCCTTGATTGGAGATCATGATGTTCGATGGCTTGAGATCGCGATGGACGATGTTCTCTCGATGGGCGACTTCCAGAGCCTCCGCCGTTTCGGTCGCCGTCTTGAGGGCGGCTCTCAGTTCCAGCGCCCCCTCAGCCAGTTTTTTCTGGAGTGTCTGGCCCTCGACGTACTCCATCGCGATGAAGGAGCGCCCTTGCAAGGAGCCGACTTCGTGGATGTGGCAGATGTAAGGATGATCCAGAGCCGCCGCCGATCTGGCCTCGCGCAAGAACCGCTTCTGGATCCTGGCGTCGGCCTCCAGATCTTCCGGAAGGAATTTCAGGGCGACCTTCCGCTTCAGAATGAGGTCCTTTGCTAGAAAAACCTCACCCATGCCACCCTGGCCCAGTCTCTCCAGAATGCCGTAGTGGGAGAACGTCCGGCCCAGCACACGGCCCTCCTCTTGTTGAGGAGCCATTCACTGCCGTCCGAGTTTCTAACGGGCGCCGAAGACACCCCAACTGACAGGAGCCTACCACAAGATTCGATCCAGGCTCGTGCCGACAGGGCGGAAGCTCCTGCCCTCATTGGCCGAAACGGAATTCTCGAGGATCTGCGGTGGAGTCAGGTCCAGGTCTTTCGCTCGTGCGGACGGCAAATCACTCCCCGGAAATCCGACCCCGGAGTTGCGTCAGACGGCTTCTGGCCGGTGACTCCCACCTGTGGCGAGACCCTTCCTACCTCGGCAGAGGATTCCCTTCGACCCAGGGAGCACCCGCTTCCAGCAGCGCTTCGCCCAGGGCAGCCGATTCGGCCCGCGCCTCTTCCAGCTCGGATTTGATCTGCTGGAGCTGGGCGTCGGCGATCTCGAGACTCTTCCGGTGTGTCGGGGTCGGTCCGTAGGTGGAGTTCTGCACGCCTCGCTGAACCGCGAAAAGGCGCGATCCGACGTTTGGCCTCGATTTCTGACCCACCTGACGCTTGGCCGCATTCCCGAAGAGAGTTTCTTCCAGGCCCTGCAGCTTCTGTCTCAGGCGGTTGAGGCGGACGTCGAGGTCTCCCGGCGCCGCCGGAGCGCGAGAAAGCGCCGTCTTCATCGCTTCGACTCGAGCCAGTTCGTTGCTCAGCGACCGGTTGACCGCCGAAGCCGTCCTGACCGCATCTTCATATGCACGCCAGAAGGCCGCGGCCTCGGAAGGCGAACTCCCTGGCAGGGCTCCCTCTCGCAGAGGCACCACTTCAAAGGTGATGGGAGCGCCCAAGGTCGTGATTTCACCGCCCACTTCCTTGACCAGCGTAGCTGAATAGCTGCCAGGCGCGGCCAGTAAGCCTGCCGGTTCAGGGCCGGAAGGCTGCGAAGTGGATCTGAGACCCAACGCGTCGGGAGCCGGATGGCGCAGATCCCAGGCCGCCCGGTGCATCCCCTTTTCAATGGGTCCGCTGACCCGTCTCACCGTATTGCCGCCGGAATCTTTGACGATAATCCAGATCCTCGGAGCAGGTTCGGCGATCTCGTCGCGGACTGCGTCCCACCCGGAAAAGGGGATATCCTCACCGCTCTCGATCTTCGCCTTCTCGCCGGACTGACGGATCTGCTCCTTCGTCTGCAGCCCGTCTCTCAAGTAATAGGTAAACAGGGCGCCGAAATCCGGATTGGGAGCCACGTAGTGAGACGCGCCCTGAGAGCCTTTCTCGTCATCGAAACTCAGGTGAGATCTCGGGATGTACCACCAGGCTTTGCGCGTCGGAAAGAGGGTCCCCTCCGCAGCGAGTTGCTCCTCCGAAACGCTTCTCAAAGCGCTGTAATCGTCGAGCACGAAGAACCCACGGCCGAATGAAGCGCCCACCAGATCGTTCTCTCGTCTCTGAATCGCCAGATCGCGAAATGAAATCGTAGGGACTCCACCCGTCAGCTTCACCCAGGTGCCGCCGGCGTTCACGCTGAAGTAGATGCCGAACTCGGTCGCGGCAAAAAGCAGTTCAGAGTCCACGTGATCCTGCACGACCCTCCAGACCAGTGTCCTGTCAGGGAGATCGCCTCGAATGGAAGTCCAGGTTGCGCCTCGGTCGAGGCTCCTGAGCAGATAGGGCGACAAGTCGCCGAACTTGTGATTGTCGAGAGCTATATAGACCGTGTTTGCGTCATGCAGGTCGGCTTTGATGTCGTTTACGAAAGCCGTCGCCGGGACCCCCGGCATGCTTCCCACTTCCACGCTTCGCCAACTCCCGCCGCCGTCCCCGGTTACCTGGACGAGACCGTCATCGGTCCCGACATAGATGAGTCCCTCAACCTGGGGGGACTCTGAGACGGAGGTGATCGTGTTGTAGTTGGACATGGCGCCGAAGTCCCAAGGGGAATCCCAGCTTTGGCGACGTCCCATGATAGGCAAGGTGATCCGGTCCTGATTCCTGGTCAGATCGCCGGAAACCGCAGTCCACTCGTCTCCTCGATTGTCGGATCTCCACAATCTCTGGGACGCGAAGTAGATCCGGGTGGATTTGTGGGGGCTCACCAGGATGGGAGAATCCCAGTTGAACCGTTCATAGTCTTCATCAGCACCCGGTTGGGGCTGTATGTCCACCACCTCACCGGTGCTCATGTCGACGCGTGACAGATTCCCTTCCTGTCTTTCGGCGTAGATGATGTCCGGGTTTCCGGGCTCAGTGGCGGGTTGATGCCCGTCCCAGTCCAGGACGACGCGCCAATCCGAGCTCTGGATGCCGTGAACGTTGTCCGTTCTGGACGGTCCGCCCTGAGTGCTGTTGTCCTGGGTGCCGCCATAGATGTTGTAGAAGGGCTCGGCGTCATCGACTGCCACCTTGTAGAACTGGGTCACCGGGAGATTCTCGATGTAGCGCCAGTTCTGGGCCAGGTCAAAGCTCTCGTAAACACCTCCGTCGGTGCCGACCATGATGTAGTCGGGGTCACTGTTCTTGAAAGCCAGGGCATGATTGTCGCCATGACGGTGCTGTCTGTTGATTCTCTGGAACGTCTTTCCTCCGTCCACAGAGAACTGCATGCTGGCGTCCATCAGGTAGATCCGATCGAAGTGATGCGGTGAGGCATAGAGTTCCTGGTAGTAGTGGGGGCCGGTACCACCGGAGACCGCATCCGACCGCTTTTCCCAGGAGTTTCCACGGTCCGTTGATCGAAAGAGACCTCCCGTCCTTCGATTCAGCTCGATGTCCGCGTAGATCACGTCCGGTTGCTGGAAAGAGACAGCCAGGCCGATCTTCCCCTTCGATCCCTCGGGGAGTCCGCCTTCCAGCTTCTTCCAGCTCTCACCGCCATCATCGCTGCGGTAGATTGCGGTCTTAGGACCACCGCCCATGTAAGCAGCGACGTTGCGATGATGCTGCCAGGTCGCCGCGTAGACACGATTCGGGTCACGGGGATCGACCACGATGTCGGTCACGCCGGTCCAATCGTCGTCGCCAAGCGTCTTCTTCCAGGACTTGCCGCCGTCGCTGGATTTGAAGAAGCCCCGGTCTCCGCCCTTTCTCCAGAGAGGTCCTTGCGCAGCAACGTAGATGACGTCGGAATCATCGGCGCTCACGATGATTCGCGAGATGTGCTCAGAATCTGCCAGTCCCATGTTCTGCCAGCTCTTGCCGCCATCGTCACTGCGGTAGATCCCGTCGCCGTAGCCGACATGACGCCCCCCGACATCCTCGCCGGTCCCGACCCAGATGACATTGGGGTTGCCTGGATCCACGCCCAGGCAGCCGATGGAGTAGCTGGCCTGCTCGTCGAAAACCGGCGTCCAGGTCGTCCCGGCGTTCACGGTCTTCCAGACGCCGCCAGACCCGACGGCCACATACCAGACGCTCTCGTCCTGAGGATGAATGACCAGATCGGCGATCCTTCCCGACATGAAAGCAGGCCCGATGTTGCGGAGCGCCAGGCCCTTGAATGTCTCGGCGTTCATCCGTTTCTCGGAGTCCTCCGACTCCTGGGTCGCTCCGGCCGGAGGCGACCAGGAGACTGTGATAACAAAAATCAGACTTGCGACGAATGATGAGGTTTTTTTCATTGGTCTCTCGAGTTGCGCGAACCGTTGATGTGAATATCCCGGCTTGTCAGGGAGAAAGAACATGCGCCTGGCGCTTGAGTCTAACCAGAGCCGTAGCCCTTGACAACGCCTTCTCTCTCCCTCGGGCGGAGTCCACTCTCGTCCCGCGCCTGTCGAAGGGACTTCACCTCTTCAAACCCGCAGATGTCCGGAATGAACACCGATCACACAGATCGTCCGCCCTCTTCCAAACTCGGGCGAATCTGCCAGATCAGTGTCTGAATTCCGAAAAAACGTGGCTACCGGAGAAGCTGAGAAGCGGTCTCCTGGAGCTGCGACCTCGGCAGGATCGCCGCCGTGCCTGCAAGCAGAGACCCCAGGTCTGAGAGACCAAGGTCACCTTCGAGAGGACAGTGATTCCCTGATCGCGTCGACTGTCCGGTCGACCCGGAACTGCATCAATTTCCTGCCGACTTCGATGGCCGCCTCCTTGGGCTCGATGCTCAACCCATTGATTGTCGCCTTGCCGGCCTTGACGCGCTGGTCGTAACGGACCGCGGTGGGATCGGTCAGCATGACAAGCGTATTGATGTAGAAGTTGTCGTGAAATCCGTCATCGGCCGGCTGCACGATTCCGAGGTCTTCTTCCATGTACGCGAGAACCGCGTCGTAGTTGTAATACTCCCTGATGAAGTGAGCCCGCGCGTCCGTCCATCGCCCATTGAGGGTCGCCGCGGTCAGCTCAAGACCCCTTTGATTCCCACCGCTGTCGCCTATGAGCACGATGTCTTTGAAGCCGTGAGCTTTGAGGCTGCTGGAAACGTCGTCGAGCAGCATAAGGAAAGTCTGCTGTCGTAAGCTGATCGTCCCAGGGAATCTCATGGAGCCGGTCTTCTTCTCTATGTCTCCCTCAGGAACGAACTTGATCACAGGGGCGCACAGCGCATCCCGCAGCTTTCGGGCGATACCTTCACAGGCTCCTCGCAGAACATAGTTGTGCTTGCCCGTCACCATGTACGGGCCGTTCTGCTCGATGCCGCCGGTCGAGACGATCACGGTCGTTTTTCCAGCCGCTATCGCATCCCGGACCTCCATCCAGGTCAGCTCGTCGATCCACACCGTGTCTGCGGCCGCGATCGGCCTGGGAGCCTTCAGTTGCTCCTGCAATCGGCGTTCCCTCTCAGCCCGTTCCTGGGCCGTCGGCACGGGTCGAGTCTGTGCGATGGCGGACAGGGAGGTCATCAGGATGGTCAGACCGACTATTGACGACGCGTTCATTTGCTCACCTTTGCCGAAAGCCCTGAGTTTCCATTGCCGATCTCTGCGGCTTTGCGCGAGAGATGTTCAATTGTCTGGGGGCAAGTACTAGCACGACACACATCGGTGGTTGTTCTTGGACCCCAGGCTCTCCAGCAGCGCCACCGTTTCGGGAAAAGGCTGGACACGCTGCACGGGGCCGTTGGCCATGTCGGCAGTCGTTTGACCGCGCCGACTCAGAATCGTCACATCAGCACCCCTTTCCACGAGGTACAGGATCAGCTGATTGTCACCTCGTGCAGCGGCGTGGTGCACCGGTGAGTATCCGTTGTGGTCCCTGGCATTGACGTCGGCGCCCAACTCTTCCACGAGATAGCGAACCGTGGGCAACCACCCACCCGGGACATGCCGGTGCGAATTGCCGGCGTAGCCCTCCCCGTATCCGACTCCCGATGCCGCATGGATCGGCCAGACCGCATCTCCATCGACGGGGACCGGGGGCAAACCGGAATGGTCCTCCTCGGGCTTCGTGTCTTTCTGACTCCTGCGGCGCCGTTCCGGGGGCTTCAACGTGGGGATGTCAGGATCTGCTCCGTAAGCGACGAGAAGGCGCATGGCGTCGACGTCAGTCGCGTAGGCAGCCCGCCAGAACGGAGTGGCGCCCTTGGTATCGACTCCCAGAAGATCGAACGTGTAAGACATGAACCAGAGGTGTTTGTTGAGCCGAACGTTCGGATCGGCCCTGGCCTCGAGCAGTCCGCGCATCACATCGAGATAGGTGTTCTGTTGTTGCAGGTAGGCCTGCTGCTGAGGATAGCGGGCCTTGGGTGCCCAGCGTGTATTCAGGACAGCGTAGAGTGGGCTCGCACCGGCTTCGCTCGACAGATTGGGGTCTGCGCCACGTTCGACAAGCGACAGGGCCAGGTCGAAATGACCGTTGATCAAAGCCAGTAACAACGGGCTCGTGTGATCCCCTCCGCTGACCTGGTCAATGTCCGCACCCGCTTCTATCAAGGCCAGGGCACTTTCCGTGTGTCCTTCACGCACGGCGTGCAGAAGAGCGGTCAGACCACCCTGGGAGCCCACGAGTTCGGCATAGGTGAGACGTCCCGGCTTGCGTTCCTCGTAGTCGACCGTCTCAGCTTCCGGTTCCTCAGCCTCGACCGGACGATGTCGGTTCGCGGCCAGCACGGCTGCCTGAATCTGGCTCGGTTGGGGTCGCCAATCGGGATCTTCCGGCCCGTCATTGGCTTTGAGGGACGCGAGGACTTCAGACCTGCGCTTGCCAGCCGCCTTGTCGGCTTCCGATCTGGCGGCGATGTCGACGACGTCGCTCTGCAGCGAAACATCTGCGCCTCGTTCGATCAAAAGGATGACGCACTCGAGGCGATCCGAGGCGGCAGCCCACATGAGTGGAGTCTGCCCTCGTGCGGAATCTCTTGCGTCCACTTTCGCGCCATGATCGAGCAGGACCGAGACTGCCTTTGCGTTGCCGGAAGCGGCGGCGAAGTGAAGGGGCGTGGCTCCGCCGTTCTTGACTCTTGCGGAAACCAGGGCGCCGGACTTGAGCAACTTCTCGATGATGTCAGCGTGGCCGACTTTGCTCGCCAGATGCAGTGGAGTGTGGGCTCCGATTCGGGTCGCTGCCCCGACGTTGGCTCCGCCGTATATGAGGACTTCGGTCAGTCGAAGGTCGCCTTTTTCAGCCGCCCAGTGAAGGGCTGAGGTGCCGTCTCCCTGCGCGGCGTTGACATCGGCTCCCTGCCTGAGCAATCCACGGACGCTCTCGAGGTCACCTCTCATCGCGGCATCAGCCACTGAACTCTCCGAGCCTGCCCAAACAGGACTCAGGCAGAAGAGCAACAGCCAGGCATGTCGGATCGACTTTTTCATCAAACCGCCGGTCCCCAGGGTCAAGATTCCAGACTCCTTTCCACGGCCACTCTACGCAGAGCCGGAAGACAGGGCCATTGGCCCCGTGCTGTCGCCGAAGCTCTCCAGATCATCCAATCCCAGCTTGTGCAAAAGGCTCAACATCACGTTCGCCATAGGCGTCCCAGGCTCGGCCTGCAAATGGAGGTTGCCCTCCAGTCTGCCGTCGGCGCCACCGGCCACGAACAGGGGGCAACGGCGGTGGTTGTGAAGGTTCCCGTCAGCCATCGGAGATCCATAGACGATCATGGTTCTGTCCAGAAGGTGGGTGTCCCCGTCCATGGTCGTCTTCAGCTTCTCCAGCAGATAGGGAAGCATGCTGACGTGGTACTTATTGATCTTGAAGAAGTCTCGAATCGCCTCTTCCTTGCCGCCGTGGTGGGATGCCGGGTGAAACGGCTTATCGGTCCCACTTTCAGGATAGACGCGCGCCGACGAATCGCGACCGAGTTTAAAAGAGAAGACACGGGTCATATCCGACCTGAATGCCAGAACCTGCAGGTCGAACATCAGCTTCACATGCTCCGCGAATGAGTCGGGCACACCGGCCGGAGCTTCCGGCAGTTCCCGTGCCTCGCCGCTTTTGTTGTGGGCTTCGATCTTCTGAATGCGTCGTTCGATCTCACGGATGTTGTCCAGGTAGCGATCGATCCGATGGCGATCGGCCGGACCCAGGGTGTTCTTGATTTCGGTCACCCGGCCGCTGATCCAGTCCAGAATGCTGCGGTCAGTCCGCCTCCGTGCAGCCCGCTCTTCAGCAGAACCGCCCCCTCCGAAAAGCTGATCGAAGGCGACCCGGGGATCCCGAATGACCGGAAGAGGCTGGTCGGGCGATGCCCAACTGATCGAGTCGGTGTAAACACACGTGTAGCCATAGGCGCAGCCGCCGGATTGATTGATGTTCTCTATGCAAAGCTGCATGGACGGAATGGGTGTTTCCTGACCGAAGCGCTGGGCGAAAAGCTGGTCCATAGAGGTGCCGACGTGAACGTCTGATCCCTCGGTTTGTTTGGGATGGGCTTGAGTGAGGAAGACGGCACTGGAACGAAAGTGATCTCCGCCGATCTCTTTCGGCTGGAAGGCCTCGGCCATCCGAACGTCTGTATTGCCGACAATTGTCAGATGGTCGCGAAACGGCTCGAGACTGCTCAGAGCTGTGGGGCTGAGGTCGAAATCGCTGCCGACCTGTGCCGGGGACCAGAAGTTCTGTGTGGCACCCCAATCGTTGCAGCCTGCAGCACCGTGCACCATCTCGATGCAGATGAGGCGAGTCCTCCGCCCGTCCTGAGTCGTCGCCGCACGGAGCCTTCCCGCAGGGACCATCGCTTCAAGGAAGGGCAACCCGACCGCGACGCCCAGGCCTCGCATGAAGACTCGTCTAGGAACGTGTTTTCGAGTGATGAATTCCATGCTCTTGGCTTATTGCCCCTCGGACACCGCGTGCGACGGTTCCCCCTGCATCTGGAACGCGTCGCTGGCGACTATTCCCTGAATGAAAACCGACATCCGATATCCGTTCGCTGCTGCTTCCCGGGTGATCGCCCGAATCGTCGGTTTGTCGTAATACTCGATTCGTCGACCCAGGGCGTATGCCATCAGATTTTCAGTGAAATTGCGGATCAAGGGTATCGGCCTCGACAGCAGAGCGTTGCGCAGGTCTTCAGGACTTTGGACCTTTGCTCCATCGTACATCTCCCCCTTCGTATCGAGGGGCAAGCCGTTCTCACGGATGCGCCACTTCCCGGTGACGTCAAAGTTGTCCAGGGCTAAACCAATCGGATCGATGTACTGATGACAGGAGTTGCAGCTTCGTTGAGTCCGGTGCAACGCGAGACGCTCGCGCGTCGTGAGTGCCCTTCCCTCTCGTGTCGCCTCCGTTTCTTCCAGATCAGGAATCCCCGGCGGCGGGGGCGGGGGTGGAGTGCCCAACAGCACCTCCATAACCCACTTTCCCCGCAGCACCGGAGATGTCCGGTTCGCGTGTGATGTCAGTGTCAGAATGCTCCCGTGTCCCAGCAATCCTCGACGTCTGACGTCCGGGTAGAGGACGCGGCTCCAGCCAGTCCTCGAGGCTCGCGGAATCCTGTAGTGCCTGGCAAGACGATCGTCCACAAAGGTGTAGTCGGCGTTGAACAGATCCAGGACGCTGCGGTCCTCTCGGACCAGGCTGTTGAAGAATCGTTCCGTTTCGATCCGCATCGAATCCGCTAGTTGCTGGTGATAGTCGGGATACAGGAGGCGATCGGGATGAACTTTTTCGAGATCCTCCAGGCGCAGCCATTGCGAAGCGAACCTTTTGCCCAGCGCCTCGGAGCGTCGATCCTCGATCATGCGTTGGACCTGCTCCGCGAGAAGTGAGGCGTCTGAGAGAACACCCCGAGCGGCGAGGTCTCTGAGCTGAGAATCAGGGGGCGCTGCCCAGAGGAAGAACGACAGTCGTGATGCCAGTGCCCAGTCGTCGATCCGATAGCTCATGTTCTCGGAGACGCTTGCAGGCCTTCGCTCCAGCCGAAAGACAAAGTCGGGACTCGCGAGAATCGCCTGAAGGGCCGTTCGAATGCCGACTTCGAAACCACCTTCTTCTGCAGTCTGGTCGTAAAAGCCGAGCAGCCCCTCGAGATCTTCAGTGGTCACAGGGCGTCGAAAAGCTTGCGAAGCCAGACGCGAAACGATCGATTCGGCGCAGGAGCGCGTTT
>CAJHYB010000062.1_pt1 | contig 38397 bp, 39 predicted proteins | sample 9198631 | NCBI WGS metagenome assembly CAJHYB01 (sample SAMEA7708354, study PRJEB35096) | sediment metagenome | biome: marine neritic benthic zone biome [ENVO:01000025]; feature: sediment [ENVO:00002007]; material: shallow marine sediment [ENVO:03000034] sea grass bed [ENVO_01000059] ... | reverse complement strand
TCGCCTTCGCTGAACTGGCATTCACCCGGTTCTTTCCACAGGAGCCGAGGGGTGGGTCTGCGAGACCGGAGGCAGAACCGGTACCCGGTCCAACGACGGAGGTTTTCTGTGAGCTGTCAAAAAGATACGGAGTTGCGAGCGTTCTCAACCTCTATGAGTCCGACGGGGACAGGCGATTCGACTCGTCTCCAGTGATCGACACCGACGGCTCTCTTGCCGGGACGGTGCGCATGATTCACATCATGAATGGTCCCTGCTTTCACGAGACCGACTACTATGATCCGGGCGATCATGGCGCACCGGTGTTCGACACGGCTGTCGGCCGTATCGGAGTCGCCATCTGCTACGACCGCCACTATCCCGAGTATATGAGGGCACTGGCTCTGAAAGGGGCGCAGCTCGTCGTGGTTCCCCAGGCGGGATCGGTCGACGAGTGGACCCCGGGACTCTTCGAAGCGGAACTCCAGATTGCGGCGATGCAGAACGGCTATTTCACCGCGCTCGTCAACAGAGTGGGAAAAGAGGAATGCCTCGAGTTTGCGGGAGAGTCTTTCGTGACCGATCCCAACGGGCGAATCGTGGCTCGAGCCCCGAAAAGCCGCGAAGCGCTCCTGTACGCCGACATCGACCTCGCGGAGACGGAATCGAGTCATGCCCGGCGCCACTTTCTGAAGGATCGCCGCCCGGAAATCTATCCCCTTTGAGTGGCCGCTCTCCCGACTCGGCGCCGGAGAATAGTGCCCGGCCAAAAATAAAACAGCCGGCCAGGCCGTAAAGGATGCGACTATCGGTCACGCTGGCAATGAGAACGAAGGGTGAGCGCTGACCAGCAGCCTTCATCAGTACCGCGACCGTCCAAGGAGCGGATGGCTGACGCCACGCCTGCCCGCGTCCGCCTGCTTGACGCGCGCGGTACTGTGATCTGCCGCAGGAAAGGTAGGTCCCGGGTGGGATGTCGACAATTCTGATCGGCTCCAGGGGAATCGACCGACATTTTCTCTGAGAACGTAAGAGCGGAGTCTTCGCCTTCGTCGAAGCGGACCGCACAAGAAAAAGGGGAGGATTGGACTGATGGAAGACCAGAACCAGGAAAGTGGACACGAGCCGAAGGGTGCCTTATGGAAATTGCAGAATGTCGTCTTCGAGCCGAGCAAGGCGTTCATTGAGATCGGGAGGAATCCGACCTGGCTCGTGCCGGTCCTACTGGCCATGATCTTTTCGCTGATCTCCGTGACGGCCTTCCTGCAGGTCATCGGGGCCGAGGACATCGTCATCCAGAGCATGGAAGCCCGAGGACAGGAGGTCCCCGAAGGTCAGCTCGACACTATAGTCGGCGTCACTTCTGCATCGATGTACGGAGGAGCGATTCTATTTCCACCGGTCATGCTGCTGGCGGTGTCGGGGGTCTACCTGCTCTGTTTTCTCTTGATCGGAGGCGAAGGGACTTTCCGAAAGTTCTTTTCGGTCGTCTCACACGCGTTCGTAGTCTTCGCGCTGATTGGTTTGATCCTGGGATGTCTCGTGCTGTTTCTCACGCCTGATCCGAGCGAGATCAACATCCAGAATCCGGTCGCTTCCAATCTCGGGTTCCTGTTCGACGCCAGGGAGAGCCCCGCGCTGTTCGCACTCGGGGCCGCGATCGATCTGCCGACTTTTTACTTCCTCTACTTGGTCGGCCTCGGACTAGCGATCGTTTCCCGGCTCAAGTCCATTGGTGGCGGGCTCGTCACGACCTTCGGCGTCTATGCCGTCTGGACGTTGATCAAGATGGGATGGGCTGTCGCCTTCGGTTAGCTCACAAGATCAGAGCCGTCGTGCAGTGGTGCGCCAGATTTTGAGCCGCGGTGAGCTTAAGGTTCCTCGAGTTTCTCAATAGCCCTGCGGTCCTTTTTCGTCGGGCGGCCGGCCCCGCGCTCGCGCCTCGATGCGGGCTGCCGCATCAAGCGTTCCACCAGGCTCAGCTGGGGCCGCGGTGGGGTGACATCCTCAGAGAGAGTCCTGGCCTCGGCCTTCGGGACGGGTTTTCCCCGGAGGCCTTTGACGATCAGGATGGTGGTCCAGTCACCCTTCTCGACCTCGACTCGATCTTCAAGGTGGATGGTCCGGTGGGCCTTTGCAAGCTGCCCGTTGACCCGAACACGATTCAGTACGCAGGCCTTAGTCGCCTGGCCTCTCGTCTTGAAGACGCGGGCCACCTGCAACCACTTGTCGAGACGAACGTTTTGAAGAGGCAAGGTCATGGCTGTGGCCAGGCACGGGCACAGGGACGGGGCTGGCGACATCCCTTATCTGACAATTGGCATCTGGCATCTGTCATCTCTCACTCCACCCGAGCAAGGACCAGCGTCTGGTCGTCGTACTGGGGCGAATCTCCGCTGTGCGTCCGGACCTCGTCGAGAATGCGGTCGCGGAGGTCCGTCGGGTCAAGTTCGGCAGCGGCTTCGAGGAGGTTCATGAGCCGCTCCTCTCCGTATTCCTCGTTCTCCGAATTGAAGGCCTCCGTGATGCCGTCCGTGTAGACGACCAGCATATCCCCGGGATCGAGTTGCACAGAAGCCTCGCTGTACTCCGAGTCACGGAACATTCCGACTATCGTCCCCGTTGGTTCCAGGAAACCGAACTTGGGGCCTCCATTGATCCCCGAATGGACCACCACCGGACAACAGTGCCCCGCGTTGACGTATCGCAGCCTCCGCTGGACCCCGTCAAACACGCCGCAGAAGAGGGTCGCAAACTTACTTCCATCCGTCGTGTCGTGCATCAGCCGGTTGATGTCGCCGACAAGTTCGTCCAGTGACCCTCCGTGTAGAGGAGCGCGGCTTCTCAGGATTGCCTGGAGATTCGCCATCAGGAGCGCAGCCGAAATACCTTTACCCGAAATGTCTCCCACAGCGAGGCACAATTGTTCGGGCTGCAATTGCAGAAAATCGAAGTAGTCGCCGCCGACTTCTCGAGCCGTCCGACACACCCCGAGATAATCGAGATTCGAAACTTTCGGAAGAATCTGCGGGAACAGCTGTGACTGAACTTCTTTGGCAATCCTCAGCTGCTCCGTCAGCAACTGGTTCTCTCGCTTCAACTCCTGAAGCTCAACGTCCTGCATAACGGTTCGCTTGAGAGTGAACGGCTCCCACGGCTTCGTGACGTATCGGTGGACCTGTCCCTCGTTGATCGCGTCCATCAGGTCATGGACATCGGTATATCCGGTCAGGATGATGCGGATTGCGTTGGGGCTCGTCGCCCGCGATTCCCTCAACAGATCGACTCCGCTGATGCCCGGCATCCGCTGATCGGTAATGATCACGGAGAAGGTCCCCTGACTCAGCAGATCAAGCGCTTCCTCTCCGCTGCCCGCCTCGTAGACGAGGAATTCGCGTGTGAAAGTTCGCTTGAGTTTCTGGAGGTTTGCGGGCTCGTCGTCCACGACGAGCAGGGGGTACTTTTTCCTCATGATTCAGTCAGGGCCAGTCGATCACGCCGATTATACACGGAGCTTTTTGCGGCTCCCGAGTCGCATCTTGACCCGATTGTGGAAAGAGCTGAACCCAGCCAGATGGTCCGGCTTGGAACGGTTCCGAAGAATCCACGTCTTTGTCAGAGAAGAGGTTGTGCAATTCGTCTTTATTAGCGACTTTCATCCGGTCAGAGACCATGTCATCGTTTCTTTTCTCCAGACACCGGCGGGCGCTTTCCCTGCTGATCCTCGGCGCGCTCTGGCTCATCGGAGCGGAGCTCTCCTGGGGGCAGCCACCTCAAGTCAGTCCTGTAGGATTCACGAAAGCCCAGAGCCACGTGATCAATGCCATCACGATACTTCCGGGGTCGATCGAGTCACGCACCGTCAGCACTCTCGCCAGCGAGATTCCCGGACTCGTGATCGAGCTGGCGGTCGACGAGGGCGATCGGATCGATAGCGGTCAGATCCTGGCTCGTTTACGGACTCAGAATCTCGAAATAGACCTTCTCGCGGCCCAGGCTCAGTTGAAGGAGGACGAAGCTCGGCGCAGATTCTCTGAAGTCAATCTCAAAAGAGCCCGCGACATGATGAGCGAAGGGATCTACAGCCAGCATCAACTAGACGATGCTCAGTTCGAAGCCGATGCCTGGGAAGGAAGGATAGAGCGTCTGAGAGCCCAGATCGCCAGGATCAACGACGATCTTCTGAGAAGCACGATACGGGCACCGTTTGACGGGGTCGTCACGAAGAAGTTCGCTGAAGTGGGCGAGTGGGTCCGCGAAGGCGGGGATCTGGTCGAAGTCCTGTCCATGGACGCTCTGGAGGTGCGTGTTGAGGTCCCCGAGCGTTACTACGGCCAGCTGAAACCAGGCGGGCAAACTCAGGTTCTCTTCGACTCGCTTCCCGGCCTCGTGTTGTCGGCCCCGATCATCGCCGTCATTCCTCGTGCCGATCCCAAAGCCCGCACCTTTCCGATCCGACTCGAGCTGCCGTCCGACAGGCGTCTCGGCGTCGGAATGGCCGTCCGTGTCTCGATCCCCGTCGGTGGCGGACACGAAGCACTCATCGTGCCCAAGGACGCCGTCGTCAGCCGGTCGGGGCGCTCGACCGTCTATCGGATCGACGAAGACGAGACCGTTCGGCCAATTCCCGTGGAAACCGGGGACGGCGTGGGCGAGTGGATCGAAGTCAGGGGTCCCCTGGCGGAAGGAGACTCAGTTGTGACTCGGGGCAACGAGCGACTGCGACCGGGACAAAAGGTCGACGCAAAGCCGATGGAGTACCCCTCTCCCTACAGCCTGCCATGACGATCATACGTGACGCGATTGGACATCCGGTCTCGACTGCCGTCGGCGTTATCCTGCTGATTCTGTTCGGCGGGATCTCGCTGGCATTGATTCCTGTCCAGCTGACACCGACAGTGGAGCGCCCTCGGGTGACGGTGACGACACTGTGGCCGGGTGCCAGCCCCCTCGAGATCGAACGCGAAATCGTCGACGAGCAGGAAGAACAGCTCAAGGGCCTCGAAGGCTTGCTCGAGATGGAGAGTGCGAGTTCCGACAGCCAGGCCGAAATCACTCTCACCTTCCCGACCGGGACCGACGTCGACAGCGCACTGCTGCAAGTGGCCAATCGGCTTCAGCAGGTCCGAGAGTACCCGGTCGAGGCTTTCCGGCCCGTCATCAGCAATGTTGGGCCGGCCGACAACGCGATCGCCTGGTTCATGCTGGTTCCGGTGCCGGGCGAGAGTGGGTTTCGCGAGGACATTTCGACACTCCACGACTTCGTCGACGACTTCGTAAAAACCGAGATAGAACGCGTTCCAGGGGTCTCCGGATCGATGGTCTTCGGGGGCCGCGAGCGCGAGATGCAGGTGATCGTCGATCCCGCCAAGTTGGCGTCGCGGGGGGTGACGCTCAATCAACTGGGGGATGCCCTCGATCGAGAGAATCGGAGCTACAGCGGTGGGGATTTCGATGAAGGGAAACGCCGCTACGTCGTCCGCACGGTCGGCGAATACAAGACGGCCGATGACATCGAGAACATCGTGATCGCGGTTCGAAACGATGTTCCCATCTACCTGCGCGACGTTGCTCACGCCGAACTCGGCTACCGGAAGGCCACCGCCAAAGTCTTCGTTCTCGATCAGCAGGCCATCGCGGTCAATGCCGTGAGGGATCCTGCGTCGAATGTCCTGGATGTCATGAGAGACCTCAAGGCCACCATCGAAGATCTGAACGAACATGTGCTGGCCCCAAGAGGACTTCACCTGGTCCAAAGCTACGACGAAACTCAGTACGTCGAGAGCGCAATTGATCTCGTTCAACAGAGCCTGGTGGTGGGCGGGCTTCTGGCGATCGGAGTGCTCCTGCTCTACATGCGGAGCGCAAGCAGCACATTTGTCATCGCGGTCGCCATTCCGATCAGCGTGGTCGGAACCTTCCTGATGATGTTTCTATTCGGGCGGACGCTCAACGTCATCAGCCTCGCGGGAATGGCGTTCGCTGTCGGAATGGTCGTCGATAATTCAATCGTCGTACTCGAGAACATCTACCGCCATCGCCAGTCCGGCAAGAGCCGTTTTGAGGCCGCCCTCACGGGAGCCCGCGAAGTCTGGGGGGCTGTCCTGGCGAGCACGTTGACCACTATCGCGGTGTTCGTCCCCGTTCTGTTCATTCAGGATGAGGCCGGTCAGCTCTTCGGAGACATCGCTCTCGCCATCAGTTGCGCAGTGATGCTCAGCCTGATCGTCTCGATAACGGTCATCCCGAGCTTGTCGGCCAAGGTTCTCGGAGGTGGCGGAAAGAGCCGGCAGGTGTCCCGGGGAAGCTGGATCAGAATTCCGCAAATCGGACGCGTGTTCACCGAAGGGGTGACGGGGACCGTCACCTGGATCAATCGGTCGGTCCTGAGAAGACTCGCGGTGGTTATCGCTCTCACGGCGATCTCGGTCGGGTTGAGCTACCGCATGATGCCGAAGACCGAGTACCTGCCGGTCGGAAACAACAATTTTCTGTTCGGAGTCGTCCTGCCGCCGCCCGGTTACAACGTCGAAGAAACAGCGGCTATCCGACAATTCTACCGCGAGGAGTTGGGATGGCTGGTCGATATTTCCGATGACCCTGTGGAGCAGGCGAAGAAGCCAGGCGGGGGACTCTCGGGCTTCTTCTACGTCGCACTGTCCAATCGAGTGTTCATGGGCGCTCGAGCCCGGGACCCGCTTCGGATCCGCGAAGTGATCCCCGAGTTCCAGAAAGCGAATGAACGCATTCCGGGCACGCTGGTCGTCATCAACCAGAGCAGCATCTTTCAACGAGGATTTGACGAGGGACGGAACATCGACATCGAGCTGACCGGCCCGGATCTTGAAAGGCTGATCGAGCTGGGCAGCTCTGTCTTCTTCAAAGTCCGCGAAATCTTGCCGCGAGCCCAGGGCCGGCCGATTCCCTCGCTCGATCTGGGCAATCCGGAGATTCAGGTCGTCACCGATCGACGGCGCGCCGCGGAACTCGGAATATCGAACCGGGCCCTGGCTTTTTCGGTCAGCGCTCTCGTAGATGGTGCCAAAGCCAGCGACTTCCGATACGAAGGACGCGAGGTGGATCTGCGCGTGAAAGCCCAGGAGGGATTCGCTCACCGGACCCATCTGCTCGGGCAGATGCCGATTGCCACACCGGATGGACGTCTCGTCACACTCTCGTCGGTCGCCGAGATCCGTCTGGTCAACGGCCCGGTTCAAATCAACCATCGCGAACGCCAGCGGGCGATCACGATTCGCCTCACTCCGGAGGAACAGATGCCCCTCGAAGAGGCGATGGTTCGTATCGAAGACGAGATCCTGGAACCCATGCGCGAGTCAGGAGAACTCAGCGGTCTCTACCGGGCTGCCCTCTCCGGTACAGCCGACAAGCTCGCCCAGACAGCCTCGACTTTGAAGTGGACCTTCCTGTTGGCGCTCGTCATCACTTATTTGCTGATGGCCGCGCTGTTCGAGAGTTTCCTCTATCCCCTGGTCATCATGTTCAGTGTCCCTCTGGCCGCTCTCGGAGGTTTCCTCGGCCTGGCCGCGGTGAACGAGTTCCTGAGCTATCAGGCTCTCGACATTCTGACCATGCTCGGATTCATCATCCTCGTGGGTACCGTCGTCAACAACGCCATTCTGATCGTCCACCAGTCACTCAACCAGATCCGCTCTGAAAGAATGTCGCCGGATAAAGCCATCACCGCGGCAGTTCGAACCAGGATCCGCCCGATCTTCATGAGCGTCTCGACGAGCGTCTTTGGTATGCTCCCCCTCATTCTGTTCCCAGGTGCGGGATCCGAACTCTATCGCGGGCTGGGGAGCGTCGTCGTCGGAGGCCTGGCCGTCTCGACAATCTTCACTCTATTCCTGGTTCCGGCACTGTTGAGTCTGACTCTCGGAGCCCGGACGTCTCTGTCCCGATGGCTCGGAGGGCTTCACCAGGCACCCGAAATGCGAGCAGAGAACTGAGACCGCGAAAGAAACACCTCCGATCAAGAGAAGGACGATATGCGACTGAGACCCTGCTGCTCGATTTCGCTCATCCTACTGCTCTGCGGACCTTTGGTATTCGCACAGAAGGTGCGGCAGGACTACGACCGTTCCATCGATTTCGGGAAGTTCAAGACCTTCGTGTGGATGGAAGGGTCAGGAGCCCTGACCCGCGAAGAACTCGATGAGCGAATTCGAATCGAAGTCGCTGCAGAGCTCGCTTCAAGGGGAATCACTCAAGCAGAGGAAGGGGCCGTCCCGGACCTTCAGCTCATCTACGTAACCTACACACGACCGGAAGACGATTCCAACGAGTACGATGACGAAGACAGCGGAGCACCGGCTCCATACGGGCATTGGAGAACCTTCGGGGACACCCTGCCCAGCAACTGGCTGAGAACGCGCGGCTCTTTCGTCCTCGATATGATCGACCCCCACACCAGGAAAATGGTCTGGAGGGGTTCGGCCGAGAAGGTGATCAAAGATCAGCCGCCAAGGGATCTGAACAAAGAGGTCAAGAAATGGGTTGGAAAGATGTTCAAAAAGTTCCCTCGCAAGAAAGAGAAGAAGAGGTGACACTTTGTTGGAGTCCCTCTCGCGGAAACCTGGATCACTCGTGACCAAGCCCGCCGACTTCGACCTCGAATCCGAGATCGACCGAATCTACCAACTCCCTCTGGAAGAGTTCATACCCGCCCGCAAGCAACTGGCGACAAAACTCCGAGCGTTCGGCGAGCGTGTTACAGCGGCGCGCGTGCAATCCCTTGCCAAGCCGCTCGTCTCGACCTGGGCCGTCAATCAGGCATTCTGGTCTCATCGGATGGACTTCGAAGACATGATTCGCAAAGCGGATCGCCTTCGCGAGATTCAGCGGGGAGCAGTGACCGCAACGCCCGACGATCTGAGGGACGCGATGGCGGACCGCAGGCTCAGTGTCTCGCGAGTGGTCACGCACTGCGTTGCGAGCCTCTCCGCTGCCGGGTATTCCGAGAGCAACTCGACGATCCAGAAGATACAGGCCGATGTCGACGCCCTGGCGATCTGGGGCAGCGGCTTCGAGGGCCCTCGCTGGGGTCGCCTGACGCGAGGAACTGCACCTCCAGGATTTGACGCATTGTCCGGTCTGGCGGCTAGGGGCGCATTGCCGGTCTTCGACGCTTTCGCGAAGCCGAAGACCCCTGCGAAGGCGAGGGAAGAGGCAGGAGACGAGTCCAGGGCCCGGGCTGTTCTCTCTGAGCGCGAAGGCCAGCTCAACCTCCGACGGTCCGAGGTCGAGAGAGCCCAGGAAGATCGGGATCAAGCGAGTCGGAAAGCGGAGGTCGCCAGGCAGTCCGTCCTCGACGCGCTTCACCATCTCGAAAAAGTGAAAAAACGCTCAGAAGAAGCCGACACGCTTTTCAGGAAGGCCAGGAGTGCGCTCCGATCGGCCAAAAAGGCCGTCCGGGAAGCAGAGCGTGATGTCGCCCAGGCTCAATCGGGCGTTGAGCGGACAGGCACGGCTTCAGAACCGAGCTGAATTCCCCTCTCCAAGCTTGACCCTTTCGGACGCCTGTGAATAGACTCGCATCAGAAACTCCCAACCAGCGAGGAAGCGATGAATAACTTGTGGAGAGGTTGTCTATTCGTGACAGTGGGTGTGATCGTCGTCCGGATCATCCTTGAAGAACTCGGAGCACCAGGCTGGATGTCGAACATCCTTTCAGTGACGGCACTTCACCTCCTGGTGCCGATCTATCTCGGGTGGACTATCGCAGGGCAAAAGGCGGCCAGCCCTTACAAGACGATGATCTCAAATGTGGCCCTCTACACCGTGTTCACTCGATTGTTCGTTTTCGCGACCTACTCCCTGGCCTACTTCGTCGGCTTGAGCGCATTCCGTTTCAGCGTGGCTGGAGGCGGAGGCGTCGGAGCCGATTCGGCCCTCCAGGGTGCTTTGGTGATCCCGGGGCTCGCCTTCATCGGAGTCTCGATCATCGGAATCATTATCGGGTCGATACTCGGGTCGATCGCTGTTCTGATCCGCAGCAAAACAGGATAGTCGGCTGCTGTTCAGAGAATCGGTTCGCAGTACTCGGTCCGGCGCCCCTACATCTGCTCGTAAACCTCCCGAGCCTCTTCCAGGGATGCTCGGTCGCCGATGTCGAACCACGGCTCTCCGATACCTGTTGCAGCCAGGGAGATCCGTTCGGAGAGCCACTCGATGAAATACCCCGGGGCATCCGGGTTGCCGCCCGCGGCGAGATAGTCTCCGAGAAGCGGTACGACCTCTGGAGTCAGAAAGTAGAAACAGATCGCGGCCAGACGACTTTCGGGTGAAGCGGGCTTCTCTCGGAACAGTCGCACATTCCCTTGGCTGTCCAGCCGGACCTCGTTGTATTTTCGTTGACGGGACTCTTCATCGATTTTCCGTACGAGAATCGTTGGCCGCCCGCTCCGCCGAAAGGCCGCGTGGCAAGGGCGAAGATCGAACCCGATCAAATTGTCTCCTGCCGCGACGATCCAGTCCTCACCGTTCAGATCAGCGCGGCGGGTCGCGAACTCGATGTCGCGGATAGCGCCCAGTTTGGTCGCATCGGAAGTCGTCCCATCGTTGAGCACCTCCACCGGAACTCGACACTGAAATCCCGCCTTCCATCCGGCGAAGTCGGAGGAAAACTTGGCATTGGCTACCACGATGATCTCAGAGAGATCAGGGAGCTCCTGAATTCGTCCGATCAGATGGTTGATGATCGGCTGTCCTCCGACCTCGAGAAGTGGCTTGGCCCGATTCCTGGTTAGAGGATAGAGGCGAGTCGCGAAGCCCGCCGCTAGTAGGATGGCTTTCATATTCAGGAAAGTCGACATTCTGGAATCTGAGGTACCGAGTGTCAACAGGGCACACTCAAATCGACCCTCGCCACTGTTCTTCCCAAGGCAGTCTCCGTTGACCGAGGCCTCTCCACCGCTCGCCGAATCTCCCTTCGTCACACTGTCTTCCTGTTCCAGGATGGAGAAGACATGGGGACAACATCGTGACGTGCGACTCTGGATAGGGTCAGGTGAGGTGATGCAAAAAGGTCGAAGAGTTTTCTGGTCACTGCCGGGCGGGCTTAGCGGAAGCCTCGGAATCGCCCTGGTCCTGGCCTTCGCTATCTTCGTGCTGCTCGGCCGAGGGATCTGAAGAGAACTCTGCAGTACGAATCGCTCGGGTCGCTGTGATGGGCGCCGTTGAGCCAGGCAGATTCGGGCACGAAGGGCCCGTGCCTCGAGGATTCGAGCCGTTCTCCCGCAGGTGTAACGCCGACGAGTAGAAGGCCGATTTCTACCTTTCGGAGAAGCGCTGAAACCCTATGCTAAACTGTCGGTTTCGTGTCCCGTCAGGGCATCCGAGGAAACCATCCATGAGCCTGAGTCCCGAGGACGACGTCGCGGAAATCCGGCGGCTGATAGAAGAGCAGGTCAGTGCCTACAACGACGGAGACGCAGCGCGCTTCCTGCAGTCGAACTCAGAACGCCGAATCACGATGAACCCGAATCAGTCGGCGACCCTGGGACCGGGCGACGAGAACGAGCTTCAGCGGTTCTTTGACAGCGTCGACCAGACGGTCAGCCTGGAGGTCGATGAAGTCGTTGTTTTCGGTGACTGGGCTTTCGAGCGCGGCGAAGGACATGGAACCCTGACGCCGAAACTCGTTCCCGCCGGCGTTGATCCCACCGCTCGCTATTCCTACAAGTACATTCGGATCTGGGAGCGTGAGTCCGACGGATGGAGGGTCACGCGTTCAATCTGGAACAGCAACGATCAGAGAACCTCCGTCTGAGCGACCAATCGATCACCACCGAATCGTCCGAAGCCCGATCGTCTGTCATGACTTCGTGCTAGAAGATTCTCATGTCGCGATGGATCTGTCCCAACTGCGGCGGACCGATGACCGAACGTCGCTGCAAACTTCACTGCTCCGCCTGCCGCTACACCGAGACCTGAAGCGACCTCGGGCTTCCGGACTGGAGGCGCTCAAAGCAGAATCCCGGCCCTCGGCAGGCCGGTGGCGAAGGTCGATTCCGGTCGGGACCTCGCTGAGCCCGCACCGAACCACTTCCAAACCCGTTCTAACGCAATACACTCCAATTGGTAGATGGACTCTGAGCCTCAATTCTGACTGACGTCTCGACTCGCTGACCGGTGTCCCGCTATCGATTCGATTGAACAATGGGGTGCAACACAACTCAGGTCGAATAGAAAATTATCGTCGAGTGGTTTATCTTGCTCGTGACCCAATTCCATAAGGAGGACAGATGAACCGCCGTGAATTCATTCAAAACTCAGTAGGGGCTGCGACCGCTGTTGGAGTCGCGGGAAAGACGATGGAGGCCACGCCACAGAGCGCGCCCCCCCCGATCGTGATCTCCAGCGCCAACGGTCTACCGGCCACGCGCAGAGCCATGCAGATGATTCGACGGGGCGAGGACACGCTCGATTCCGTCGTCGCGGGTGTGAACATAGTGGAAGAGGATCCCAACGACACTTCGGTCGGCTATGGAGGCCTTCCCAACGAACACGGGGTCGTCCAACTCGACTCATCGGTTATGCACGGGCCGACCAACGGCGCGGGTTCCGTCGCGTCTATCGAGGGCATCAAGACTCCCTCGAAGGTGGCCAAGCTCGTTATGGAGAAGACCGATCACGTTCTATTGGTTGGACCGGGAGCAACGCAGTTCGCGCTGGCAATGGGATTCGAGCTGGAGGACCTGTTGACCACAGAGGCTCGTGAGATCTGGATGCGCTGGAAACGGAACTTGAGCCCGAAGGACGATTGGATCGATCCAAGCGAACGACTCCCGACGTCGATGAAACCGAAAGAGCAAGCCTCGGTGAGAAACTTCTTTCGCGATTACGGAACGATCAACTGTAACGCGGTCAACGAGAATGGGGACATCTCGGGGGTGACCACCACGAGCGGGCTGGCATTCAAGATTCCGGGACGAGTCGGTGACTCGCCGATTCTGGGAGCCGGACTTTACGTGGACAATGAGGTCGGCGCGTGTGGGAGTACGGGACGAGGTGAAGCCAACCTCAAGACCTGTGCGAGTTTTCTTGCCGTCGAGTACATGCGTCAGGGGAATTCCCCGGAAGAGGCTGCGCTCAAGACACTGAAGCGCATCGCCGAAAAGACCTCAGAGCCCTATCTGCTGGATGACCAAGGACGTCCTAACTTCGATGTGAAGTTCTATGCCCTCAATAAGAAGGGCGAATACGCGGGTGCTGCCATGTGGAGTGGGGGACAGTACGCGGTTCACGATGGACGCGTGAACAAACTGCGCGACCTGGCCTACCTCTACAAGCGTCCCGCCTAAACCGTGATAGGAATCACTTTTTTGACGAACGGAGGTGAATAGAATCGAGTGAGTTCTCCTGACCAGGAGCGGCCAACGGGGTTGCTTCGGCGGAGTTCGGAAGGCTGCCCGCGTCGTCCGTAATCAGACGACGAACGGGGGGGAGCGGTTCAACGCATGGCTGCAAAACAGGGTCGCACAGGCTGTCTGGTCGTTCTTCTGGTGACGATCCTCTTCGGGTTTCTCTGCTACAGGATGGGCCCGGTTTATTTGGCCAAGGTTGAGCTCGAGGACGAGATGGCCAGGTTGATCAGTCGAGCCGGTTCCCAGCACATGACGCAGCGCGCCGTGCGTAACAACGTCGCGCGTGTCGCTCAGATGTACGATTTCTCAATCGAACCGGACAGCCTGAAGGCGACCAAGACGAAAGGTTTCGCGCGCGCCTCCGAACTCAAGGTCAGAGTGACATTCTTCCGTGAGGTCGATCTGGCGGTTTTCCAACACCGCTTCAGTTTTAATTACAAAGCTTCGACCTTCATCGGGGGTTTCTGACTTCCCGCACGGCTGGGCTTCGGGCTGGCTTGGAAAGGCCAGCCTCCCTGGAATCGAGCGCAGTCGATCGCCGCGAGAGACCCGATTCCGGTTCTTCCAATTCGTCTCGATTGATAATGGGCTGCGCACCCTCGGGTTAAACTGCTTCTGCGGACCGCCACTCCATTCGTTTTTCGGCGATTCCTTCCCTGGCCTCGGACAGTACGATGACTTCATCAATTCAGACCGGGTCCCGAGTTCTTGTGACCGGAGGCGCAGGCTTCATCGGCAGCCATCTTTGTGAACTGCTGATCGACGAGGGATCCGAGGTCATCTGTCTCGACAACCTGTTCTCAAGCAGGATGCAGAACATCCATTTCCTGATGGACCGTCGCGATTTCGAGTTTCGACGCCACGACGTCACCCAGCCGATCCTTCTCGAAGTGGATGCGATCTACAATCTCGCGTGTCCCGCGTCACCGGTCCACTATCAATACAATCCAGTCAAGACGGTGAAGACGAACGTCCTCGGGACAATCAACATGCTGGGCCTGGCGAAGCGCGTGAGAGCGCGAATACTTCAAGCCAGCACTTCCGAAGTCTATGGCGACCCGCAACAACACCCCCAGCGTGAAGACTACTGGGGCTACGTCAACCCGATCGGGACGCGCAGCTGCTACGACGAAGGAAAGCGACTCGCAGAAACACTCATGACTGACTACCACCGCCAGAACGGTGTGGACATCCGTATCGCCCGGATTTTCAACACCTACGGACCTCGGATGTCCGAACATGATGGGCGGGTGGTCAGCAACTTCGTCGTTCAGGCTCTGCAGGGAAAGAGTCTGACGGTCTATGGCGAAGGGACGCAGACTCGTTCCTTCTGCTACGTTTCGGACCTCATCCAGGGCTTGCGGAAACTCATGGAGAAAGAACACCTCCATGCCCCGGTCAACCTCGGTAATCCCGGCGAGTTCACAATTCTGAGCCTCGCGGAACAGGTTCTCGATCTGACGGGGTCGAAGGCCGGAATCCGCTTCGAAGCCCTGCCGGAAGATGACCCCGTACGCCGTCGACCAGATATCACGAGAGCCAGCGAACTCCTAGACTGGTCACCAAGAGTTCCGCTCGCGGAAGGACTCAAGCGGACGATCGATTACTTTGATGACCTTCTCCGCGAGCGGGGTGATCGTGCCTGATGGGCCCAACCGGACCCCCCCGGCGTCGAGTCGTGGCCGTGAACGGAATGATGCCCCCTCCATCTCCCTCTCGGATGGACGGAAAGATGGACCCGATCTCGAGGTAGGAAGCTGAGCCGAGAACCGACCGAAGAAGAGAAAACAGCTGTCCGTACGGATGAGAAGCCGGCACGTTGGGCCCGCGCTCTGGCTCAGGGCACTTCGGTCGTTTTCGTTTTCCCTTCGTGTGTCATCGCGGGCTACCTCATAGGAGCCGGGCTGGACACTCTTTTCGAGACCGCCCCGATTCTCGCCATGGTGTTCCTGCTTCTGGGCGCGGTCGCCGGTTTTCATCAGATGTACCGGATCCTCACGAGGTCGCGGTGACCCCGTCCTATCTCAAGACAAGCGCGATCATGACCGCCCTCCTGTGCCTGTTCGCGTAGTTCTTCTTGGGCGGCGTCGCATCGAATACAATCGCCGCCGGTGGAGTTCTGTCGATACTGAATGCTCATCTGATGTGGAGCGGACTCGGAGCGCTGATGGGACCTGAAGGCCCATCTGACGCAAGTCGCGTTATCACACGCTTCCTGGGCCGGCTCGTGTTGATCTTCATTTTTCTGTTTGCTATCATCCACACTTCTTTTTTGGACGTCCTCGGGGTCGTCACGGGCTTGTCAATCGGCGTCTTATCGGCGGTCATCGAAGAATTCCGGCAAATAGTTTGGAAGAGGAAGTAACTCGCGATGCATCACGAGTCATTGATCGCAGTCCTTTTCAACGAGTACATCGCTCATCCGATCGCTGCTCTTTTCGGTGTTCATGCGGACGCTGATCACGGGCTGATTCCCCAGCACCTTGTCATGCTGATTATCGTCAGCTTCCTGCTGATCTGCTTCGCTTTCTGGCTTCGCTCACGGTTGAGCGTCGGCGAACCCGGTTCTCTCCAACAGATGCTCGAGGTCTTCACTTCGGGAATCCAGGGAATGATGCGCGACATCATAGGTGAGGACTTCCGACGCCATTATCCTCTGATCGGTTCGCTCTTCGTTTTCATCCTGGTCTGCAATCTGATGGGGCAGGTGCCGGGTTTCGTCTCCCCGACGGCCAACATCAATGTCCCGGCGGCGCTGGCCGTCATCTCATTCGTCTACTTCGTCTTTCATGGTGTCAGGGTTCACGGTCCGCTGGGCTACCTGCGACATTTCGCTGGCCCGGTGCTGCTGCTGGCTCCGCTGATTTTCAGCATCGAGATCATCAGCACGATCGCGCGGATGTTTTCACTGTCGGTTCGACTTTGGGGCAACCTGTTCTCAGAGGAACTGGTTTCCGGGAGCCTCGCCAGCATTTTTCCGATCTTGACTCCGCTTCCGGCCGTCGCTCTGGGGTTTTTCGCGAGCCTGATTCAAGCCTTCGTTTTTTGTATGCTCAACATGGTCTACATCGGTGAAGCAGTCGCCCAAGAAGAACATTAACGCAAGCCGATAGAGATCCGGCGACTCGGTTCGCTGGTAGGTAAGGAGAACTTCACAAATGAGAAGGAAACTGGCGATTTTCGCTGTGCTCTTCATATTATTCTGTCTCGTCGCTCTGCCGGTTGCCGCCCAGACAGACTCCGCGACCGGCGATTCGAGCAATGCCATCGCGTGGCTTTCGGTCGGAATGGCGATCGCGGCTGCAGGGTGCGGAATCGCTCAGAGCAACGCTATTCGTGGTTCGGCAGAAGGCGTCGCGCGCAATCCTGGTGCGGCCGACAACATCCGGCTCTTCCTGTTTCTGGGCCTGGCACTCATCGAGTTTCTGGCGCTGCTGACCTTCGTGGTCTGCTATCTGGTGCTGAACGGCTACGGACTCGTATAGGTCCTGCGCCACACAGGAATTAATCGGTATCGGCTCCCGGGACTCGATTTCGGGAGTCCCTCCCGTGCCTCTATTCCATCCTCATCAGATCGGCACGCAAGCTTCGCTCACCGGGGAGGGGGAATCGCTGTGCAACTCGCCCGCTGAACGCCCTTCGGCAGCCGCGGGGAGTCGTCTCACGAGTCCAGATTGTCTCGATACCATCGCAGCATTCATCCTGATAGAATGAAGCCGTGCGGCGCTCTCGCTTGGAAGAACGTCGTTTTCTTGACCGGGAGGACAACATGCCCCATCCCAAGTTTCTTATAGCGGGTGCACTCATACTTGGATCTGTCTGCTACCTGATGTTCAGTGGGATCAACGATTCGACTGTCTATTACTACACGGTGACCGAACTCAAAGCGAAGCCGGAACTTGCGGGCCGGGGACTCCGCCTCAGCGGACACGTGACTCCTGGAAGCATCAAGCGGAACGATGCACAAGCCCAGGTCGACTTCCTCGTCTACGATATGTCCAATGGGGAGACGATTCCGGTCGTGTACCAAGGCATCATTCCCGACACCTTCAAAGACAATGCCGAGGTCGTCGTCGAAGGAACATATGATGCATTCGATGAGGACGAAACGCCATTCAAAGCCACCACTCTGCTGGCCAAGTGCCCTTCAAAGTACGAAGGACGCAGCGGAGAGCATCCGGAAGATGCCGGCCCTTAGCCCGCCATGAGCGACCTCGGCTCCTACTGCTTGATCGCAGCACTTGCCCTCAGCGGCTATGGACTCATCGCTAGTGTCCTCGGGTACTGGCGGGGACAGAGAGCTTGGATTCGGAGCTCTGAGAACGCTGTTGTCGCGGTGTTCTGGATTGTGCTCGCAGCATCCCTGAGGCTCTGGTATCTCATTCTGACCGACCGGTTTGAGTTCGCCTTCGTAGCCTCAGTCAATTCGACGACGACTCCGACGCTCTACAAGGTGACTTCTTTCTGGGGACAACAATCCGGAAGCTTGTTGCTCTGGTTGCTGATCCTTGCGTTCCTTTCGGCGGTCGCCGTGGTTCAGAACAGGACCCGAAATCGTTGGCTCATGCCGGCGACGACGATTCTTCTTTCAGGATCTCTGCTGTTCTTTGCGCTGTTGGTCAACCTGGTTTCGAATCCCTTCGAAATGCTCCCGAGAGTGCCGCCTGACGGGACCGGCCTGAACCCTCTCCTTCAGAACTACTGGATGGCGATCCACCCGCCGATTCTCTACGTCGGGATGATATCGGTGACAATCCCGTTCGCTTTCTCGATGGGAGCCCTGATGAGTGGGAGACTCGATACGTCCTGGATCCCGACGACCCGTCGGTGGTCTCTGGTCAGCTGGGGTTTTCTCACCTTGGGGTTCACGCTCGGAGGTGTCTGGGCCTACGAGGAACTCGGCTGGGGAGGTTACTGGGCCTGGGATCCCGTCGAGAACGCATCGTTCATGCCCTGGCTCGCGCTGACGGCCTTTCTTCACTCGGTGATGATCACCGAGAAAAAAGGCATGTTGAAGACGTGGAACTTCCTCCTCATTCTCCTGGCGTTCTGGCTGACCATCTTTGGCACTTTCATCACCCGGAGCGGTGTCGTCTCCTCGGTTCACGCCTTCGCGCAGTCCAACATAGGAACATACTTCGTCATCTTTCTCTTCATTATCACGGCCCTGGGAGTGTTCCTGATCTCTTACCGCTCCAAGTCGCTGACCAGCGAGTCCAGGATGCGCTCGTTCCTATCTCGGGAAGCTTCGTTTCTCTTGAACAACTGGCTGTTCCTGGCGATCTGTTTCGCAGTCTTCTGGGGTACCGTGTACCCGATGGTGGCCGAGGCGTTGACAGGGAAGAAAGCCACTGTCGCTGCGCCGTGGTTCAACGAAGTCGTCTGGCCACTCGGACTGGCCCTGCTCGTCCTCACCGGGATCTGCCCTCTGATCGCCTGGAGAAAGGCCTCTCAGAGAAACTTTCGGCGCAACTTCCTATTTCCGACCCTCGGAGGTCTGGCGACGGGCTCGGTGGCAGTTGCCCTCGGATCCTATGCGATGATCCCGCTCCTGTTCTTCTCCGCCGCGGGCTTCGTCGCCGTCACGGTCTTCTTCGAGTTCTTCAAAGGCGCTCGCGCTCGGCAGGCCATCCGATCATCGAGTTTCATCACCGCTCTGGTCGATCTGACGGCGCTGAACAAGCGCCGCTACGGCGGCTTCATCATCCACGCCGGCGTCATACTCGTCTTCGTCGGCATCGTTGCGAGCTCGTTCTTCAAGAACGAACAAGTCTTCACAGTCACGCAGGGAGAATCATTCCAGATCGGCCGCTACACTCTGAGACTGCTCGACCTCCAGCAAGAACGAGACCCTGAGAAGCTGGCTGTCGTTGCCCGTCTCGACACGTATATCGGCTCAGATCGAATCGGCCGGCTCTCTCCCCAGCTGCACCATCACTTCAAGCAAGACCAGAACGTATCCGAAGTGGCAGTTCGGTCGACAGTGCGAGACGATCTGTACGCGGTTCTCTCCGGTTGGGACGACGATGGAAACGTATCGCTTCGGATCTTCATCAACCCGCTGGTCCAGCTGATCTGGATCGGAATCGGTGTGATGGTGGCTGGGGGTCTGTTCGTGCTGATTCCTGACCGCAAGCCTCTGGCTCGGGCCGTGCCCAGCCGCGAAAGAGAGCGGTCGAAGGGCGCGGAGGCCACCGCTTGACCTCGACCTACACCGCTTTGAAACCGATCCCATGACCCTTCTCATCGTACCTTTGATCCTCATAGCTGCAGTCCTCTATGTCGCTTATCCTCTTCTTCAGGAAGAGCAGCAGGAGGAACTTGTTCCGGTCCCGACGGACCACGACAATGCCGTGGCCGAGAAGGACGGGTTGATCGCGAGTCTGAAAGACATCGAAATGGACTTTCAAATGGGCAAGCTCTCTCAGAGCGACTATGAGGCACTGAAGAAGGAGTTTGAACTCCGAGCCGTTGCCGCCCTGAAGAAACTGGATCGAATCGGGGGAGGCACGGCTCGATCGAAAGAGTCCGAGTCATGAGCGAGGCTGGTAATGGAGTTCTCCTGTGCCTGCGCGGCGTCACCAAGAGCTTCGGCGCAATCAACGCACTCGACAACTTCAGCCTCACCCTTGATCGCGGCCGGTTCATCGCATTGTTCGGGCCGAACGGAGCCGGAAAAACAACGCTCCTCAAAGTCGTCGCATCCCTGATTTCGCCGGATCAAGGCGAGGTGACCTTCGATGCTCCACGAAAGGGGCGAGGCTCGGTCGGTTATGTTTCCCATCAGACTCTGCTCTATCCCGAATTGACAGGATTTGAAAACCTGGAGTTCTTCGCTCGCCTTTATGCTCTGCGAGACCGAAGGGAGCGCGTCTCTTCAATGCTCGAGGCGATCGGCCTTTCAGAAGCCTCCGAACGAAGGGTACGAGGCTACTCGCGAGGGATGAAGCAGCGCCTGGCCCTGGCAAGAGCGCTTCTGAACGACCCGCCGCTGCTACTCCTCGACGAACCTTATACCGGTCTCGACAGGCTCGGAAGCCGACTCCTGACCGAGATTCTTGAGAAGCTCAAGTCAAAAGGAAGAACGATTCTCCTCGTCACGCACAGCGTGCAGGAAGGGTTGCGCCTCTGCGATCAGGTCGTGATCCAGAGTCGGGGATCGGTCGTGTTCAGCGCCCCGCGATCGGGTTTCCAGGAGGACGATTTCGAACCGATCTACTTCGAGGCAGTGAGTCATGTTCACTGATTCGGGAACGAGTCATGGAGCGACTGAGACCTTTATGAAATCGTCGACGGACGCCTCCGGAGAAGCTCGCAAGGAAAGAGACCCGTCGGGCATCTCACACCAGGTCAGACTGCTCGGGGTCGTCGCACTGAAGGACTTGCGGATCGAATTCCGTTCCCGCCAGGCGTTCCAGACGACGCTCTTCTTCGCACTACTGGTCTTGATCGTCTTTCAGTTCGCTTTCGATCCGGGAGACGCGGCGAGCCGCGCGGCCTCGCCGGGCATTCTTTGGGTGGCGCTCCTCTTTCCGGGAATGATCCGCCTCAACCAGTCTTTCGCGATAGAAACGGAAGAGGGCGGCATCCAGGGAATCGTCCTTTCGCCACTGGATCGCGGCGTCTTCTTTCTGGGGAAGTTCCTCGGCAACTGGTTGTTTCTGCTGGCAGTGAACCTCGTCATCGTCGCCCTTTTCCTGCTCTTCTTCGGCTTCAGGCTGACGGGCGAGGCTCTCCTTCTTCTCATTCCGATTGTCATGCTCGGACTGGCAGGCTTTTCAGCGATCGGCACGATATTTGCCGCCATGTTGTCCCGGTCCCGGAATCGAGAAGTTTTGCTTCCCGTGCTGATTTTCCCTATTGTGATCCCTGTTCTTCTGGCGGCGGTCAATGGAACGCAGGAGGTCCTGCTTCATGCCGCGACCGGCGGTTACGCATCCTGGATGAAGATCCTGACCGCCTTTGTAGTCGTTTATCTGGCAACCGGATTCCTGGTTTTCGATCATGTTATCGGTGAATAGCTCGAAGGATCTGACGATCGCTCACCGTTGTGTGCGGTTCGCCCGTGTCCTTCTGCTCCCGCTTTACATCATTGTCCTGATCGCCCTCTACTGTGCGTTGATCTACGCTCCGACAGAGGCGGTCATGGGAGAGGTTCAGAGGATTTTCTATTTTCACGTCGGGGCAGCTTGGACTGCCCTCTACGTGGCCTTCTTCATGGTATTCGTTTCTGGAATCGCCTATCTCAAAACTCGACGGCGCATCTGGGATCACGTCGGGGCCACCTGCGCCGAGGTGGGATTGGCTTTCACGACGATCAACTTGCTGACGGGCATCTTCTGGGCTCGCCCGATCTGGGGCACCTGGTGGCCCTGGGGCGATCCCCGTGTCACGACCGTCCTGCTTCTGTGGTTGATCTATGTGGCCTATATCATCTTCCGGATCAACCTTCCCGAGGGGGAGAAGAAGTACCGGTACTGCGCCATATTCGGGATCATCGGGTTCATCGACGTTCCGATCGTAACGATCTCGATCCGGGTCTGGAGGACCATTCACCCGGTCGTTATCACGGCGACTGAAATGCGCCTCGAGAATCGGATGATCGTCGCGCTCCTGGTCGCCATCGTTGCCTTCTCGGTCCTGTTTCTGGTCCTCGTTGCACTGCGCATGGCGATGAGGATTCAATCCGCCGCGATCGATGAAATGTCCCGGCGAACGGACCAGACCCTGGGGAGCGCTTGAATGAACATGTATCTGTTCGGTGGGTATACCGTCGTTTGGACGGTACTCTTCTTCTTCCTCTTCTTCCTGGTCCGCAAACAGAAGGCGTTGTCGGACCGCCTGGGGTCGCTGGTAGATAGCCACAAGGACCGCGAGTGAAGACGAAGAGGCGGCAATGAACGCCTGACAGGCGTTCTTCGTCTAGAGAGTAGCCTGATGTTTCTCCCTCTCGGAAGCCGCTTTTTCTCCCCAATACTCGTCACTGTCGCCCTCATTGGCCCCGCTGTGGCGGAAGCACTCGCAGGCGGCGGTGAACCTCGCTATCTCAACTTCACTGCCAAGGACCGGCACGGTATTTACCTCCGGAACCTCGAGCGTGAAGAGGTTTCGCTCTGGCTCGACGGAGAGCCGATTGAAGTCGGTTACCTGGGCTACCGAAACGTTGACACCGCCTTTTGCCTCCTGATCGAAAACAGCCACCGGACCGCTCAGTTCAAGGAGAGCCTTCCTCAATGGGGCCAGGTCAACTTGATCGACCGGGTCCGCAACAGCCTGACGGACGGTTTTCTCATGACGATCGTGGAAACCGGGTCCGTGATGCTGGCCGAGATCGGTCTCGATCGCCGAGTTCTCCAGGACTTCAGCCGAAACGACGATGAACTGTCCTACGCCCTCCGGCTGATGAAACCTCACCCGTCGTCGACCGAGCGTCGCGACATTCAGTTGGGTCGACACCTGAGCTGGGCTCTCGATGTGATGAGAGAACGGAGGGAAAAACGCAAGATCATCGTCCTCTTTACGACAACGGTGGACCGCGAGTCCTTGCCCAATCTGAATGAATACAAGGACATGTTCAGACTATCGGACGCCGAACTCTACGTCGTTTCCTTTGCATTGGCCCGCCCCACCGGCAGCCAGTACTCTGCAGAGGAAAAGCTCAACCGGCATTTCTTCAAACAGTTGGCCGAGTCGACCGCGGGAAAGCTTTACCTGTCTGGTGAGCATGTGTTCGTCGAAGAGTTTATGAACGACCTCGTGACTCGCCTGGCGAACAGCTACACCGCCGGCTTTTATGTCGACCCTGAAGAGGAAAGGCGAGAAAGAAAGGTCCGACTTTTCGTACGCGACAAGAAGGTGAAGGTGACGCACAGAAAGACCATCACTTTCTGACAGGGCGCAAGGCTGACGAACATGTCACCAGCCCGACTGTCCAGGGTCAACTGTACGACTGTACAGTTTCGCCCCGGACTCTCTATCCCTGGTGGGCTGTCCGAGAAGTTCCCGTCGTTCATTCGGAGTGTGTTTTCGTCGCCGGCGAGGCGTGCGACGCATCATGACTGGGCGTCTAACGAGGCTGCCCAACAAAGCTGGCGGCCAAAAGGCGCCTGAATTGACAGCGGCTACTTTTCGGACAGTCCACTAACCACCCCCTCCTCCACCGCCTTCTGCCTCACCCAGAGGCGCACTGTCGGGACCGGCGGCTCCGGCCGTCGAGTATCGAATGACTCCAGTCCGATCAACGAAGAACGACCTCTTGCCGTCGCGTTCGCTGAGTGGGACCGCTGTGACCGTAAAGTCCTCTCCGAGAGAGCTGGTCTCGAAGAAGTAGCCACTCTTGGTGCCGGCACTGAGGGGGAACGAGAGGTTGAGTTCGTCCAGGGAATCGGCGAATGCTGCCTCGTTTCGAGCCCAGAAGTTGACCTGAGAGGTTGAAACAGTTCGCAGAGATGAGATCGCCGAAGCCTCGTTCGCAGAGATGCGAGCGCTGCCCAGATAGGGAATCGCGAGTGCAGCGATCACAGCCACGATTGCTACGACGACGAGCAGTTCGACCAGTGTAAAGCCCCTCGAGGAGGTCATGTTCCTTCTCCCATGTTTTCGCGACAGTAACTGTAACAAGAAGTACTGGTGATCTGAATCACAGACTCAATTCGCATTGCCCTGACAGGTGGGCTTTCAGGAAAACGAAACGCCTCTCAAACAAACTTGACGCCCCACGACTCACATCTTATATTTCGTCGGTGCTCAAGTATGCAATAAGGAATTCGCGTCAGTTTCATAGATAAGGAGGACGTTCTAATGGGCAAGATTATCGGCATCGATCTCGGCACGACGAACTCGGTCGTGGCGGTCATGGAAGGCGGCGAGCCGGTCGTCATCACGAACCCGGAGGGCGGCAGAACGACGCCGTCGGTGGTCGCGATCACGAAAAGCGGTGAACGGTTGGTCGGCCAGGTCGCAAAGCGCCAGGCCGTAACCAATCCGGAGAACACGGTCTACTCAATCAAGCGATTCGTGGGACGAAAGTTCAATGAAGTCTCGGAAGAAGCCTCGATGGTTCCCTACAAGACCGAGGCTGCATCAAATGGCGACGCCTGGGTCAACATCGGCGGAAAGCAATACTCACCACCAGAAATCTCGGCGATGGTTCTGCAGAAGTTGAAAACTGCTGCCGAGGAGTATCTCGGGGAAACGGTCTCCCAGGCTGTGATCACTGTGCCGGCTTACTTCAACGACTCGCAGCGCCAGGCCACCAAGGACGCCGGCAAGATCGCGGGCCTTGAGGTTCTGCGCCTCGTCAACGAGCCGACTGCTGCCGCGCTCGCCTACGGGCTCGATAAGAAGGCGGACGAAACCATCGCCGTCTTCGACTTCGGTGGCGGGACTTTCGACATCTCGATCCTTGAAGTGGGCGAAGGAGTCGTCGAGGTCAAGGCCACCAACGGCGACACACACCTGGGCGGAGACAACGTCGATCAGGCTCTGATCGAGTGGATCGCCTCCGAGTTCAAAAAGGATCAAGGAATCGACCTCTCAAAGGACAAGATGGCCCTGCAGCGACTCAAGGAAGCCGCTGAGAAAGCCAAGATGGAGCTCTCGTCGGCTCAGGAAACCGACATCAACCTGCCCTTTGTCACCGCGGACGCCAGCGGACCGAAACACCTGAACCTCCAACTGACCCGCTCCCGCTTTGAGCAGCTTGTGGACAACCTGCTGCAGAGAACGCTTCGTCCATGCCAGAAAGCTCTCGACGACGCTGGAATGAAACCATCGGACATCGACGAGGTCGTTCTGGTCGGTGGCTCGACTCGCATTCCGCGGGTACAGGAACTCGTCAAGGAGTTCTTTGGCAAGGAGCCACACAAAGGTGTGAACCCGGACGAAGTCGTCGCAGTCGGAGCGGCAGTTCAGGCTGGCGTGCTCGGCGGGGACGTCAAAGACGTTCTCCTTCTCGACGTGACGCCTCTGACACTCGGAATCGAAACGCTCGGAGGCATTGCGACTCCCTTAATCCAACGCAACACCACGATTCCGACCCGAAAGAGCGAGACCTTCTCGACAGCTGTCGACAACCAGACCTCCGTCGAGATCCACGTGCTCCAAGGGGAACGAACCACGTCTGCCGACAACAAGTCGCTCGGCAAGTTCCACCTCGTCGGCATTCCGCCGGCTCCAAGAGGAGTTCCCCAGATCGAAGTCACCTTCGACCTCGACGCCAATGGAATTCTGAACGTCAGCGCCAAAGACAAGGGTACGGGGAAAGAACAGAAGATCACGATCACGAGTTCCGGCGGCCTCGACAACAATGAGATCGATCGCATGGTCTCCGAAGCCGACACGAACGCAGATGCTGATCGCGCCAAAAAAGAGGAGATCGAAACGCGCAACCAGGCCGACAACCTGGTGTACAGCACCGAGAAGATTCTCAAGGAGAACCGGGAGAAGATCTCGGACGACGACGCAAAGATGGTGGAAGAAGCCATCGCCGGAGCGAAAACGGCAATCGAAGCCGGCGACTCCGAGCAGATGAAAGCGTCAATGGAGACGCTGACACAAGCATCACACAAACTCGCGGAAGTCATGTACCAGTCCTCGCAGCAGGAGGCCTCGACGGGCGACAGTCAGCCCGAGGGACCCGATGCGACTGCAGAGGAGGAAACAAAACAGGACGAAGACGTGATCGACGCTGAGTACGTCGACGTCGACGATAAGAAGTAACCTGACCCGACTCGTGAGTCTTCCCGGACGAAGGATGGGCTTTCACGAGTCGGTCTCCGCCTTTCTCGGTGGAACCATGGCAGATAAGGACTACTACGGAGCACTCGGTGTTGGCCGCGACGCCTCAGAGAAGGAACTGCGCAAGGCCTACCGGCATCTGGCGCGCAAGTTCCACCCGGATGTCAATCCAGGCGACAAGGCAGCCGAAGACCGTTTCAAGGGAATCCAGGAGGCTTATCAGATCCTCAGCGATCCCGAGAAAAGGAAGGTTTACGACAGGTTTGGGTTCTACAAGGACGGAATCAAAGACCAGCCTCAGGGTGGATTCGGCGGCTTCGAAGGGTTCGACTCCGGGGGAGTCGGTTCCGATCGGAGCGGCAGTTTCCGCGACATCTTCGCTGACCTTTTCAGTTCGGGGCGTTCGCACGGAGCCACGGCTCAGCCGACCCGAGGGTCCGATCTCGAGTACAAAATCTCAATCCCATTTCTCAAGGCCGCCCTTGGTACGCGAACAAGAATCAACATTTCACGCGAGATCCAGTGCAAGCCGTGTCGCGGCAGCGGAAGCATATCCGGTTCTGCTGCGCGACCTTGCGGTCAGTGCGGAGGAAGCGGCCAGGCGCAACAAGCGCACGGCTTTATGAAGTTCAGCACCCAATGTCCGGACTGCGGAGGACGCGGACAGGTTCGCGTGGGCGACTGCTCCCATTGCGGAGGACGCGGCACAGTGCGCTCTGTCGACAGCCTCGACGTCCGGATACCGGCAGGTGTCGACGACGGCTCGCGAGTTCGACTGAGCGGCAAGGGAAACGCCGGCTCCAATGGCGGGCCTCCCGGCGATCTTTTCCTCGCTATCAAGGTGGGGAAGCATCCCTATTTCAAGAGAAAAGGAAACGACATCATTTGCACCGTCCCTCTCACCTACACCGAAGCGGCTCTAGGGACCCGCATCGAAGTCCCGACAATCTCCGGACGAGCGATGCTCTCGATTCCCGCAGGGACGCAAAGCGGACAAAAGCTCCGCATGAAGTCGAGAGGAATCACTCCGATGAAAGGAGGGCCTCGCGGTGATCAGTTGGCTGAGATCAAGATCTCGGTCCCGAGAATTCGCGACGAGAGGTCAGAGGAGATTCTGCGTGAGTTCGCCGCACTCAACCCCGAGGATCCCAGGGTAGGTATGGCCGCCGGCTAGAACCAGGAAGAGACGGAGTCCAGAGCGACACAACGGGTAGCACAATGCCGAAACAAGCTCCAGGATACACGATCGGAATAGTGTCCCGAATGTACGATATTCACCCACAGACTCTTCGGACATATGAACGGGAAGGGCTCCTGACTCCATCGAGAAGCGACGGGAACACCCGACTCTTTACGGACCAGGACCTCGAACGGCTCGAACTGATCCTCTCTCTCACACGTGATCTCGGTGTCAATCTTGCCGGTGTAGAGGTGATCCTGAACATGCGTGAGAAGATGGAGCGGATGCGCAGCGAAGTCGACGAGATGATCACATATCTCAAGAGCCAGTTCGACCTTGACTCACAGTTTTTTGAGCAACGTGTCAAGACTGCTCTCGTCAGGGTGCCTCCTACACAGTTGATGCGTTTTCGGAAGAGACGCCAGGAGCCCAGGAATCGGAAGGGATGATTCCAGTTTGCCGTCCCAGGAGTTCCCGTCGTTAATTCGGAGTGTCTTCTCGTCGCCAGCGAGGCGTGCGACGCAGCAATCCTGGGCGTCTTGCGATGCTTCACAACAAAGCCGGCGGTCAAGAGGCGCCCGAATTGACAGCTACCGCTTTTCGGATAGCACAGTCGTGCAGCGGTCACGACCGGCGTTCTCGCTCCTCTTTCCTCTGTGCGGTGGCAAGCCGCCTTCGAATACTCGCGTACGCTCTTCTGATTTCGTGAGCTTGCGCGCCCCGCAACCGACTCCGGATCGCATCGAATGCCCGCTCCAATTCCGGTAAAAGGAGCGCTGTCCTGGACGGGTCATAGGGAATCTGGATGTCCCCGCAGCCGAGTTCTGTGAAGATCATCAGGTATCGCGCGGTCGTCGAGTCGGGACAGGTCAATCGCTTCCGACCCGCCTGGACCTCGTAACCCAGGAAGGAATAGACGATCCGCGGCCGGCACTTGCGGCCCACAAGTTGAACCGTCCTCCTTCTCGACGGCAGCACGGATTCTCTGTAAACGTTACAGAAACACTGGATTTCGTCCCTGATTTCAAGCATTTGACGGTCCTATATTAGCGTGGTAGCGTTACCCGGGATCAGTCGAGCGTGGAAAAAGGCTTCGTCTCGCGTACCCCAAAAAAGTCACGACGGAACCGACGGAACGCCAAAGCCTCCTTCAATGCGGAAAGCGGGCAGACGCGGATCGATCGCAAGGCGGAGGATCAAATGTCTCAGGAAGCTCTGGGGATGGTTGAGACCCGAGGATTCGTCGGGTCTGTTGAGGCTGCGGATGCCATGATCAAGGCCGCAAACGTGACCCTGATCGGACAGGTGTATATCGGTGCGGCTTACGTGACGGCGTTTGTCCGAGGGGATGTGGGCGCTGTGAAAGCCGCGACAGATGCGGGAGCCGCGGCAGCGCGCCGCGTCGGTGAACTGGTCAGTGTCCACGTTATTCCACGCCCTCATTCAGAGGTTGAGAAAATACTTCCGCCTGTTCCCGACAAAAAGAAGTAACCACGACGCAGGTCCGCTCCGGGCATGAAAACAACCTCCTGATCTCCGCTCCAAGCCGGACAAGAACGTGCTTCAGGACAAAGATCTCGTATCTATTCAGCAAGCTCGAAAGGCGGTCGAGAAAGCCGCCGAAGCCGGGCTGAAACTCAAGAAGTTCTCACAGGAGCAAGTCGATGCGATCGTTGCCGCCATGGCCGAGGCGGCCCGCCGGAACGCCAGGGCGCTCGCCGAACTCGCGGTTTCCGAGACGACCTATGGCAAGGTCGAGGACAAGGTCACCAAAAACCTCTTCAGCGCGGTCCAGATCTACGGGTACCTGAAAGACCTGAAAACCTGCGGCGTCATCTCGGAGAACAAGGAAAAGCATGTCGTCGACATTGCCGTTCCCGTCGGAGTCGTCGCTGCGGTCATACCGACGACGAACCCGACCTCCACTGCGATCTTCAAAATCCTCTCGTCGGTCAAGGGACGGAATACAGTCGTTGTCGCTCCACATCCTCGAGCCGTGAAGTGCACCATCGAGACCGCCCGCGTCATGGAGGAGGCGGGACGCCAGGCCGGAGCCCCTGAGGGCTTCTTGAACTGGATAGAGGATGTCACGTTGGACGGCACGTCGGCTCTGATGCGGCATAAGAAGACCGGCGTCATCCTGGCGACCGGCGGACCGGGAATGGTCAGGGCCGCCTACTCTTCGGGGAAACCCGCGTTTGGGGTTGGTTCCGGCAACGTCCCGGCTTTCATCGAGCGCACGGCCGATATTCCCAAGGCGGTGCGTGACATCGTCGCCGGAAAGACCTTTGACTGGGGACTGTTGTGTTCATCGGAACAGTCGATCGTCTGTGACCGCCCCATTGAAGACCAGGTGATTGAGGAACTCGGGAAGTGTGGCGCCCACATCGTCGACGAGGATGAAAAGGCCAAACTCTGCAGGCTGATTCAGACCTCCGACGGACGACTGAACACGGATATCGTAGGCCAGTCTCCTCAGAAAATCGCGACAATGGCCGGCTTCTCGATTCCAGAGAGCGCCTCCTGCCTCGTCGGGCGGGCCGACGGAGTCGGTCGCGACCATCCCCTCTCCCGGGAGAAACTCTCCCCTATCCTGGGCTTCTACGTCGAGGATGGCTGGGAGGCAGGATGTCATCGCTGCATCGAGCTGCTCGAGTATGGCGGCCTGGGGCATACCCTCTCGATTCATTCGAAGGACAAGTCGATCATTCTGGAGTTCGGGCTTCAGAAACCGGCACACAGGATTTGTGTGAACACGCCGTCGACTCATGGTTCGGTCGGCCTGACAACCGGCGTCCCTCCATCCATGACGTTGGGCTGCGGAAGCCCAGGCGGCAACATCACGTCCGATAACATAACGGCCCTCCATCTCATCAATATCAAGAGACTGGCCTATGGAATCCGAGAGGTCGACCAGATTCACTTCGAAGGTGGAGCCGAAACGTCGCCCGTAGGAGGTCCTGTCCGACACGAGTCCTCAGGGCTTCGACAGATCAACGCCGAACAGGTCCGAGACGTGGTTCGCGGCGTCGTCGAGCAATACCTGAACGAAAAAAAAAAGGCGACCGATAGGCCCGAGCCCGCCCCGCCGCCTGTCCAACAGCCTCCCCCCAATGTGACGGCCCCAATCGATCCTCCAGTCGAGTTTGTCTGTGAAGATGACGTCCGACGAGCCATCGCAGCCAACAAGAGAATCGTTGTCTGCAAGAAGACGATCATCACGCCTGCAGCCCGGGATCTGGGGACGGAAAAAGGAACATTCATAGAGCAGTAGCGGCCCTCCGCAACAGATTCAGGCGGTCAGGACAACAGATTCTTGCGTTCCATGACCCGGAAGGCCTCCGTGAACCAACCCACTGGACGCTGTCTGTTGGTTCACAGTCGAGAAGTCGAGGCGCATTCCGGGGCGAATGAGGGGCGCTGAACAGCCGGTTTCTGGAGAAGACCCTACAGATACACAGGTGGCCAGGACTGAGGCTCGATCGAGCTTGAATGCTGGCTTCACCTGGAGTTCCGTTTTCTGGAGCGCCTGCTCAGAGGTAAAAGGTGAGAACCCGCACAACTCCGAAACGATGAGCTTCGCTCAGAAGAATCTTTCGCGCCCACCGACTTTGGTACGGTTCTTGCTGTAGCCGAGGCGTGGATGTGCTAGGATGAGCGTTTTTTTGTTGTGGAATGATAGGATTATTGCTGGCGCCGGGTTGGTGGGAGGCTGTCAAGGCTTTCTTCAAAACATTGGCGGACTTCGCTATCGGACTCGGCGGGCCCGGGCTGTTCCTTGTGGCCCTGGCGGACTCATCCTTTCTCTCGATTCCGGAAGGCAACGACCTGTTGATCGTCGTCAAGTCGACGGGGACCAGCTGGGGACTGATGAGCTACTTCGTCCTGATGACGATCGCAGGGTCAGTCGCCGGTTGCTCGATCCTCTATATGGTCGGCCGCAAGGGAACACGCCTGACTTTGAGGTTCGACCCGAAGAAAATCGAGGAGATCGGACGACTCTACAGCCGACGGGGCTGGCTGACCATCGTCATCCCTTCGATTCTGCCTCCACCGACTCCCTTCAAGATCTTCGTTCTGAGCGCCGGCATCTTTCGGGTTCCGTTCCCCCGGTTCCTTATCGCTGTAGCGATCGGACGCAGTATTCGTTACTTCACCTGGGGCATTGTCGCTCTTCTCTATGGCGAGATGGCAAAAGAGTTCATGGCCAACAACCTGCCGATGGTCGGCATGGTCTCGCTGGGAATCTTCCTGCTCCTGGTAGTCGGAGTCGTCCTGCGGAGACGGCAGAAGCACAAACTCAGATCGCCTGCCGGAACACCCGCCCGAGGAAAATCCTCTGCCTCTATCCTCCTGATTGCCGGACTTCTGATGGCGAGCGGCAAGTGTTCTGTAAAAAAGACGACCGTCACCGCTATCCCGGAGGCACATCGGACAGCTCGCGAGGCCTCTCTCGGCGAACTGGTGAATCTTCTCAACGGCCGATACGCCGAGCTCGACAATCTGACCTTCGCGTCACTCGAGGTCGAGTTCACAGGCGCGGCCGTCGAGGGCGGATACATCGAGGAAGACAAATACCGGCGGGCAAACGGTCTCATGATCGCCGCCCGTCCCGATTCGATCTATCTCAACATCAAGAATCCGCTGACAGGATCCTCCGTGGCCACGATGGCTTCGCAAGGGGAGGCGTTTCAGATCTGGATTCCACGAGAGAACAAGTATTTCACTGGAAACACAAATGTCGAGTTAGAAGAAGAGCAAAAGAACGCTTTACTGAGTGTACGCCCGAATCATTTGCTGAACGGCCTGCTGATAGAGCCTTTAGATCTCGACGATGCTGGGCAGTTCGTGTCCATGAAAGAAGACGAGGACTCGCACTTCAAGTATTATGTAGTTTCCGTTTGGACTCGGCCGGATCTCAGATCTCGCAGGATCCAGCTGGTTCGCGAACTCTGGTTCGAACGGAGCCGGATGCGACTCGTTCGACAGACCTACTACAGGGGGCTCGGCATCCAATCGAAAATCCGATATTCGGACCCGGCGGATGTCTCCGGAAAGCTCGTGAGTTCCCGGATCGACATCGAGCGACCCCTGGAGAACTACACATTGAGATTCGAGCTGAAACCCGAGGGGGTCCGAATCAATCGTACCTTAAGAGAGGGCACCTTCGATATTCCCCGTCCGCCGACGGCAGAGTTGGTCGTCGTCCACGGGAAATCGCAAAACTGACTGTTCCTTTCACGACGATCGTCGTCAAAGCATAAAGAGTGACCGAGTCAATGGTTAAGTTAATCGTCTCAAATCTGAGGGAGCGGCCGACCCGGACCGTAGTCAGCGTCCTTGCGATTTCGTTGGGAATCGCCCTGGTACTGGTCTGTGTCGGTCTGGCCCACGGGCAACTTGCTGATCATTCCAATAGAATTAAGAACGTCGGGGGAGATTTTCTTCTTCAGCCCCCGAACTCCAGTCACATCATTACCTTCACCGGTGCGAGTCTGGACGCCCGGCTGATCAGGAAGGTCCAAGAGATCAAGGGAGTCGCTTCGGCGGCACCCGTTTTAGTCAAACTCGACGGCGGACTCTCTCAGCTCTATGGCGTGGAGAGAGACTACTCCAAGTTCAACCCGAACCTGAAGTTCTGGGACGGAAGGATGTTCGAAGGCCGCGACGAGGCGGTCGTAGACGACATTTTCGCAGCTAAACACGAACTCGTCGTGGGCGACGTGCACACCTTTCTTGAACAGGAATTCAAGATCTCCGGCATCTTCCATTCCGGCTCGGGAGCCCGTGTCCTGCTGCCCCTCGAAGAGGTTCAATATCTCAACGGGACAGAAGACAAGTGCACACTGATCTTCGTGAGGTCAGAAGACGGAGAACTGCAACAGACCGAAGAACGCTTGAAGGATGGGTTTCAGGGCTATAAAATAACTCGTAGTTCCGAGCTGTTGGATATTTGGCTTTCAAACACACCGGGGTTCCAGCAGTTCGTGACGGCGATCGCCTCGATTGCCATAATCATCAGCTTTCTGATCGTGCTGCTTTCGATGTACAGCACGATCACAGAGCGAACACGGGAAATAGGCATTCTGAAATCACTTGGCGCTTCCAAGGGCTTCATCGTAGGAATGGTCCTTAAGGAATCCCTCATGATCTGCGTTCTTGGAGTGGTGGTTGGTTTCGCACTCAGCGCCCTGGGCATCCAGCTTGTATCGATGGCCTTCCCGACGCTACCGGTCGACACACCGCTCTTTTGGAGATTCACGGCGCCCATCGTCGCAGTCATCGGCGGCTGCCTGGGTGCTCTCTATCCAGCAATGAAAGCAGCACGGCTTGATCCGGTCAGGGCATTAGGATATGAGTAGGACATTGGACATAGTTAAAAGACAAGACATCCTGTCAGTTGAGGACCTGGGAATGGTCTTCAAGTCGGGCCGAGTGGAATCCTGTGCCCTCCAGGGGGTGTCCTTCAGGGTGAAAGCCGGCGAATTCGTGGCCATCATGGGGCCAAGCGGATGCGGGAAGTCGACCCTCCTCCATATATTGGGCAGTCTTCTTCAGCCGACTTCCGGGACCGTGATGATCGATGGAGTCGATCTCGCTTCCGTCGGTGACGCTGAAAGGACCGAAATCCGCCGACGAAAGATCGGATTCGTTTTCCAGCGATTCAACCTGTTGCCGACTCTCACCGCTCAGGACAACATTGAGCTGGCCGGACGGGTCCGTCGAAATGGCCACTTTAAGCTCGGAAGGGCCAAGGAACTTCTCGGCCTTCTCGGGCTGGATGATAAGTTGCACCACAAGCCGTCCGAGTTGTCGGGTGGCGAGCAACAGCGGGTCGCGATCGCCCGTGCCCTGATTACGAAACCGGCAATCCTGCTGGCCGATGAGCCTACGGGCAACCTCGATTCCGGCAACTCGAAGATGGTCCTCGACATGCTCAAAGAGCTCAACGCTCGCTACAAGCAGACCATAGTCATGATTACTCATGATCCGGAAGCCGCTGCCGCTGCTGGAAGGATCATCGAAATGCGGGACGGGCAAGTCTTGAGCCGCGTTCAGAACCTGTTCTACGCCATGGAACAGAAGCTGCTGTAGCGATGCTGAGCTCCGTTTCCAAGGTCCTTTTCTGGAAGTACAGCCGGGGATCCTGGCAGTACGATATCTTCTGTGGGATTATCCTGTTGTTTATCTTCCTGACACCTGTCGGAGTGTTCGACGGTTCCGCCTTCGTCGACACGAAAGAAGCGGCCGACCAGGATGGGGAGCGAGCTCGGTCTATCGAATCGGCAGTTCCCAACCTGTCCGTTGCAGTCTCCAAAGCGGCTCCTTCGGAAGTTCGAGACGACGACAGCCTCGGCTCGAAATAAGAACCCCGTTCTCACAAGTCGAAACCTTTTGCTTCGATCCACCTCCTAGTTGGCGTAAGGTATTGCCGTGAAATCGAACACGACTGTTATCCCTCTCATCCTGCCCTTGCTGCTTGGCTCGGCGTCAGCGTCCGGACTGACCAAAGACCAGGTACTGGATCGCCTGGATCAACGTGCAGCCGGACTCCAATCGCTCGAAATGGCGATCGCCGTGAAAAACTGGACGGATCTGCTGGAGGAATTCGACCGAGGAGAGAAAGGGCGACTGTATCTGGATCGACGCTCAGGCAAGACGAGTATTCGCCGACAGATCGATGAGCCGGCGACGAGCGTCCTCGTCGTCAAGGATGGCGAGGCCACGATGTATCGTCCTCGGATCAAAGAGGCCGTTCGCTACAAGCTCGACAAAAGAGGAGATGGACTCGGAAACCTCCTCTTCGCATTCGGCTCCGACAGGGACAATCTCGAAAAAAACTTCGAAGTTCATTTGATAGGACGCGAGACGATTGGAGAGGCGAATACCTACGTCCTGGAACTGACCCCGTTGTCCGAGAAACACCGGGCGCAGTTCGCCAAGTTCGTGCTCTGGCTCGATCCTGAAATCTGGGTACCCGTTCGACAAACGATTCATCAGCCCAATCGGGACTACCAGGTGACGGAGTTCAGCGACATCCGAATCAACCAGAAGATCGAGAAATCGCGATTCGATTTGAAGATCCCCAAGGACGTGAAGATCAAGACGCTGTAGTGCCGGGAAGTTCTCAACCTCAAGGGCGCGAAAGGTCAGCAAGTCTTCGTCGTACGCCCGACTGCATCCTCTAGCGCATCCCGGCTCTGATTCCAGGTCCCGCCTCCTCGAGCATCATCCATGGCGACCTACGTGATCGGTGACATTCAGGGATGCTTCAGAACGCTTCGCGCCCTGCTTCGAAGAATCCGTTTCGTTCCCGGGCGCGACCGCCTCTGGCTGGTGGGAGACCTGGTCAATAGAGGACCCGGCTCGCTGAGCGTCCTCAAATGGGCCGCGGAGAACGATCCGCATATCGTGGCCGTCCTCGGCAACCACGACCTTCACCTTCTCGCAGCTGCAGCGGGCGAGCGAAGTCTCCGGCCTCGAGACACACTCGACGATATCCTGGAATCGCCCGATCGCGAACAGCTCGTCCACTGGTTGCGGCAGCGACCCCTGCTCCACAGGGATGGGAACACTCTAATGGTCCACGCCGGAATCCTTCCGGCATGGACGCTCGAGGACGCCCTGCAGAAGGCCCGAGAGGCCGAGAGGGCCTTGCGCGGCCCGGACGCGAATGCCGTTCTGGCTCACATGAACAGACGATCCGAGGACCGCTGGAGCGAAGAACTCGAGGGTCGCAAGAGGATCAACGCCATCCTGCAGGTCCTGACCCGGATGCGAACGTGCACCGTCGACGGTCGATTGTGCCTCGACTACAACGGCCCTCCGGCGGAAGCCCCTCCCGACTGTCTGCCCTGGTTCTCAGTGCCGGAACGCCAAACAGGAGGTCTGGACGTCTTCTTCGGCCACTGGGCCGCCCTCGGACTCTACCAGGCGCCAGGAGTATCCGGACTCGAAAGCGGTTGCGTGTGGGGCGGTCCGCTGACCGCGCTTCGTCTCGAGGATCGGAAAGTGTTCCAGGAACCCTGCGCGGAGCCCGAGATCGTCGGCTGAGGGACGTTGGCCATTGTCGGCTTTCAGGGTTCAGGAATCTGTCCCCGCACCCCGAGGGATCCCCTGAACACCGAAAACGGCAACACGGGCCGATCATCTGACCACAAACTGGGCCACGTGGTCTTCGTCCATGGGACGGGTGCGCAGTGAAACCGTTATCATCGTCGCCAAGTTGGCCAGGAGCCCCCACACTCCGGCATGAATCCCCTGCCACTGCAATTGCGGAAAAAGGTTGCAGAGAACCGTCACGGCGCAACCGACAAAGAGCCCCCAGAGCACCCCGGAACGCGTCGATCGCTCCCAGAAGAAAGTCGCCAGAAGAACCGGAAAAATCTGTGCGATGAACCCGTAACTCAACAGCAACAAATACACCAGTGAGAGGTCGGACATCACGGCAAAATAGTAGGAAACGGCCCCGATGACGACGACCAGCATGCGGATCAGGCTGATTTCCTTCTTGCCGTCCAAGTCGGGCCGAAAGACCTTGTAGAAGTCGCGCACGAGTATTGAGGCAGCCGCATGCACGATCGCATCTCCTGTCGACATTGAAGCCGCCAAGGCCCCTGCACAGAAAAGACCGATCGCGACAGCGGGCAGATCAAGCGAAGTGATGATCGTCGGGAGGATCGAGTCGGCCGGAGTCACGCCCGGGAAACGCAGGACTGCGGCGAAACCGATCATCATGATCGGAACCAGAAAGATCTGAAATGTCGGATAAAAAACGATCGACTGCTTGAGAGTTCTTTCGTTCCGCGCTGTGTAGATCTTCATGAAATAGTGAGGCCAAATGCTGAATCCGATCGCAGAAATCGCAACCGAACTCGAGTAGGCACCCCAGGTCCAGGGATTCCCCGCAGCGTCCAGACCCGGGGGAATCAGGTGGTGGGGAGACTCCTGAGCGATCGCCTCGAACATCGCGCCGACCCCGCCGTAGAGCTTGTAGGGGAGGTAGAGTCCGAGGGTCCAGGCGAGCACCATCATGAAGATGCCCTGAAAGGTGTTCGTCCACCCGACCCCCATGACGCCGCTGTAGAACACATACACGAGGACGACACCGTACGCGATCGCGGCCCCGGCCCACTCGGGAAGCCGACCCTCGGTCACGACGTTGAACACGTAGCCCGCGCCCTGCATCTGGAGAACGAGATACGGAATAAAAGCAATGAGGGAGATGACTGCAAGGGTCGCTGACAGGGTCCGGCTCTCAAAACGGTGTGCAAAGAGCTGAGCCTGTGTCACGTACCCGAATCTCCGGCCGAGGGCGGCCACCCGGGGCCCGAAGAAATACCAGGGCAGCAACCCGACGGTGCCGTAGGACAGAATGTAAAAGACGGCAGCGCCGCGGGAATAGGCCCACCCGGGTGCTCCAAGAAACGCGAAAGCGCTGAAGATAGAAGCTCCCAGAACGAAGTAGAGCACCAGGAACCCGAGCGAACGGTCGCCCGCCACGTAACCCTCCGTGCTGTCCGAGGCCTTGCGTCCTGACATTACGCCGACGATCAGGGACGCCAGAAGGTATCCGATAGTGATCAGAAAGATGATGAGCCAGCTTTCCATCAGTCCAGCTCACCGCGACGGTCCTGCCAGCGATAAAGGCAGAACAGGACTGTGAAAACGACCAGGACCAGAGCGATCAGGTAGAAGAGTGAGAGAGGAAGGCCCAGGAGCAATGGCCTGATCGAGGCGAACAGGGTGTAGACCGGCCACAGAGACGCGAAGAATGCGCAGAAGAAGAAGAGGGTGACTCTTCCGTAGATGCGCCTCTCCCTGCGCGTCAGACTCGATGAAAAGAACCGGGGTGAACGCCGCATCCAGCCAATCTAGAGCAAAGGTGTTGGAAAGTGAAGCGTCCGTTCCTGCCAGGGGACGGGCCACGAAGACCCTCGTCGGACAAAAACGCCCGGGGTCTCGACGTCAGCTGGGAACGACCCGCCCACGGCACTCGCCGAATCCGATTCGACGAAACTCAGAGTTCTCACAGTATCCGGTGAGTATCACCTCATCCCCGTCCTCGAGAAACTTCCGCAACTCACCTTCGGGGAGTTGCAGCGGCTCGGC
>CAJHYB010000568.1_pt1 | contig 38592 bp, 30 predicted proteins | sample 9198631 | NCBI WGS metagenome assembly CAJHYB01 (sample SAMEA7708354, study PRJEB35096) | sediment metagenome | biome: marine neritic benthic zone biome [ENVO:01000025]; feature: sediment [ENVO:00002007]; material: shallow marine sediment [ENVO:03000034] sea grass bed [ENVO_01000059] ... | reverse complement strand
TCCTCCAAGGACCTGGCTCTCTTCACTCGACAGTTCTCAGTCATGCTCGATTCGGGCCTCCCGCTGGTGCAGTGCCTTTCGATCCTTTCAGAGCAACAGGAGAAGCCGGGACTCAAAGATGCCCTGGAGCAGCTCCGGGTGGACGTTGAGGCTGGGTCGACTCTCGCCGAGGCGATGCGCAAACATCCCAAGGTCTTCGACGACCTCTTCGTCAACATGATCGCAGCCGGAGAGGCGGGTGGAATTCTCGATACGATTCTCCAGCGGCTTTCGACCTTCATGGAGAAGTCCGTAAAACTGAAGCGCGGGATCGTGTCGGCCGCGATCTATCCGTCGGTTGTGGTCCTCGTGGCTATCATCATCGTTTTCGTGATCATGGTCTTCGTGATTCCGGTCTTCGCAACTCTTTTCGACGGAATGAACGCCCCCCTTCCCCTCCCGACGAGGTTGGTCATGGGTGCCAGCAGTTTTATGGCCCAGTTCTCGATCCCGATCGTCATTGCGGCCGTCCTGGGGACCTTCGGGGTGCGTTACTACTACAAGACGGATTCAGGGCATTTTCTGATCGACAGGCTCCTTCTGTCGGTACCGGTCATCGGCAACGTGATCAGGAAAGTCTCCATCGCTCGATTCTCTCGTACTCTTTCAACCCTCATGACCAGTGGTATCCCGATTCTGGACGGGCTGCGGATCACGGCGGAAACAGCCGGCAACGTCGTGATCAAGAACGGCCTCCTCCAGGCGCGGAGCGAGGTTGAACAGGGAAAAACGCTGGCCGAACCTCTTCGCAAGATCAAAGCGTTTCCGAGCATGGTCACTCAGATTGTCGGCGTCGGTGAGCAGACAGGTGAGCTGGACTCGATGCTCAACAAACTGGCCGACTACTATGAAGAAGAAGCTGATGCGGCCGTCGCCAATCTCCTGACGATGCTCGAGCCCGTGATGATCGTCTTTCTCGGTGTCGTGATCGGCGGAATCGTTATCTCCATGTATTTACCGATCTTCACCCTGATCGGAAACATGAGCGCTGTTTGACTCAGTCCGAGCAAAGCCCCCAGGACCTCGCCGGGCTGTTGACCTCGCCTCAGGAGAAAGTCTAGCAAAGGGCCTTCCGGAGAATAGATTCTTCGTGATGTGCCCCCCTGCATTCCCTTCTTTTGTGCGCACCGATTGGTCAGTACGACTCCCCGGCGCGGACCGTCTACTGGGGGCGTTGACGCGGACAGATCGCCTTCGGTGCGAATAGGACAACGTTCGGCCTTCCCCTGGTAGACGTTCAAACAGTGCTCGTGTGACTCAAGTTCAGACGAGTTGGCCCTATTCCGGTTGACGGAAATGCCGAAAAGACTTCTGTCGACTGCTTGAAGGGAGTGTGATCACGGTCACTTTTTTTGCGGTTGACCTACCGTATATTTCTCAGCGCGGTGAGGGGGGACCTGAACAACGGGGCCCCGAGTTAGAAATTCTCACGGAGGTATTCAAATGAGGAACGAAAAAGGATTTTCGTTGATCGAGCTACTCATCGTAGTTGCGATCATCGGTATCATCGCGGCTATCGCGATTCCGAATCTGGTCCAGTCCAGGGCTGCGGCAAACGAGGCTTCGGCGATCTCGTCCGTCAGGACGGTGGTCACTGCACAGATCACATTTGCGGCAACACAGGGTGACAATCGCTTCGCGAACGATCTCGGCGAACTCGAGACGGCTCAGTTCATCGACGAAGCGCTTGGCAGCGGAACCAAAGACGGTTACAACTTCGCGATCGCGAACGGTGGGGCGGATTCTTTCGACGTTTCGGGGGATCCTGTGAGCGCCAACAGCGGACGTCGCTCCTTCTGCTCCAACGAGACCGGCGTGATTCGCTGGGCCGTGGGTGCCTGCGATCCTGACTCCAGCACACCTCTCGGTGCGGCGGCCGCTCCTCCTGCACCTTAAACGACCAGAATACTCGCTTGCTACAACCTGGCAATCAGGGGCGGCTCTCTTAACGAGGGTCGCCCTTTTTTGTTGGACGACTCTCTTCTTGGCACGGGAAGGCGCCCAGATCGAAGTGGCAAGATGAAGAGTGAACCTCTGCAGGGAGAAGGGCCAAGCGCTCTCCTACGGCACGATTGAGACCAGACACCCAGATTCAGACGCGTCAGGTCGAAGCTGCGCCGATTCGTCCTTTTCCCTCTACTCCTCTTTTACTCTCTCTGTTTGATTCTTGCCGGCGCTCCAAACGAGATCTCACCGAGCTTCCTGACACCCCTCCGCATGACGGCCAGGCAATTGTTCGAGAAGGCACCCTTCCAACTCCAGGCCGGGGTCTTTGTCTTTTCCGGCATTCTCGATGACGAGAAACATAAGGACATCCGCATCGCAGTGCTGGGCGTCCGAGATGCCGGCGACGTCGTCGCGCTCTACAACAACGATCATATTCTCGGAAAGGGCGCCTACCGCTATTGGGAAAGCGGGTTCGAGAAGCTTCAAAAACGTGCCATGTACGTGTACAGCCTCGACCTCTGGGGCCACGATGTGAACCAGCTCGTGCGATTCCTGCGAGAAGACGGCACATTCTCGAAGTTCAGTCGATACTACTGCCACTCGAGACATGTGCCAAACGAGCGCGTCAATTCTGTCTACTACGTCTGGGATTTCAAGACCGAACGCTACAGCACTGGAGAGACGGCCAGCAGGCAGGATGTGATTCACCAGTATGACTGCAATCGAGATGCCTTGATTCCGGCACCCTATGCGGAAGCGTTCTGGCCGCCGAATGGAGAGCCTGGCCTGCGACCCCCCAATGCCGAACAGCGCCCCAGAGAACGGTCTGACCCGAACCGATGAACGTTCCAGCCAAGGGACCCGAGAGAGGAAGTCCCGGACCACTCTATGCCTGGTTTTTTGGCCCGCAGTCACTCTATCCGCTGGCTTTGCTCCGAATCAACCTGGGACTCATTCTCTTCTTTTGCTACCTGTTCTATCTGCCCGAACTGCCCGAGCTCTTTGGACCCGAGGCAATCACTCACTACTATCTGGGCGGCGGCTGGTGGGAGAGCGTTCCGGAGTCGACCTATCTCGCAATCTACGCGCTGATTCTGGTGTCGTCGCTCAGCTTCTCAGTCGGATTTCAAACGCGGACCAGTGGGCTCCTGCTCATCTTCGGCCATCACTTCTACTATCAGATGAGCACACTGTTCGTGTGGGGCTGGGGGTACGTGATCAACGCGTTCCTCCTCTATGTCATTTTTTCGAGGGGCGGCGCGCTCTACTCCATCGATGCCTGGCTGAAACGGCGGAAGTACCCGGCGATTGAAGAAGAAACCGAGGATGTGGGGTGGCCCTATCGCCTCGTTCAGATCCACGCCTGCGTCATCTATATGGCCGCTGCGTGGCATCGCATCGACGATCCGGGGTGGTGGAGAGGCGAATTGACTTTCGAGGCTCTCAACTCGACTTTATTCGGCCGATTCACGAGCGTCGATTGGATCGAATACAAGAAGTTCCTCGAGTTTGGAACCGTCGTGACGTTGCTCCTCGAGTTGGCTGCCCCCGTCCTGATCTGGATCTCCTCGCTGCGAATCTGGATCGTGGGGCTGTTGATGCTCTTCCATCTGACACTCGAGATTACGACAACGACCGGATGGTGGCAGTACATGATGGTGTCCGCACTCTTTCTGTTCCTTCCACCTGGAGTTTCGAAAGCAGTACTGGATCGACTGACCCGTCCCGCAGCCTTATTTCGGCAGCGGGCTGCCAAAGAATGATGCTGAGGGTGGGTCCGACAAGGGCACTGGAAGGGCAGTCAGACGAGACGGATTTGGCCTTGTGCCAAAGAGAGAGGCGGACAGCGCGGAGGTGTGGGTGGGCGACGGTCTTGAGAAATGCGCAGGAGACCGACTTGCCAGAAGCCGGTCTCCCGTTCGTTCTACGATTCGGCTTTGACGGCCGGTTCAGCTTCCTCGACTGGCTTGATCGGCGCGCCCAGCAGAGGTTCGCCATCGATAACGAGGTCGAACTCCGACGGCTCTTCCTGGTATACCGGCTTCTCGATCTCGACGTTCCTGTAGTACTCCATTCCTGTCCCTGCAGGGACGAGTCGGCCCATGATGACGTTCTCTTTGAGGCCTCGCAGGTAGTCGACCTTCCCGCTGATCGCAGCCTCGGTCAGAACACGCGTGGTTTCCTGGAAAGAAGCCGCGGAAATGAAGGAATCCGTACTCAGAGAAGCCTTCGTGATACCCAGCAGGAGAGGGCGACCTGAGGCCGGTTGACCCCCCTCTGAGATGACTCGTTCGTTCTCGCTCTGGAAGCGGAACTTGTCCACCTGCTCTTCGAGGAGAAACTCCGTGTCGCCGACATTCTCCACCTTGATCCAGCGCATCATCTGCCGAGCGATGACCTCGATATGTTTGTCGTTGATGTTGACACCCTGGAGACGGTAGACCTCCTGGATCTCGTTGACCAGGTATCGCTGCAGCTCCTTTTCACCCAGGACTCGCAGAATATCGTGCGGGTTTCTCGGACCATCCATCAGCGCCTCACCCGCTTTCACGAACTCGCCTTCCTGCACGTTGACGTGGACGCCGCGCGGCAGCAGGTACTCTGCCTGAGTTTCGCTTTCTTTGTTCTCGACGACGATCTTGCGCTGGCCACGGGTCAGGCCGCCGTAGTGAACGATTCCATCGATTTCGGTTATGACGGCCGTCTCTTTCGGCTTACGCGCTTCGAAGAGTTCGACAACTCTCGGGAGTCCTCCTGTAATGTCCTTGGTTTTGGTCGTCTCGCGAGGGATCTTTGCGAGATGGACTCCGGGGTGGACGTCGTCGCCGTTATCGACCATCAGATGAGCTCGAGAAGGAATCAGGTAGGACTTGACGATTTTACCGTCAGCCTTGACCTGGATCTGCGGCTGTCTCTTCTCTTCAGCGGTCTCGGTGATGACCTTTCGAGAGAGCCCGGTCACCTCATCCAGTTCCTCGCGCATCGTGGTCCCTTCGATGATGTCCTTGAAGTGGACCGTACCGCCGAACTCGGTCAGGATGGAAAAAGTGAAGGGGTCCCATTCGACCAGTTTCTGGCCAGGTTGGATTTTCTGCCCTTCCTTGACCATCAGACGGGCACCATAGATGACCGCATGACGCTCTTTCTCGCGGCCCTTCTCGTCCATGACCAGCAGGCTCCCGTTCCGATTCATGACGACGAGATCACCTTCTTTGTCCGTGACAGTCTGGATATTCAGTAGGCGGACAACGCCGTCTGACTTCGAATCGACCGTCGACTGTTCTTCGATCCGGCTGGCTGTGCCTCCGATATGGAAGGTCCGCATCGTGAGCTGGGTCCCTGGTTCCCCGATCGACTGCGCTGCAAGAACGCCCACAGCCTCGCCCATCTCAACCATGTTCCCTGTCGCGAGGTTTCTTCCATAACATTTGCGACACAATCCCCGCTTCGTCGAGCAGGTCAGGACCGACTTGATCCGGATAGCTTCGATACCGGCCGCCTGGATCACCGCAGACGTATCGTCATCGATCTCCTCGTTCACGCCGACCAGCGTCTCACCCGTAAATGGGTCGATGACTTTGTCGAGAGCGACACGCCCGACGATACGGTCTCGAAGCGGCTCGATGATCTCGCCTCCTTCGATCAAGGCGGTCACTTCGAGGCCATCCAAAGCCCCACAGTCGTCAACGGTGATGATGACGTCCTGGGCGACGTCGACCAGTCGCCGAGTCAAGTACCCCGAATCCGCCGTCTTGAGAGCGGTGTCCGCCAGGCCCTTCCGCGCTCCATGTGTTGAGATGAAGTATTGGAGTACTGTCAACCCTTCACGGAAATTGGCCGTAATCGGAGTTTCGATGATTTCACCTGAAGGCTTCGCCATCAATCCACGCATCCCGGCGAGCTGTCTCAGCTGCTGCTTGCTGCCTCGAGCACCGGAATCCGCCATCGTGAAAATGGAATTGATCTCCTGGCTCTGCGCGAACCCCTGCATGCCTTCGAACATCTCGTCGGCGACCTTCTCGGTGACCTCCGACCAGATCGCCACGACTTTGTTGTAACGTTCTCCGTTCGTGATGGCGCCGTCGAGGTACTGCTGTTCGACCTCAATCACCTCTTCACGGGCATTGCTGACCAGTTCCTCTTTGTTGTCGGGAATGATCAGATCATCGATGGAAACGGTGAAGCCAGCTTTGGTCGCGTACTGAAAACCAAGGTCTTTCAGCTGGTCCAGCATGGTAACGGTCAACTCGAGTCCGTGACGAAGGTTGCAGTAGTTGACCAACTGCTGGAGGCCTCTCTTCTTGAGCAGGCCGTTCACGAAGGGCATCTCCTCTGGAAGGTGGTCGTTGAAGATGACGCGGCCAACGGTCGTATCGATCATCACGTTCTCAACATCTTTGACCTCGGCGTGAAGTACGGCCTGCGTGTCGTACTCACTCGTCATATCGATCAGTTGGCCCGTATAGCGAAACCTGATCGGAGTCAGCAGGTCGACCTCTCCAGCCTGATAGGCGTGGTCCACTTCGTTGACCGCACCGAAAGATTTCCCTTCGCCATCCGATCCGCTGTGAACTGAGGTCAGGTAGTAGCAACCAAGGACGATATCCTGACTAGGAACTGCCAGAGCCTGTCCATTTGCGGGCGAGAGGATATTTCGGCTCGCCAGCATGAGGATCGAGGCTTCGATCTGTGACTCCTGCGACAACGGAATATGAACCGCCATCTGGTCGCCATCGAAGTCGGCGTTGAATGCGGTACAGACCAGCGGGTGGATCTTGATCGCCTTACCCTCGACCAGAACTGGCTCGAACGCCTGGATTCCCAGCCTGTGGAGGGTCGGGGCGCGGTTCAACAGGACCGGGTGTTCCCGGATCGCGTCCTCGAGGATGTCCCAGACGATCGATTCCTGATTCTCGACCATCTCCTTAGCGCCCTTGATCGTGGTCGCATGGCCACCCTTTTCGAGGCGGTTGTAAATAAAGGGCTTGAAGAGCTCCTTGGCCATGGTCTTGGGCAATCCACACTGGTGGAGCTTGAGTTCCGGACCGACAACGATCACGGAACGGCCGGAGTAGTCGACACGCTTTCCGAGGAGGTTCTGGCGAAAACGTCCCTGCTTCCCCTTGAGCGTATCGGAGAGCGATTTCAGAGGCCGGTGCTTGACCCCGCGCAGCACCCGGCCCCGGCGGCCGTTGTCGAAGAGAGCGTCAACGGCCTCCTGGAGCATCCGCTTCTCGTTGCGGATAATCACCTCAGGAGCCCTGAGTTCCATCAGCTTCTTCAATCGGTTGTTCCGATTGATCACACGCCGGTAGAGGTCGTTGAGATCGGAAGTCGCGAATCGGCCGCCATCAAGTGGAACGAGGGGGCGCAACTCGGGTGGAATCACCGGAATGACATCCATGATCATCCATTCGGGACGGTTGCCGGATTTGCGAAACGCATCGACAACTTTCAGCCGCTTGGCGAACTTGAGCCGCTTGAGCTGGGAGGTTTCCTCTTTCATCCGACACCGCAGGTCGACCGCCAGAGCCTCGATATCGACCCTTTTCAGGAGATCCTTGATCGCCTCGGCTCCCATGCCGGCATCAAACTGACCTGGGTATTCCGCCTGCAGAGCCCGGTACCTTTCTTCGGTGAGAAGCTCCTTCTCTTTGACGGGAACCTCGCCCGGGTCAGTGACGACATAGGCCTCGAAATAGAGGATCCGCTCGAGGTCTCTCAGCGTCAGGTCGAGCAGGTGGCCGATTCGACTGGGAAGGCCCTTGAAAAACCAGACATGTGAGCACGGGCTGGCCAACTGGATATGGCCGAGGCGCTCGCGTCGAACCTTCGACAGAGTGACTTCCACGCCACACTTGTCGCAGATGACGCCGCGGTGCTTCATCCTTTTGTACTTACCGCAGAGGCACTCCCAATCGGTGACAGGGCCGAAGATCCGAGCACAGAACAGCCCATCCCTCTCAGGCTTGAAGGTCCTGTAGTTGATGGTTTCCGGCTTGGTGACTTCGCCGCTCGACCAGGACCGGATCTTCTCCGGCGAGGCCAGCCCGATGCGAATAGCTTCGAAGTCTTTCAGGAGTTGCGTCTTGTCGATCTGGTCTCGGAATAGTCTCAAGATCTTCGACCTCCGTGTGTCGAAAAGGCAAGAAAGATGCTGGATCGTCTTTCGTTCGTCAGGGCCTGTGATCAGGCCTCAGCTTCGGCTTCCGGTTTCGATTCGCCCATGACACTGCTCAGTGCAGCCTCAGCTTCAGTGAGCGCAGCTTCGGGCGAACGCCGACGTTTCTTGGGCATTTCGATGAGTTCGACATCGAGCGCCAGCGCCTGCAATTCTCTTATGAGTACGTTGAAGGACTCCGGGATTCCGGGGTTGTAACTCGACTCGCCCTTCACGATCGCCTCGTAGATCTTTGCGCGGCCCTGGACATCGTCCGATTTTGCCGTCAGAAGCTCCTGAAGGATGTTGGCAGCGCCATAGGCTTCGAGTGCCCACACTTCCATTTCCCCGAAGCGCTGTCCGCCAAACTGGGCCTTCCCACCCAGAGGCTGCTGCGTGATCAGACTGTAAGGTCCGATTGAACGGGCGTGAATCTTGTCGTCGACGAGATGGCTCAACTTGAGCATGTAGATGTAGCCGACCGCGACCCTCTGGTCGAAATGCTCCCCGGACATTCCGTCGACGAGCAGAGCCTTTCCGTCCTGGGGCAGTCCGGCCTGACTCAGTTCCGCCTTGATCTCGCCCTCATTGGCACCATCGAAAACAGGGGTGGCGTAATGCAATCCCAGTGCTTTGGCGGCCCATCCCAGATGTGTCTCGAGGACCTGCCCGACGTTCATTCGCGAAGGGACACCCAAGGGATTCAGGACGATCTCGACCGGGGTCCCATCCGGCAGATAAGGCATGTCCTCTTCGGGCAAGATCCGAGAGATAACACCTTTGTTTCCGTGACGCCCGGCCATCTTGTCACCGACGGAAAGCTTTCGCTTCATCGCGACATAGACCTTGACCATCTTGATCACGCCGGGAGGAAGCTCATCTCCCTTCTCCATGCGCCCGATCCGTTCCTCGTGGAGAGTTCGAAGACTGTTCGCGCGACGATCGGCAAGGGAGAACAGGCCTTCGACTTCCTGCATCTTCTCCTTGTCGTCGCATGCGACATCTTTGAGCTCCTGAAACGAGAACTTGTGAAGAGCGTCCTCGTCGATCTTCGCGCCTTTCTTGGCGATCTGGTTGCCGTCAAAGTCCACGATGACCTGAGAGGCCTTGGTTCCGCCCAGAATCGAAGCGATCTGCTTACTGCTCTCCTCACGGATGATACGGATCTCGTCTTCCAGATCCTTTTCGAGTTGCTGGATCTGATCCTGCTCGATCTGGACGGCACGTTGATCTTTCTCGACACCCTTGCGGGAGAAGATCTTGACGTCGACAACGGTTCCTTCGATACCTGGGGGAGCGTAAAGAGAAGCGTCCTTCACCTCTCCTGCCTTCTCGCCGAAGATCGCCCGCAACAGTTTTTCTTCCGGGGTCAACTGAGTCTCACCCTTCGGTGTCACCTTGCCGACCAGGAGCACGCTCGGCCTGACTTTGGCTCCGATGCGGATAATGCCGCTCTCATCCAGATCCGCGAGAACTGACTCGCTCACGTTGGGAATGTCGCGCGTGATCTCCTCCGGGCCCAGTTTGGTGTCGCGCGCCTCGATCTCTAATTCCTCGATATGGATGGAGGTGTAAAGATCGTCGCGAACCAGCCTCTCGCTGACGAGAATGGCGTCCTCAAAGTTGTAGCCCCTCCAGGGCATGAACGCGACCAGGACATTACGCCCCAGTGCGAGCTCTCCCTTTTCGGTACAGGGACCGTCGGCGAGCACTTGGCCTTTGAGAACCTGGTCTCCCCTGGAAACCAAGGGCTTCTGGTTTATACAAGTGTTCTGGTTGGACCGCTTGAACTTGGTGAGCTTGTAAATATCGACTCCACCCTCGCGGCCTCCATTGTGACTCTGAACGCGAACGATGACTCGCTCGGCATCGACGCTATCGATCACACCCTCGCGCCGGCAGATCGTAACGGCTCCGGAGTCGCGGGCAGCAATTGATTCCATTCCGGTTCCCACGAAAGGGGCCTCAGCCTGCACCAGAGGAACAGCCTGACGCTGCATGTTGGATCCCATCAGCGCCCGGTTCGCGTCATCGTTTTCTAGAAACGGAATCAAGCTCGCGGCTACGCTGACAAGCTGCTTGGGACTGACATCGATGTACTTGATCTGGTCCTTTGGAACAAAAACGAAGTCTCCCTGATACCGGGCGCTGACGCGCTCGTTCACTATTCTGCCCTGCTCATCGACCTCGATGTTCGCTTGAGCGGTCACGTACTTGTCCCCATCCCAGGCCGTCAGATAGTAGGCGTGCGGAAGGGAGTGTGCAGGGAGTTTCTTACCTCGGAGCTTCTTGTTCGCGGCCTCGACCTCTTCTCTCAGGTAGACCTTGCCCAATTCAAAATCGGTGTCTCCTGGATCCGTGATCTCGACATAGTCGATGAGCCTGGCTTCGTTGACTTTCCGATAAGGGGACTCGATGAATCCGAATTCGTCGACCCGCGCATAGCAGCTCAGCGACGAGATGAGCCCGATGTTCGGGCCCTCGGGCGTCTCGATCGGGCAAATCCTACCGTAGTGAGTGGGGTGGACATCGCGGACCTCGAACCCAGCCCGCTCTCTGCTCAAACCGCCGGGTCCGAGTGCCGACAAGCGCCGCTTGTGGGTGATCTCAGACAGCGGATTGGTCTGGTCCATAAACTGAGAGAGCTGGCTGCTCCCGAAGAATTCGCGAATAGCCGCCATCACCGGCTTGGCGTTGATCAGGTCATGTGGCATGGCGGTCGCCATTTCCTGATGAACGGACATCTTCTCTTTGATTGCGCGTTCCATCCTGACAAGTCCCAGCCGGAACTGGTTCTCGAGCAATTCGCCAACTGCCCTGACCCGACGATTCCCAAGATGGTCGATGTCATCGGTTGCCCCGATCGAATTCTGAAGTTTCAGCAGGTAGCCGATGACCTCGCAAAAATCCTCCGAACTCAAAGTCCGTGAATCGAGCGACGTGTCGGTTCCGAGTTTGATGTTGAACTTGAGGCGACCGACTCTCGAGAAATCGTACTTGCGGGCATCGAAGAACATCCCCTCGAAGAGGGCGGTCGCCGTGTCCAGCGTGGGCGGATCTCCTGGACGCTGCTTTCGGTAAATCTCGATGAGCGCCTCATCGCGGGAAATCACGGTGTCCTTCTTGAGCGTGTTGAACAAGGTCGATCCGCAGTCGTCGGTGCTCGGGAAGTAGACATCGAAAGTTTCGATGCCGGCTTCGAGCATTGCATTGACAGCGGCGCCCGTGATCTCGGAACTGGCTTCTACGAGGATTTCACCGGAAGACTCGTCGACCACTTCGGAAACCGAGTGGGCCCCATCGAGATCCTCGATTCCGATCTCCACCTGATCGATCTTGGCCTTCTTCAACTGAGCGAAGGCGGTGTGGGTGACCTTGCGGCCTGCTATGACCAAGGCATCCTTCACTCCAGCAGGATCCGGAATATCCTTGGCGAGCCGTGTCTTCAGGAGCCTTTCGTCGAGGTCGTGAAAGAGCTTCTGATCCTTCAGCCGGATCGTCGAAACCCTCTGGAAGCGACGCAGGATCGCTTCATCGGTCTCCAACCCGAGGGCTCGTAGGAACACGGTTGCCGGGAATTTCCTCTTGCGGTCGATACGCACGTAAAGAATGTTCTTGGCATCGTACTCGAACTCCACCCAGGAGCCACGGTAGGGGATGATCTTGGCCAGGAAAGAGGTCTTTCGATCGCTTGACTCAAAGAAGACGCCGGGAGAACGGTGCAATTGACTGACAATGACACGCTCAGTCCCGTTGATGATGAAGAGTCCCTTGTCCGTCATCAAGGGGATGTCACCAAAGTAGACTTCCTGCTCCTTGATGTCACGAATCGTCTTCGTCTCAGAGTCCGGATCTTTGTCCCAGACGACCAGCCGGACGGTGACCTTGAGCGGCACCCCGTAGGTCATCCCCCGTTCTTTGCACTCGTCAATGTTGTACTTGAACTCAAGACGCCCTTGAGACTGGTCGTGGTCGTCCCCCCACTCTTCCGACCAGTTCCCGATCGCGTAATCGACAAATTCGAGCGAGGATGTTCCCCGGAAATCCGTGATCGGGAAGACAGACTTGAAAACCGCCTGCAATCCGATGTCCTGTCGCTCGGAGGGAGCGACGGCCATCTGCAGAAACCTCCTGTAAGATTCCTTCTGAACCTCCAGGAGATCTGGAATCGGAAACGTCGCCTCGATCTTTGCGAAGTTTTTTCTTTCCCGATACACGTTGTTGATCTGAGTTGCCATACCGTGATAGCTCCCATCAAGCTGAAAAGCGCAACATCTTCAGGCGAATTTGCCGGCTTTCTTCAGAGGTAAACGGACCCCTCGCGGAAACTGATTAAGACGAGCGTAAAGAACCCGGAGCGAGGGAACGACCCTCTTCTCGAGTCACCGAAAGTTCAGGAACGAACGGCCTTCAGACAGGAAGAAGCAAGAGCCAGATACCTGATCGTCCCGTGTCCGACGAAGGCTGCGAGGCCAAAGCCACAGCCTCTGACCCACCAGCACACGTCTAGACAGGCGGCAGGGACCGACCTTGCGCCGAACGTACCAGATTGTATCGGCGCGCTATTTGATCTCGACCGTGGCGCCAACGTCCTCGAACTTCTTCTTGAGTTCTCCCGCTTCTTCCTTGGAAACGGCTTCCTTAATGGCTTTCGGGGCGCTCTCAACCAGTTCCTTGGCTTCTTTCAGGCCCAAACTCGACACCTCGCGCACTGCCTTGATCACATTGATCTTCTTGTCACCGTGTGAGACCAGGACCACATCAAACTCGGTCTTCTCTTCAGCAGCCGCCGAGGCATCGCCTCCGGCTGCGGCACCGGCTGCGGCCACAGGGGCCATTGCTGCGGCAGTTATTCCGAACTCTTCTTCCATGTCTTTGACTAACTGGTTCACTTCGAGGATGGACGCATCCTTGATCCAGCTCATTACATCTTCTCGACTCACGGACATTCTCTATACCTCCACATTCGTTCAGTTTGTCTCTTCTTTGGATTCGCCGATCTGCTTCAGAAGCGACGCCATGTTTCTCAGCGGCGACTGCAGCGCAGCAGCGAACTGAGTGAGCGGCGCCTGCAGAAGATAGACCAGCTTCGAGAGCAGTTCTTCGCGGGAGGGCATTTCTGCCAACTGCTCCACCTCACTGGCGGTCAGCGCCTTCTCGTTGAGCACCCCCCCTTTGAATTCCAGACCGGGATACTCCTTTACGAAGGCCTTCATGATCTTGGCAAGCGGAACGGGATTGTCCGCTGTCGTCGCGACTGCGGTCGGCCCTTGGAAAGAATCCGCCAGCTGTTCCATCACGGTGTCCTGGGCGGCCCGCTTGGCCAGACGATTCTTGACGACTCGATAGCCGCAACCAGACTGGTAAACTTTGCTCCGAAGCTCGGTGATCTGAGGAACATCGATCCCTGAAAAGCCAAAAAGGAAGATTCCGGCATTCTTGCTGAAGACCTGATTCAGGTCCTCGACGACCTGCTGTTTATCCGTCCTGTTCATTGATCCTTTACTCTCTTGTTTCGCTCTTTGCGAGTCCGCTTCTTTAGACTTCGAGAGAGCCGACATCCACCCTGATTCCGGGGCCCATTGTCGACGAGATTGTCAATCCTTTGATGTAACGTCCTTTTGAGGCTGCCGGCCTTGCCCGGGCCACCGCATCGATGACACTTCGGGCGTTGCCCCCCAACTGATCTGAGCTGAATGAGAGCTTGCCGAAAGGTGCGTGGATGATGCCGTTCTTATCGACTCGAAACTCGACCTTACCGGCCTTGATCTCTCTCACAGCTCTGGCGACGTCGAATGTCACCGTTCCGGCCTTCGGATTCGGCATGAGCCCCCGTGGACCGAGCACACGCCCCAGCTTTCCCACGGATTTCATCATGTCGGGAGTGGCCACGACCGTGTCGAACTCGAACCAACCACCCTGAATCTTGGACACAAGATCTTCTCCACCGACAAACTCGGCACCCGCCTCTTCGGCTTCCTTGACCTTGTCGCCCGAAGCGATCACACACACACTGACCTCTTTCCCGAGTCCATGGGGCAAGACCACGGTCCCTCGGACCATCTGGTCGGCATGCTTGGGGTTGACACCCAGCCTCATGGCGATCTCGGCGGTCTCGTCGAAAGCGGCGAACTTGGCGTCCCGCATCAACTGAACGGCCTCATCTATCGAATAGTCCCGACGAACAACCTTCTTTTTCGCTTCTTGAAAATTCTTACCCATTTCTCACCTTTATCCACCGATCGGGAATCTCCTGATCAACTACTCAGCCAAATCGATTCCCATACTGCGAGCAGTGCCGAGAATGATCTGACTCGCCGCCTCGATGTCGTGAGCGTTCAGATCCGGCATCTTCGCCTTCGCGATCTCCTCGACTTGCGCTCTCGTCACCTTGGCCACCTTGTCCCGGTTCGGCTCCGCAGAACCCTTGGCGATACCCACGGCTCTCTTCAGGAGCACGGCCGCCGGAGGCGTCTTTGTGATGAAACTGTAGCTCCGATCCTGGTAAACGGAGATCACGACCGGAATGATGAGCCCTTCCTGACCCTGAGTCTTGGCGTTGAACGCTTTGCAGAAATCCATGATGTTCACGCCGTGCTGCCCTAGAGCGGGGCCAACCGGTGGTGCGGGAGTTGCCTTTCCGGCCGGAATCTGCAACTTGATCATTCCGGTGATTTTCTTTGCCATCTATCTCACCTCTAAACGCTTCTAGATCTTTTCCACCTGAATGAATTCCAACTCGACCGGCGTCGCCCGACCGAAGATCGTCACCATAACCTTGAGGGTACTTCTCTCGAGGTTGACGTCCTCCACGACTCCAGTGAAGTTCGAAAAAGGACCGTCCATGATTTTGACGGTCTCCCCTTTCTCGAATACGAACTTGGGTTTCGGCTTCTCGTCGCTGAACGAGACTCGATGAACGACCTCGTTGACCTCCTCCTCTGTTAAAGGAGTCGGCTTGTTCCCCTGGCTGACAAACCCGGTCACTTTGGGGGTGTTTTTGACGAGATGCCAGGACTCGTCGGTCATTTCCATTTCGACCAGGATGTAGCCCGGAAAAAAGAGCTTTGAGGTGACGACCTTCTTGCCGCCCTTCATCTCGACAACATCCTCCGTCGGAATCAGGATCTGGCCTATTTGTTCCTGTAGCCCGTACACCTGCACCCGATTCATCAGGCCTTCGGCCACCTTGCGCTCAAAACCAGAGTAAGTGTGTACGATGTACCACTTCTTCTTGTCGGGCACGGCACCGGCAGCGGGCTTTTCTTCAGACTTCGAGCTAATCTTTCCTACTCCTTAGGATTCAACCGAGCTACTGAAAGAACCGCGTGATCGACTGGACGGCGGTTCGCAGCAAAGCGTCGACCAAAAACAAATAGATGCCAAAAAAGAACACCGTAATGATGACAACCGTCGTTGTGCTGTAGACCTCTTTCTTGCCGGGCCACGTGACTTTCTTGAGTTCGCCCCTGACTTCTCCATAAAAGCGAGAGAGGTCTCGCGGGGCATGTTTTATCTTTTGAAGCATTCTCTGTCGCTCACCCTCTGGTAGTGCGAAACTCTTCCCTGGCGGTCACGAATCCCACCGACCACCCGACACTCAAAGGACGGAAAGTGGCAGGCCAGGTAGGACTCGAACCTACAACCCCCGGTTTTGGAGACCGGTGCTCTGCCAATTGAGCTACTGGCCTGGACTGACCGGCCTCACGGACCGGCACTCAACTCCTCCGGGCATACGGGACTACAAGAAGCTGCAGGCTTCCCGGTCCGCCCACCTACTCGACGATCTCTGTAATGGTTCCGGCTCCGACCGTGCGGCCTCCTTCACGGATCGCGAAGCGAAGTGATTTCTCCATCGCGATCGGAGTGATCAGTTCCACTCCCACCGACACGTTGTCACCCGGCATCACCATCTCCGTCCCTTCCGGCAACTGAACCACTCCCGTCACGTCCGTCGTCCGGAAGTAAAACTGCGGTCGGTACCCCTTGAAAAACGGCGTGTGACGTCCACCCTCATCCTTCGTCAGAATGTAGGCCTCCGCATTGAACTTCGTGTGCGGCGTGATCGAGCCCGGCTTGGAGATCACCTGCCCGCGCTCCACATCATTTTTGTCCGTCCCGCGAAGCAGCAACCCAACGTTGTCTCCCGCCTGCCCCTGATCCAGAAGCTTGCGGAACATCTCCACTCCCGTCACCACCTTCTTTTGCGTATCGCGGATCCCCACAATCTCCATCTCTTCGCCCACGTTGACAACGCCGCGCTCGACGCGCCCGGTCACCACCGTGCCTCGTCCCGAGATCGAAAAAATGTCCTCCACCGGCATCAAAAACGGCTTGTCCACATCACGCTCCGGTACCGGCACGTAATCGTCCACCGCCGCCATCAGTTCCAGAACCGACTTCTCCGCCTCTGCATCCCCTTCCATCGCCTTGAGCGCACTGCCCGCGATCACCGGAATGTCGTCACCGGGAAACTCGTAGCTGGACAACAGATCTCTGACCTCCAGCTCCACCAACTCCAGAAGCTCCGGGTCATCCACCATGTCCGCCTTGTTCAAATACACCACGATCGAAGGCACTCCCACCTGACGCGCCAGTAAAATGTGCTCTCGCGTCTGAGGCATCGGTCCGTCCGCCGCACTCACCACCAGGATCGCCCCGTCCATCTGGGCCGCTCCCGTGATCATGTTCTTGACGTAGTCCGCGTGCCCGGGACAGTCCACGTGCGCGTAGTGACGGTTGGCCGTCTCGTACTCCACGTGCGCCGTCGCGATCGTGATCCCTCGCTCCCGCTCCTCGGGCGCGTTATCAATCGAATCAAACGACCTCACCTCGATCCCCTCGTTCTGCTTGGCCAGTATCATCGTGATCGCCGCCGTCAGCGTCGTCTTACCATGATCCACATGCCCAATCGTCCCGATATTCACATGAGGCTTCGTTCGCTCAAATTTTGCTTTTGCCATCTCCCATGCTCCTCGACAATTCCTTACTGCTCGTCAAACCTCAATCGAGGCCCTAAGAATCATCTCCCGACCAGACGCCCTTGTGAACGGGCGATCAACTCCTCTGCAATCTGACCCGGAATCCGCTCATATCTCTCGAAATGCATACTGTAGTTCGCCCGTCCCTGTGTCAGTGACCGAACGGAGGTCGCGTAGCCAAACATCTCCGACAACGGGACGAAGGACGTGACAACCTGACTGTTGCCTCGCGACTCCATCTGGCTGATCCGGCCACGCCGACTGTTCAGGTCTCCGATGACGTCCCCCATGTACTCTTCCGGGACGACGACCTCGACCTTCATGATCGGCTCCAGCAAAACAGGCGAAGCCTTCTGGGCCGCATCTTTGAATGCCATCGAGCCCGCGATCTTGAAGGCGATCTCGGACGAGTCCACCTCATGGAAAGTCCCGTCCAGGAGAGTCACCTTGACGTCTTCCATCTCGTATCCGGCGAGAAGCCCGCTTTCCATTGCCTCGCAGGCACCCGACTCGACCGGACGAATGTACTCTCTGGGAATCGCCCCGCCCACGATCTTGTTCTCGAAGACGAAACCGGTACCGGGCTCGCAAGGCTCGATCGTGATCTTGACATGACCGTACTGACCGCGACCTCCCGTCTGACGGACAAAACGCCCTTCTCCTCCGGCGGCCTTGGTGATCGTTTCCTTGTATGAAACCTGAGGCTTTCCGACCGAGGCGTCGACATCGAACTCTCGCAGGAGCCGATCGACGATCACCTCGAGGTGCAACTCCCCCATTCCTGAAATAATGGTCTGCCCGGTCTCATCGTCAGTGTGAACCTTGAAGGTCGGATCCTCCTGCATCAGCTTCTTCAGGGAGAAACCGAGCTTCTCCTGATCTGCCCTGGTCTTGGGTTCAATCGCCACCGAGATGACCGGGCTCGGAAAGTCCATAGACTCGAGAATGACCGCGTCACTCTTGTCACAGATCGTGTCCCCGGTGCTGACCCGCTTCAGCCCGACGACTGCGGCGATGTCACCCGAGTTCACATGCTTGATCTCTTCACGCTTGTTGGCGTGCATTTTGAGAAGTCGCCCGACCCGCTCCGCCTTATCTTTGGTGGCGTTGTAGACCGTCGAACCGGACTCCATAGACCCGGAGTAGACCCGAACAAACGCCAACTGGCCGACAAACGGGTCAGTCATGATCTTGAAAACGAGAGCGGAAAACGGCGCGTCATCAGACGCATCCCGCGTCAATTCATGGCCGTTGTGCGGATTGATTCCGGTCACGGCAGGAATGTCCAGAGGCGAGGGGAGATAAGCGACGATCGCGTCAAGCAGGGGCTGAACCCCCTTGTTCTTGAAAGCGGATCCGCACAAACACGGAGTAAAACGCAACTCGCACGTCCCCCTCCGAATCGCCCCTCGCAACTCTTCAGCACTGATGTCTTCGCCGGACAGATACTTCTCGAGAAGGTCGTCTTCGCCTTCTACGACGAGTTCGACCATTTTCTCGCGCCACGCTTTGGCCTGATCGAGAAGCTCCGCGGGAATGTCGACCGTTTCGAACTCGGCTCCGAGCGTCTCGACCTTGTAAACGAGACCCTTCATCTCAACGAGATCGATCACGCCCCCCAGCTTGTCCTCGGCACCGATCGGTATCTGTACGGGAACAGGCTTGGCATGGAGCCTTTTCTCCATCGATTCCATCGACGCGAAAAAGTCGGCTCCCGGACGGTCCATCTTGTTGATGAAGGCGATGCGAGGGACCTGGTATTTGTCGGCTTGCCGCCAGACCGTCTCGGATTGGGGCTCGACGCCGGCTACAGCGTCGAAGACCGCGACGGCGCCATCGAGAACACGGAGCGAGCGCTCAACCTCCGCCGTGAAATCCACGTGGCCCGGAGTATCGATGATGTTGATCCGGGTGTCTCCCCAGAAACAGGTCGTCGCCGCGGACGTGATGGTGATCCCGCGCTCCTGCTCCTGGACCATCCAGTCCATCGTCGCCGTACCCTCGTGAACCTCGCCGATCTTGTAGGTGATCCCCGTGTAGAAGAGAATCCTCTCAGTCGTCGTGGTCTTACCGGCATCGATGTGGGCCATGATGCCTATGTTTCTCGTTTTTTCGAGAGGAATTCTTCGTACCACTTCTTCTACCCAGAAACACCACCACTGAGCAGCAGCAGGAATACCTTCCCGCCACCCTCTTGGGATGATGCCCGTGTTGTAAAGCTAATTGTCGGCGCCTTCAGAGGCAGCGCCGACTTCAGGAGATGTCGGAGTCTGCCAGGCGTCCTATTCTCAGCTCTCTCTTCATATAAAGCGGCGCTCTTTGCGACAGCGCCGAATGACTACCAGCGATAGTGGGCAAACGCCTTGTTAGCGTCGGCCATTCTGTGAACGTCTTCCCGCTTCCTGATCGCGCCTCCACGATTGTTGTAGGCGTCCATCAACTCGTTTGCCAGGCGCTCAGCCATCGTGCGCTCACTTCGATTCCGCGAATATCCGACCAACCAGCGGACTCCCAGGGCGGTTCGACGTTGAGGATTGACCTCGATAGGAACCTGATAGGTGGATCCTCCAACGCGCCTCGACTTCGTCTCGACCTGCGGCTTCACGTTATCGAGAGCCTTCTTGAAAATCTTCAGAGGATCCTCGCCGCTCCGCTTCTCTATAATCTGCATAGCGTCGTAGAAGACCCTTTCTGCCAGACTTCTCTTACCCCGCGTCATCACAGTGTTGATAAAGCGGGTCACCATCGGGCTCCCGTAGATCGGGTCAGGAAGCATCGGACGCTTCGGGATTTCACGACGTCGCGGCATTGATCGAACTCCAAAAACAAAACAAGCTGCAGAGACTGAGATCCATGCAGCTTGTTAGAAAACTCCTGAACGCTCTAACCCTTCGGCTTCTTGGTGCCGTACTTGGACCGTCTATTGTTTCGTCCGTCAACTCCCGTTGCGTCGAGAGCACCACGGATCACGTGGTAGCGAACACCGGGCAAATCCTTCACACGGCCGCCGCGAATCAGGACGATCGAATGCTCCTGAAGATTGTGGCCGATTCCGGGGATATAGGTTGTCACCTCGATCCCGTTCGTCAAGCGCACACGAGCCACCTTGCGCAGAGCCGAATTCGGCTTCTTCGGCGTCTGGGTGTAAACCCGAACGCACACGCCCCTCCGCTGAGGGCTGCGCTGAAGAGCGGGGCTCTTCGTCTTCGTCTTCACTTTCTTGCGGCCCTTTCGGACTAGCTGACTGAAAGTGGGCACTTCGCTACTCTCCTAAATCGCTATAAATAAAAAAAGATGCCGAAGCATCAAACTTACCGGCTCAGAGCTGAGACGCCCGTGGTTTTTATCCAGACCCCGCCCAGGGGCAAGCCTGGGATAATAGCTGCTCCTGACTCTGCCTGTCAAGTTCCAGAAGCGAGTTATTGTAGCAGGATCAGGGGTGAATGCAAGGCTGGAAAAAACGCCATTCCCGGAGGTTCCGAAGCTACCTATTTTCGACAGAATATAGGATGATCTGCGGCGCAGGACGGTTTCAAGAAATATGCTCCAATTCTGGCTGGGAATCTACTCCTTCTTGTATACGCTGGCTCTCTTTTGCTACCTGCCCGTCTACATCTTCAGAATCCGGTTTCGCGGACGCCAGGGAGTCGACCTTCTGCAGCGCCTGGGACGGAAGCCGGAATGGATGCTCACCGACGGCGATCCTCCGCATCCCAGACTCTGGGTGCACGCGGTCTCTGTGGGGGAAGTGAACGCTGTCCGGCCTCTTGTCGACGAACTGAATCGAGCTTCGTCACTGGTGGTTTCAACCACGACCAACACCGGCCAGGCGTTGGCCAGACAACTCTTTGTTGACGGGGTCAAGCTCTTCTATTTTCCTCTGGACTGGCAATGGACCTGTCGGACCTACCTGAAAGCCCTGCGGCCCTCCGCGGTCATCCTCACCGAGGTGGAACTCTGGCCTGGCCTTCTCGCAGCCGCCTCGTCCCTCGGCATCCCCGTCGTTCTGGTCAACGGACGGCTGTCGGAACGATCGTTTCTGCGCTACCGGCGGTTGCGGTTTCTGATCGCACCTCTGCTCAAAAGGATGGAGGCCCTCTGCATGCAGTCTCTGGCCGACAAAAAGCGGATGCTCGCCCTCGGAGCCCGGGAAGAGAGGGTGCATTGGACGGGAAACCTGAAGTACGACTATTCCCTCCGGTCGGACTCCGCAAGAGAGAATCTCGCACGACAGGTCGAACGCATTCTCCGCAAGGGTGAAGGGCGCACCTGGCTCTGCGGGAGCACAAGGGAGGGAGAAGAGGAGATTCTTCTCGCCTGCCTCACCGATCTCCGCAGGGACTTCCCGGCGCTGCGAATGGTTCTCGTCCCCAGACACCCTCACCGTTGCGACGAAATCGAAGCGCTGATCAAGAGCCTTCAGCTGACCTCGCTGAGACGCTCTCGGCTCGACGATTCGAAGGATCCCGATTCTCCTCCCGATGTGTTGATCGTAGACACGATCGGAGACCTGGCCTATTTGTACGAGATCGCCGACATCGTCTTTGTCGGAGGCAGTCTCTTTCCGACCGGCGGACACAACATCATCGAAGCCGCCTACTTCGGGCGCGCGATTCTCTTCGGTCCACACATGGAAAACTTCCAGGCCGTTTCGAAGGCCTTCCTCGACGCCTACGCGGCGCTCCAGATTCAGACAGCCGAGGAACTCCAGAGCCGGATCCTCCACCTTCTTAGAGATCCGACTGCAGCTCGATGGCTGGGCCGCAACGCCCGGAAAGTGATGCGGGACAATCAGGGAGCCGTACGAAAGACACTGAAGCTGATCGAGCCCCTCGTCGAAGAGTCGGCAACCTCGAGGGATACCGGGAACGCGTGACGTGGAGTGCGCCCCTTCTCCTCGGGATTACCTCAGTTCTCTCAAGGCGGCGTAACAGAGAACTGGGCAAAGCATGGACTCCGGACTTCGAATTGAAGCACGAGTGTTTTTCTTTTGTTGCTTATCGCTCTAGAATCGACACTCCAACCTCATCAAGCGAGCGATTCACCTTTGCTGACCCTCCTCTCCAGCATTTACAGCGTAGTTGTCCGATGCCGTGCGACGCTGTATCGGCTTGGCGTCCTGCCCTCTCAACGGCTTCCCGCCCCCGTCATCAGCGTTGGAAACCTGACGGCTGGAGGAACCGGAAAGACCCCATTGGTCGGATTCCTGTGCCTCCGCCTCGAGCAAGCTGGCTATCAGCCGGCCATCCTGAGCCGTGGTTACAAAGGGTCCGCAGAGAAAACGGCCTGTCTGGTGAGCGACGGAGTGAAGGTGGGCTGCACACCTCGAGAGAGTGGAGATGAGGCCTTTGAACTCGCATCGCGACTCAGCAGCGTGCCGGTTGCCGTCGGTGCAAACCGCCTGCGTTCGGGCGCGCTCGTCCCGGCTTCGGACCGACGCGTTTTTCTGCTCGACGACGGCTATCAGCATCTGAGGATTCACCGCGATCTGAACCTGCTCACAATCGATGCGACCGCGCCTCTTGGAGCCGGCCGTTTGCTTCCCGCCGGTCTTCTCAGAGAACCTCCGGCAGCAGCCGAACGGGCCAACTGGATCATCATCACGAGGGCTCACCAGGTCGACGATCTGACGGGCCTGAGAAGTGAGCTGCGCAGTTTCAATCAGAAAGCTCCCATACTGGAGTTCAGGAACCGCCCCACAGATTTAGTCGATCTGGCAAGCGGCCGTCTGGAACCCTTAGATCTTCTGAGAAACGCTCCCGTTGGGGTCCTGGCCGCGATCGGGAACCCGAGGCAGTTCATCGCGGACGTGAGCAGCATGGAAATGAGGGTTGAAAGAGAGTTCCTCTTTCCAGACCACCACTGGTTTTCTCGGGAGGAGATCGAGAAAGTGATCGCCTCGAAAAGACAAAACGAACTGCACGCGATCGTGACCACTGAGAAGGACGCCGTTCGACTCCGAGAACTGGACCTCGATTTCGGCGGTTTTTATTCGCTTCGAATTCTGGCCGAACCGATCGACTTCGGACGCTTTGAAAGCGAATTCCAACGTTGGCTCGACACGCTCGACGACAAGCCCCGTGCTAACCTCACGGCTCGAGAGCTCTTATGAGAACTCTGGTCAGAGGAACCAATTGGATCGGCGATTCCGTTATGTCGCTGGCGGCCTTGAAGGAACTGCGCAGACTGCTTCCGGATGACCAGATCACCCTGCTCGCGCGCCGCTGGGTGTCGGGTTTGTTCGAAGGACAAGGCCTGGTCGACGACATCGTTCATACGGAAGAGGTCGGGGAGAAGGGGCTCGACCTGTTTCGTTCCCGGCATCATCTCAGAGGATTCGATCGGGTCATTCTATTTCCGAATGCCTTCAGGCCGGCGCTGCAGGCCTTCCTCATCGGCGCACCTGAACGGGTCGGCTACAACACGGATGGGCGCCAGCATCTACTGACCCGGACCGGGTCACCCCGAATTCGAAGGCTGAAGCGTCATCAGATCTACTACTATCTCGACCTTCTGTACCAGACGGGGCTCTCTTCACGCGACTATTTGAACGATCACGACTACCGACCCGACATCCGACTGACCCCGCAGGCTGAGTGGACCGAGGCGGCGGACCAACTGCTCCTCGAGAATCGGATCCGGGACGGAGCACCGCTCGTGACCATCAATCCTGGAGCCTTTTTTGGTACGGCAAAACGCTGGTTCCCGGAACGGTATGCGGCCCTGGCAGACCGACTGATCGGGGAGTTTCAAGCGGAGGTGGTCGTCGTAGGCTCGAAGGGCGAGCTGCCGATCGCCGAACGGATTCGGGCCGGCACGACCAGGCACGTCCATGTCCTGACCGGACAGACGACACTTGGGACTCTTCTGGGTATCCTGGCCCGGACCCGCTGCTTCATCACCAACGATTCGGGCCCGATGCATCTCGGAGCTGCGCTGAATGTGCCCCAGGTCGCCCTCTTCGGCTCAACCGACGAAATCGCCACCGGGCCGTACAGCTCGTCCGCAACAGTCATCCACAAACATGTTGAATGCAGCCCCTGCCTTTTGCGAGAATGCCCGATTGACCTGCGCTGTTTCGGGACCATTCAGGTCGATGAGGTCTTCCGGCGCGCGTGCTCTCTCATGAATCATGGCTGAACGAGCTGTTTTCCTCGACCGCGACGGCACAATGATCGAGGACGTCGGGTATCTCGACGATCCGGAAGGGATCGCGATATACGCCGAGGCCATCGAGGCAGTCCAGAACCTGCGCGAACACGGCTGGAAGATCGTCGTTGTCACGAACCAGTCCGGCGTCGCGCGCGGGCTCTTCGACGAAGGGACTCTCGAGAGGATCCATGATCAACTCCGAGAAGCTTTTCTCCACCAGGGTGCGCCGATCGACGCCATTCTCACCTGTCCCCATCATCCTGAAGCCAACGTGCTCCGCTATCGAAGACACTGCACATGTCGAAAGCCACAGCCCGGACTTCTCCGTCGGGCGGCCCAGTCGATGGAGATCGACCTCGCCCGCAGCTACATGATCGGCGACAAGTTGAGCGATGTCGAAGCGGGCCACCGAGCCAGTTGTCGCTCGATTCTCGTTCTCACCGGCGTCGGCCAGGAGTCGGTGTCCGCCCTCGAGGATTCGAAGGATCGGGCGTCACGTGGGCGGGCCGCGCTGGCTCAACCGGATCACGTCGCCGATAACCTGCTCGAAGCTTCCGAGTGGCTCCTGAGGGAAGAGAGTGCTCCCGTCGAAGATCATTGATCGGTTCCCGGATCTGACGCTGCTCGTCGTCGGAGACTTCCTGCTGGACGAGTTCGTCCTCGGTGAGATCTCGAGAGTCTCCCGGGAAGCGCCGGTTCTTATTCTGAAGTACAACGACTCGGATTTTCGCCCGGGAGGGGCGGCCAACACGGCGGCTAACGCGGCAGATCTGGGCGCCCGGGTGATCGCCCTCGGCTACGTTGGCCGGGACAAGTGGTCTGAACACCTGATCGACTGCTGGCCTGCCGGCGTCGACAGCGAACGCCTCTATCGCAGCCCTCAGCTTCAGACCACTCGAAAATCCCGGATCCTCGCGGGATCTTTTCAGTCGTTTCGCCAGCAGGTCGTCCGTCTCGACTTCGAGAAGGAAACAGTCCTGAGCCTGACCCAGGAGAACCGTTTGTGTCGTGACCTCAGAACGATCATTCCACAGGTGGACGCCGTCATCCTCTCCGACTACAGCCTGGGGAATCTGACTGCGCGTGTCCGGCAGACCGCGATCTCTACAGCCTCGGCACATGGAAAGCCGATAACGGTCGACTCGCGCGACGACCCTTCCGGATTCCCCGGAGCGACAATGGTCACTCCCAACATATCGGAATTGGAAGCCATCGTCGGCGCGGATTTCGGAGAGTCCTCCGAGGCAATCGAGGGTTTCGGGCATCGTCTCCTCGCGAATTGGGGAGTCGACAGCCTGCTCGTCACACGCGGCAAGATGGGAATGACATTAATCGAGAAAGGGCGGGTCGTCCACATTCCGGTCTTCGGGAGCGACGAAGTGGCCGACGTGACCGGTGCTGGCGACACTGTCGTCGCCACTCTGGCGTGCTGTCTGGCCACCGGAGCGACGAGCGAGCAATCCGCGAGGCTCGCGAATTGCGCCGGCGGAATCGTCGTCATGAAGAAAGGAACGGCAACCGTGTCGGCAGAGGAACTTCGAAGGGCTGCAGCCGGGCTGGCGTGAATGATCAGTTTGCAAGGGCAAGGGCAGGGGCAAGGGCAGGGGCAAGGGCAAGGGCAGGGGCAGGGGCAGGGGCAAATGCAAGGGCAAGGGCAAGGCGGAGGGTTACAGGACATCTGAGATCTCCTATCGATGACCCGTCAACCGCCATCCAACCTATGAAACTCCGATCCGAGTCCCAATTGATGAGAGTCGTCGAGGGTTACCGACGTCGAGGGCTCGAGATTTCCTTTGCCAATGGGTGTTTCGACATGCTGCATGTCGGCCACGTCCGCTATCTGCAGTCCGCCCGGCAGCAGGGGGACCGGCTGGTCGTCGGACTGAACAACGACAAGTCGGTGAGGCGACTGAAAGGCGAAAAGCGACCTTTGATCCCCGAACTCGAGCGTGCTGAGATTCTCTCCGCCCTGGAAGCGGTCGATGACATCGTCCTCTTCAGCGACCCGACCGTGGATCGACTGCTTTTGGCCATTCGGCCAGATGTCCACTGCAAAGGAAGCGACTATACCGAGGAGACGGTTCCGGAACGCCAGACGGTCCTTTCCTACGGGGGTCGAGTCGCGATTGTAGGTGGTCCGAAGGTGAGGTCGACTCGGGACTTTGTCGGGAAGATTCAGGATCGTAAGCCCTGAATGAGTCTCAGGTCGCACGTCTTACCTGAGACTTACGACTTCCTTTCCAGCTCCTCAACCTTCAACTTTCAGCTTTCCTACGGAACCCGGATCACACTCTTGCTCGTGCTGCCGGTATCGAAGCCGACGATTTCGCCGTAGACCTTGCCGATACGAGCGTCGGCCTGAAAGCGAATCGGAAGCCGCAGTGGGTCGGTTGAGTACCAGATTCGAAAATCGCCCGCGTTCCTGAAGAAACTCCCGTCTGTTTTCAGCTCAACAGTCTCGAAGTTTCCCATCAGGGTCTTCAGACCCTCCCGTTCAACGACATCCACCTGGACGGTCTCGGGCTCCGCCTCGTCACACAGTTGAATCTGGTAGCGCTCACCCGGTTCCAGCTCGCGAATCCGCGCCACATAGAAAATCGAGAGGAGGTCGGCGATCGGACCGGAAACGGAGTTGAAAGTCCGGGTCTTTTTGCGGGCGGGCTTCCGTCTCAGGTCGGTGTTGCGCACGACCACTTTCTCCGATTCGTAGTCCACATCGGAGACGACGTCCTTGATCTCCTTGTCGCCATGTCTGATCTTCTTCTCGAAACGGTAGGTTTTGAAGCTGGAGCGGTCGATCACAGAGAGGAATCTGTCCTCGACCTCCATAACCTGTCTTCGAATGAACTCGCTCGTTTCCGCTGATGCTGAAATCGTCAGAGTGGGGCGGCCCTTGAACTCGGAGTTCTCGATCCTGATAGCGATTTCACCCGCCTGAATGCTCCCCACAAACAACTTCAAGACGGCTGGCGGATCCCAGTAGACCGCGTAGCGAAGGCGCTCGCCAGCCTTGAAAGGGGGGAGCTCGGAACCGACGTCAGCGAGAATCGAAACGGGCTCGTTGGGCCCGGACGAGAGTCCCGTCTGAGCGCCAACGCTCAAGAGGATCGCGCCCCAGAGAAGGACGGCTCGTTGAAAAACTCTCGCCATTATGACCACCACTGCATTTTGATGAGCACAACGAGAACAAGGATCACCAGTCCGATCGCCGCATTGTACTCGCGGTTGTCGAGCACCCTCCGCCAGCTGAAACGACGCCCGGTCCCAATGCTATCAACGCTGCCTCTGAAACTGCGGCCAGGACGAGGCAGGAACAGCGGAACGGCAGCGCGATAGGACTCGAAGTCGGGGTAGGCCTGCCTCAGTTCCGTCTCTTCTCGCCTCATGACGGGCCAGTAGACCACGCCGTAGAGTATTAGATAAGCAGCGACGAGCCACCAGACGTGACCGGCGAACGAAATACCCAGTCCCATCAGCGCTGAGCCCAGGTAGAGAGGATTGCGTGTGTAGCGGTAAGGGCCGGACACGGCGAGTCCTTTGAACTTCTCGAGGTGTCCTGTCGCCCAGACTCGTATCGTCAGCCCTGTTACAGAGACGGTTCCACCCACGAGCACAGAAACTGGAGTCGGAGCCGCGAAGAGAAGGTAAAGAGCCGCAAACAGGAAACCGAGAGGCACCCTGACCCGCTGAATCTTCGTCATTCGACCAGAGATCCTTCCTCTCGAGGGCTCCCGACAGGCACTGCTGGCCTGTCCGCCTTGCCGAGGCGGAGGGCGACAGCGCGAAGGACTTCGAATACAGGCAGGTTCATGCAGATGAAGACATCGCAGCTCCTCTTGTAGCAATCGGAGCAGTGAAGGTCATACTGAACGACCTCGTCGTCAGGATCGAACGGCCCGTTCCGTTTCCGCGAGGTGGGGCCCAGGACGGCCACTGTCGGAACGCCGAGCGAGGCGGCAAGATGAAGAGGCCCGGTGTCGCCGCTGACGAAGAGAGTCGATCTCCGGCAAAGAGCTGCGAGTTCGAGGATTGTGGTTGGAAACGCGACGACCCGGGACTGATCCCGACCATTTCGAATCTGCTCAATCAGCCCCTCCTCTCCCGGACCAAACGAATAGACGACCGGCAGACCCAGCCTGGACTCGATCTCGCGACCCAGTTGTCCGTACCTTCTCGCCGGCCAGAGCTTCGTCGCCCATCCAGCACCCGGATTGATAACGACGGGAGAAGTGATTCCGGCTTTCTCGAGCCTCGAGTCGATTTCGGCAAAGGCCTCCGCCGGAATCTCGAAAGGGACGGTGTGACGTCCTCCGTTGGCACCTGAGATGAGCGAGGCCAATCGGAGATTTGTGTCCTGGACATGCCTGCTGAGATCGGCCTCTCCGTCGATCCTCTGATGATAGAACCAGCGAGTCGTGGACTCCTTGAAACGTTCGGCACGAAAACCGACGAGTCTCTCGGCTCCCGACAGCCGTCCGAGAAGTGCCGACTTGAGCAGTCCTTGAAAATCGATAGCCAGATCGAAACGTTCTTGTCGAAGTCCGCGTCTGAGAGCACCCAGTTCCCTCAGGCGCCCGGGACTCCGACGCCACGACTTCGTGTCGGCCAACCAGATTCTTTCGATGCCCGGGACGGCCTCCAACAGCTGCCGATAAGGAGGCTCGGTCAGCCAGTGGATCTCGGCGTCAGGGAACTCCTCGCGAAGCTGCTGCTGGGCCGGGATGGCGTGAATCACATCGCCCATAGCGCCCAGGCGAATAATCAGGATCTTCCGCGGAACCACCCGAGGATTCTACACGCTCGGTCAGAGTGAGGACCTGCGTCGATGCACAATTGAGAAGAAAGCGGTGCCACGGATTGCACTCGTGACACGAACTTCAAGAGGTGGACTGATTCTAGGGCTTCAACTCTTTTAGCTTGTCGATGGCATTCTTGTTGTCGGGATTGATTTCCAGAGATCGCTGGTAATAGATGATCGCGAGGTCGTGCCGGCCTTGCTTCGCGTAGACTTCCGCCAAGCTGTCGTAGACATTCGCCGACCCGGGATGAAACTCCCGATTCAGACGGAAAAGCTTGATGGCATCATCACCCTTGTTCAAGCCGAGCAGAAAGTATCCCATACGATTCAGGTGGCTTTCGCTGAAATCGTAGCCTCCGGCGCCGTAGAACTTTTCTCGCAATTCACGGTATCGGCTCACGACGGCGTCGATCCCCTGACCCTCGTAGACTTCTGTCAGATCTTCCTGAAGGGTATGGGGTCTCGCCTGCCCTCGGTGACAGGTGTGGCACCACATGTTGACCCGTTTGGGACCAGTCGGCTCGATGCCGTCCAGATGGTCGTTGACCGCCCCCAGCATATTCAACATGGCCCGAGCGGTGTTTTTTTGCGGATCCTCGTCTGAGGCAAAATCAAATGTCGACAGCGGCTGTCCGTCCTGGCCGACATGACAGTGGTCACAACGGACGCCCAGCGACCTCGTGAAGCCGGTCATTACGGCTTGCAACCTCTCTGGAGGAAAGTCCTTCGGGAGCACCTGAAGGTTCTGGGAGCGATCCGGCCAGTTCCATCCCTGCTGGGCTTCTGTCACTGTGGTCATCATCAGGGCCGAGAAAACGAGGATAGATCCGGTCATGATCCGAAGAATTCGGTTATTCATAGGTCAGCTCCTTTCGAAAGTCCGGGCAACAGGTGCCATCCTATGAGAGGCCAATGCCCCCGGGGAACGCCTTGCCAGACATCCTGGCCAGTTCCTGACATCCGGTTGACGGGACCCTGTCGGACCAGTGCAACGCGTCACTTGTGACGCTGCACCAGGGACACGGCAGGCTGTGCCACGGATTTCGCGGGTCTCGCTGATTCCGGAGAATGCACAACGCGCTCGCCTTTCCTCTTGTCCGCGCGGGCCTCCCCGTCTACCTTAGAGCGATAAATGAAAACTCCATTGTCCGGCTTCTTCGTCGTACTCTTCTTCACTCTAATCGCCTCCGCCCAGGATTGGCCCGAGTATCGTGGACCCACCGCCGACGGACTCTCGCAATCGACCGGTTTGCCTCTCGAGTGGAGCGAAAGCAGAAATGTCAGTTGGAAAACGGCGATTCACGGACGGGCCTGGTCTTCTCCAGTTGTTTTCGGAGATCAGGTGTGGCTCACCACGGCAACCGAGGATGGAACCTCGCTGTTCGTGCTCTGCCTGGACCGCTCAAGCGGTGAGATTCTCCTGGATCGCCGGATCTTCGCGATCCCCCAACCCAGGCCTCTCGGAAACTCGATCAACAGCTACGCCACACCTTCACCAGTCATCGAAGATGGCCGGGTCTATGTGCACTTCGGAAGCTACGGGACAGCCGCGCTGGACACGTCGACCTTCGAGACCGTCTGGCTCAGGCAGGACCTTCCCTGCGATCACTGGCGCGGACCGGCTTCCTCACCGATCCTGTGGGAAGACCTCATTATCCTGACGATGGACGGAGCGAACGTCCAGTACATCGCGGCCCTGGACAAGTCGACCGGTCGAAATCGCTGGGTCGCGTTCCGTTCCGCAGACTACGGAGACCTCGGAGATGACGGTCGTCCCAAGCTGGGCGGCGACATGCGCAAGGCCTACAACACGCCGTTCGTGATCTCGCACGGGGGACGGGAACAACTGATCAGTCCCGCGGCCAAGGCGGCCTATGCCTACGACCCGAGGACGGGCCGCGAGATCTGGCACGTCCGTCACGGCGGTCATTCCTCAGCGACTCGCCCTCTTTATCTGGACGGGATCGTGGCTGTCAATACAGGCTATGTCGGAAGCGACCACGAACTCTGGGGGGTGCGCGTCGACGGTGAGGGTGACGTGACCGAGAGCCACGTCGCCTGGAAGTATCGAAGGGGATCTCCCAGGCGGTCGTCTCCGGTTCTGGTCGATGGCAGACTCTACATGATCAGTGACAAGGGGGTCGCTACCTGCGTGGATTTCGCGACCGGTCGTGAAATCTGGAAAGGGCGTATTGGCGGGAACCACTCGGCATCCGCCATATTTGCAGATGGCCGAATCCACTTTTCCAGTGAGGAAGGGGTGTCGACACTGATCCGTCCCGGCAACAGCCTGGACATCCTGGCTACGAACAGACTCGACGGTGGGTTCATGGCTTCGCCGGCTGTTGCCGGAAGCTCTCTCTTTCTTCGGAGCAAAACCCATCTCTACCGTATCGACGACGGAGATTGAACCTCGAGACCGATTCCGGGCTTACTTCCTGATTCGAGCCGTGACCAGAGTGATCAGCGCGTCACCACTGGCCCCGTCCATCTGTGATGTTCCGAGCACGACCGTCTCTCCGTCAGCAATATCGAAGGACGTGCCCAGCTGGGAGTTCACCAGTCGCTGCTTCTTGCCAGAGCTGATGACCTCTTCATAAAAGGTCACGGAAAAGTCCTCGACCCGGATCATGCTGTCGGACTGGATTCGAGTATGTTCTATGGTCAGTTCATGGCCGGGGCCGCGAACCGCGATCTCCTTCCCCTCCACCGTCCTCAGTTGTGGTGCGGAGATCACTTCGAAGCTCTTGTAGGCTGTGACCGAGGCGATCTCATCAACTATGGAGCGAATCGCTTCGGGAAGCAGCTCAGGCGTGCCGTTCTCCTCCCTCGAAGCCCTGAGCAGAAAGATCTGAAAATCAAACGTCTGCCGAGGAGAATCGTATTTCCTGATGAGTTCTGCAACAACCGTGTGAACATCCTTGGGGGCGGTCACGATGATCGTGCCGAACTCGGGGCTGACGGTCGCCCGCCCTCCCTTGAGGAAATCGACCACGAGGGAACGGATTGCGTGAGGGTCACGGTATGAGATGTCGTACACGCGGGTTTCATAGTCCTGGGGTTGAGCCATCAGTCCGTCCGTCATCGGACAGATCGAAAGCAAGATAAGAAACAGTGGAGTCAAAGCGCTGTATCTCTTCATTCGGTCACTCCTTTTGAGTTTTCGTTCTCGTTGATCCAGATCATCCGGACCCCACTCCTGGGCAACCGGAGATTCATGACAAAGCGTTGCCTTTTGACGGGACCGGATACAGATTCCACAGGCTGCGCCCTCGCGACACCCATCGTCTCCTCGTCAGGCTGGGGAATCGGGTCCTCAACCACGATCGGCCTTGGCGTCCCCACGCCCGGACCTCCCGGAGGGCTTCCAGAACCGAGCTCGATCTGCTCCGATCCACCTCCGGCCACGTCCTCGGAGGAATCGCCCTCGATCCCCTTCGGCGCAGTCGGGGCCTCGAACGGGCTTTTCGCCTCCGCCGAGCCCTTGAGCAGTTCCGCCGTTTCGGGGGCCGCGCCTGGCCCGAAAGTCCGGAAAACCACCACGACCACAAGGACCACCATCGAGGCGACTGCGGAGAGACGTCCCCACGGTATCGCTCTCCGCGTCGAATGCTGCAGGGCTGTCCAGGCTCGATTACGGGCTCTCAGCCGGACTCGCTCTGGAACCTCGGTGTCTTCCCATTCCTTCTTCAAGAACCGGTTCATGACTCCTCCCGAAACTCGCTCAGGTAGTCCTTCAGTTTCTTTCTGGCCCGATGGAGATGTCCGCGGACGGTGACTTCGCGGCAACCCAGGACGTCCGCGATCTCCGTCGCGGAACACTCGTGTAGTTCCCAAAGGATGAAGCAGGCCCGTTCGCTGAATGGAAGCCGCGCCATGCAGGCTTTGAGACGGGTCCGGATCTGAGACCCCTCGACCGGATCTCTCGGCTTTGAGAACCCGAGGACCTCTTTCAGAGGTTCGAAAAACCGTCTCCGGCGGAGGTGGTCACGGGCCGTGTTGACGGTGATCCGGTAGACCCATCTCCGAATCTTGTCGGGGTTGTCAAAGCCGTCCAGTTTCCGGAGCATCTTGATGTAAACCTCCTGCGCCACGTCCTCCGCATCCTCCCAGTTCCGAGTCAGGTAAAGGGCGGTTTTGAGGACGCTCTGCTCGTGAACACGGATCAGACGATCGAACGAATCGCGGTCCCCATTGCGAGCCTGCTCGACGAGTTCGGCCAGATTGTCCTGTCGCGCACCAGTCAACAGACTTCCCTTCATGTCCAGCTCATCGAATCGTTGCCTCAGTCCCATTCAAACCAGTAAACGAGCCGGAGAGCGAATGTGTTGGGTAAAAGTCTGGCGCAAACTCGAAAGAGAATCGAACCGCGAAGGCATGAAGAGGTTGCAAAAGGACATCACCCCACGTTTTCTGGTGACTCTACGCCTTCGTTGCTACCGGGGACAGGGATTCATCTCGAGAAAGTCTGCGAAGCGCTAAACTTCTCGTCTTCAGGCTCCGTTCCACTTCTTGAAGCCTCGAGGAAAACATTCTGTGGAGGGTGGAGAATGTCCAGAATAAAGGACCTGAGATTTGCAGGCCGGGTGTTGGTGCGAGACAAGGGATTCACAGCGACAGCCATCCTGACACTGTCGATCTGTATCGGCGCCAACGCCGCTCTCTTCAGCATCGTCAACTCTGTCATTCTCAGTCCGCTGCCGGTGCCTGAGTCGGAGCGCATCGTGCTGATGTACAACAGCTACCCGAACGCCGGGGTCGAGCGGGCCGCCAACGGTGTCCCGGACTACTACGATCGTCTGAGAGATCTCGAGGACGTCTTCGAAGAACAGGCTCTCTATACCGGAATGGGAGTCACTGTCGGAGAAGAAGGCAGCCCACAGCGCCTCCAATCGCTCGCAGTCACTCCCTCGTTCTTCCGCCTACTGCGGATAGAAGCCGCGCTCGGTCGAACGTTTCTGGAAGAAGAGGGTGAAGTCGGGAACGACGAAAAGGTCGTCCTCAGTCATGCGCTGTGGCAACAGATGTTCGGAGGCAATCAGGACGTCCTGAGCAAACAGGTACGCATCAACGGACGCCCCCACTCCATCGTCGGCGTCATGCCGGAGGAGTTTCTTTTTCTCGGCGCATCCGTACGCCTTTGGATCCCGCTCTCGTTCTCAGAATTCCAGAGGTCGGACGAAGCTCGTCACAGCAACAACTGGGAACAAATCGGCCGGCTTCGCGACGGATCTTCCATCGACCAGGTTCGGGCTCAGCTCGATGCTCTGACGGAGGCGAACTACGAGCGTTTCCCCCACTTCAAGGAACCGCTCCACAATGCTGGATACAACGTCCAGGCGCATTTCCTCAAGGAGGAAGTCGTCCGTGATGTCCGCGGCACACTCTATCTTCTTTGGGGTGGAGTCCTTGTCGTTCTTCTGATCGGGGCGGTCAATATTGCGAATCTGGTTCTGGCGCGCAGCAGTGTCCGGGTCAAGGAGATGGCGACCAGGATGGCCATGGGTGCCAGTTTCGGAAGGGTCAGTCGCCTCATCCTCTCCGAGAGTCTGCTCGTCAGTGGACTGTCAGGAGCGTTCGGACTCGGCCTCGGCTTCCTGGGACTCGAGGCCATCCGAAGAATGGGACTCGATGACCTTCCCCGGGGCAGCGAAATCGTGATGGACTCCACTGTGGTGGCAGTCGCCGCCGGCCTGACCCTTCTCGTCGCATTGCTTATCGCATTCATCCCGATCATCCATGCCGTGCGAGCTGATTTGAACGCGGTCCTCAGAGAGGAGAGTCGCACGGGGACCGCCTCTCGAGGAACTCGTGTCGCGCGCAACGCCATGGTTGCGGCTCAGGTCGCCTTTGCCTTCGTCCTCCTTCTGGGCGCCGGACTCCTTCTCGAGAGCTTCCGCCAGATTCTGGCCATTGACCCGGGCTTCAAGCAGGGCGACACAGTCCTGACCGGACGGCTGAGCCTGCCTTCTGTTCGCTATTCAGATCGGGCCTCCATCCAATCCTTCGTGAGTCGTCTCAGCGAGCGAGTCGGGGCGCTCCCGGGAACGGTCGCAGCCGGATTGTCGACCACAGTGCCCTTCGGAGGGAGCTACAGCGACAGTGTCATTCTGGCCGAGGGCTACCAGATGCAACATGGTGAGTCGGTGATCTCCCCAAGCCAGATCGTGGTCTCTCCCGGCTACTTCGAAGCTATGGGAATCAGCCTCATCGAAGGCCGCTACTTCGGTTCGACAGATATCGAGGGCTCTCCGGCGACGATCATCGTGGACGAACGGCTGGCCCGAAAATTCTGGCCCGGGTCGAGCGCGATCGGCAAACGAATGTACTTTCCGGAAAACATGGAAGACTTAACCGCCACCAGCGAAAACACGAGGTTCTTCGACGTCGTCGGTGTGGTCGGCAGCGTCAAGTTCCGAGCTCTGGTCGATCCGGATGAGCGAGTCGGCGCCTACTACCATCCTTTCCAACAGTCGCCGCGGAGAAGCTTCAACCTGGTGTTGAAGGCATCCGGAGACCCCACTCTACTGACGGCTTCGGTCCGAAAGGCCGTGTCCGGGCTGGATCCCGAACTTCCGTTCTACGACGTCCTGACGATGCAGCAGCGCCTCGATTCTTCGTTGACCACGCGGCGGGCACCGATGCTGCTGGCCCTGGTCTTCGGCGCGATCGCCCTCCTGCTGGCTGCCGTCGGAATCTACGGCGTTCTCGCTTACGTCGTCGCTCAAAGGACCCGGGAAATCGGCATCCGCATCGCTCTCGGAAGCGACAGCTCGGCCGTGTTTCGACTCGTCCTCAGACAGGGCGCGACCGTGCTCATCGTCGGCTACGTGGTCGGATTTGCAGGAGTACTGGCCCTCAACCGGTTCCTCGAAGGACTGCTCTACGGGGTCGCCCCTTTGAGTCTCCCGGTCATGCTCAGCGTCAGCGCGTTGCTGGCGATCGTCGCGCTTGCGGCCTGCGCCGCACCGGCGATGCGGGCGACGAGAATCGATCCGGTGCAGGCGCTGAATGTGTCGTAAAGCAAGTCTGAAGGTCGTCGAACGGAATGACCCTGCGTTTCTGTCATCAGACCGACGGACAACGAAATCGGACATCCGGCAACGAACGACCTCAATCCGTCCTCAGCGTCTGAATCGGGTCCACCCTGAGAGCCCGTCTGGCCGGGATCAGCGTCGCCACTAAGACGGTGACACTCAGGAGCAGGGCGGTCGACAGCAAGACGACCGGCAGATTCACGGAGCTACTCGGATCGGCACTCTCAGCTGCCTTGATCAACAGGACAGTCAGCAGCCCGCCTGTGACCATCCCGATCGATGACATGACAAGGCTCTGTCTCAGAACGAGCCCAAGGACCCGCTTTCGATCGGCTCCCAGCGCGATCCGGATGGCGATTTCTCGCTTCAAGAAGCTCGCCGCATACGACACGACTCCATAGATTCCAATGGCCGCGAGAAGGACCGAGAAGGATCCGAAAGCGATCAGAAGAGTCGAGGCCACTTCCAAGGGCCGATAGGCTTGCGACGCCTTCTGATCCATCGTGAGAACCTCCCCCACAGGCAAATCGGGATCGATTGCCCAGACCTGTTCCCGGAGGGAAGACGCCAACGCCGCAGGCTCTCCTTGAGTCCGCGACAGAACAAAGAAGTTGCGGCGGGCCGACTGGGACAGCGGAAGGTAGACACGGTCCTGGACGCCCATGAAGATGATCCCACCCAGACTGTCGGCCACGATTCCGACGATCAACGTCTCGACCGGTTGTCCATCGCGCTCGAGAACCAGCGTTTCTCCGATCCCCCCGCCGTCGGGAAAGTGTTTGGCGACCAACGACGAATTGACGATCGCGACTGCGCCTGTGTCAGACCGGTCACTTGGGCGGAAGGTCCGCCCCTGAAGGAGCGAGACCTCCATCGTCGGAAAGTAGCCTGGACTCACACGGCTGACCGTGGCGGAGTTGCCGGCCTTTTCGTCGCTCTCTCGACCCCGAACCTGGAACTCGATACCTTCTTCCTGAAAGTCCAACGGGATTGGGGTGGCGAGCGCTGCCTCCAGCACCCCCGGCGTGGTCCCGGCTCGCTCCAACAACCGATCCTGGAAACCTCGGATGTCCGCCAGGCCGGGATAGTCGTTCTTGGGAAGGGACAGGTGGAGCGTGATCAGGTGGCCGGGCGTGAAGCCGAGGTCTCTGCCTTTGAAGTCGTCGACGGCCTCAATTGTGAGCGCAGCGCCTCCGCAGAGAAACATTGCCAGAGCCACCTGAGCCGCGACAAGGGACCTCGTGATTCTGCGGCTCCGGACACTCTGAGTCGAGCGTGCACTTTCCTGGAGAGCGCCAGTCAATTCGTTCCGGGCGGACTGCAATGCCGGGACAATTCCGAACAGAGATGCGGCGATCAAGGCGAGGGCAAGCGCGTAGAATAATGCCGCGCCGTCGATTCCAATATCCCCGACCCGGTAGAGCTCGGCCGGGATAATCGAACCGATTCCTTGAACTCCCCAGAACGCCAGCAGTGCCCCAAGCGAGGCTCCACCGAGCGCCAACAGAAGACTCTCCGTCAGCATCTGAGCGGCGATCCTTCCCCTCCCGGCTCCGAGGGCTCTGCGGATGGCGACCTCGCGCTGTCGGTGGGCCGCCCTGGCGATCATCAGGTTCGCGACATTGGCGCAGACAACGACGAGAACCAGGGCAACGGCAGCCAGGAGAAAGACTCCCAGAACCAGAAACTGATCGTAGAAGAAAACCAAAGCCTGCCGAAGGGGAGCGACGCGGACTCCTGTGTCTTTGTAGGACTCGGGGTGTTGAGCCGAGAGACTCGAGTGGAGTCCCCTCAGCTCTTCCAGGGCCCCTCCTATCGTTCCCTGGCTCGAGAGCCGGCCGACGGTCAGCAGGTATCCCTCGTCCCTCTGAGCCCGATCAGCCTCAAGAGAGAGTGGAATCCAGAGGCGGACCGACCCGAACGGGAAGTTGAATCCGCGCGGCATCACGCCGACAACCGTGTAAACGTCGCCGTCGAGTCGGATACTCTGACCGAGAATCGACTCGTCCCCGCCGAAGCGCGTCTGCCACAGCCCGTGTCCGAGCAGCGCGACTCGATCCCGGCCGGCTTGCCCTTCTTCCTCGCTGAAGAGTCTTCCCAGCAGAGGCTCGGATCCGAGCAGAGTCGGCAGGTCCGGAGACAGGACCCCGACGGTCAACTGGGCCGGCGGTGCGCCCTCGCCGGACAGGTTGGCCACCTTGTAGTAGTAGGCGCCGAGGTCATCGAAGGCTTTCAGCCCGTCCTTCCAGTCGAGATAAGTCGCCGGGGATTGCCTGACCTGATCCCAACCGATTTCTCCCTGCCGGGTGAGATCGGTCTGGAAAAGATGAACAAGGCTCTCTGACTCCGGATACGGCAGCGGTTTGAAGAGGAAAGGGTGGAGCATGCTGAAGATCGCCGTGTTCCCGGCGACTCCAAAAGCCAGCATGGTGACCACGATTCCGGAAAAAAGCGGACGGGCAAGCAGGCTCCGAGCCC
>CAJHYB010000473.1_pt1 | contig 39755 bp, 34 predicted proteins | sample 9198631 | NCBI WGS metagenome assembly CAJHYB01 (sample SAMEA7708354, study PRJEB35096) | sediment metagenome | biome: marine neritic benthic zone biome [ENVO:01000025]; feature: sediment [ENVO:00002007]; material: shallow marine sediment [ENVO:03000034] sea grass bed [ENVO_01000059] ... | reverse complement strand
TCGTCTCCGAGGAAACAGGCACAATTTCCCTGTGTATCGATAGAGAGATTTACCGGCATCTCGATGGAGCGCGCCTGCTCAGATTGCTGAAGCGGCATTTGATGCCCGAGGCCCGCGACGGTCGGGAAGATTCATCCCAGCCGTCCACAGAATCTCATCCGAATGACGGTAATTCGAAGTCTCAACGAGGGGGTGGCTCCGTCACGCCGGACCGGACCGCCGAGGTGCTTGAATGAGCTACCTCAGACATCTTCTTCTCAACAATCTCTGGCTCAAACTCCTGTCTCTGGGACTCGGGTTTCTACTGTGGTTTCAAGTGGCGAGCCAGCAGGAGATTCAGAGGTCGATGGTGATGCCGGTCGATCTGGTCAACCTGCCCTCGAATCTCACGATATCGAATACCTACGAGAACTCTGTGACGGTAGACGTCCGAGCCCGGCGGGACCTCGCTTCTGAAATCGTGGGACTCTCGGTCGTGATCGACCTGCGAGACGCCGAGCCGGGATTGACTGTCCAGACGCTCGGAGAATCGAATATCCCCAGCCAGCCCGGGGGCCTCGAGGTCGTCAGGATCACTCCAGCCGTCATCCGCCTCGACATCGAAGAAAAGGTCGAGAGCTTTATCCGGGTCGAAGCCGACCTGGTGGGAACGGCTGCTCCAGATTATGAAATCGTCAGAACCGTTATCGTACCGGCGGAGGTTCGAGTACAGGGGCCTCGCTCGGTCGTGGACGTTGTCGGACAGGTCAGTACGGTGCCCATCAGCGTGTCAGGTCGTGTCGAATCCTTCGACAGCGTCGTCGACGTTTTCCTGGACGACGACCGCGTCCGAGTCCTCGACAATCCGACGGTGCAGGTTCTGGTGCACATCGAGGAGAAACGAAAGGAGATCGTGCTGTCGAAGGTGCCTGTCGAGATTCGGCCACCGGACGCAGGAGCCACCTTGAGAACGACCACGGTCGAGGTTGTGGGAACGGTTCCCATCTCCTTCGAGATTGACCTGGATGGGGCCGACTTCCTGGCACGGGTCAGCACCGTTGGTCTGGAAGTCAGCTCGACGGACCAGGAGGCTGCCGGCGGCGCTCTCGTGGTTCCCGAAGAGTATCAAGATCTCTTTCGACTGGTCTCCATGTCTCCCGTGAGGGTCAGGAAACGCAGATGACCGCCCTGAAGCTCTTTGGGACAGACGGCATTCGGGGCCGGGCCGGAGCCTTTCCTCTGGACTCGTCGACCTTGAGAAAGCTGGCGCGTGCCTTGGCCGAAACCTATCCAGGGCCGGTCGTGATCGGGCGCGACACGAGAGTCAGCGGCGAGGCGATCGAAGAGCTTCTCGCAAGAGAACTCGGTCGTGCCGGCCTGGGAGTCGTCCCGGTGGGAATCATGACGACCCCAGGCGTCTCTTACCTCACCGCTCAGCTCGAAGGCGGTTTCGGAGTCGCGGTCTCAGCGTCCCACAATCCGTTTCACGACAATGGGATCAAACTGTTTCAGCAAAGCGGTGAGAAATTCCTGTCGGAACAGGAGAGGACCCTCGAGGAGAGCATCGGCACCGAGCGACCAGTCGATGGAAAGCCCGATTGTTCGGAGACCGGCGAGATCCAGCTTCGGACCGACGAAGACTGCTCAAATCGTTATCTCGACTTTCTGGTCGGAGCAGCCGGTCAGCCTCTGGATGGAGTCAGGATCGTTCTCGATTGTGCAAACGGAGCGGCGTTTGAAATCGCACCGGAGGCGTTCAGTCGGCTTGGCGCAGAAGTCTTGACACTCAACGACACGCCGGACGGTCGAAACATCAATGACGGTTGCGGCGCGCTACATCCACAAAAGATGGCCGCCAGGGTCAAGGACGTTGGCGCCCATTTCGGGGCTGCCTTCGACGGTGACGCCGACCGCGTCATCCTGGCAGACGAGAACGGGCAGTTGCTCGACGGCGATCATATTCTGTTGTTGTTGGCTCGCCTGTACCTGCAGACGGGTCGTCTCTCAACCAGGTCGATCGTCGCCACCGTCATGTCGAACATGGGCCTAGAGGTCGCCCTCAAGGAAGGCGGCATCGGACTCGTTCGCTCTCCGGTCGGAGACAGAGAGGTCTGGAGAGCGATGGTGTCCGGGGGGCATTGGCTGGGAGGCGAGCAGGCCGGCCACATCATTCTCAGAGATGAAATTCCGGTTGGAGATGGCATCCTGGTCGCCATCAAGATTGCCTCGATGGTCGCCGCCGGACGGTGCTTGCTCTCCGAGGTCCGTAGAGATCTGGTGAAGTATCCTCAGGTGCTCCTCAACGTCCCGGTTTCGAGGAAGCCGGATTTCACCGCCATCCCTTCGTTGAGAGGAGAAATTCAGAAAACCGAGGAGGAACTCGAGAATCGTGGGCGAGTGCTGGTGCGCTACTCGGGGACTGAGCCACTTGTTCGGATCATGGTCGAAGCGGCTCCCGGAATGGACATCGAGGGGCACGCCGTACGACTGGCGGCTCGTTTTCAGGACGCGCTGGGGGCGGACGATGGTCTGGCATGAGGCCTGAGAAAGATGGGCACGGTTCCGATCCGGAATCCGACCATCCGGCCGTAAACGTGCCGGTGCCCGGATACGACATTTCATGCGCAGACCCGACGAGAATGGCAGCACCCACAACTCATGAGAAGCTGAGGATTCCTTTGACGATACTGGCACGTGACAAGATCAAAGGCCGCGCGGAACTCGGAACGCTCCTGGAAAGGCTCCGAGACGACGGAAAGCGGGTCGTGTTCACGAACGGTTGTTTCGACCTGCTCCATCCCGGGCATGTTCGCTACCTGGAGTCTGCACGGTCTTACGGAGACGCGCTCGTCGTGGCCATTAACAGCGATGCCTCGGTTCGTTCCCTGAAAGGACCGGACCGGCCAATTCAATCGGAACTCGATCGCGGAGAGATCCTGGGATCTTTGTCCTGCGTCGATTTCGTCACTGTCTTTGACGAACCGACTCCTCTGGAGACGATTGAGGCGCTGCGCCCGGACGTTCTCGTCAAGGGGGGAGACTGGACGCGCGACCAGATCGTCGGTCGAGATTTCGTGGAGTCAGCGGGCGGACGCGTGATCGCGATAGAATTCGAGGATGGGTACTCCACGACGAGCATCGTCGATCGGATCCGAGGCATCGGAGAAGGCGTCCTCTGAGGAAACGCCTCTATTCTCGCATCTCCAGCAATCCGTGCCCGTCCGTCCTGGGACCATCACAGGCCTTCACCGCGCGGATGCCGCGCTCGTCTTCGCGACCCGTTTCCGGAACTGCCCTGGTCACTATCTGTGGCTCTGCGCGGACAATCAGGAATGTGAACGGATCGCCCAGAACATCAGGTTCTTTCTGCCGGCCGAACTCTCCGGTCAGGTGATCGTCCTTCCAGGAGCCGAGGCTGACCCCTATCGAGGCCTCTCTCCGCACCCTGAGATTCTGGCGGCGCGGTCGCTCGGGTTGTGGAGGGTGGCCCGGATGGACAGCGCGTTCGTCTTGACGACTGTCTCGGGCCTGATGCCGCAGTTGATCAGCCCCATAGATTTCGCCGACCGCTGTATCGAACTGGAAGTGGGAGGCTTCGTCCCGCCGGTACACCTGCTCGAGCGGCTTCGGAGCGCAGGTTACGTTTCCGAGGATCCCGTGAGCGAGTTCGGGGAGTTCTCCGTCAGGGGAGGCATCATCGACGTCTTTTCCCCCTCCCGAGCGTATCCCGTTCGGATTGAGATGTTCGGGGACGAGATCGAATCGATCCGCGAATTCGACCCTTCGACCCAGAGATCGGTTGGACTCGTTCCCCAATGCGACATCGTCCCCATGCACGAGCTGGCGGTGACCAAAAGGGAGATTCAGCGCTGGCACCAGTCCGCCCCCGATCACTGGGCCGATGTTCGGTTCGCCGAGGAACTCCAGGAGAAGATGCAGTTCACAGACGACGGCGAACTCTTCAATGGCTACGAAGGACTGCTGCCGCTGGTGGTCGAGACCGGAAACAGCCTGCTCCAGTATCGATTGGCACCAGACCCGGGATTGCAGTGGCAGCTGATCCTCGACGATGCTCAGCGTCTGTCCAACGAGCTCGATCAGCGTTACCGGGAGTTGGCCGCCCGATACGAGGACAGATCCGAGGCCAACGAGCTTGTCCTGGCGCCGGCCAGACTCTTTCAGAGTCGTGAGTGGTGGGAGGACCTTGTCGAAGAGTCCGAGACGTTCTTCATCGATCCCACGACCAACGAATCCGGTGACGATCAGGTGTTCGACTTTCATTCGGAGACCCAGTATCAGGGCAGGATTCCGGACTTGATCCAGCAGATCGGAAGCTGGCGCGAGCGTGGTGATCGAATCGTCTTCGTCATGTCGACATGGGGCATGGCGGAGCGTCTGCAGGACATTCTGAAGGAATACGATGTCGCGGCTTCGCTCGTGGCCGGCGGCCTCGACGGCGTCCGTGGGCCCATCGCGATCACCCATGGAGCTCTTTCGGAGAGTTTCTCGTCCCGCTCGCTCGGAACGCATTTCCTGACTCAGAGTGCCGTCTTCGGAGATGCGCCGAGCAAGCCCTCGCAGCGAAAGGTCCGGAAACCCGAAGTCCGAGGCCCTTTTCTGTCGGACTTCAGGGACTTGAAGCCGGGAGACTTTGTCGTTCACGTCGATCATGGAATCGGGGAGTTCGTCGGCCTCAAGAAAATCGGTGTCGCCGACGATTCCCGCGAGTTTGTCCTTCTGTCCTATCGAGGTGGGAGCAAACTTTATGTCCCGACCGATCGTCTCGACCTGCTGCAGAAATACGGGTCCATCGGCCACTCCAAGCCCCAATTGGACAAGCTGGGAGGGGCCTCCTGGTCGAAGACAAAATCGAGAATCAAGAAAGCCATGCGCGACATGGCGGAGGAATTGCTCAAGCTCTACGCGAAGAGAGCCGTTGCCCAGGGGCACGGGTTTGCTCCTGACGACGAGATGATGAGGGAATTCGAAGACGCCTTCGAGTTTGACGAGACGACCGATCAACGGGCCGCGATCCTGGATGTCAAGAAGGACATGGAGTCCGAGACGCCTATGGACCGGCTGATCTGCGGCGATGTCGGGTACGGAAAGACGGAAGTCGCCATGCGAGCGGCTTTCAAAGCAGTGGAAGGGGACCGACAGGTGGCTCTGCTGGCACCGACGACCGTGCTCGCCTTTCAGCATTTCAATACCTTTCGTCAGCGCTGCCAGGGATTCCCGGTCAACGTCGAGATGATCAGCCGGTTCCGATCACGCAAAGAGCAGGTCGAGATACTCGACAGGGTCAATAAGGGCAGAATCGACATCCTGATCGGGACTCACCGGATGCTGTCGAAAGACGTGAAATTCGATCGCCTCGGCCTCATCGTCGTCGACGAAGAGCAGCGTTTCGGTGTGGCCCAGAAGGAGCGCCTGAAGAAACTCAAGACGAAGGTCGATGTGCTCACCCTGTCGGCTACGCCGATACCGCGCACTCTGAACATGTCGATGATCGGGCTGCGTGATTTGTCGATCATCGAAACGCCCCCAAAGGACCGCCTGGCGATCCAGACAGTCGTCGTCAAGTTCGGGCGCGAGATCATCCGGAGCGCGATCGACCTCGAGATGAAGAGGAAAGGCCAGACATTTTTTCTGTACAACAAGGTCGAGACTATCCACTCGATCGCGCAGATGATCAAGGACACGGTTCCGGAGGCTCGGGTGGCCGTCGCACACGGCCAGATGCGCGAATCGATGCTCGAAGAGGTCATGATGGATTTCCTCGACTACAAGTACGATGTGCTCGTATCGACGACGATCATCGAGAACGGGATCGACATCCCGAACGCGAACAAGCTGATCGTCAACCGGGCCGATCGCTTCGGTCTGTCGCAGCTTTATCAGCTGAGGGGACGCGTCGGGCGATCGAGCCGACGGGCTTATTCCTATCTTCTGATTCCTTCGGAAGAGACCCTCAGCACAGACGCGCGGCGCCGGCTGAAGGCGATTCGGGAATTCAGCGACCTCGGGGCCGGTTTCCGGATCGCGGCCCTCGACCTCGAGATCCGAGGAGCCGGCAACCTCCTCGGAGGAGAGCAGCACGGCCACATCAACGCCGTCGGTTTCGAGCTCTATACGAAGCTCCTGGAGAAAGCGATCCAGGAACTGAAGAGCGGAAAAGTCGAGGACGATGTTCCGACAGCGATCGATCTCAAGATGGATATCCAGATACCCGAGCATTACATCGAGGAGCCCAATACGCGTCTCTGGCTCTACAAGCGCGTCTCGTCCGTGTCCGGCGAACAGGAAATGGAGAGCCTCAGAGAAGAGACCCTCGATCGGTCGGGACGTTTTCCACGTTCGGTCTCCAATCTGTTTGAGTACTCTCGGCTCCGACTGCGAGGGGGGCAGATGAAGATCCTCTCGATCGACAAGAAGGGCGGTCAGATCCTGATCAAGTTCAGCCCCGAGACGCCTATCTCTCCGGAGAGGATCATCCAGTTCATGAGCAGCCGGGACTCGACTTCGCTGACTCCTGAGGGCGTACTCTCCGTCGGCGTCGAGAGCAGCCGCCCGTCTGAGGTTTTCGGGCGGATCCACGGGTTTCTGGATGAATTGGCTGTGCTACAATAATCGACTTTGTGACCATGACTCCGGTCATGTTCGGGTGAGCGCCGGTTGGATGATCAAAAGGTGACCCGCCGACCCCGCCGGAAATCCTCGGGAAGAGAGTGACAGGGTCGTGGATTGATGCGACATTCTTCCAGCATCTTGCCAATCGTGGCGGTCTTGGCGCTGTCGTGCGCGAGGACCGACAATTCGCAAGAGGGGAGTCAGGTCGATCGACCTCGAGAGAAGCGCCCTTTGGCCAGAATCAACGGGGAGATTGTACTGCTGGAAGAGTTCGAGGCCTTTTCGAGGCTCCGAATTGTCCAGGACGGACCGGTTTCCGGACGCCCGGATCGGGCGAGTCTTCTGAACGATTTCATAACGGAGGTACTGCTCGAGCAGGAGGCTCGACGTACGGGTTTGGAGATTTCGCAGGAAGAGCTGGACGAGAAGCTGGCCATCTGGTTTGGAGAGGATGCCGATCAGCGATCGGCACTCGGTCACCATGTGAAACGCTTCATAACGATTCAGAAACTCCTGCACCGGCGAGTAGGAGCAGAAGCCGTCGTCACTTTGGAAGAAGTCCAGGACTATTACTCACGAAACGAGTTCCTGGCCCAGGAGCGGGTCCGTGTCCTCGAAATACTGGTCGAGGATCGTCCGACAGCGGAGAGGCTTCGGTTGGAGGTTCAGCCCGGGGACGTTAGAGGTTTTCAGGAGGCGGCGAAGAAGTACTCTCAGGGAGCGACAGCTCAAGAAGGCGGCGATATCGGGACATTCGAGCGTGGCCAGTTGCCGGAGGAATTCGAGAGAACGGTTTTCTCTCTTCGCGCTGGGCAAGTGAGCGAAGTCTTCCATTCGACGCATGGCTATCACTTCTTTATGGTCAGCGAACGAATCCGAAAGCACTTTCAAAAGCTTTACGAGGTCCAGAAAGACATCTTCGAAGATCTGATGGTGCAGAAGGAGCGTCAGGCGCTGGACGGGTTTTTGAAACAAATCACTGGTAATGCATCCATTGAAATACTGGACGAGACGCTGCGGGACGAATGGAGGCTGCGGAATGCGGAAGCTGGTGGTTAATGGAAGCGGAAAGAGGCTCGTCCTCTCGCTTTTGGCGGCGCTTTCATTCTCGGCTGCTGGCGTTGCCGCGCAAGACGCAGATCCTAACGACGAGATCATCCTCGACGAGATCGTGGCGAAGGTCAACGCTGAGATCATCACTCTCACGGACTTGAACGTGGAGCTGAACCGCCTGAAGGTGCAGTACTGTCAACAGCTGTCCCCCGCGGATTGCCAGAAAGCGATCGGGCCCGAGAAGAAGGGGCTTCTGCGCAACATGATCATCAACAAGATGATGATCCAGCGGGCAGAGGATATGGGGATGGTCCAGGGTGTTCCCGAACAGGTCAACTTCGCAATTCAGAACATTCTGAAGCAGAATCCCCAGATCCAGAGCCTCGATCACTTCAAGGTGATCCTGGAGCAGCAGGGAACTTCCTATGAGGAATACCGCGAGGCACTGGGTGAGCAGTACATCGTGCAGCAGGTGCAGAGCCATTTCGTCTTCAGCCGGATCACGATCGTCACAACGGAGATCGAGGAGTACTACAACGCTCATCTAGACGAATTCAGCGATCCGGCCGAAGTCGAGATCGCCGAGATTCTGCTCCAGACCGCTGGGAAGTCCGAGGCTGATGTCCGACCTCTGGCGGAGGATATTCTTGCTCGACTGCAGGCCGGTGAGTCGTTCGAGCAGCTGGCATCGGAGTATTCGGAAGGTCCGACGGCCAACCGTGGAGGACAGCTCCCCAAGTTCAAGGCCGGCACGATTCGTAAAGAGATCGAGAACGCGGCCGCGACTCTGCAGCCAGGCGAGTTCAGTGGGCTGATTCGGATGGATTACGGCTTTCTGATCATCAAGCTGTTGAGTCGGTCCGAAGCGACACCGAAGCCTTTCGACGACGTGAAGGATATGATCGCCTCCGACTTGCGCCAGGTTAAGGCGCAACCTGAGATGAAGGCATTTCTTGACGACCTCCGCGATCAGAGCTACGTCTACGTCGCCCCGAAGTACAAGCAGATGTTCGATCTGGCCGACCTGTTTTAGGTCGGCTCTCCAGACTCAGGCTTGCCTGTGAGGGCGCCACACGCAGCCCGTCTTCCCACGGTAAGACCTCAGCAGAAGGCAGCGCTTGTGCTCGTTCGGGCCGATTCTGACCAACTCCCGCAGGCGCCTGCGTCGCGCCGCTACACCGCGGGCTGACTCATGCCTCCCCTGCGGGATAGATTCAGAAGTCCCATTCTCGCAGAACCTCTTGACAATGATTGAGTGAGTATCTGGACGGGAACCAGCTCCGCACGAGCAAGCTAGAGGAGTACGACGTCGAGATCGCTCGTATTGGCCCGGGGGGGCGGAGTCGCACGAACAGAGGGAGCCTGACGCGAGCGGCTGCGGGTGGATTCAGGGCGAGCCTGATCCCCTGAGAGGAACGAGAGCAGCTTCCGGTTACTCCCTTCAAAATAATTGCCGGTGAACTCCCCGATGAGGTAGCCGAGCACTTCGGCCCGGTCGACGGCCGGACTGTAGAAATAGGCCTTTCCCTGCTTCTCGCGAGTCACGGTCCCTTTACGTGCCAGCTTGTCCAGGACCGTCATCACCGTCGTATAGGCCACAGGCCGGTCGCCTCGAACCACCTCCAGGACATCAGCAACAGCGAGCGGTTCGGAACGGCTCCAGAGAACCTGAAGAACCTCAAATTCAGCGGGCGTCAATCGACGTGGGTCATTCACGACGCCGTCAGTATAGCGTCAGGGTCCGTCGCTCCTGGATACGATTTGAGCCTGAGCCGGCTACGTCAGGAAACTCCTCGCTTCCGCGCCTCTGCCTGAAGCTCTTCGAGCTCTTTCCTACAAGGCTTCTTCAGCCTGTTTCTTGAGCCGGCGTTGTTTGAAGATCCAGGAAATTCCAATGCTGATGACGTAGAGGACGACCATGGGGGCGATCCAGAAGAAGAGGTTCAGGGCGTCCGGAGTCGGCGAGGCGACCGCTGCCAGGATTGTGATGATCAGAAACGCGTATCGAAAGTTCTTCCAGAGGAATCCCGGTGTAACGAGTCCGAAGATCGACAGGAACGCGATGATGACCGGCATCTGGAAGACCGTCCCCATTCCCACGAGGATGATGACCTCGAACGAAAAATAGTCGACTGCCGTCAGGAGCGGGTTGAACTGGCCTCCCATCTCGAGGATCAGAAAGCGAAGTCCGGCCGGCAGTACGATGTAATAGGCGAAGAGGCCTCCGGTGAGGAAGAGGCCTGTCGATCCCAGGAAAAACGGGATAGCGAAGCGCTTCTCCCGCTGGTACAAGCCGGGAGCGATGAAGAGCCAGATCTGCCAGGCCAGGAACGGTGCGGCGAGAAAGACGCCACTGGTGAAGCAGACCTTGAGCCAGATGGTGAAGGCGTCCGTGACCTTCGTGATCACGAGTTCGGTTCCCAGGCCGCGCTCCTTGAGGACATCGAGGATCGGTGCCTGGAGGTAGTCAAAAATCGCTTCCCGGAAAACGAAGCTGGCGGCAAAGGTTACGGCGATGGCGAGTGCGCTGTAGACGATTCTCTTGCGGAGTTCGTCCAGGTGCTCCAGGAAGCTCATCTTGGCTCCCAGCTCCGCCTCTTCTTCGGTGTCTTCCTCTTCTGAGTACGGTCTGCGAATCGATTTCGCGGGAACCGAAGTGACCTCCTCTTCAGTCACCTCGGCATTCGAGTCCGTCGAGGGATCATCCGTGGCAGAAGTCTCAACAGGATCGTCCGGACCGTCAGATCTTGGAACCGACTCAGACATTGGCTTGGGCTATGGCGAGAGATGGAAGGAGTTGCAGGGGACCCGAGGCCCCTGGCCGGGAACTCCGGCCGAGTGAAAAGAGCTGCAGAATCGGTCGGTCAGATTGGTTCGTCCCCGATCGGATCAAGGTTTTTCTTGATCTGTCTTCCCTGATCTTCGATCGACTGTCGCAGGGACTCTTCTTCCGATTTGACTTCCTGTTCCCAGGTTCTTCTGAGATCGTTGGAAGCCCTCTTGAACTCTGCGAGTCCCCGACCGAGAGATTTGCCCAGCTCAGGGAGCTTTCTGGGTCCGAAGATAACCAGAGCGACGACGAAAATGACGACGATTTCGGTCCATCCGAGACTACCCATTTCTTCAGTGACTCCAGGAGCCAGTCTAAGTCAGTGGCTTTCTCTGAGTCAAATGGACATGGTGTGGCGCGCGGCCGGTTTGTTGCGATAACCTATGGCGTTCGGGATCCCTGATCCGAACAAACCGGGGACCCTCACGGGGGAGACGGCGACGCTCGATTCCTGGGCAAGGAGCAGTGAACAAATGCATCACCAATCCAGTAATTGGGCCCCAGGCTCATGGCGCGACCGTGAGGTGACTCAGCAGCCGACCTATCCCGATGAGAGCAAGCTGAACAGTGTCCTCGAGCGACTGGCCGCTCTGCCCCCTCTCGTCACCAGTTGGGAAGTCGAATCGCTCAAGTCTCAACTCGCCATGGCCGCCCAGGGGAAGATGTTTCTGCTTCAGGGAGGCGACTGCGCGGAGATCTTTGAAGAGTGCCATTCGGACGTTATCGCGAGCAAGCTGAAGATCCTTCTCCAGATGAGCCTCGTCATCAGCCAGGGAAGCCGCAAGCGTGTGATTCGGGTCGGGCGGTTTGCGGGCCAGTATGCAAAGCCGCGCTCTTCACCGACAGAAAAGGTCGGAGGCCTCGAGTATCCGGCCTATCGAGGAGACAGTATCAACGGGATTCAGTTCGACGAACAGAATAGGGTCCCGGATCCTGAACGACTGCTGACGGCATATTCCAGATCCGCTCTGACGCTCAACTTCATTCGTTCATTGATCGATGGAGGGTTTGCGGATCTCCACCATCCTGAATACTGGAGCCTCGGATTCGTTGCCCACTCCCCGAAAGCTGCTGAATATCAAAGAGACGTGGAAGCGATCCGCGATTCCTTTCGCTTCCAGCAGACACTGACAGGGGCGACTGTCGGCGAACTGAATCGGGTGGACTTCTTCACGAGTCACGAAGGTCTTCATCTACTCTACGAGCAGGCCCAGACTCGAACCGTGCCCAGAAGGCCAGGCTGGTACAACCTTTCGACCCACTTTCCCTGGCTGGGTGACCGAACCCGTCAGCCGGACGGGGCTCATGTCGAGTACTTTCGAGGAATATCGAACCCGATAGGAATCAAGATCGGACCCTCGATGACGCCCGAGGGCCTCTGCGAACTGATCGAGATTCTCAATCCCCTCGACGAGCCTGGCAAGTTGACTCTGATCCACAGGTTCGGCGCCAACCAGATCGAAGAGTCCCTTCCTCCTCTGATACACGCTGTACGCCGCATGCGGAAAGTCGTCGTCTGGTGCTGCGATCCGATGCACGGAAATACACGCAGGACCGCCGACGGCATCAAGACCCGCAACTTCCAGGACATTCTGAAGGAACTGGAAGCTGCCTTTGAGATCCATGCAGATCTCGGAAACTACCTCGGTGGCGTTCACTGCGAGATGACTGGAGAGAATGTGACAGAGTGTCTGGGCGGCGCTCGAGGCCTGACCGAGGCCGATCTGAAAACCGCCTACAAGACATTCGTAGACCCCCGGCTGAATTACGAGCAGGCTCTGGAAATGGCCTTCCTGATCGCTCGTCGAATGGAGTTCTGATGGGGAAATGTCGCTACTGCGGCCGAGACGCCGGACTTCTGCGACGCACCCACGCGGCCTGCCGTGCAAAGGCCTCCGGAGAAACTCACCCATCCGGCGACGATAACGATCAAGAGAGCATCTTGAGAAAAGGTGCGGAAGCCTGGAACGCCTGGCGATCCAGAAACCCGGAGACTATCCCTGACCTGACAGGGGCTTCCCTCGTTCACGCCAAGCTCGCCGGTGTCAACCTGGAGAACGCCGTCCTGGTGGAAGCCAACCTGACCGGGGCCGATCTGCAGCGGGCCGATCTCGAGAATTCCAATCTGCGCAGAGCGAAGCTGAAGAGGGCTCGCCTCGGCAGCGCCTACCTCGAGCAGGCCAACCTCGAAGAGTCGGACTTGACCGAGGCCGATCTCGAGGGAGCGAGGCTTGTCGTCGCCAATTGCCACGACGCTGTGTTCAGGAAGGCTCGGCTGCGCGGAGCGATCCTCACGGGTTCAACGCTCCGAAAGGCCGACTTCATGGGGGCTGACCTGAAGGGAGCCAAGCTCCGGGGATCTGATGCTCGGGGTGTGTGCCTGGCCGAGAGTGATCTTCAGGGCGCGGATCTCGATCAATCGGATCTCAGCGGCTGCCGACTCACGGACGCGGATCTGTCGGGCGCGAGACTGAACGGCGTTCAATTCAGCGAATCTGATCTCGTCCGAGCTTGCCTTCGCGACGTCCGGCTACGTTGGGCCGACCTGACGCGCGCCAAGCTTTCGGGCGTCAAGCTCCAGGGTGCGGATTGCCGGAGCGCGACCTTCCGAAGGTCCGACCTTCGTGAAGCGGACTTGTCCGGCGCAGATCTGCGTGAGGCTTTTCTGCTCGATGCAGACTTGCGTCAGGCCGTACTGAACGGAGTTCAAGTGAACGGGCTGACGGTGCGCGGGTGCATCGATCCGGGCCAACCGACCAGTCTGATCCTCGATGTCGGAAGTGGTGTCAACCTGACGATGGATTCGCTTCAGGTTCTCGAAGTGGCGCAGATCGTGGTCGGGAACCTGGATCTGCGGCGGTTCTTCTCCGCGGGGAAGTCGAGACTGGTTCCAGTTCTCGTATCGGGTGACTCTCCTGGGTCGTCTGCCCAATCGGTCAGGCAGCGGATTCGGTCAAGCGGCTTTGAACCGATCGTGGTCATGACTTCCACCCGACCGGGCGACAGCGCCGGGCTTCGGCGCCTGCTCAACTGGGCTCCGTTGGTGGCGGTCGTGGGAAGTGAAAGAGGACAAGGGATCTGGGCAAGCCTTCTCGACGAGCATCAGGATCTACATCAGGCATACTGCGAAGGGGTCAGCGAGTCCTTTCTCGACCTTCTCGAAGAAAGGCTTGCCGGACTGTCCCGGGAAGTGCTCCTTCCCGGACCGGCGTAACGCCTGCTCCGTCAGGCGAGCGGGATGCGTGAGCCTCCGTTCTTTCAAGCTTCCTGACGAGTCTGTTTTCCTGCGTGCTATATTCCACGGATCCAGCTGGAGGTCCCGTGTATCGATTGTTGGCTTCGAGTCCTATTCTGCTGGTCCTGCTCCCGCTCGGCTTTGTCTCTTGCTCGGTCGATCCCGCAGGCGGCACCGGGATGTCCGATCAAGGCGACTCGTCTTCGCCAGCTCTCACCGTCCTGGAGCAACTCCGAATCGTTGATCTCACTCATGGTTTCGGTGAAGATACGATCTACTGGCCGACCGCAGAACCCTTCGTTCTTCACAAAGGCCCTGAAGGAGTGACGGAGGGCGGGTATTTCTACAACGCCAACGCTTTCGAGGCGGCCGAGCACGGCGGGACCCATCTGGACGCTCCCTACCATTTCTCCGACGGACGTTGGAAGGTCGGAGAGATACCGATCCAGAGGCTCGTCGGACCCGGCGTCGTGATCGATGTGACCAGTCAGTCGTCCGAGAACCCGGATTACCTACTGGAAGTCCAGGACCTGCGTCGGTTCGAGGCTGAGAACGGTCCGATCTCGGAAGGGCAGATCGTTCTCATCAAGACCGGATTCGGAGAGAAGTGGCCCGAACGGAAACGATATCTGGGGACGGAGAAATCGGGCGAAGAGGGCGTGGCCGAGCTCCATTTCCCGGGACTCCATCCTGAGGCTGCCGATTGGCTGGCACAACGATCGGTCAAAGCGGTCGGGATCGACACCGCCAGTATCGATTTCGGCCAGTCCCGAACTTTCGACAGTCACGTTCGTCTTGCCAGCCACAACATTCTGATTCTTGAGAATGTGGCGAATCTCGAGGAACTTCCGAGCAACGGGTTTCAAGTCGTCGCACTGCCGATGAAGATTTCGGAAGGAAGCGGCGCACCGCTCCGACTCATCGCGTTCATGCCGTAGCTTTTCCCAACCGATCACCGAGTCGGGAACTGCGTCAGCTCAGGCGACGTTTCCATTCCAGGTACGCGCAGGCCCCGAGTCGTCCGATCAGGTAGGACACGGTTGCAGAGAGGGCTCCGTTCCATTTGAGGAGGAACAGGCCGGACATCATCGAGGCCAGGATCAGGGACACCTCGATTGCCGAAGCCCAGGTGATGGGTCCGGTCTTCTTGTCGTGAACGAGCACCGACCGTTGCCAGACCAGCAGCACGGTCAGAGCTGGAATGAAGGCGATGACACGGGTCGGATTCGACGCGAAGGAAGCCAGGCTCTGGCTGAGCCCTGACACGTCCTGAAACCACCAACCGGCCAGCGGTGTAAAAGCGATCGCCATGAGCCCGGCCGAGGAGAACCCGGCCAGGATCCCGGCGAATCTCCGTAACGGAGGGAAGTTGTTCTTGGATCTGCCGAGAAAGGAGATCACCACCTCCTGGAAGGACAGCCCCGGGGCGCGAAAGATAAAGGCGAGAGAATTGACGACCGGAAGGACCGCCAGCGATTCGACAGGCGATACTCCCAACCCGGCAAAGAAGGTCACCATCGGATGGACCGCCAGAGCCAGGATGGACGTCAGAGCAAGCGGGTAGTAGAAGCGGCCGATCTCGAGATAAAGCGGAGGCGGATCGTGGCTCGAGTTCCCGAGAAGCAGTCGCACGCAGTCAGACGCCATCAATCGAACCACGAGCGCTTCGACGCAGACTCCGGTGCTGAGTGAGGCCGCGCCGACGAGCGCGCCGGGAAGTTCGGTGAGGGAGGCCAGGGCCAGAGCGCTGCCACTCATTGCGAACAACCGCAGCAACGTTCCCATCGCGACACGTCGAGTCTTCCCGCCTGCGATCAGGACACCCTGATAGAAGCGTCGGAAGCCGATGGCGCCGGGCCAGGGAAGCAGCAGGAGAATCGACCCGCGAGCCAGATCGACGACGTCGGTCGGGATTCCCATCAGATCGACGGCGATGAGCCTGAAAACTGGAGAGATCCCCAGGATCAGCATCGCCGCCGTGACCACAACATTGAGAGCCTGAGTGAAGTTCCTGAGTCGCAGGTAGGAATCGCGGTCTCGCACCAGTGCCGTGGCCGCGGCCATCATGTTGATGATCGGGGATTCCACGAGCATCCCGACTGAGAATGCGATCCCGTAAGCTGCCAGATTGAACTTCGCGTCGGGAAGGCGGGCGATCACCGCAGCGAGGAGCGGACCTTCGACCGACATCATCGCCCAGGTCGATGCCAGCGGGATCCAGAATTGAAAGATCTGACGAAGGTTCGTCCGACTCACTGGCGGAGCTTAACCGAAATCGGATGACGGATGACAGATGATAGGCGAAAGATGGCGGATGCCGTGGAGTAGTCAAGGGATGGGGCTAAACTCTCGACGTGCCCGTGCCCGTCCGAAACAGCTTCAAACACTGCCGGGTTAGAATGACCGACGATGGATCTCGGAAACCTCCAGTCCTTTTTCCAGTGGATCGTGGGTGCCGCGGCACTTCTGCTGACGGCAATGGCAATCGCCCTTGTACTGGCCTGCGTGCTCCTCGTCCTCGCTTACCTCCGGGTTCGAGACCTCGAACTGCCCCCCGACGCCGACTTTCTCACGACCATGCGGGCTGTTCCCTTCTACGTACCGCTTGCGCTCGACCTTCTCGACTTCGCTCTGGATTTCCTGGCCGCTCCAGTCAGTTGGATCGTCCTGGGTCATCTCCACCTGAACGGACTTCGGAATACTGCGGTCGTCGAGGCGCTGATCCCTTTCACTCAGCCCATCCCGACTCTGACCTTGTCCTGGGTCGCGGTGAGGTTGTTCCATCGCAACGCCGGAGTGCGGCCCGTCAAGCTCTGACCAGAACGAAAACCGAAATCTGCGGAGGACCTGTTCATGGAAAGTGATGTCGTCAGGATCTTTAACTCGACAGCTAGAAAGCATCTGGTGGACGAGTTCCTTCCCAAGCTGAAGCAGTGCCTGGCCGATCTGTCCGAGGACCAGATCTGGTGGAGGCCGAACGAGAACAGCAACAGTGTCGGAAACCTGATTCTGCACCTGAGCGGCAATATCAGGCAGTGGATCGTGTCAGGTCTGGGAGGCGAAGTCGACCAAAGGGAGCGGAGCGCGGAGTTTGCGCGGCGAGATCCTCTGTCCCGCAACGAACTCCTCTCGTTGCTGGAGGAGACAGTGGAAGAAGCCGTTCGCGTTATCGACCGCCTGGCACTTCGAGATCTGGTCGAGAAAAATCCGATCCAGGTGTATGAAGTGACGGGGCTGTATGCCGTTTCACATGTGGTTGAACACTTCTCTTATCACCTCGGTCAGATCGTGTACGTCACGAAGATGCTGCGGGACCACGATCTGCAGTTCTACGATCTGTAGTCGAACCAGGAACCTTTGGAGCCGGCAGACGTCTGCAAGCTGAGCTTGGCAGTCGGTGAACTCCGGTCAACGAAGACCCGGCAGGTAGATACTGATGTTGAAGTTGCGAACGATCATTCCGCTGTTCTTGTTTCTGGCCTCGACTCTTGTCGCGTCAGGTCCGAGGGTCCGCCCATGGGAGCACGAGACCTCCGACGTCTCCCCGAGTCAAAGAATCCATTTCGGTGCGCTCGAGAACGGCCTCCGCTTCGCCTGGATGTCGAACCCCGAGCCGGACCAGCGCTGCTACGTGCGGCTCCAGGTCCGAGTCGGCAGCTTGATGGAAGAGGACAGCGAACGTGGGATGGCCCATTTTCTCGAACATATGGCCTTCAACGGGACGCGTCACTTCCCTCCTGGAACGATGATCGAGTGGTTTCAGAATCAGGGGATGTCGTTCGGCGCAGACACGAACGCCTCGACCAGTTTTGACGAGACGATCTACAAACTGGACCTCCCCACTTCCGATGCCGAGAAGATCGGCGAGGGACTGAGGGTCTTGAGGGATTTCGCGGACGGCGCGACTCTCGACCCTGAAGAGATCGAGAAAGAGAAGGGAGTCGTCGACGCTGAGGAGAGGGAACGTGACTCGGCCGGCTTCAGGGCGGCGGTCCGTCAGCTTCGAATCCAGTTCGATGGGACTCGGGTCCCGGAGCGGATCCCAATCGGAACGAAGGAGGTCAGGGCCCGCTTCACCTCGGAATCCGTCAGGCGGTTTTACACGAAATGGTACCGCCCCGATGCGATGACGTTGGTGATCGTTGGAGATCTGGGGAACCTGGATCCCGAAGGTCTGATACGGAAGTTTTTCTCGGACATGCCCGCGCCGATTTCCGAATACCCTTCCGTGCCGCGCCTCGGATATCCCTCTTTCAAGCAACCTTACTTTGCCATCCAGGAAGAGGAGATTCCAACTGCCCAGATCAACCTCAGCCTTTCCAGACCATGGGTCGATGAGCCCGACAACTCGTCGACGCGGACGAAGTATCTGCCTCTGACCTTCGCTCGGAACATAGTCAACCTCCGATTCTCAGAACTCGTCAAGAAGGAGGGAGCCAGCTTTCTCGGTGCGAGTGTCGGGTCCTCGGACGCTTTCAGAATTGTCGAAGGAGAGAGTCTCTCCATCGTTTCCGATCCGCCGAAGTGGAAGCAGGCTCTGGCCGCGGCGGACCATGAGTTGCGGCGCGCCCTCCAGTACGGCTTTCAGAGCGCCGAGTTCGAGGAGGTCAGGGCGCGCTATCTTCGAAGCCTTGACGAGTCGGTCGAGCGTGAGCCGACGCGTTCGAGCCAGTCTTGGGCCTCGACTATCCTGTCGGCCGCGAACAACCGGGTTGTCCCGTCGGATGCGGAAACCGGACGCAGCATCCGCAAGCCGGCTGTCCAGCAGCTGACTTTCGAGGAGTGCCATCGGGCCCTGGTGCAGTTCTGGAGCCAGGGCCAACAGACGCTCAGTATTCTCGGCAACGTCGGGCTTGGAGACGCGGCCCCCGCGGTCCTCGAATCGGCGTTGTTGGAGAGCCGCCTCGTGAAAGTGGAGCCTCTTCCTGAGATCGACGTTGCGACGTTCGCCTACAGGTCGAGCTCAGACAAGGTCGGAGAGGTGAAAGAGAGGCGTTTCGTCGAGGACCTGGACTTCTATCAGTTCGAGTTCGTCAACGGCGTTCGCGTCAACGTCAAGAAGACGAACTTCAAGGAAAAGCAGATTCTGATGTCGGTTCGGCTCGGGGAGGGACTCTTGACCCTTGAACCGGACATCGCTGCTCCTTTGTCGCTCGTCGCGGGTCAGATCTTCGTCGCGTCCGGGCTCCGGGCACACAGCGCCGACGAGTTGCGACGGATCAATGCAGGAAAGAGAGTCGGAGTCGGATTCAATGTCGGACAGGACGCTTTCTCTTTCGGGGGGGCGACCACGAGAGAAGATCTGTTGTACCAGTGCGAGTTGGTGACGGCGTACCTGGAACATCCCGGTTGGCGGGAGGAGGGGGACCGTTTGCTGAAAGCGTTTCTTCCTCAGTTTTACGAGGGACTGAAGCACCGTCACCAGGGCCCGATTCAGACGGACTACTCCCATCTTCTTCACGCTGGCGATCGAAGATTCGGTCTTCCTTCTCAAGACCAACTGGAGTCGGTTGGGGTCGATCAGGTCAAGGAGTGGCTCACGCCCTATTTGAGGAGTGCGCCTCTCGAGGTCACGTTTGTCGGGGACCTCGATGTTGAAGAGACTCTCCAGGCCACTGTGCGTACGTTCGGGATCCTGCCACCTCGCAGGGAATCGATGACTTTCGAGGGAAGGCGTCAGACCCCGGCGCCGGTGTCTGGTTTGAACAAGGTTTACTCAGTTGAAACCGAAGTGCCCAAGAGTCTTGTGCTGATCTACTATCCAACCGTGGACGGAATAGACTCCAGCATTCGTCGCAGCCTGTTCTTCCTTTCCCAGGTTATCGACGATCGCCTGCGGATTGCGATCCGAGAAAAGCTGGGTGCGTCGTACAGCCCGAGTGCTGGTTCCGACGCCAATCGTGTGTTTCCAGGAGTCGGCTTCATGACAGTCCGGGCTCTGGCTGATCCCGACAAGGTGGAGACTCTAAAGACCGCCTGTCTCGACGTGCTGGCGAGGCTCGCCAGTGAGGGCGTCACGGAAGAGGAGGTGGAGCGCCTTCGCAAACCCACGCTCGCGCAACTGCGAGATTCGCTCAGAACCAACTCCCTGTGGCTGCAAAGCTTGAATGAGAGTCAGGCGAGGCCGGAGACGATCGAAGATCTACGCACTCTGATTTCGTTCTACGAAACTGTCGACGCCGAGACACTTTCGCGGTTGGCAGGGCGGTACCTCGGGAAAGACAAGGCCTCGCTGGCCGTGGTCAATCCGACGGGCTGAATGTGGTGTGAGGCGGAGAGGGAGGACGTTCAGAAAGCAAAGCCGCCCAGACGGCGACTTTGCCTTCTTTTCCCCTGATCCAAGAGCTACCTGGAATTCCGAACGGAGGCGATCGTCAGCTTGCTTTTCTTTCTTCTTCCCTGGCTTCGTTCTGCGAAGCCTCCTCTTTCAGGAGTTGCCGAGCCTCGTCGATCTTGGCGCGAAGTATCCGGTCTTCCTCAGCCCTCTCCAGGACCCTTCGCGTCAGGTGGCTCATTGACGAGATGCTGCAACCCAGCGACCTGCAGAGAGAAGTGAGGCTCAGGTGCGGGATCTCTTTGACGAGGATAGCGGCCGCTCCACGGGCTTCGGTCAAACGCGACCAGCGCGACTGAGACTGGAACTGGTCCTTTGGGATATCGAAAGTCCTGCAGACCGCTTCGTAGACGTCATCCAGGTCGATTTCGCGAGGCCGCGATGAAATCGCCTCTTCGACAACCCTCTGCAGATAGTCGTCGTCGATGGCCGCACCGCCTTCGATTTGAGGACGAGGCCAGACGTCCGTCACTTCAGCCTTCAAGACCTGAAGGATCCGAAACAGGTTGTCGAGATTGATTTTGTACCAGCCGTTCTCGAGACAGCTGTAGGAACCTGGAGCGATTCCCGCCTGACGGGCCACCTCCTGCGAAGTCAGTTTTCGAGTCACGCGGATCTCACGCAACCGATGGCCCACATAGTTATTAATGCGTCCTTTTGATCTCACCTTTGCATCCCCTTCTCGAGAAGTTGTTGGTTTAGGGACTCTGAATGCGCCCGCGCCTTCAGAGCTGCCCCTCCACATCACAAGAGACCACGGGAATAAATTCAGCGCTTCCCGGTATGCCGGTGCCCCAACCAGCGAACGTATCGGTATAACGATATCGTACACACAATATATCACTATAACAATAAGAATGTGCAGACAGGCGTGAGGGCGGTGTAGTATTTTGAGGGCATGAGAGATTGGGACAAGAGCGCCGCTGCGCGGTTCGGGCGGTTCCTCCGACGGAAGCGTGAGGAGGCTGGCCTCAACGCTCTGGAAGTGGCGCGTCGGACGCAGCAGTTCCCGAAGCCGATGCGTATCAGCCAGTCCTATCTCTCAGAAATCGAGTCTAAGGGCAGCGTCCCGTCCCCCTTCAAGCTCATCAGTCTGGCTCGGCTGTACAAGATCACGATCGCCGAAATCTATCGAGTCCTTGGGGCAGCCGATCTCGAACTTGGGGCGGGCTCCAGTGCGGTCCTTGCCGAGAGGACTCTCTATTCGAATCTCCGGCATCGACAGATTCACAAGGAAGTCCAGAAGCTGCTCAACGCTGGTCTCGAGCAACCGGTCTCTCAGTTCGTGCGTGGTGCCGGTGAGGTGCTCATCGCCCTCGAACCGAGCATGCAGGAGTTGGCGCTCAGCAGCCGTGCAGAGTCAGCGGCGATCCTGGTCAACGGCAATCGTCTCGTGTTCGAATACCAACTCAGCCCGCAGGACCGACAACTGATCCTGGATGGCGGGGTCGGGCGACCTGAGGGGTGGCGCGAATACTCCGAAGGGGAGGCCGATGGCTTCCGGCTCCAACTTCTTCTGAAGCACCCTCGGATCAACGACGGCCTCGACCGGGACGCAGAAGTTGCTGTGATCCGCTGGTGGGCTGGGCTTCGAGGGGTCCTCCAAGGGCGCTGAGCTCTTTCGACGTCCCCTTCTCGGTTTCGCCTGGTCCTGACACATTTCCCTCTGATAGGTCGAGAGATCACCGCGGAATCAAAGCCCACTCACCGACTTGAAGTCATCGTGACCGCCTTGGAGAACACAACTTCTGCGCTTCCTGATCTCGAGCCAATCGTTATAATCTGAATCGCCTTTTCAGAAATGAGGATGATCATTATGCGAAAGCTTGTTCTGATTCTTGCGTTTCTTTTCCCTCTGCTGCTGGCCCAGTCCGATGTGGAGCGCAGAGTGCTCGAGAATGTCCGGAAGATGATGACCCAGTCCGGTGGGCGCGTCACATTCTCCGATTTGATTAACAACCCTGATTTCAGCACCGACGAGAAGGGTTTTCTAGGACGGCTCTATGAGATCTTCTTTCAGATACCAGCGGTGCTGAAGAGCGAATTCGATTCCACAGGAACAATCCCCACTCGGGAGAGCCTCGGTGCCAACTTCGGGATTTCGGCAACGTCGGTCGATCTCTTGCTTGCGGTCATGCGGTCGGACCCTCGCGTCCCTCCCTTGTTCAAGCTCAACCCCACGACCAGTGAGATCGATTCGCTCAACATGCCCAACATCGAGGCCTTCGTAGCGCAGAGAGGAGCACAGGTCAAAGTCACGCAATGGGAGGGGCGAGATCTGCCTCCCTTCGACCTGCCCACCCTCGACGGCGAGCAGGTGAGCAGTGGACATTTGAAGGGACGTAACTCACTGATCTACTTCTGGTTTACGGGTTGCCCGCCCTGTGGTCGAATCAGTCCGCATCTGAAGGAGCTGGACGAGAAGTACAGTGGAGAGTCATTTCGAATTGTCGGAGTGAACGCCGACAAACTCCTCGGGCTCTCGACGACGGACGAGCAGAGGCGCAAGTACCTCGCAAAGTACGGGATCGAATTCGAGACTCTCGTCCTCGATGAGTCCACCCGCGCCGCTTTCGGCGGGATCAACATCTTCCCGACGTTGTTCTTCGCTGACCCGGATGGGCGAGTTGTCCGACACTTCATCAACTACCAGAGCATGGAGGCTCTGGAGGGAGTCGTCCGGGAGATGGGCGTGGGAGGGCGGTAGCGATCCGGGGCTATGCCGATCTCCCCGATCGAGCCACGGTCGAATCGACGGCACGGCCCCGTGACTTTCTGTCTGACGACCTGTTCACGTTGTAGCGAGTCCCGAAAACGGAATCTTACGCGAGTAGCGCCAGGTACCATCTCAAGACTGCCGGCCCCCACAAAGTTGCGAACAGAGCACCGATTGCCAGAAATGTCCCGAAAGGGAGTTCGTAGCGGCTCTCCTTTCTCGCGAGTCTGATATAGAGGGTCCCAGCGATTGCACCGAGAAGCGAGCCGAAGAATATGGTCGACCAGGCGTACCTCCATCCCAGAAAAGCGCCGACCATAGCCATCATTTTCACGTCGCCGAACCCCATCCCCTCTATTTTCCGAACCCTCCAGTAAAGGTATCCGACGAGCCAAAGAACTCCGCCGCCGAGCATGATTCCGGCGAAGGAGTGCAGATACGCGACCCATTTCGAAGTCAGCGCAGGCAGGATCGGGTCGTCCACGAAGAACTCCGGTGACTGGAGAGGCGCGAGCAGGAATCCCAGAACGGTCCCTCCGAGTGTCAGGACGTCCGGGAGAATCCTCTCGTGAAGGTCGATGAAATTGAGGACGATCAGCAGCGAAAAGAAGCAGGCGGTGATCGCGAACGCGGGTGTCAGAGAATACTTGAGAAACGCCAGGTAGAAGAGAGCGCTCGTCAGGATTTCGACCGCCGGATAGATCCAGCTGATCGGACTTCCGCATTTTGAACAACGTCCTCGAAGTAGAAGGAAGCTGATGACAGGAATGTTGTGCCACGGACGGATGCTGCTCTGGCAAGACGGACAGCGTGATGCCGGAAGAACGACCGACTGCCCTTTGGGGATCCGGTGGATGCAGACATTGAGAAAGCTCCCCACCAGAAGGCCCAGGACGATGACTGCGGCATCAACAAGGGTCATGAAGGCGAGATTATAGTGGAAGGCTGACCAGGCTGGACACGAGGAGGCAAGAGTTCATCGCCAGGCCGGGAGGCACGAAGATCGGAGACATTCGAGGCTCTGAATCTCCGTGCCTTTCTGATTCAGTTACCCCTGGCGATCACCACGTCGTTCGACTGGATCAACGTGTACATGGCCTGGCGCAGGGCCGTGACCGATTTGGCATAGGCGATCTGGGCCGCCAGCTCGTCTTTTACGGCTGTGGCCAGATCGCGTTGAATCCGCAAAACCTCGAAGTTGGTCGAAAGGCCAGCCTGAAACCGCTTGTTCTCTCCGTCGAGCTGCTCTTCCGAGAGTTCTCTTGACACGCGGGACGCCTCGAGACGCTCTTTCTGAATCTTGATCTGCTGGTAGGCTTTGCGGACCTCGACAGCGACCTGTTGAGTTGTCTGACGGCGCTCGCTCATGAGCCGCCGTTCCTCGATGTTGACGTTGGCGAGATTGGCATCGTTGACCCGATTTCGTAGCGGAATCGAGACGTCGGCTGCGATCCGATAGTTTGTAAAATTGAACTCGAAGAGACGGCCGATTGCCGAAAACTGCCCGCCGTTGAGAGGACTGTCAGGGTCGGGTACACGAATCGTGCCGTCGATAATACCGTCGCCGTCCGAATCGATAGTCAGTGACTGGAACGCCTTTCCACGGTTCCCCACCGAACCGTAGCGGAAGGTGACGTCGACTGTCGGCCTTCGTTCCCGCTCATAGAACTTTCTGTCGACGTCGTTCTTAGCCACCCTCTTGTCGAGTTCTCGAAGTTCGGGGCGGTTTTGAACGGCTTCCTTGATCGCCTGCTGCAGACTGGTCGTCAGATCCTGGAAATCGGGTTTATCGGTCGCGATGATCCGCACGTTCCAGATCGGCGCTTCCGGGTCGGGAGCGAGAAGATTCTTGAGGTCGTTCTCCGCGTCCACGATGCTCACCTCGGACTGAATCATCGTCTGCTCGCGCGTCGCGACTTCCGACCGTGCACTCGTGATCTCTATCGGAGCCTCGATACCGATTTCGACTCTCTTCTGAGTGTCCTCGTGAGCGACTATCGCCAGATTCATCGAACGCCGTTCAGCGTCGTACGTTTCGATCGCTAGAACCAGGTCCCAGTAGAGATCCTGAACCTGGCGAACAACGTCCGAAACCATCTTCTCGAACTGGATATCCGAGATGTCCAGATCGAGATTCGATATCTTGATCTGGCGCTCCTGGGAGGTGTCGCGGAAACCCTTCCACAGGGGCTGTCGATACTCGACACTGAAATTGGCTGAATAGTTGGGGTTCAGAGTGCTGAACTGACTATTGGTGTTTGCGCGGTTTGAGTTCAGATTGAGCGTGAACAGGCCGCCGTACTTGACAGGCTGAATGTATCCAACGTCCCAATCGAATCGGTCGCTTTCGAAGACAGGGATGAGTCCACCGGCCGTCAGAGTGTTCGTTGTGGGCGTCTCCGAGGATTGCCAGCCAACCGTGAAATCCAAACGAGGATCGTAAGCTCCGTGTGCACTCACGATGGCTTGCCGCCGATTCTGCTCATTGTAGTTCTGGATCACGATGTTGAGGTTATTCGTCAAGGACAGGCGAATGGCATCTTTCAGGGTCATTTCCTGAAAGGCCTCATTTTTCTTGACTCGCTCGGTGTAGGACTCGTTTATCTGAGCCGACTGTGATTGGGAATCGGTCTGCGTATCCTGAGAGAGGGCAGGTGGCATTCCAACCAGTATCAGGAGACTGAGTGTCGAAATCAGTCGATTGCTAATTCGAGGTTTCATTGCGAGCTCCGATAGTTTTTACAGATGGTTGTGGTCCTCGTTGGATTACGAGTCAACCGTTTCAATTGTTCGTCTTTTGGAATTCCATCGGGACGGGAAAACAAAAAAGGCGCGGCTGATGAAAACCGCGCCTTCGCCGGAGTAAATATTGATCCAGACCGACCCAGCTAGCTGACTTTCTCGAGAACCGAATCGCCCTGAGGGCAAGTACCAGCTTCCTTCCCGGCCCCCCGTATCGTGGCGTCGTTCGCCTGCGTCAGGCTAGTTATCCTTCTTCCGTTTCAGAGTCGGCCTGTCCGACTTCAGAGTCGGCTTTTCTTCCTCGCTGTTGTCGGTATTGGTCTTCCTCTTCAGAGTCGGACGTTTGGAACTCCCCGACGCACCCGCGGCGCCTGGAGTAATCCTTTTGTTGTCGAGCGCGATCAGGCGGGATTTGACCTTGTCGAACTCCGATGTCGTCAGCACGTATTCGTCCTTGCTGGGCAGAAAGGAGATCTCACCCTGGACCTTTTCAATCCGACTCTCAACATTGGGATGAGTGCGGAAGAAACCGGAGAATTTTCCTGGTTTGTTCTTCTCCTTCGCCTGCAGCTTTTCGAAGAACGTGATGAAACCCTGAGGGTCATAGCCGGTGTTCCAGAGGTACTGGCAACCGAGCTGATCCGCTTCTTCCTCGGATTTTCGGGTGATCCCCAGAATGGCCAGATTCATCCCCATCCCGAGTCCCATACGGATTCCATACTGAGCCCAGTAACCGCCCACGAACATCGCAGGAATCGCCGCGAACTGAAGCAACTGTCCCTTGGTCATCCTCTCCGTAGCGTGGCGAGCAGCGACATGGGCGATCTCATGAGCCATGACACCGGCCAGCTCGGCTTCGTTCTCCGACTCTATGATCAGCCCTTTGTTGACGTAGAAGTAGCCGCCCGGCAGGGCGAAGGCATTGACTTCATCGGTATCGACAACCTTGATGACGAAGGGGACTTTGGAGTCCGATTTCTTAACGATCTCCTGTCCGATCTTGTCGATGAACTCGGTGACCACCGGATCCTCGACGAGCCGCGCGGCCTGCTCGAAGGACTGAGCAAACTGAGCCCCCATCTGAACCTCTTTCTCGAGTGAAACGAAATTCGGGAAGAGCCCGGCTACGCGCCCGTTGATATTCCTGTTTCCGATGTTCTCGACATCTTTGTGCTTTCGGCCGGCCAGAGCGGCGGTCGAAGACAGCAGCACGAAAATCATCGCTCCACTGAGAACCTGACGAAGTCGTCTAATCATGCGTGATACTCCAGAGCAGGGATTCCACCCGGGATTATATCCGATCCGGGAGATTTATTCAGGCGAATCTCATCTGCTACCCTTCAGTCCATCCTTGTTATATTCGGATGAATCCAAGTTGCGAAGGTTTCAGCCGATCGCCGGATACGGTGTAAAGATTCTGTAATTTTTTGTCAGTGCCTGGATAAGCCATGAAGATTCTGACAGCCCGTCAGATGGAAGAAGTTGACCGTTTGACCACTGAGAATTGCGGCATTCCGAGCATCGTACTGATGGAGAATGCCGCATTCGGTCTTTGCCGGACGCTCGAAGAGTATTTCGAAGATCTGTCCTCTCTCCGGGTAACGATCGTCTGTGGCCGCGGCAACAATGGTGGAGACGGCTTTGCGCTCGCGCGTCAGCTGCTGTTGCGGGATGTTGGCGTTTCTGTCTTTCTTCTAGGACGATCCGGCGACCTTCAGGGTGACTGCCGGGTCAACTGGAATATCCTCGTCGCCGGCGGTGTTCCTGTGACTGAGGTCGAAAACGTGGAGCGATGGATGGAGCTGGAAGGCGAGTTCGCCACAGCGGACATCGTGGTCGACGCGCTTCTTGGAACAGGAATCAACCGACCCGTCGATCCGGACAGTCTCTACGGTGTTGTCGTCGCTTCGATCAATACACTCGCACCCTTCGTGCTCTCGGTCGACATCCCGTCCGGGATGATCTCGGATGAAGTTCGCGGAGGGGACCTGACCGTGTTGGCCGACGCGACGACAACGTTCACAGCTCCCAAGATCGCCCAGGTGCTCAACAGGGACCTCGACGCCGTAGGCGATCTCCACATCGTCCCCATCGGGACTCCAATTCGGCTCCTGGAGGAAGCGGAGGAGCATTTCCTCGAGATGCTGACTTCAGGGCTGGTCAGATCGCTCCTTCCCGCAAGGAGTCTCAGCGCCCACAAAGGGGATTTCGGTCATGTGGCCGTTATTGCCGGCAGCCTGGACAAGAGTGGCGCCGCGGCCCTGGCGGCCGGCGCGGCGATCAGATCGGGAAGCGGCCTGGTGACCGCTTGCACTCCCACCCCTGCCCAGCCGCTTGTGGCGGCCCATCAGGCGGAGATCATGACTCGGGGACTCAGTGCGACACCTGAAGGAACCTTTTCCAGGTCGGCTGTCGCTGAAGTGCTCTCAGAGTTGCTCGGTAAAGATGCGGCGGCGATCGGACCCGGCATTGGCGCTACGAGAGAGACCTTCGCTTTTGTCCGAGGAGTCATCGAAGAGGCTCAGGTGGCTCTGGTGGTCGATGCCGATGGCTTGAATGCGTTAGCTGAAGAACCCGACACGCTGGGCCGGGAACTCGCCCGACCACTGATCTTGACTCCACACCCCGGCGAGTTTGCTCGTCTTACCCGCAAGACCACCAAGGACGTTCTGGACGATCCTGTCGGGTTGGCCCGAAGCTTTGCGACTGAGAGGGCTGTCTGGCTCGTTTTGAAAGGGTTTCGGACCCTGGTGGCAACTCCGGACGGCCAGGTTTTCGTTTGCCCTCTGGGCAATCCCGGAATGGCGACTGCCGGCATGGGAGATGTCCTCACTGGGGTCGCACTCTCGCTTCTTGGACAGAATCTGGCGCAGGGAACCAAGGATGTGACGGCCGCGGTCCTGGCGGCGGTCTTCGTGCATGCCTTTGCGGGAGATCTGGCCGAGGAAGAAGTTGGAGCTGACGCTCTCAATGCGGGAGATGTCGTGCGGCATCTCGCTTCGGCCTTCGAGTCGATCCGATCCTCGGAGTCGAGATGAGAAAGTACGAAACGCTCAGTGAAGACGACACCGAGAGACTCGGTGCCCGATTGTCCACCGAACTCCCCGCGTCGGCTGTGGTCATGCTCAAAGGGCCTCTGGGAACCGGAAAGACCGCCTTCTCGAGAGGTGTTGCTACGGGCCTCGGTGTTGAACCGGGACTCGTGCACAGCCCGACTTTCTCGCTCGTCAACGAGTATCCGACGAAGCGCGGCGCAGTCTATCATGTCGATCTCTACCGACTTGACGGGGCCAAGGCCCAGTACGGGATCGGATTGGAGGAGATTCTCGACTCTGAGTCGGTCGTGCTGGTCGAGTGGGCTGATCGACTCCGAATCCCGATCGAGGCTGCTCTTTCTGTCGAGATCCGGGACGAGGGCGGCGACAGGCGAACGTTTCACGTCAAGGGTATGAACGAGGCAGACAACCCTCGAGGAGAAGCATCATGAATCTGACACGCAAGGGCGTTTATCTGAGCCCCCTGAGCGTGTCGACCTCCGGATCGTTCTCTCCGTCGATCGAGGAGCGCTCATGGTATTGATGACGATGTCTCTTTTCGTTGCCGGCGTCCTCGTGATTGTCGGCTTCCTGGTCTGGGTTGCTCTTCGTCTCTTCAAGAAGAGACAGGGCCGCCGGATCTTCAAGGCGACAGGCCTCGCCATCGTGATTATTGTTCCAATCTTCGTGTTCCTCGTGAGCCCGATGCTCTTTGCCAATCTGCTCGTGAATGCGTCGACACGGCCGTTTGACGTCGCACTCGATGACAATCCGGATGCGTATGGCCGCTCCTTCGAAAACGTCACCTTTCAGAGTCGAGACGGGTTGAACCTGAGTGGATGGTTCTTGCCGGGCGAACACGACAGGCCGACTTGGATCATGTCCCACGGACTTTTTCGGAATCGGCACGAGATTCTCAAGAGGGCCTGCGATTTGAACGGCGAGGGATACCCGATACTCCTCTTCGACTTTCGAAATCACCGAAGTCTCGAGGGGGAAAGTGGATCTGCCGGAGTGTCGCTTGGGTTCCAGGAACGACTCGATGTTCTGGGGGGATTCGACTACCTGAGGTCAGAGAAGGGCGTGTCGAAAACGGTTCTATACGGAGTCTCGATGGGAGCCGTAGCTGCTATTCACGCGGCCGGCGACATCCCTTCCCACGTCACCGCGATCGTCGCTGACAGCCCTTTTCTCAGTCTCGACGAGACGGTGCGCCAGCACAACGGGTTGATTCTGGGAATGCCCGACTTCCCTTTCTGCGACATTTTTATCTGGAACCTGACCAGATTGGCGAATTATCGGGCAGAGGATCTTGACACGACGAAGGCGCTGGGACGAATCCCTCAGATTCCGGTGCTCCTCCTATATGGCGAGAATGACCGGCGAATGCCGCGGGAGACGGCTGAGGCTGTTCTCGATGCGGTCGGATCGTCGCGGAAGAGGATCGAATACTTCCCCGAAGCGGGACATGGGCGATCCTACAGAGCCGATCCCGAGAAATACATTTCGACGATCTTGTCCTTCCTGGGGTCTTTAGAAGAGCCTGCTGCCCTGACCGTCGATTGACTTCCGAGCAACGCACACCTTGGACAGCGGCCCGAACTGCGACGATCGGGTCGATTGTTATCGACCCCCACGGGATTCCCGAAGACAGAGTCTCTCCCGGACGGTCGGGGTGTCCCGAAGGGCGCCCGATTTGTGCCCTCCGTAGTGACGCCGCAGATCCTCGGCTCCCCAGGGGTTGACCATGTCCGCGCTCTCGACACGCCCCTTGGCTCCAGAGGTTCGGGTCGATTTCATCGCCCTTGCTGCGGATTCGCTTCGAGACGCTTGAAGAAAGCCCCGAGCCGTGTCAAGCCGTCGTGCAGTTGGTCCTCCGCAACGGCGAAGGAAATCCGCACGAAGTTGGCGGCCGGGCGATCCGATGTGGAGCTGTCGTCTTTCAGACCCCAGGCTGAACTGGGACCGAAACCAGTTCCGGGGACGACCGAGACTCTCTCCTGTTCCAGCAGGGCGTCCGCGAACTCTGTGCCTGAGAGACCGGTCCGCGAGATATCCAGGAAGTAGAAGATCCCACCCGCCGGCAGAGTGTGTTCGATTCCGTTCTCCGCGAGGAGCCGGGAGGCCAGCTGTCTCCGGTGGAGCAGGATATTGCGCCTCTCGCCGGTGTCGTCTTTCTCAAGTGCCGCCACCATTCCCCATTGCAGTGGTGTGGTCATGCTCCCGGTCAGGGGCTCGTTGACGAAACCGAGCTCAGTAGCGACGTCTTCGTTGGGCGCAACCGTCCATCCCATTCTGAGCCCGGTCGCAGCATAGCTCTTCGAGAAGGAGAAGAGGCCCAGAACCCTCCTCTCCTCGACGGGATACTCCCAGTCCAGCGTGAGAGTAGAGACGAAGTCGCCTTCGAAAACGAAGTCCGCATAGGCTTCATCCGAAATGATCCAGAGAGATCGCCTCCTCGCAAAGTCGTAGAGTTCTCGAACGACATCAGCCGGAAAAACCACGCCAGTCGGGTTGCTGGGCGAGTTGATCAGAAGAGCTCTGGTGGAGTCGTCGCAACTGTCCGGAAGTCTGTCGACACACGGTTCGAAGCGACCGTCGAGAGGGTAGTACCGAGGTTCGATCCGAGCCAGCGCGGCCTGTTGAGCATAGAGGGGGAAATAGACTTCGGGGATCAGGATCGACGTGCCCACATCGCATACGGCGTGAAAGGAAGCGTTAAGGGCCTGGCTCGCTCCCTGGTTGACCACAATCCGCTCGGCAGGGATATCAAGGCCTTTCTTAAGGCCGAGGTGACTCGCTATCGAACGGCGAAGCGGATCGATTCCCGCTGTCGGGCTGTAGTGAGTCTTTCCCTCAGCGAGCGCCGATTTGATCGCAGCGGCGATTCGATCCGGCATCGGAAAGTCCGGATCACCGATGTCCAGGCGCACGACTCGGACACCCTGTTTCTGGAGCTGGCCGGCATTGTTGAAAATCCGACGAATGGGAGATCGCGGAAGTTCAAGAACACGCCGCGAGAGAGACGGAGCGGGTCTGACACATTTTGTCATCGTCTCGCCTCAGGTCTGTGTGGATCGTCCGCGGCTTCTAGCCGATCGGTCGGGGCGCGCCGGGAGATCCGCTTAGACTGGCAGCGGAGGGGGAGCGAAAGCGATTCGACTCTTCCTTCCTCTTGGTTCACGATTATGCGACGTCAGCCTCAACAGATCGTTTGAAGCCGCACTCTTTATCCGAACAGAAGCGCAGAAGTCCTTCTCGTTTCGTGTTCTTTTCTTCGAGGAAAGGAGCATTGCACTTCGGACAGGTTTCGACGACCGGCTTGTTCCAGAGCACGAACTTGCATTTCGGGTAGTCATTGCAGCCGTAGAAGACTTTGCCCCGACGTGATTTCTTTTTGACGACATCACCGTTGTTGCATTCGGGGCACTTGACGCCGGTTGTCTCCTGTTTGATGTAACGACATTCGGGATAGTTGCCGCAAGCCGTGAACTCACCGAAACGGCCATGCTTCAGAACCAGATTCGAACCGCACTTCGGACAAGGTTCGTCCAGAGGCACATCCTTCTTGACTTCGACCTTACCGGAGACTTTGACCATCCGTTGAGTGTTTTTGCATTCCGGGTAGCCGGAGCAAGCCAGAAACTCGCCGTATCGTCCTTTCTTGATCACCATCGGCTTGCCGCACTTATCGCACTCCTCTCCCGATGATTCAGGCTTCGCTTCCTCAGCAGAGCCGTCTTTGGCGACCTCGCGGGTATTCTTGCAATCGGGATAGTTGGAGCACGCCATGAAGCGTCCGAACCGACCCCACCGGATCATCATTTCCCCTTCGCCACACTTCTCGCATTTGATCCCGGTCGGAATCTCCTCGCGTTTCAGGTCCTTCATCTCGACCTGTGCCCGTTCCAGTTCCTGCGAAAAGCCCTCGTAAAACTTGCCCAGGGCGTTGACCCAGTTCCTGCGGCCGCCTTCGATCTCGTCGAGGTTTCGCTCCATCTTGGCGGTGTAGTCGTAGTCGAAGAGTTCGGGGAAAGAATCGGTCAGCAATTCGGTGACGACTTCGCCGGTATCGGTCGGTACGAAAAGTCCTTCGTCCTTCTTGACGTACTCGCGGCTCTGGATGACCTCGATGATCTGGGCGTACGTGGACGGCCTGCCGATGCCTTTCTCCTCGAGTGCCTTCACCAGGCTGGCTTCTGAGTAGCGACGAGGTGGCTGAGTGAACTTCTGTTCGTGATCGATCTTCTCGACCCTCAGAGTCTCCCCCGTCTTGACGTCCGGAAGAAGTGCTCCCTCTCCGGAATCAGGTGCGTTCTCCTCTTTCCCACGGGCGCGCTTAGCCTCTTCGTACACCCGCAGAAAGCCATCGAACTTCATGATTGACCCGACCGCCCTGAACAGAGCGTTGGCCGCGGTCACGTCGATTTCCGTCTGATCGAACACCGCCGGGTTCATCTGAGATGCGACAAATCGCTGCCAGATCAGGCCGTACAGCCGGGCTTCGTCCCGATCCAGGTGCTTGACGACATCCTGAGGCCGATACTGGACGGAAGTGGGGCGGATCGCCTCGTGGGCGTCCTGCACATTCTTTTTCCCTTTATAGACCGGCGGCTTCTGCGGCAAGTACGGAATCCCGTAGGCTTGTCCGATGTGCTCCCGCGCCTCTTGCACCGCTGTCGGAGAGACCCGAACCGAGTCAGTCCTCATGTAGGTGATCAGCCCCACTCGGCCCTCCGAGCCCAGGTCGATGCCTTCGTAAAGGCGCTGAGCGAGGCGCATCGTCTTTCGGACGGGAAACCGGAGTTTGCGCGACGCTTCCTGTTGAAGGGTGCTGGTGATGAAAGGAGGAACGGGTCTTCTCTTGCGTTCTTTCTTGCGGACACTCTCGACGACAAAATCGGACTTCTGCAAGGCATTCAGCAAAGCCCTGGCGTCCTCACCATTGTCGATTCTGAACTTCTTGCCATCGAGCTTGATGGCCTTGGCGACGAATCCCGGGGGCATCGAAGCGTGCAAGGTCGCTGCGAAGTTCCAGTACTCTTCCGGCTCGAAAGCTCGAATCTCTTTCTCTCGTTCCGCGACCATCCTCAGAGCGACGGACTGTACGCGGCCGGCCGAGAGCCCTCGGCGAACCTTCTTCCAGAGAAGCGGACTGACCTGATAGCCCACCAGTCGATCCAGGATGCGTCGCGCCTGCTGAGCCTCGACCTTGTCCGTGTTGATGATGCCGGGATGCTCGAAAGCTGCTTGCACCGCGGCCTTCGTAATCTCATGAAAGAGGACGCGGTAAACCTCCAGGCCAGATGACCCATTCAATTCTTCGGCCAGGTGCTGGCAGATCGCTTCGCCCTCGCGATCGGGGTCAGCTGCCAAGTAGATTCGCTCCGCTTTTCCAGCGAGCTTCTTCAGGTCGCGAACGATCTTTTCCTTGCCCGGAATCACACGATATGTGGGGACGAAACCGTGCTTGACATCGACGCCCAAACCGTTGCTCGGCAGGTCTTTGATGTGACCTGCGCAGGCCCGGACCGAGAAGTCCTTGCCGAGATATTTTTCGATTGTTCTCGCCTTGGCGGGCGACTCAACGATCACCACGGACTTCGCCATGCGGATCCTCCCTCACAACCTTAAAAGTCCGACAATCTATAGCAAGGCCAGCCTGGCTGTCAAAGAAGGCGCCTGCTGAAGAGCCGTCCCGGGGACTGCACGACCAGTCCCTTCATTTCGAGCTGAAACAGCGACTGATTCAGCTCCGTAACCGACAATCCGGACTCGATCATCAGCCTGTCGAATTGAATTGATGCATCCGGCTTCAGAAGTTTCAAAAGTCTGTTCTCGGCCTCTGTCAGATCAGGCCGCGATCGACTCTCGGAACCCTTATCGGACAGCCGAGCCAGGACGTGAACCGGGAGATCATCCACGACGTCCTGAGCCGTGAGGACCGGAGCCGCACCCTGCTTGATCAAGTAGTTCGGGCCGTAACTTCCTCCGCTGACGATGTTCCCCGGAACCGCCCAGAGTTCGCGGCCCTGCTCCAGAGTGAGGCGGGCTGTGATCAGCGAGCCGGAGAACTCGCTGGCTTCGGTCACGAGCGTGCCGTAGCAGAGTCCGCTGATGATCCGGTTCCTGATAGGGAAGTTCTGAGGGGCCGGAAACCGCCCGAGGGGAAACTCGCTCACGAGACACCCCTTCTCGGAAATGGACCGATAGAGGGTTCGGTTCTCTTTCGGATAGATGACATCCAAGCCATTTCCGAGGACGGCAATGGTCGACCCTCCGACTTCCAGGCAACCCCGATGGGCCTTGGAGTCGACTCCCCGAGCCAGCCCGCTCACGATGGTCAGTCCTCTCTTTGCGAGCTCTCCGGAAAGCTTCATCGTGACTTCCCGACCGTAGACCGAACAGCGGCGCGATCCGACGATTGCGATCGCAGGACTCGAGAGCAGCCGAGCGTCCCCGGTCAAGTAAAGGACGATCGGCGGGTCGTGGATCTGCCGAAGGAGTTCGGGATACTCAGAATCCGCAAGCGTCAGGACCGATACGCCTTGATCGGCGACCTGAGTGGCCGCCTGCTCCGCATCTCTCTCCGCACAGCCTGTGGCAAGATAGGCTTGGATCTCGGGAGTCAAGCGAATACGTGCCATCTCGGCACGGCTCATCCGGAAGAGAGCGCCAGCTGAGCCGAGCCGGCGCAGCAACTGGTGAGCGCGGGAAGCCCCGAGTCCGGGAACGAGGCTGAGGGCAAGTAGATAGAACGTCTCGTTTCTAGTCACTTTTCAATTAACGTCAGACCTCCCCGAATCTACGAAGATCGCCGATTCTCCGCGTTGAGATCAACGGGGGATCCGGGCTGGATTTCCAACGTCACCAACCTCCTTCCCGTATAATCCGCACCCAGACCTGGGACGATCGACTTGAAAAAGCTGAGACTGTCGCTGATCGATTTCTTGAACGCTGTTCCACTCCAGTGGGGATTCATGCACGGTTCCGTCGGTGAGGAAGCCGACCTTCTTTTCGACGTGCCGTCACAATGCGCCGCGCACCTGGCGAGTGGACAGGCGGATGTCGGACTCATTCCGGTCATCGAGTATCAACGAATCCCGGGTCTACAGGTGATCCCCGGCATCTCGATCGCTTCGAAGTGCGAGGTCAAGAGCGTTCTCTTTGTGAGCCGTAGGCCGATCGAGTCTGTCGAGACCGTGGCTGTCGACACTTCGAGCCGCACCTCCGCGGCACTGCTGCGGATTCTGCTCTGCGAGTTTTTCGACAATCCGGAAGTCCGTTTCCAGGAGGCCGCTCCAGAGCCACAGCAGATGCTGAGGGATCAGCAGGCTGCACTTCTGATTGGAAACCCGGCCCTGCATGTCGAAACGGAAGGCCTCCATGTCTACGATCTGGCGAATCTGTGGTATCGATTCACAGGACTCCCTTTTGTCTTTGCCTTCTGGGCTTTTCGCCAAGAGGTCGAAATCGATTCGCGGGTCTCGATGTTTTACGATTCCCGGAACGCCGGGCTACGGGATATCGAGCGCATCTCCCAAGAGTATGCGGGCAAGCTCGGGCTTCCGGAGGCAGAGATTCGTTCCTATCTGAACGACAACCTCGACTACTCACTGGACCAGTCCAACATCAAGGGTCTGCAGCTCTTTTTCGAACTGGCTATGAAATGGCGGCTGATCGACAGGTTGCGGCCGCTCCTTGTTCATGGTGCGGCCCTCCCGGATCCTGAGCTTCCGGGAGGCCGACTGCTGGCTGGACGATGACAGACACACTCAAAAAAGATGCGACGGATGTGACCGTTCTGACTTCTACGGGCCTGGACCGGTTGGTGAATGAGCAATTCGAGCGACTTCGGAACTGTCGCGTAGGAGTCCTTTGTCATGCGGCCTCGGTGGACCGGCGGCTCCGCCACGTCATCGACCTCCTGCTGGATCGAGACGACGTGGACCTGACTGCGATCTTTGGACCGCAGCACGGACTCTTCGGCGAGACCCAGGACAACATGATCGAGTGGGAAGGCGCTCGAGACCGGCGCACGGGAGTGCCCGTGCACAGCCTCTACGGTGAGTTTCGCAAGCCAACGGCCGAAATGCTCTCCGAGATCGATGTCCTGGTTTGTGATCTGCAGGACGTCGGCGCGAGATACTACACGTACATCTGGACATTGACCTTATGTCTGGAGGCCTGTGCCGCTCTCCAGAAGCATGTTCTTGTCCTGGATCGCCCCAACCCGATTGGTGGTCATCTGATCGAGGGGCCGGTGCTCGATCGCGGCTTCCGCTCATTTGTCGGACTTCATCCGCTTCCGATCCGGCATGGACTCACCGTCGGTGAAGTCGCCGGCTATCTGAACGTCGAGTCGGGGCTTGGCTGCGATCTCGAAGTGCTCCGCCTGTCCGGTTGGACACGGAATCAGTTCTTCGAAGAAACCGGGCTTCCCTGGGTGCTCCCCTCTCCCAACATCCCGACTCCGGAGACTGCGGTTGTGTACCCGGGCCTGTGCCTGTTAGAGGGGACGAATGTCTCCGAAGGGCGAGGGACGACGCGTCCGTTCGAGATCAGCGGCGCTCCCTGGGTCGACCCCGATCGCCTGGTCGAGGCGCTTCGGGCGCATAAGTTGCCAGGTGTGATTTTTCGACCGAACCGCTTCGTTCCGACTTTCCACAAATGGGCCGGACGGACGATAGGAGGGGTCCAGATTCACGTCACCGATAGAGAGAAGTACCTGCCATTTCGTACGGGCCTCGCCCTCGTTGCGGAATATCGGTCCCAGGCCCCGAAGGAGTTTGAATGGAACGCCCCTCCCTACGAGTATGAGGACGAGCTGCTTCCATTCGACATCCTGTGCGGTACCGACAGGATTCGGCGCGCGCTCGAGACCGGCGAGAGCCTGCGGTCGATCGAAAACCTCTGGTCCGATGAGCTGGCGACGTTCTCGGCGAAGCGAAAAAGGCACCTCTTGTATTCGTGATAATCTCACGCGATGTCTGAGGGGGCCGAGGAGACCGTTCAGGGGTTCATCCTGGCCGCCGGCTATGGTCGGCGACTGCGCCCCTTGACTCTTTTCTCAGCTAAGCCGGCCGTCCTTTTTCTCAACAGACCCTTGATTCGCTACTCACTCGACTTTCTTAGACTGGGTGGGGTCTCCGACGTCTTTGTGAACCTGCATCATCTCCCGGACACCGTCACAGAGTCGCTTGAAGGCGAGGACGTCGAGTTCTCTTTTGAGCCGGAGATCCTCGGCACCGCCGGGGCGATCGGGAACATTCGAGATCGTCTCACAGCCGACACTCTCGTCATCACGAACGGGAAGGTTTATCTCGAGGAGAACCTGGACCGCGTCCTCGGATTTCATCGAAGCCGAGGTGCCTGGGTGACGCTGATGCTCGTACCGTACCCGGCCGGAAGCGGCTTCAATCCTGTGTGGCTTGACGAAAAGGGGAACGTTGCGGGGATCGGCCCTGAACTCGAATCTCGTCCCGGATTGGCTCGATTCGCGTTCACCGGTGTCCATGTCTGGGAACGCAAGGTCGTCGATCGAGTCGGCCCTGGAATCTCAGACTCGGTCAAAGATATCTATCCGGCCCTCTTCGCGGAAGGGTGTCCGGTCGCCGGTTTCGTGACGGATTCGTACTGGTGCGAGTCGAGCCGCCCCGGGCTCTACCTGTCGAATGGTCTGGATATTCTTCGGAGACGAGGGTTGGAAAACCTCATTCAATGCGATTCGAGCGCAAGCTCGCTTCATGGAGTCATCGCTTCCGAGTCGGTGACGGTCGGAGGCGGGTGCCGGCTGCGCGAATGCGTGTTGTGGCCGGATTCGGCGGTCGGTGGGGGCTCGGAGCTGGATCGGGTCATCGTGACGAGCGGTGTGAGACTCCCGCCTCGCACTCGACTGGAGTCCGCAATTGTCACACCGATTCCTCAAGATCAGGGGGTCGACCTCAAGGAAGCGACGATCGCAGGCGAATTCGCTCTATGGCCCATCAAGGACTGATTCTCGAAGAGACTCTCGAATTGGACGACGAAAGTGCATTCCTTCCGGTACAGAGGCGGCTGATGCAGTTCGTCCGCGCGCGATTTGCGTCGATGCGCGGGAACTACAGCGTCAGCAAACTGATCGGAGACGCCTCGGCCCGCCAGTACTTCCGCCTCGTCCGCGACGATGGGCACTCCTTTATCCTGGCGGCCTATCCAGAGCCTTTCGACCAGGGGGACTTCGCCTACAAACAGGTCTACGATCTTTTTCTGGACATCGGGGTCCCAGTACCGGCCATCTATGAAATCGATGGTGACCTGGGAATCGTCCTGCAGGAGGATCTCGGAAACGAAACCGTCCACAGGCATCTCGTGAAGGCCGGGCCGTCCGAGCGGAAGCGCCTTTTCGATGAAGCCATCCGCTTTATTGCGATTCTCCAGGCCGAGGGGACCGCTTCGATCGGTCCGGGACACGTCGCCTACGAGCAATGCTTCGATGAAGAGAAGCTCCGATGGGAACTCGGATTCTTCGAGAAGCACTACCTGCGGAACTACCGGCAGCAGGATGTCTCTGTGGGAGAGGGGCTCATCGAGGAATTCGATCGCCTGGCGGCAGAACTCGCCGGATTCCCTCGAGTCCTTTGCCATCGGGACTTCCACGTGCGGAACCTGATGTTGCGAGGCTCCCAGCTGTTCGTCATCGACTTCCAGGACGCCCGCCGAGGTCCAGAGGCCTACGATCTGGTTTCATTGATCAAGGATTCGATCGACCTGCCCCCAGAGGAAACGGAGCTGTCCATCCGGCTCTTCCGGGAAAGAACCGGTTCGAGACTCTCCCAGGAGGAGTTTCATCGACAGTTTCATCTGATGTGCCTGCAACGGCTGCTGAAGGCTATCGGAACGTATGGCTACCAGATCTTCGTCCGAGAGAACTTCATATACGAGCAGTACATCCCCGGTTCCCTGCGAAGAGTCATCGAGTCTCTCTGGAAGATTCACGAGTTTCCAGCCATCCGCAGCGTGATCGAGACCGAGTTGCGACAGTAATCGGCAGGCTTTCCGAGGTCGGCCTCGGCTCGTTCGTTGTCCATCAATCCCTTGGCGAGAACGCTTGGGAGATCTATCAGCAGGTCCTCAAGATGGACCCCAACAACCCGGATGCGCTGGAGGGCATCAATCGTATCGCCGACCGCTATGCGCAGCTGGCCCGTGCTCACATCGAC
>CAJHYB010000184.1_pt1 | contig 39947 bp, 26 predicted proteins | sample 9198631 | NCBI WGS metagenome assembly CAJHYB01 (sample SAMEA7708354, study PRJEB35096) | sediment metagenome | biome: marine neritic benthic zone biome [ENVO:01000025]; feature: sediment [ENVO:00002007]; material: shallow marine sediment [ENVO:03000034] sea grass bed [ENVO_01000059] ... | reverse complement strand
TCCTTGGTTCCGATAGTCTTGACTCCGTCAGCGAGAGGGTATTCTTCCGCCTCGACCTCGCCGCGGAGCAGGTGCACAAGTCGAGCGGTCGGTGCGGTCTCCTGCGCAGCCGAAGACATCGCGGCGGGAACAGGAGTCGGCACATCGGTCGCCTCAGCCGTTTCTGGTGCAGTCGGTGGAGTGAAGTCGAGTTCGACCCGGATCTCGCTTTTCCCGGCCTGACGCTGAGCGATCACCTCAGCGACCAGAACGCCGTCCGTCAGGGCTGCCTTGATATTCCCCCTTCGTTTCACTTCGGGGAACTTTGACGGATCTCCGCCGAAGGCTTCGGGCTGGAGGAAAACCGGGCTGAGAACATCACCTATGAGATAGACGTGTGAAAGAGCCGTCTCCATCAGCGGTGTCACGGCCATCCTCTTCTTGTTTCGAGGGCCACCCGTCACCATTTCTATCCCGAGGGATCTCATCAGCTCCTCAGGGATGTCCTCGCCGATGCAGGCGATACAGTTATTTTTTGGAAACTCCAGATAAGTCGTCTCGGCCGGTCGGTCGGCCAGCAGTTTTCTATCGGTGCAGATGGAAAGGTGCTCCGACCCATCCTCACGACGGACGATGGCGGTCGGCTCGCTGTGCGGCAGGTAACGGACGTTCCCGTTCCCGACGTAAGCCTGAAAGAACACTTCGGAGAGTGCCTTCGAGACCTTGGGCATCTTGTCGCCCCGGTACGACCAGTAGACGCCTGTCGGATCCGATGCCTGGACTTTGCAGTTGGACAAGGCGATCACCGCTTCCGCCGCGGATGTTCCACCTCCGACGACGCAAGCCGGCCGACCACAGTAGAGCGACGGATCCGTCAGCCGGAAGGAGATGCCTTCCTGATCTCCACCGATGTCGAACCGCCTGGGGACCCCCCGGCCGAAGGCCAGCACGACATGCCGCGCGACGTAGCTCTCCTCGAGATTCGTGCGGTGGTTCCAGGCCTGTACCGTCCGAGCGCCGTTGGACCGGGGGCCGATACCTGTCACCTCGACACCGATTCGTGCCGGAATGCCCAGACTTCGATAGAGGCCCTTCCAGCGGCGGCACATCTCGTCTTTGTCGATCGCCTCGAACTCGAGTTGAGCAACGAGTTCACCGCCCCGTGGAAAACCCATTTTATCTCCCCCACCGAAGTTGGGGAGGATGGGTTTGTCCTTGGCGTAGTCTCGGATGCGTTTCAGCAGATCGTCATAGTCGACGACCAGTGCCTTTAAACCGAGTTCCCGAGCTCGAAAGGCCGTCGCGGTTCCGGCGGGTCCGCCCCCGACGATCAGGATGTCCAGAACGTCCGGGAGCTCGACAGGAACGTCAAGAACGAGTTCGCCATCTTCCCGCAATTCCAGTTCCGACACGTGCTCTTTCCCTCCAGTTTGTTGGACTCAGGTGCGCTCGACTCGCCCGGCTCCACGCAGTCAGTCTCGTCCGTTTCGGTTTCCTGGCGCGTCCAATCCGGTCCAGCCTCTGTCCGCGCCTGTTTCGCTGATCTCGATTCTCAGTTATTTCCTCTCGAGGCGGGCCTCCACTTCACCGAATGTCACCTCGCACTCCTGGACGTTCGCGCTTTCGATCTTTTCTCCATCCACGTAGGTTCCGTTGGCGCTATCGAGGTCGGTGACTCGGACCCCTTCCCCGACGACCTCGAGTCGGGCGTGGCGCCGGGAGACGGTCTCGTGAGGAATCTGAACGCGGCATTCCTGCGAGCGCCCCACTACGCTTCCCGTCGAGTCGATTTCAGAATACCCTCGGCGACCGTCGATTTCGAAGGAGAGAGTCCAGGTGGGCGTCTTCTCCACTCCGTCCTCTTTCTGGAATGCGGGAACCTCGAAACCGGCAGCCCGTTCAAACACCGTCTGACTCTCGCCCGGCGGTCCGGCTTCAGCGATGTCCGGTTCACCTGCTTCAGGCGGCAGGACCGGAGCCACGAAGCCGCCCTTTCGGACTCGCCCGGTCTTCGGTTCCGGGACATCAGAGTGATCCTCCGGGATCGCCTGAAAGAAGAAGTCATGCTCCTCGGCGAAGGTGATCACGTGAAGTGCGCCCAGAGGTTCACGACCCAGTAAGGGAACTCCGTCGAGTCGGGTTCCGTTGCTGCTCCCGAGATCCTCGATCACGTATCGGCCTCGTTCCTGGTCGAAGAAGACGCGAGCGTGGGACTTCGAGATCGTCGAAGGAGACAGCACGATCGTGTTTCGAGGGCCGCTTCCGATGGTGGCCTCGGCATCGAATGGAAAGTCCTTTCCCTTCAGCTTTCCAGTCCTGCAGAAGAGTTTCGCACGCATGGATCAGTTCCCCTCAGTCGCGGCTTCGTCTGCGGGGGGCGGCAAACGTCGGAGCGGTATTGATTCTTTCGGGTGAAAGACGTGACAACCGGAACAGCTGTTCGAGATCTTTCCTGCTGTGTGGCATTCCCGACAGGTTTCGATCGTCGGAAGGAGGAAAACCGAAGCACCGTCCTGCCGTTGGGTCTCGACAACATCGGCGTCTTCCGGGACCGAGACCTCCGAATGGCACTCCACGCAGGATCGTTGGATCATGTGGGGACGGTGGTCGAAATTCGCCCGGGTCAGGGTCTTCTGATCTTTCTGTACCCGGGCGATGAGAGCGTTTTCCATCTTGTGACACGCCACACAGGCCTCGGCCATTCGGGAGGCGAAGTCATTGATCTCTTCGATCTGTTCCGGGCTCAAACGCGGGTCAAAGTCCGAAGTCTTTCGGAACTGAGACGGGTCGAGGGGGGTATTGCCCTCGGAGAGTTGTCTCCTCAGATCGGTCAGCATCTCCTCGATCTGGTCGAGTTCCCGCTGCACGTTTCGGTCCGGACTTCCGCGAAGCCCTCGGGCATAGGTATCGAGGGTCTCGATCGCTTCTTCGTGAAGTTCGGTTCTTCCGCCGGCTCGGACGTCACCCGATGAGATCAGAAGATCCGCCAGGTCGGATCCTGGGAAGAGAACCCGCTGCAGTTCCTTGAGATTGTGGGTGATCCAGGGGTCCCGGTGGTGAAGCCGGGTTTTCATAACCCGCCGGCCGACCGAGCGAAACTCGGTGGGGTTCACGTATCTGGCCCACTGCTCGCCCGGGCCATCTCGAGCGATGATGGTGTCCAGAGTCTCGACGCCTAGTTCGAGGTCAACGCCTCCCTCGGCGGATGCGATGGTGAGCGGGTCACCGTCCCGGCGGGGCAGATTCGGTGAACGCTTTCGGTCCGAAGGTCCCAAGTGGCAGGTCGAGCAATGCGCTTCGAAGTCGATCGATGCAAAGAGTGTTCCATCCCTGTCAGCAGCGTGGCACGCCAGACACGAGCTGTTTGGATCGTCCTCCTGAGTTCTCTCGAGAACCCGGGTGATGTGCTTCGAGTGGGCAAACAGGAGTCCCGCCTCGTCCGGCACGGCGTCCCGGGAGAACGCGAACTCGGGGTGAGATCGATTGAAGGATCCGTAGTCGTGACAAGGAAGACATCGACTGTCGTCAACGCGAGTCACAGCGGAGTCGCGGCCCTGGTGTTCGATGTGGCAGGTCGTGCAGGATTCTTCACCTTCTCGCCTTCCTGCGCGGTCGGTGTCGCCCGACCTGTAGATGTAGTGGGCATCGTAAGAATGTCTGGGGCGCTTGCCTCCGTAGCGATCGTGGCAACTCTGGCAACGCTGGTCCAGGACTGTTCCGAAAGGATCATGACACGCGGAACACTCGGTTTCGAATGCGGCGTGGCCGGCGATCACGGGACCATTCTGCAGCATTCTTCGATCGATCAAGAAAGTGTCGACAGCGAAGACGGCCGCCACGAGCAATCCCATGATCAGGCCCACCACGACGACCCGATTCCGGCCGGACGGCTGAACGTAGGCGTCGGACAGAGGAAGATCAGCCTCTCCGAACTTCCCTTTTCTGGGGCCTTCTTTGTCCGTCATCTCTGCCTCGTGGAGACCTTTGTCTGTTCGACCTTCACGACCTTGTGACAGATCGCCGATCTCCGAATCTCTTGACCTTCTTCCCGTTCATCTCGAGCGTGCCTCGCTGCCGGCTCTCGTCCTTCTAGTAGTACAGAGCCGCGAAAACGTGAATCAACACGAGGATCCCCAGAAGTAAAGCAAAAGGGACGTGGCCGTAGAGCCACCAGCGCAGGAGCTTCTGTAATGTGTAATGAGCATCGAGCCCCAGCTTCGTTTTGAAGAGTTGAGCCAATTCACCCAGCTTGATCTTGTCCGCTTCCGGCAGAATCCTCTCCAGGTAGGTGAAGCCTCGCATCCGCGCCCGGATCCCGCCGGTGATATCGACGCAGAAGATCGGACGAGCCCGTGGAGCCTCGAGATCCTTCTTGAGGTCGCGTTCGTAGAATCGACGGAGAGCGTCGCCGCTTCCCTCGACGATGCTTTCGCCTCTTTCGCGAATGTTCTTCACAAGCTCGGGAATCCTGTCGTAGTGGGCTTCGATCGCGAGTCCCGACGTCAGAATCCGAGGAATCCAACGCTGAATCAGCGCACCCACGAGACCTCCCAGGACCACCCACCCGGCCAGGAGCCAGAGGGTCCACGAGAGCCTTCCGTGGGGAAGCCGAAAGCCTGTGTGCATCAGGACGAGCAGCAGGAAGATCACTCCACCGTACAAATGCACCTGAAGCCACTGTGAAGAACTCCCGGGAACCACACGGATTGCTCTTCGCCGAATTCCGTACGACAGGGAAGAAACAAGCAGAACGGCCGCCGAAACTCCGTAGCCGATTCGCCAGGCGTTTCCGGGCGTCATGTCCGAGGTCAGAAGGTTCAGAGTCAGCATCAAGGCACACACCGCCAGCGCCGCCAGAAAGAAGATCTGGACGGGATGATGACGATGCGGCATGTTCACTTTGACGGGATGCTGAGCAGAGCGCATTCGCGAATTCAATTCTCCCTGGATTCTGTCTCTGGTCTTGACAGAAGGCTCCGAAACTCATCGACAGACCCGATCCGAAAGGCGCAGCCCTGGGGACAGTTCCTGACGCAGGCCGGTCCACTCGACGAGGTGTAACAGAGATCGCACTTGCTGGCGACGAACCGCTCTTCGCCTCGGAGAGCCTTGGGCAGCGCGTCATCGGCCCAGGGAAATCCGGTGTCGTGCATGACGATGGCGTCGTACGGACAGTTGTTGGCACAGGTCCCGCAGCCGATGCAGATATCTTCGCGGATCTCCACGACGTCGCCCACGTTTGCTCGACGGATCGCACCGGTCGGGCAACCGATCAGACAGACCGGATCTTCGCAGTGATAACAGGCCTTGGCGATCAGGAGATTATCGTAGCGATCTCCCTCTCGAACGAAGCGAGGGCGTCCCGAGTGGGTGTCCGCGCAGGCCCGGACACAGTCGTCGCACCGGGTGCAGCGATTCAGATCGATGACCAGGACGCTGCTCCCCTCCACAAGTCCCTGAGACAGGGCGAATTCGGTGAATTCCGATAGCGCTGGATCGTTGCGGGCAGGGCCTCCGCTCTTCAAACGGTGGACTGCGCTTTCCCAGAGGCGGTCCTTGATCTCGCCTGCCTCGTCCAGAACCGGGAGAAGAGTGTCGAGTCTGATTCTGACCAGTTCGCTGTAACCCACGGAGTCGGCGGAGTAGGTCCATCGGTTCAGGTCGCTCATGAGTGCTTCGATCTCACCCAGAGTCGATCCCTTCGAAAGATAGGTCATCACCACCGGCCCGCTTCCCTGGTCTTCCGATAGCTTCAGGAAGCCGGACCGCAGAAGATAAAGCCCGTCGGCCTGTCCTCCCTGCTCGATCAACCTCTCGTGAGGTTCGCACGAGATCAGCTCGGCGCTCTCGCCGAGCCGCTGCAACTGTGACTCGCTGAGGCCACTGAGGACCGGTGTCACGCTCATCTGAGGAAGAAGAGAGCGCTCGCGATAGACCTGGTCGAGCCGGTCTTTGAAGGCCTTCGACCTTCGCTTCATCAGCCGAAGGGCCGGAAGACGGATCTGAAGCAGTTTGCACTCGCCGACAGTTCTTGCAGTGACCGACTGGGGCCAGCCGCTCAGAGCCCCGATCTCTCCAAAAATCTCTCCGGGACCCAGCCGAGCGGCGTCGGTGGCAGCCGGAAAATCGAAATCCATCGTGGCCAGAAAGGTCGGCACCGTCGTTTTTCTTGTCGCTGTCGGCGAGTAGAAAATGGTGCCGGTGTGGGCCGGTGTCGGCTGCTGCACCGTGGAACCTCCGACCGTCGTCGAGGGTGCGAATATCGGAGCACTCGAGGATCCGCGACCGTCGAGCCCTTCCAGAGTCACCGAGACCTGCCCCTCGATAATGAAAAAGGCGAGATCGATGTAACTCCCTTCTTCGAAGAGGATCGCGTCGGCCTTCCAGTCCGCTAGAGAGATGTCCGGGCTGATCGTCTCCAGGAACGTTTCGTCGTACTCCTTGAAGAGGTCGAACTGGCGCAGTTCGGCAGCGGCGAGCTTCTCTGAGAGCAGGCGTATTCCGGTTTCCGTTCCGAAAGAACTCCACCGGTCACGAAACTGTTCGACACGCTTGAAGAGGGTCTTGCTCATACAGGGTCAACGATTCGGAGGTTGGTCCTTTCTCTGGCGATAAAGTTCTTCCAGGCGTTTCTTGATCGAACGCAGTTTCTGCTCGAAGTTCGCCTTCTCGTCTATCACAAGACCCTGCCCGCTCTGTTCGGCCGATTCCGGACTTTCGGCCGGGGAGAGCGTCGCCGGTGGGGCCGCTCCCGGCCTGCGAGCCGTTTCGCTCCGGACGGGAGTGGTGGTCCGGTCGGCGGAACGGCCGGGTTCCCTTGTGGGGGTGACGTCCATTCTCTCGGATTTCGTGGGAGACACTTCGACAGCGCTCTCCGGAACATCACCCGCCGGACCGGCCTCGGGCGGCGCTGTGGTCCGAGTGCTTTCCGCCCGGCTGGATGAGGGAACTGGTGCCAGTCGGGCGACGGTCACCGTCGGAACCGGCCCCCGGGACGCCACGATCCGGGAGTAGGCCGATTGCAGGGAGGCTGCGTCCGTCAGGGCGTGCTTCCAGTGTCGGACCCTGGCGGTCCCGGCGACATAGTCGAAGTCCTCGCCACTCGCGTGGCCTGCTGCCAGCAGTCTTTCATCGGTGATGTAATGACAGTCTGCACACGCTGTAGCTCGGGCGTCCATGTTCTTCAGGTCGGACAGGCCCAGACGAAGCGAGCCGGGATAGTCCTTCTCGTGCGGTTTCTCGTAATCGGCACCGGGTCCGTGGCAGGACTCGCAGGCGACTCCCGTGTCCACTTCCCGGGACTCGCGGCCGGTCATCACCGTTCCGTGGCATTTCATGCAGATCTGAGTTCCGAGGTTCATCCGGGAGCCGATTCCATACAATGAGGCGATTTGAAGGTTCTCACGTCGCCCCTCCAGGAAGGGGTCGGCCGACAGAAAGTGAGGGTCGTCAAACCACCATTCGTCCTGCTCGCCGTGGCAACGGCCGCAGCGTCCGGGCCCGATCATCCTGTGGGAGGGGAGCGTCTGCCAGGAGGGCCTTCTCTGGACCCGTCCCGGCAGGCTGGCTCGAGCAGGGACCCGGTCCGCCGACGGTCGGACCTCAGACGGTGAGGTGGTGGGTGAGGGGGGACGCTCGACGGGGTCCGCAGTCCTGGCCACGTCCTCCTCCGGAGTGCGGGGAGTGGGATCCGTCCGCGTGGGAGTTCCGGGTTGAGGAACGACCGGTTGCGTCGGCGCTGCATCAGGAGCCGGCTCCGGTGCAGTCGGAAGCGTGTCGACAACGCCTTCGTCATCGGCCGTGACCGCGACCCTCTCTTCACCGCTGTAAAGAGAGTCGAGTGAAGCGAGTTGCCGGCCGTCGACCTTGGCCGCGAACCGGGTCAACGAGGCACGGACTGAATCAGCGATCTCGACCAGATCGACGCCGTCTCCGAGTTTAGGCCGAAGCCTCCCCACCCGATCGACCATGGCCTGGACATCGCGGTCCCCAGTCAACGAGGCCACCTCCCTCAATTCCGAGACCGCGGTTCGGAGTCGACGAACCTTCGCCTTGAAATAGCGCCCGTCCTCCTTTGCTTCGGCGATCCCGCGCAGGGTGTACTCGAGATCGAGAGCTCTGCCGATCACGTACAGGACCCGTTTGTGTTGCGGCGGGCGCTCGGCATTGACGGTGCCGTCGCCGGTGAGAAACGATTCAAGGAAATTGTGGCGGATATCTCTCTCTGTCCAACGAACCAGTTCGAAATCGGCTGTCCCAGTTCCGTGCTTTCCGACGTTGACCAGTCTTTCATCAGGGACAGAATGGCAGGAGAAACAGCTCGACACCAGTTCAACGAGGTGGGTCGAGGGACGAATCATCCCCGCCTCCGCACTCCGTCTTCTTCTGGTTTCGCGATGCTCCGCCGTCTCGGCTCTGTGGGCCTTTTGGAAGTCTCCTTCCCTCACTCCGAAGTTGTTGTGGATATTGATCCATTCGCGGGCTGCGCCGTGGCACGATTCGCAGGTCACGCCGGCTCCGGCTCGAAGGCTGTCCCGACGAACGATCGGAGTGTAGTGACAGTTCAGGCAGGGGCTGTTCCGCTTGACGAGGGAAGATCCCATGTTGCGAGCGATTCTCTGGGCGGATTCTTTGCGATGCAGTTCATAGAACCCGCGCGCGTGGACCGAATCCTTCCAGACCTGGAAGGACGATCTGTGGCACTCACCGCAAGCTTCGGAAAGGACGACCTTCTCAGGATCGATACGAGGCGACGGGCTCTGAGGAGACGCCCCGAGAGAGACGAGAGCCGCAGCCGGTAGTGTCAATACGATTCGTATCGTTGAGATTTTCACCCGCTTCTCTCTAGAATTTTACTAGCAGTTCCAGACGCCCGCCTATCTGCAATCGGCCCTTGTCGCCGTTGGCGGGCACCACGTCTCCCCGACTTCTCTCGTAGCTGGCATACCCGTCGACTCCGACGACGAATCGCCTGCCGAAAGCCTGTTGAAGCCTCGCGCCTCCGGCGAAACTGTGAGGTCCGCAAGGGACACCGGCCGTACAATCTTCGGTCGAAATGCGGCCACCTGTCTCGACGATCAACTGTCGCCGAGTGTGGTCGAAGAACATCTGATACCCGAGGTCTCCACCGACCACCTGGCCCGCCGTCGGCGATAGCGCGCCCGGGTAATTCCCGACACCAGGGCCTGCAAAGAGAAGGCCGGCACGCGCAAGAGGTCCTGGGATCGTCCCGTCCAACGCTGCAGCCCGATAGTTCCCGAGCGCCAGGAAGCCGTTGGCATAGATGAGGTTATGCGTGTGGTGCGGTGTCCAGGACAGCTCAGCGAAGAAGAGGGTGCCCTTTCGAGCGGGATTTGTGATCGCGCGGCCGTTGTCTCCGGGAGTCTCCTCGCCGACTGGCAGCGAAGCCAGAACACGGAACGACGAGTTCATGTCGCCCAATCGCTGGATAAAGCTGGCTCCCATGTAGATGCCATCACCTGCTTTCACGTCGGGAATGGTCAATCCGTCACCACGGAACGTGCCGCCCTGCACGTAAATGAAATCGGCTGCCATTGTCGTCCAGCGCCAGTCTGTCTCTGTGAACAAGCCGTAGAGCTGCGAAGAGTCGCCCTCGAGGTTCCTGATCTCGCCCTGGGCCGAAGGAGTGTTCCTGTTGATCTGATTCCAGGCGAACAGGCCGGTCATTCTCAGATTCACTGTGCCTTTGGGCTTGAGGTTGTTGCGAGTGATCCCGACCGCATCGATGAAATCGTTGATGAGCAGGCCTTCCTGAAAGTTGATGGGCTGGCGACCGACCGAAAAGCCCAGATCGAGGGCACGTTTTTCCCCCTGGTCGAGGTTGGGAAAGATCTCACCGAAGTCTCCTTCGAAAAACAGATGCGTGACGGTGTCCCAGTCGAAATTGAGGGCGTTTTCCCAGCCGCCACGGTCGAGGGGATCTGGGGAAAACCCGCGATATCCTGAGAAGTGGCGAGTGCCGTCGTCGACCGTTTCATCCAGAGGCCGCAGTCCGAAGACGAGCCTTTCGGTTCCGGAAAGATAAAGATTCCCGAAGAGATCGAGCCGGTTGGCCCATTGAGTCGATGTCGTCACATCGTTATCGAAGGAACTCACCGCACTGCGAAACGTGCCGAAGAGCAGGAATGAGGGCTGCCACACGGCCCCTCCCGGAATCCGGAATCCCCGGCCGATCCGACCCGTACCCAGGAAGGGCGCGCCGAGTTCGAGAATCGGCTTGGGGCGTTGCGGGAAGCCCTCAAGTTGAAGTGGGATCGGATCGGGAGACAGGCGGCTTTCGGAGGCGTGGTCGTCCGACGCACCGCCATGCCCCGTCTTCTTCTCGTCGGCGCGGGATTCCTTGGCAGGGCCGGCTTCGTCCGGGAGTCGTTCCGCGCCGGCCAGGTCCCCGGAATTGCTGGCGTTCAGCGACTGCGAGAACAGAAAACTGAGTCCGAGCAGAAGTGAGATAAGATGACGTCCACCCGTGCTGCTGCTCCGAAGTCGAAGGTCGGAGGACTGAGTCGTCACGTTCGTGGACTGCAAAATCACCTCGCTCGATCCCGAGTGCTTCTCCCTGGTGGTCACTTCAGCTCGACATCTCGTTCCCAGAGTACGAGATGACCGGCGACCACCTCTCTCGCGATCTCCTGCGGACTCATGAAATAGTCGAAACCAACTCCCTGGATCTCGTAGATCAGGTTGATCGGAACCATCGAGGCCTTGATCTGAATCCGGGCTCGATAAGGCCCGCGTGTCCCTCTCAGTTGCTTCCGGGAAACCTTGTAGCGGGCCCATTTTCCTCCGAGCGGGTAGATCGTCTGGCGATGTTTCCGAGCTCCGACAGGACGGCCCGTCAAGATGGTTGAGCTCGTGGATGGTCGCAGAAAAGGCAGGGGATCGGGAGAGTAGTTCAGTGCGAGAACCTGCTCTCGTTCGCCTCCCCGGATCATCCGGGTGATGAACTTGGACTGCAGGCTGAAGAGAAACTTGTCCCGCGGTAACTCACCGTTGTGGACATAGAGAGAGTGGGCGTCCCGGACATCGCCGTTCGGATCGAGGTCCCCGGAGAGGAAAACGACCTGTCCGGACGAGTCCGTCACAGTGACGAAGAGCCAGACCACCCTCTCGGCGTCGAATCCCGTCGGGACGTTGTGGCCGTCGGTGCCGTTTCTGAATTCGACTTTGAACTGGATTCCGTCCTCTCCTGCCTTGTCCACGACGATCTGGCCGAGTTGGTAACCGGCTTTGAGTATCGCCAGTCGCTGCTCACCGATCTCATTCAGGAGTTCGAAGTTGTCGTCGAGAATCTCCCGCGCATCATATCGGTCGTCGGGAGATGACCACCTCTCCGGGAACTCATAGTCCGCCGGCACGTTTCCTTCGAACTCATCGGTCCCCCATCCGGCCTTATGGTCGAAGGTGAGCCACTCACGAATCGTTGCCAGGCGAGCGCCTTCGGGATTGTGAGGAAAGATGCCGGGGTGAATGATCGAGTAGTCCGGTCCCGCAAACATATGGTTGGTCCGCTTCCGAGGCTCCGTCGGCTTTCCTCCGACGACGGCGATCGGTTCGTGCCGGTAGTCCGATGGAACGCCGGGAATAGAGGCCATATGACAGTCCTGGCAAGTGACTCCACGTTTGGCGGCCGGGGAAGTCTTAAACTCGCTGAATGCTTCCTCGAGCCGGAAGCCGTTGACGAGGGTGACGTCGTGGCAGGTCCCGCACAATCCGGACTGAGTGATCTGCGGAAGCACCTTTGCATCAGCGTGGATGGCTCGTCCGCTCTTTCCTCGAACGGCATTGGCGCCATAATCACCACTCTCAATCACGCGTTTCAATTCTTTGTTTCCGGCAGGCCCGTACACGGGATCAAAAATGTCGCCCTCGACAATCGCCAGGCGTCCGCTGAGCTTTCCGTACGCCTGATCCAGCCGGTGGCAGGCGATGCAGGTGATTCCCTCCCTCGACGTGGGATGCCGGTCCATGTTGGACATGAACTCGGGCTCCTCCAGGTTCATTCCAACGGGGGTGTGGCAGCGGATGCAGAAATCGCCATTTGTTCCATTCGTGATCTTCAGAACCGTGCCGTGCATAGCGTTGAAGACCGGACTCATCTGGGCGTAGGCATGCGCAGAAACCGCCCACTCACGATAGTGGTCCGGGTGGCAGGTTCGGCAGGTTGTGGCCGACGGAAAGCGGCTCTCTTTGAAGAGGTCCTCGTGAGCCTGTGTGGCCTGTGCCTGAGGAAAAGCCGTCGAGACGAAGCAAGGGACCAGGAATGACAGGCGCAGCAGAAAGGGGAGGCGGCCGAGTGAGCTGAGTGCTTTCGAGACGGTCAAATGAGTATCCTTCTCCCCGTTCAGGATGGCCAACAGGGGCCGACCTTGTCAAGCGAAGGCGCGTGTTTCACGAGCCCCGCCAGGACCTGGTAATTGTCGACCACCAATGGGTTGCTGCCGACTCCTGGAAAGTTCAGAGGTGAGTCGAAAAGGCGAGAATCTGACAAGGGAGATCAAAGAGCCTCCGACGGACTCGTCAGGAGGCCTGTACGATATCTCCGGCACCTCTGTCGGCCTTGTTTCGACACTTCGTTTCTTTCGTTTTCAGCGTCCGCCCAGACGTCCTGCGATCCTTTCTCGCAGGGTCGAGCTCCGAGGGCTCAATCCTCTGAGAGGGTTGTCCAGTCCGACACATCCCTCGTTGTCGAGGAGACGATCGGTCTCGGACCAGAAGAGACGATCCTCTCGGCGCCCGAGACTCCCTCGGACCTTCTTCACGAAACTGCCGCCCCGCTTCGGGCAATGGATCCGACTCGACAGATTGATCTCCAGCATCCGCCGGGTGGTCCTCGGATTGCGGACGGGATGAGCTCCATGAGCAAGGGCCGGATGGCGCAGCAGAACGGTGCCACGCGGGCAGGTGAAGATCCGCTCCTGGAGGCCGGATTTCCGGATTCCCGTTATCAGATCCCGGTAAGCCGGCAGGTAATCCTCTCCCTCTCGAATCGAAATCCGACCCGGTCCGAATTCGTGGAAGGGGAGCCGGTGAGATCCCGGAATCAGGCGTGGAGGTGCAGAGTCTCCTTCGACATCCTCGAGCGCGATCCAAGCCGTCAGCAGGTGCGAAACCGATGGACAGTCAACGTTCACGGCGTCCCGGACGAGAGGCTGACGGCTCCCGAACTCGCCGAAAACCGATCGAAACGCAACGGGCTCGGAGTCGAGGATCAGTGACGCCCAGCGGAAAATCTGTGGGTTCAGGTAAAGAGATCTCGCCGCATCGGAATGGGAGTGGATATCGAGCAGGCGGTATGTCGGCCTGCGCGCTCTCCTTTCTATCGCATCCGACATCGATCGGGGCTGCTCGATATAGGTGTAGGCCAGATCGGGTGGCCTGTCCCTCCAGAAGCGGTCGATGTCGCTTTCGAGTCGCCGAACGAGCTCGTCCGACAGATCGATCCGGAAAGAAACGAAGCCGTCCTCGACGTAGCCCTGCAGCGCCGAGCGCTCAGCCGAGGTCAAGTCCCGGACTCCTTTCTCCGCCTCGATCCTCTCGTGGGCGTCGGGCTGGTCGAGCCACAGATCGCTGGACAGACGGCCCGCTTCGTCTACGATCGGAAGGTGCGTGAGTCCTGAGCTTTCGGACGGTGTTTCCTGACTTTCCATCTGGTGTGAAAGCCCCGTCTGCGGGGGATCTCGGTAAGATTCGAGCCACTGGCTCCAGCGCCTCTCCGGCACAAGAAACAGGGAGGCTCGGGAACTTGACCATCGGGATTTGGCACGATAGCATCAACCGCTTGCGCTGTCGACGTGAGACCCTTCCGTCAGAGGGATCTCATACTTCTGGCGTCTGATTTGAAAGGGCTGTCGATTGGCTCGAAAAGAGCACACAAATATCGAAGGCGAAAGCGAGATCAGCATTCCGGTTTTCAGGCCGGATCTGGGGCCCGAGGACCTCGAGGCTGTTCGCCGGGTCTTCGAGTCCGGGTGGATCGGACCAGGACCTGAATCTCAGAGCTTCGAAGAGGAATTCGCCGTTTTCGTCGGAGCTCCTCACGCGGTCGCTGTGACGAGTTGCTCGGCAGCTCTTCACCTGACGTTGCTCGCTCTCGGTCTCGGGCCGGGAGACGAGGTTCTGTTGCCCTCGCTATCCTTTATCTCGACAGCTCACGCTGTCAGCTACTGCGGCGCCAGGGCCGTTTTCGTCGACGTGGATTCGGAAAGCTGTACGCTCGATCCGGGCGATCTCAGTTCGAAGATCACCCCGCGAAGCCGGGCGGTGATTCCGGTCCATTACGGAGGCCTCCCGTGCCTGATGGAAGAGATCTGGGAGCTGGCCGACCGCCACGGCCTTTCGGTCATCGAGGACGCCGCCCATGCCTGTGGCGCGGAGTACAAGGGAACCAGGATCGGTGGTCTCGAGAGGACAACCGCGACCTGTTTCAGCTTCAACGCTGTGAAGAATCTGTGCACCGGGGATGGTGGAATGGTCACGACCGGCTCGGCCGAACTGGCTCAGAAGGTGAGGGACCTTCGTTGGATGGGAATCGAAAAGAGCACGTTCGATCGGTCCGAAAGCCGGTCACACCCTCTCATCAAAGCTGAGGAATATCGGTGGTTTTATGAGGTTCGTGACCTCGGCTACAAGTACATCATGAACGATATCGCGGCTGCGATCGGTCGAGTCCAGCTCCGGAAGATACCCGAACTTCAATTGAAGAGGGAGAGGATGGCCGACCGCTACACCAAGGCTTTTTCGGGGATGGCTGACGTGAACCTCCCCGCCAGCAGGCCGGAGGCGAGGAGCGCCTGGCACCTCTACACGCTCCGTTCCGCGCGCCGCGAGGCCATCGCTGACTATCTTCGGGACCGCCACATCACGACCAGTGTCCACTATCTGCCGCTCCATCTGCAGCCCTACTATCAGGATTACTCTTCGACGGATCTCGCTCAGACCGAGCGTCTCTGGAAGGAGCTGCTGACGATCCCGTTCCATCCGGGTCTGACACGTGAGGAGACCGACCGGGTCGTCGACGCGGTGGTGGGCTTCGGGGAAACTGTTTCCGAAGGGGACGCATCGGGCCATGGCTGATCCACGAGCCACCGTCCTCATCATCAACTACAACGGTCTTGCCGACCTGCCCGAACTCTTTTCCACCCTGCGAGAGCAGACCTGGCGTGATTTCGAGATCGTCGTCGTCGACAACGCGTCTTCCGATGGAAGCTTGGAGTACATGCAGCGAAAGCAGCCGGACATCAATGTCTGCGCTCACGGCAAGAACCTCGGTTATGCTCGTGCGGCCAATATCGGAGTCAAGGAAGCCCCGACCGAATACGTCGTCATTCTCAACACTGACATCAAACTCGATCCCCGCTGTATGGAGGAACTCCTGGAGGTTGCCGACTCCGATCCGTCGATTGCCTGTGCCGCCTGCAAGATGAGGCTGTACCATCAGCCCCGTGTTCTGAACGGCGTCGGCGGGGGAATGAACTACATCGGATACACCTGGGATCGTGGAATGTTCGAGGTCGACGAGGGGCAGTACGACGAGGTCGAGGACGTCATCTTCGCCTGTGGAGGGGCCGCTCTCGTGCGGCGGTCACACTTCCTCGAAGCAGGAGGCTACGACCTTGGATTCTACATGTATCACGAGGACGTAGACCTGTGCTGGCGATTCTGGCTGCTCGGGCATCGCGTCGTAACGGCCCCCAAGTCGCTGGTCTACCACCACTTCAGCCACTCGACTCGCGACAACAGGGGAATGGACTGGCGTGAGCTGATCGGCGAGCGGAACAGCATTCGGTCGATGGCCAAGAACTACGAGTTCAGAAACCTCATCGACTCATTGTCCGATTTGATGCGTGTCCCCCAGAATCCCGAGCGCAAGAGGTTGCAACGGAAGAACCTGCGCTGGAACATCTGGAAACTCCCAGACACGCTCCTGCGACGAATCAGGATTCAGATGCGACGCAAGAGGAGCGATGCGGAGATCCAGCATCTGATCGACCCGTCACCCGAGGTCCCGATCGACATCTACGGATTCATTCCCAGTGAGCACGCCGACGAGGGGGATGGAGCGTGATCGATAAAGGTCCTGGAGGGTTTCCCTAGTCTGTCTCCGTCCTTCCTGCGATACTTTCGTGAATCTGACATCCTTCGGACACCGTGATTCTCGACAAACTGCGCCACTCAGTCTTCAGGGGAGTTCGAGAGCTCGACTATGGCCTCGCGCTGCCACTCATTCCCCGGCTGCCTGTCTTCCTGGCTCATCGCCTCAGCGATCTCAGGGGGGAGATCAGCTGGCGTCTCAGGGGGGAGCAGCGAGGTCGGATTGAGGGGAATCTCTCGGCAACGTATCCCGATTGGCCAAGAGTCCGGGTGCGCCGTGTCGGACGCCGCTACGCCCGGACACTCTCTCGGGACGAGATGGAGAGCTACTGGTTCGACCGTCCTCTCCCGTTCTTCGAGAATCTCATCGATGCAGAGGGTCTCGCCACGCTGAGTCGGGCGTCCCAGGCCGGGAAGGGAATCGTCCTCTACACCGGACACATCGGCAGTACCGGTACCTGCATCACTCTACTCGGTCGACTCGGATTCCCGATCAATCTGGTCTTTCGCGACACCGACGAGATTCCGGGCATGCCTTCCAGCTGGTACCGCTACGCGCGAAAAAGGGTCCGTCTTCTGGCTGAGGCGTGCGGACGTCCAGTGATCCACACGGGAAAGGCAAACTACTTTTCCATGCGCCGCAAACTGAAGGCGGGAGAGATTCTGATCATGGGAATCGACGTCGTTCCGGAGTACGTGAGCAGGACCGTCGAGGTCGATTTCCTGGGGCGCCGTGCCCACTTTCCGGACGGCGCTGCCCGCCTGCACCGAGACACGGGTGCCGCGTCCCTGCTTTGGCACAATCGTTGGACCGAATCCCGCCGGCATTCTCTCCAGATTGAAGATATCAGTCCGACGCTGGACCCCGAGGGCGACCTGCAGAAGGACACGCAGACGTTGGTGGCACACCTCGAAAAAGTGATCCGCGCCTACCCGGCCGAATGGTTGATGTGGGAAGCACTGCACCAGTTCTACGACTGATCCCGATCCCGTCGAATCCTCAGGGCTTCGGCTCTTCCTGCGGTGTTGCGTTGCGGTCGTGCCGGAACGCGGACAGCGCCCGGTAGACTTGACGGCGGGCCCGGCTGATTCCGCCGAGAGGACGGTGCTCCGCGAGGCAGCGCCACGGATTGAATGAGAGTTGCTCGCCGAACTCGTTGCGCTCCGGGTTGTCGAATTCCTGTTGCAGGATCTCGAGCGTGGCCACGTGGACCAGCTCGGTGTCCTTCTCATGCCAGGCCTTGCCGGGATCCTCGATCGGTAGCTGAGTCTCCTTCCCGGGCTTGCGGAATTGAATGCAGAAGTCAAACGAGACTGGTCCCTTCTCGAGGCTCCTCCTCATCGCCTCCCGCAGGTAGTCATCGCCGGCCCCTGACGGGATCTTGCTCTGAGTTTTGGCCGAGGGCCTGACGATGTACTTCACGGCCTCTTCCCCCAGCAGGTAGGGAGCGACACTGAAGTAGGTCACCTCGAGGGGGTTACTGTGACTCTGAAGCGACCTGAAGAGATTCCACGCGACCCGCGGGTGGCCGAGCAGGAAGCGGAGAAGGCCGGCTTTTCCGCCGACGAGAGCGGTCACGAGGCCGTCGAACTCGGCCACGTCCTTCGTGACGAAGGCGGGATGGCTGATGGCGATGAAGTCGTGCGTGGTGCAGTCCTCCTCGCCGTCGAGAAGCTTGTAGCCGTCGACCTCCATCAGCTTGATCGCCACGCCGCGGATGTCCTTCTTGTGGTCGGACGAGATCGTCCCGTCCTGGTTCGAGAAACGGGCCCAGGCCTTGTAGCTCTTCCCGGCCTCACCGAAGAGACCGATCCTGCACCGGTCCTCAAGGTCGTCTCGGACCGTCAACACGGCTTCCACGCATCCGTGCATCTTGGGGTGTGCGTCGCGGCGGATCGTCTGCCCTGCGTAGTCGTGCTTCATCTTATCGCGCAGAGTATTGGTCAGGCTGTCGATGTGATCCTGCTCATCGGGCGGTACCTGCTCGAAGTCGGGTGCCGACTTGTTGCTGACGCCTTGGTGCAGCAGCTTGAGAGCAGGCAGGGAGGGCATGAAGAAGTAAGTACTGCCAACGACTCGGACGAACTGTTCGAGGTTGGTGTAACGGTTTTTCAGATCCGTTCGAACATCGCTCTGGACGGTGAAAGCCGGCGGGTCGATCCCCAGTTCCTGCACTCGCTTCGGACCCAGAAGCGGGTCCGCGTCGCTGTTGCCGCCGGCAAACTTCGGATTGTCGCACCACTGCTGCTGCACGAACTCGAACTGACGATCCAGGTTGGCGTTGAAGCAAAGGAACTGCAGTCCTCGCTCTGTGGTTTGGGCACTGGATGGGCTCGGTCCGCTGGTGGCCTTCTGTATCAGGTCTTCGGGATCCATCTTCGGGTCGAGGGGCTCCCCGTAGGGACGTCCGCGACGAATGATGCGGTGCCGCGAAGAGATCTCGAGCGACTCCTTTCGCGAGCCTCCGAGCTGCCAGTCGCGCGGGTTGCTCCGGCGCAGATGCGACCCGAAGGGACAGCGGGCACCGTAACGGTCGTTGTCCTGATCGGGCGCCAGATACGAAAAACCGTCGTCGTCCGAAAGGTGCCCATCCGAAGGATCGCTGTCCGGATGCCGCACGAGAGGTGCGCCGCTCGGCCAGCGACCGACCATCTTGGATGCCACTGTGATCGGGTCGGTTCCGTTCTGACCGGCGCAGTAGGTCCAGAACCGTTCGACGTTCTGGGCGAGTTGCCGGAAGACCATGTAGGAGCCGTTGAGTCCGAAGTTGAAGCCGCTGGCCGTGATGGGGCTGTGGGACACGTTGCCGTATCCGTCGAGGTGGCCCAGGAGGAACTCGCCTGCCGCTACGGTGTTCCCGGCGACCTCGACGCGTCCGCTGCCACTCACAATCGGCTGGGAGATTCCGTCGCGGAAGCCGAAGTGCTCCTTGCGGTCATGCAGGGTCGTTCCTTCGAGGACCTCGACCTCCACGAGGCCGACCTTTACGGCTTCGTCCCGATACTTCCGGACGTATTTCTGGATATTGTTCTCGTCGGCATAGATGAGGAGGACGATATGGACAGGTTTGCTCTCGGAGCCCCAGTTCCAGTTTTCCGGAGCGCTGCTGCCGAAGTCTCCGTTGACCCGGGCCCGGTAGCTGTGGTGCGAGCCTTGCACGAAGGGGGTCGAAAAACCGTCGCACAGGTCCTTGTCGAGGCCCAGCGCTCGAAGGCCCGAGTAGCTGAAGGCGACATTCATCGACAGGGGATCGGAAGTCTCATACTGGAACGTTGCGGATGTCACAGGCAGGTCGCTGAGCCAGGCCACGGCATCGCCAGGGGTCTCCGTGTCGACCTTCAGCATCAGGAAGCGGGCCTCCGGCCTGTGTCCGTAGCCCCACAGGATGAGCCCCTGAATCTGTTCGAGGGGCAGGGTTGCCTCGCGGGCTTGCTCTTCGCCGTAGAGTTCGTCGGCGCCGATTCGGTCCACACCCCGTAACCGGAAAAGCCACGTGGCCGCGTCCATAGACGAGTCGTCGGCCAGTCCTCGACGAATCTCGGTGTTGTCGTTGACGTTGACGATCGAGAGGCCGGGATAGGCGCTGTACCACACCTGGCTGGGGATTTGCTGGTGGCGGGTCCAGGCCAGGAACCTGGAGGCGTCCCGGGAACCGGCCTTCAAGAGCCAGGTCGTCCGAGGGTAGCCCACGGTGTTGCTCCACACAGCAGTCAGGCCACTGCTGGCTTGGTTGATGAAGTCTCCCAGATAACTTTCCCAGGAGCTGTCAAAGTTGGAGAAGAAAAGGACTCCGCGGTTGGGGATCAAGGACCAGCGTGCGAAGTGGATGGACGGGATGCCACCGAGCTTGCCCCGGTTGAACCAGTTTTTAGCGAGAATCTGCAGCGCAAAGAAAACGAGTCTGATGACGACCCAGCGCATGAGTCCCGGTTTGACGTCCACGAGGTGTGTCAACTGATTGGCGAGGAACTCGTTCTCCCCCTCGGAGGCGTGGGCAAACTGTTCGTGAGTCCTGGCCGTATACTCGGGCTGGAACTGGAGGTCGGTCTTCTCCTTGTACCGGAACCGCCACACCAGGAGAAGCGCCAGGACCACCAGTAGTCCAATCGCGAGCCACAAGGGCCCCGCCGTCTCGATATTCCAGGGTGGCCAGGTGGAGACGAGTGCGGCCGCCAACAGAGCAACCGCGACGATCGCCGCACCGATCTTGACCTTCCTCGCCCAGGCTTCTCTGTCGGGCTGAGGAGGGAAGCTCGGAATGTCCCCGAGCTTCTCGCGCACTTCCTTGCGGATCGTGTCCGGTCCCTTTCCCTTCCAGTCGCCTCCATCGAGGATTTCGTCCACGCGTCGGCGCAGATCGGCTTCCCACAGGACCTGGTCTCGGCTGCGGCCCTGTGAGCCGACATAGAAGGTCTGTGCACGGACTCTGTGTTTCTTGAGAAAGTGAGCGAGTTTGCCCCGGCGATATTTCTCACAGTATTGGAACACGCTCTCCAGGCCTGGCCCCGCCTCTCTGACGAGTTCGTCGATGTGGCGTTTGAGAGCGGTACCCTCCGAGCAACTGTCTTCGCCCTCTGGTCCGTCGTAGTTGGTGGAGAACGCCAGCAGGTGAACTTCGTTCCGCTTGATCACGACGAACCGGGCGTAGTGGACGGATGTCAGGTTCTGAAACGGCAGATCCACCTGGCCCGGACTCTTTCCGCGCATGACCGACGTCGTCTGGACATCGATCTCCTTGAGCCGTATTCGCAGCGCGTCGAGGTCACTCTCCTTGACTCTGGCCAGCCCCAGATAGGCGAATTGTCGGGTGGCAGTGGTTTTCGGTTCCTTCACGATGTCTCCTTGGGCGAAGGTCAGTACTTCATCCGGGATCGGTCTGTCGATCGTCTGTGGCCGGGACACGCTGGAAGCGGAGTCAGGTGTCCAATCGCACCTGTTCCGACGCCAGTCGAATGCCGTGACAACTCAACAACAATTTCCCGAAAAAGCGGTGGGACAGGCGAGAGGCCTTCCGTCCCTACTGGTCCCTTATCGTGTGTTTCCCAATACGACTTGTCAAGCTGTGGCTATGACAGCCGGACATCAATGAAGATCCGAGATTCTGAGACGAAGAGCCAGGCGAGCACGAGAGACTTCAGATTCTGCAGCAGGCAAGCGGCTGATCGATTTGGTTTCAGAACTGGTACGGCGACACCGAGAGGAAGCACAGGAGCGCGACGGGTTTCGTCGCGAGCGGGTCTGAGCGGGTCAAGCGTTCGAGTCGGAGTTGGCCGGGTCCGCTGCTTTCATATCGGAGGCGAGACTTTCCCATCGGTGTTCCAGTGAGGTGACGCCGAAATCCGGGCCGGGATGGTTGATGATAAAGGGCTCGACGTCCTCGCGAGCGTCGTAGACCTGCATATTGAAACGGTCGGTGGCCATCAGTGTGAAGGAGTAGCTGCCCGCCAGTAGCGGCAACTCAGGGAACACCAGACACGCATACCAGGTTCCGTCATTCCTTTGTTCGAGTTCGAAACCGTCCATCGTGCTCGAGGTCGTGTAGACCATGGTGCCATCGTTCCGAACGATCGAAACTCCGACTCCAGGAGTCTCTCTGAAGCTCTTGTCGAATGAAGACCAGGTCTCGAGGCGGACCGTCTCGCCACTCCGAAACCGGTTCCTGGGTTCTCCATCTGAACCGGTGAGTCGCCATCTCTCAATCCGGCAGATCGGGGAGCCCTCGACTGCGGCGGGAGACACCGGTCCGTCGGTTCTGGTCGAGGGATTGAGGTCACCGTCCTGGTAGCGATCGACCACATCGTCCGAAGGTCCGAGTGCGACCATCTGCCCCCCGTCGAGCCACAATGTCCGGTCACAGAGCTTTCGGACCTGGTAGAGATTGTGGGAGCAGAAGAGGATGGTGGTCCCCGCCTCCTGGTAGTTCATGATCCGATCCGTACACTTTTTCTGAAATCCTTGATCCCCGACGGCCAGAGCCTCGTCGATGACCAGGATGTCAGGCCTGAAGCCGGTCGCCACGGCGAATCCGAGCCTCACGTACATCCCGGATGAGTAGGTTTTGACAGGACGGTCGATGAAGTCACCGAGCTCGCTGAACTCGATGATTTCGTTTTCCCGCCGGCCGATTCTCGTCCGATCGAAACCCATGAGGGCGCCATTGAAGTAAATGTTCTCCCGTCCCGTGAAATCTGGATGGAATCCGGCCCCGAGCTCGAGAAGAGAGCCCACGGTCCCGTGGACCCGCAGACGGCCCCGCGTCGCGAAACTCGTCCCGCAAAGGATCTTGAGCAAGGTCGATTTGCCGGCTCCGTTGTTTCCGATCAGCCCGAAAGCCTCGCCGTTGCCGATCTGGAACGACAGGTCCTTCAGAGCCCACAACTCGTCGTGAGACCGGCGGCGTAGGACGAGTTCCCGCAGAACGGCTCCCCGCCCCGCGTAGAGGCGGTACATTTTCGAGAGTGAGTCGGCGAGGACGACCGGATGCATCGGCCTCATTGTACTGGGCCCGTCACTGGATGTCAGATGCTCGTTGTCCGTTGTCAGCCTGTCAGCCTGTCTGCTGTCCGGTGTCACCGAAACACTCGGCTCCACCTGGGTCGATACCAGAAAGCGATCAGAGCAAGAACCGGGACGAGCAGGCAGAGGCCCAGAAAGATCCAGGCCAGAGTCGGCAGGTCTGTGTTCAGGTAATCCCGTGCCAGTTTGCTGAAATCCATCCAGTCCCCACCGCCCTTCGCTTGTCTGTAGCCGAGTCGAAAGTTACGGCTGGTCCAGAGCAGGTAAGCGAATCGAATGTCGCTGAGAATGACGAAGAAAGCCAGGAAGGCGTAGAGCGGACGTTCGATCGAATGGATACAGGCCCGTCCATCCAGAGCCCGAAATAGAAAAATGCCGGCGATGACCAACTCCGTACCGTGTCCCATAAAGACGATGATCGCCTCATGAGCTCGACTGAACGACAGGACGGTGTAGAGGAGGATCGTTGCTGCCACCAAGTTGACGGTGAGCAGGTTTTTTCGCTGCGTGTAGACGAGAAAAGCCAGTCCTGCATAGACCGCCAGGACCAGCAGGGTGGACCGATCGGTGTGGATGGTCACGCCCCCGCCGTAGGTGAAATCGAAGGCCGGTATCGACGGAAATCCGAAGATCCATCCGAAAATGGTGTGTCCCAGCTCGTGAATCAAGGTCACGAAAGCGTGGAACACGAAGCGCGCCTGCGGCAGTAGCAGGACGATGATCGCCAGAAAAAGGCCGGCCAGAATCGACTTCCACACCTCGCGGTCGAGAGATGGGGACTCATCACTCTCGAAAGCAACTTCGCTCAGGGTGGCCGGATCCAGAGGAGCGCGCATTTTTGAGAAGATGATCCCGCATCTTCTGCACTCCAGCGACCCATCGAATCGCTCAAACCCGCACTTCGGACAATCCATGACCTACCCGGTCTCCGTATCGGCTACGAACCGGACACTCATGAGCGGGTGGTCGAGCCGAGGCCCAGGACTATCACCCGGCTCTGACCAAGCCTCGTGACTGCCATCGAGCCCGCCTTCTTTGCCCCTGCAGCGTTGTTTTGGAGAATAGCCTCGGATTCTGGAGATTCCACGGATCTCGCGGATTTCACGGAAAGTGTTCGATCTGTGGAATCCGTGTTCCCTCCGGCGACACACGCTGAAGACTTGGATTCCTCGCGACTTGCCGTCGGGCACGATTGCTGGAGCGAACCTTCGGACGTCTCACTATCAGGCAGCTTCGGGCTCAGCGGAAGGACGCAGCGGTTTCCAGGATTTCCCGGGCTCGTCTTTGAGCCGAGTAGAAAGGGGACTCGAGGCGTTCGGCCGCATCCTGAAGGATCTCCTCGATCAGGGACCCGATGGCCTCCATTCGCTGCAGGAGCGTTTCTTCATCCCGTACCGACCGGCTGATCAGGCCCAGTGCCAACGCTCCGCCGCCGTTGACCACGTAGTCTGGAGCGTAGAGGATGTCTCGGGAATGAAGACGATCGGCGTCGACATCCTCTTCGAGCTGGTTGTTGGCTGATCCGGCGACGATGCGGCACTGCAATTGAGAGATCGTCTCGTCGTTCAGGATGCCGCCGATCGCGCAGGGAGCGAAGATGTCACAGGCAACGGAGTAAACATCCCCGGGCTCAACGACCTCAACTCCGAGCCGCGCGGCAAAGTCTTTCGATCTGGCAGGGTCTATGTCGCTGACGAGAAGTCGAGCCCCCGCCTCGTGGACCTGTTTGGCCAGAGGTTCGCCGACATCCCCGAGTCCTTGAATCAGAACCGTGCGCTCCGCGAAATCAGCAGAGTCGAACACGCGGCGCAGGCAGGCCCGCATCCCACAGAAAACTCCCCGCGCCGTGAACGGTCCGGGATCGACCGCCGAGCCATCCGTATTGACTCCGTGAACATACCGGGTCTTCTCTCCAACCGTCGCCATGTCTTTGGGGGTCGTTCCCAGGTCCTCGCCTGTCGCGAAGGCTCCGCACAGCCTTTCCAGGATCTCGCCGTAACGGTGGAGCAGACCCGTCCGTTCGTCGCCGGTCATCGGAGCCGGAATCGCCAGAACCGCTTTTCCGCCGCCGATCGGAAGCCCGAGAGAGGCCCACTTGTAGGTCATCCCCTCCGCCAGCCTCATCGCGTCCCGAAGTCCGTCCTCGGGCCGCTCGTAGACTTTCATCCGGGTTCCCCCGCTGGGCCGGCCCAGAGTGCCGTCGTGGATGGCGATGAATATCCAGGTGCCGGACTCGTTATCGTAGCGAACGAGAACGGCCTGTCCGGACCACTCAGCGATCAGCGTTTTCAGATCTGTCGACATAGATCGTCCACAACGAGCGGTGTCTGGATGTGGAGAGGCTCTGGTCGCCCGCAATCCTACCGCTTCAGTTTCGTCACACGAGGCTCCAGCAAGCCCATCATATCTTCGAAATACTGCCGTTGAGAAACCTGGTCGTCCGTCATCGGTCCCGTCCATGAGGTGACCTGTCCGTAGAGGACCCGAATTCGTCGCCGGAGTTCCCGTGTCAGTTTGAGTACGCTCTTCTCCTCGTCTGAGGCCATGTCCGGACTGGCAGATATATCGCCATCCGCCGGCTTTTCCGGGAGCAGATCGGCCACCCAGCCGTTGACGCTTTCGTACATAGAGCCAAGTTTGAGCAGATTGTCCGTCCAGGTTCGGCGGGCCGCCAGGGGGAGATCGATTCGCGGATCGTCGAGCACCTGGAGGTGCTGTGAGTAGCTTTGACCGGCAAACCGCATTCGCACCTCGTACCGCCCTGGAGTGACGAAGGGCCCCTCAGGACCCCTCGGGGGACGCCCGAAACGGTCCGGGCCCTCGCCCGCCGGAGCTGTCATGCGAGGGTACCTGAGGTTCCAGATCGTCCTGTTGATCCCTTTCTTCGAGCTGGGCTCCAGCTTCCGAATCAGCCCTCCGGAATCGTCATGGATCGCGAGCTCAACACTCCCTTCATCGCCTTCCGAAGCAAGATAGTAGTCAAGTATCGCGCCCGCTGGAGGATTCTTGCCTCGAAACACCATGTCGCCATCCTGAGCCTTCAAGCCGACGTAACGAATCATCTCGATCGGTTCGCTCGGAAACAGGTGGGCTTCGGCGGTCAGGACCTCTCGCGTCAGGCTCTGCAGAGCATTGACGTCATCGAGGATCCAGATGCCTCGGCCGTGCGTCCCGAGAATCAGGTCGTTGTCGCGGGGATGAACGACCAGGTCATTGATGGCCAGAGTGGGAAGATTGTTTTTCAGTTCCGCCCAACTCGAGCCTCCGTCAACGGACACGAACAGACCGAGTTCCGCACCCAGATACAGGACACTCGGATTTCGAGGATCCTCTCTGACCGTTCGAAGGACACGATGCGCTGGAAGTCCTTCCGCAATCGATGACCAGCTGCGCCCCGCATCGGTCGACTTGTAGAGGTAGTTACCATAGTCGTCTTCGCGGTAGTGGTTCAGAACGAGATAGGCGGTCTCCGGGGCGAATCTGGACGCTTCGATGCCCGAGACCCAGGCTCCGTCCGGTGCACCCGGAAGCGAACCGCTCACTGTAGACCATGTCCGGCCGCTGTCCCGCGATATCGAGAGGGTCCCGTCGTCGGCTCCGACATAAAGGAGCCCGGCCTTGAGTGGAGATTCCTCGATGACTGTCAGTGTCGGGTAGAAAGGGATTCCATCGTCCAGTGAGGGGGTCGAGGCATTCGGGGTCTGGCCCATGATCTTGAGGTCGCTCCGCACCACACCGCTCGTCAGTCTGCCAAGAGAGGTCCAACTCTGGCCTTGATCCGTGGATTTGTAGATCCGGTTTGTTCCCGCGTAGAGGACACGCGGGTCGTGGGGAGAGATGATAAAGGGCCCGTCCCAGTTTCCCGGCTCCATTTCGTTTCCAAGTTCCGGGAACGGCTTTCCGGTGCCCCAGACATCCCAGTTTCGACGGGACTGAATCCAGCCGCGCGTGGTGTTGGGTCGAATGGAGCGCTTTTCGTTCGACTTGAGGTCGACGCGCGTCAGACCGAGGTATTGGGACTCCACGTAGACGAAGCGGGGATCGCTCGGGTCGACGAGATTCAGGAAGCCGTCACCGCCACCCAGGCGGGTCCAGTCCTCGTTGAGGATTCCTGAGCTCCGGTAGGTCGCGCTCGGCCCGACCCAGCTGCCGTTGTCCTGCAAGCCTCCGTAGATGTTGTAAGGGCGCTCCATGTCGACTCCGACCCTGTAGTACTGGCTGACCGGAAGCGATCGGACGAAAAGCCAGGTTTCCGCTTTGTCGTAGGAGATAGCAAGGGCACCGTCCGAGGCTTTGATCAAGTGACGGGAATCTTTCGGATTGACCCAGAGATGGCGATCGTCCGAGTGGACCGACTGCCTCGGCACCTTGAACGTCTTGCCGCCGTCGTCGGAGTAACTGAAGGCATTCTCCATGTAGATCCGCTGGTCGTCGTTCGGATCGACCAGAATCTGGCTGGCGTACATCGGGCGAGGGTTCCAGTCGCTCATGAACGTCCAGTTCTCGCCGCGATCCTCGGAACGATAGATGCCCGCCTTTCGCTCCTCGTAAGAGGTCGAGGCGGTGTACCGAAGCCCCTGCTCGACGCAGATGTAGACGATTCTCGGGTCGCTCCGATAGATCGAGATTCCGATCCGCCCATAGTCGCCCTCAGGAAGTCCCTTGGTGAGTTCCGTCCAGGTTTGACCCGAATCCGTCGATTTATAAAGGCCGCTTCCGGGACCTCCACCATGGAAGCCAAAGGCTTTGCGCTGTCGTTGATAGGCCGCCGCATAAAGGATCGAGGGGTCTGCCGGATCCATGGCCAGATCGGCGACTCCGGTCATCTCATCGATGAAGAAAGTCTTCTCCCAACTGCCGCCGCCGTCGACGGACTTGTAGACTCCTCTTTCGGAGTTGTTTCCCCACAGATGCCCCAGTGCCGCCACGTAGACGATGTCGGGGTTTTGAGGGTGAAGGACGATCCTGCCGATGTGCCGAGTCTCGACCAGTCCGACGTTGGACCAGGTTTCACCGCCGTCGGTCGATTTGTAGACACCATCGCCCCAGGACGAACTCTGGCGATTGGCCCTTTCACCCGTTCCGACCCAGACGATCTCCGGGTGAGCCTGATGAACGGCGATGTCGCCGACTGAATGAGTGCCTTCTCGCTCGAAGACAGGTTTGAAGGTGACCCCGTTGTTCGTCGTCTTCCAGACGCCACCGGTTGCCGAGGCGGCGTAGTAAGTCATCGGGTCGCTCTCCACGACGGCAAGATCGACGAACCGGCCGCTCATGTTGGCGGGGCCGATATTGCGGAACTCCAGTCCGGAGAGCATCTCGGATGAGAGTCTCGGGCCGTCCTGCGCGACACCGGTCATTGGAGTCACACAAGCGGCGACCATCAGAAGGATACGGGCCGTTTGAAAGTACTTCATTCTCTGGGTCCTCTGTCTTCGGGAACTGTGCAGATTATCGCTCACGGTTTCCACTGCGCATGCCTCTCACTGACGGCTTGGAGGCTCATCTTCCATGGCCACTCGGCGGTTGGGTCGCGGTCCGGTAACCGGGTCCCCGGACGACTCGCCCTGGTTTTGCACCCGTGTGTTTTCCGTCCTTGACGACTTCGACGCCGTTGACGAAGACGTCGCGAATTCCGACTGAAAGCTGATGGGGTTGCTCGAAGGTGGCTCGGTCGGACACGGTGTCGGGATCGAAGATGACCAGATCGGCGAAGAATCCCTGCCGGACCTGTCCCCGGTCCCGGATGGAAAGGCGATCCGCCACGGCCGAGGACATCTTTCGCACAGCGTCTTCCAGCGACATGACTCGTTCCTCTCGGACGTACTTTCCGAGAATCCGCGGAAAAGTCCCATAGGCCCGAGGGTGGACCAGCCCGCGGGCGGTTTCCGGATCGGCACCTCCAGCGTCCGTGCCGAACTTGATCCAGGGTTGTGTCATCTGTAGCGCCAGGTTCTTCTCGGTCATCATGAAGTAGATCGAACCGACGCGCTGCTGCTCGGAGATGACCAGGTCCATGGCCGTCTCGATCCACGGTTTCCCCTTCTCCCGCGCGATTTCGGCCAGGGTCTTGCCTGCCAGATCCCGGTTCTCGGGCTTCCTCAATCCGAGCACGAGGACGCCTTCTGGAGTCGCCAGTTGGCAGAGGTTCTCCCAGGAAGACGTCTGGTGAAGCACTTCCGCCTTGATCCGAGTCCGCATCTCCGGGTCTGTGAGATTCTCTTGCAGTTTTCCATCAGCCGCCGCCCAGGGAGGGAAGCAGGCCGTCAGTCCGGTCCCTCCTGCGACGTAGGGATACATGTTGGCCGAGATGTCGAAGCCCTCGTCGCGTGCTGAGTTGATTCGAGCGATTGCCAGTCGGGACTTGTGCCAGTTTCTTCGTCCGCCTGCCTTGAGGTGGTAGATTTCGACACTGACTCCGGCTCCCTGACCGATGGCGATCGCTTCATCGATGGCCGTGAGAAAGTCATCGGCCTCTGACCGCATGTGGGTGATGTAGACGCCGGCGAACGGAGCCATCGCTTTGGAAATCTCGATCAGTTCTCGGGTCGACGCATAGTTTCCCGGAGGATAGATCAAAGCCGAGGCGATACCGAAGGCGCCATCCAGCATCGCGTCCCGCACGATTTCCTGCATCTGCCGAAGTTCATCTTCGGTCGCAGGCCCCTCGGCCATACCCTTGACAAAGGACCGGACAGTCGAGGCTCCCAGGAATGACCCGATGTTGGGAGACGTTCCATGAGCGTGCATAGCCTCGAGCCACTTGTCGAAGGCCCGCGGTCCTCCAAACTGGCGGCCGGGAGCGTTGGTGCTGCCTTCGCCCATAATCTCCGTTGTGATGCCCTGCGTGACTTTGCTGACGACTCGCCCGTCACCGTTCAGGAAGGCCCCGCGTGAGTGGCTCTGGATATCGATGAACCCGGGAGAGACGACGTAGCCCGAAGCGTCGACGACACGGTCGGCGGATTCACGAGGGATGACTCCTCGAGGAGCGACACGCGAGATCCGGTCTCCAGCGACTGCGACATCACCGTAGAACCAGGCGTTCCCGCTACCGTCGACGATTCGCCCTCCGGCGATGAGCAGATCGTATTCAGGGCTCTGGAGGCCTGTTGTCTGCTGCATGGAGAGCAGAATCAAGAAGCACAGGAGGGCGCCCCGTTTTCGGGCAGAATCTGTGGTTTTCACGCTATAGCTCCTTGTCCTGCTCACGGGAGATCGGCACACCTGGCGAAGACCTCGAGCGAGGAGCCGGTCCCCATGATCCTCTGGACGAGGCCGATCCATCCATCCCCTGCAACGGTCGGTGCGCTCGTAAAGTCGGTGATCGAACTGTTTTCGGCGACGATGATATGTTTGACTCCGCCGCCCACGACAACATCGCCCGAATTGCAGAGGACCGTCGCCGTGAGGACGGTCACGTCATCACCCGCCGGGGGCGCTGGTTCCACGACCATTGCACTGAGAGTGTAGAAGCCCAGGATTCCGCCGCCGCCCGGAGGTCCAGGAAGTCCCGGATCCCCTTGCGGTCCCGGATCCCCTTGAGGTCCTGGGTCCCCTTGCGGCCCTGGGTCTCCCTGGGGTCCCGGATCACCTTGAGGTCCGGGGTCCCCTTGAGGTCCTGGGTCCCCTTGAGGTCCTGGGTCTCCCTGGGGTCCCGGATCACCTTGAGGTCCGGGATCACCCTGTGGCCCCACATCGCCTTGCGGCCCCTGTTCGCCCTGGGGTCCCTGCGGACCGACTGCGCCGATTGTGAGGTCGTATTCATCGTTCTTGCTCTGGCCATTTCCCGTTGCGACCGTCAGAAGGTAATCTCCGTCCGGAGGAAGGCCGATCACACTGAAATCACAGACGATCGTGTGAGGTAGATTGAAATCGGCGATGCACAGGTTCGAAATGTCCCCGAACTCTCCGAGAGTGACCGACAACTCTTGGCCGAAATCGAAGTCCCTGCCCGAGATCTGGATCGCCTGTAAGTCGAAATCGACAAAGACTTCCGTGATCTCAAGGTGGTTTCCTGGTAGGCCGCGAACCTGGCTCAACAGCGAGGGGTTCAGAGCCAGCAGGCACACTGCGACAACTAACACCTGAATCTTGTCTTTTTTCATCTTTTGCTCCTTCCCCTGGGCTCAAAAGCTCCGGAGTTTTGTGACCTTTTGACTCTAAGGCCATGCACGGCCCGTTTCAAGGACTGAAACCTTGGTTTTCGAGGAACCGACGGTCTCATCCGAGTGGAAGCGTGACGCTTGTCGGGCTCATCCGAAAATGAGATAACCCACTGCGAGATCCCATGAAGCTGATTGTCCAGATACCGTGCCTGAACGAGGAGGAGACTCTCGCGGCCACGATTCGCGATATTCCGAGGGAAATACCGGGAGTCGATTGCGTCGAGATCGTGGTCGTCGACGATGGCTCGACGGACGAAACCTCCCGAATTGCCCAGGAATCAGGGGCCGATGCAGTGATCCGATTCCCACGTAACAGGGGACTCGGCTGGGCCTTCAAAGCCGGGATGGAGGCTGCTCTCGAACGGGGTGCGGACATCATCGTCAACACCGATGGAGACAATCAGTACTTCGGAGGTGACATTCCCAGGCTGATCGAGCCGATTCTTGAGGGTCGGGCAGACCTGGTTGTCGGGGACCGTCAAGCCGAACAGATCGAACACTTCTCGAGGTTGAAAAAGTTCCTTCAGAAGGTTGGGAGTCGTGTCGTCAGCCGGCTGGCACATCTACAGGTACCCGACGTCGCCAGCGGCTTTCGAGCTTTCAATCGCAGAGCGGCTCTGCAGCTTTCGACCTTCACAGGCTTCGACCACACCGCAGAGCACATCGTCGAGGCCGGACAGAAGAGACTGGCGGTCGTGAGCGTTCCGATTCGGACAAACCCGAAATTCCGCGAAAGTCGGCTTTTCAATCATGTGGCGACCTTTGTCTGGCGTTCGGGCCTGATCAGTCTGAGGACATACTCTCAATACAAGGCCCTCAAGATCTTTTCGTTCTTCGGAATACTCACGTTTTCAGCCGGGTTCCTCATCGGCTTGCGGTTTCTCTATTTCTTTCTTTTCACGGATGAGGGCGACATTCACATTCAATCGGTCATCCTGGCGGCGGTCCTGCTCCTGGCGGGCTTTCAAATGGTCCTGACGGGTATTGGGGCCGACCTGATCGCCATCAACAGGATGCTGCTCGAGGAAGCTCTGGAAAGGTTGAGGAAGATCGAGTTGGAATCCGGAAAGGAAGGTCCGCCGGACCAGAGTTGAAGTTCCGGACGGGGGAGATTGAAAGGTTGAGCCCTGATGTCTTTTGCGATCAACCTGATTCCTTGAGAGGAACGAGAAGCCTCGCTGCTTCGACTGGTTCTTGCATCAAACCCTTGTTTCTAAAGGATTTTTCGGTTTTCTCGCCCTGCAGAAACGGACGAGGCGAGACTGATCTGCGGATCCAGACTGACCTTCTTTCGGCGATTAGGCCTAAAGCAACTCTTTCATCTTCCGAGAAATCAAATAGTGGTCTTGGCCCCGATGCGTTCGAGGCGTGGGGTCACAGGCGGGCTGAGAAGCTCCCTTGCCACTGTTGAGATTTCGATGAACGTCTTCGTCGCAAGACAGCCGATCTTTAACCTCGCCAACAAGGTCAAGGCCTATGAGCTACTCTTCCGCCTTGGCCTCGAAAACTGCTTTCCGGATGTCGACGGCGACATGGCTTCGGCCAAGACGATTGTCGACAGTTTTCTGACGGACACGATCGAGAGTATCGCGGACGGCAAACTTGCGTTTATCAATTTCACCAGGACGTTGTTGCTCAGCGAGTGTGTCTACCTGCTGCCGCGAGACCAGATCGTGGTCGAGCTCCTCGAGGACGTCCCTCCAGACGCAGATGTCATCGCAGCCTGCCGAGAATTGAAGAGAAGAGGTTACAAACTGGCCCTGGACGACTTCGTCTACACGGAGGCAGCTCTGCCGCTCGTCGAACTGGCCGACATCCTCAAGATCGATTTCAGGTCGTCGAGCGAGGCGGAACAGGAGAGGGTCTTCAAGATCGGAAACGGGCACATCAAGTTCCTGGCGGAGAAGGTCGAGACCCAGCAGGACGTCCAGCGAGCGAAGGATCTGGGCGCCACGCTCCTTCAGGGGTTTTTCTACTGCAAACCGACAGTGTTCGCGAGAAAGGACATTGCTCCCCAGAAGCTGAACTACCTGAGTGTGCTCGCCGAGATCAACAAATCGCCGTTCGACTTCGGTCGATTGGAGCAGGTCATCAAGAGGGACATGGCGATGTCCTTCAAGCTGCTCCGGTTGGTCAACTCGGCGGCTTTTGCGCCCGCGAGAAGGATTGAGTCTCTCCGACAGGCTCTCGTCATGGTCGGGGAGTCCAACCTCCGCAAGTGGGCCTCCCTGATGGCGTTGTCGCAGATGGCCGGGAACAAACCTTTAGAACTCGTTCGGCATTCTCTGACCCGGGCGTACTTCTGCGAGGGTCTGGCGTCGGCACTGGGCCTGGAGAGACGGAGTGCGGATCTGTTCCTGACCGGTATGTTTTCCATGATCGATGCGGTCCTCGATCTTGGGATCGAAGAGGCCCTGGCCATGTTGCCCCTGGCTCCTGAACTCGAGGGAGCACTCCTGGGCCGGAGGACCGATCTCACTTGTGCACTGGATATTTGCCGCAGTTTTGAAAAGGGCGACTGGAAGGAACTCTCTTCGATCACATCGGAGCTCAACATCTGCGAGCAGACGGTGCTGGAAGAGCATCGCAAGGCTCTGAAGGCCGCCAAGACTCTGTCGGAAAACGCCATCTGCTGAATCGAGCTTCAACGGGTCGTGGTCGATCATGTGAGGACCGCGTGGAGTCGAGCCGGCGGGCAGGGATGTTGCCTTTGAGTGAAAAGGCACTCCTGCGAAACGACACCAAGGCAACAGGGAGAAAGCTCATCGCTCCCGTGCTATCCGGATCCATCCGAGCAAACGGTGTTCCCCTTCGCTTGCCCCGGCCGGGTGCCGGGTTGAAAGAACAGCCCCGGATTTCACGGATAGCGACCGGATTCACCAACGGCTCAGTGGAGCGCCATCTAAGTCTTCAGATCGAAGTCTCCCACTCAAGGAACCGGGAAGATGGAGGCTGCCTTGATGAAGTCCAGCTTCGGGAAATGCTCCTTCAGAAAAGCATTTCCTCCTTCCTCGACCCGGCCCTGTTTCCCAGCACGCATTCCTCCGCCCGAAGTCTCGCCGTAGGCGCCGTAGAGCCGATCGACAACATCCATTCCCTGGACGATCCGACCAAACGGCGCGAATCCTCCCTCATCCAACCTGGAATTGTCGACGAGATTGATATAGACCTGAGTGGAACGTGTGTCGGGGCCTGTCATCGCATAGGCGATCGCTCCCCTGACGTTGCTTGCGACCACAGGATCATCAGGAAGCGTGCGGCCCTTCCAGGCCTTCGTCACAGCGGGGTTTCCATTGATCCCGAACTGCGCGATGAAACCGGGAACCACCCGGCTGAAGCGCACACCGTCGTAGAAGCCATTGCGCACGAGATTGTAGAAGCGGTCGGCACCCACGGGAGCCCAGGATCGGGGCACTTCGATAACGAAGGTTCCTTGAGTCGTCTCGAAACGCACCCGGAAATTCGTCGGTGCCTGCGCCGTCCAACTCCGATGGTCGGGATCGAGGAGGAGGGTCTGCGTCTTCTCCATCGTTTGAGCCCACAGTCCGACCGGCGCGGAAATCAGAAGAGCCAGCAGCCCGAAGTCACGAATCCGATTCAGCATTCCGTGAACAGTTTCCATCTGCGACAACAGGATGGGTCAGGCGATGGAATTGAGCAAGTGTCGTTGGCGCCCTTGGCGCGTCACTCGGGTTTCACATACCCTGTTCAAAACAACCGCAATATTGCCTGGGAGCATGACAGTGAATCGGCGAGAGTTTCTGGCCTCCGGATCGGCCGGTGTTGTCTTGAGTGCCAGCCCGCGAGGAGAGTCGGTGTCAGGTTCGACAGAAGCGGACGTCGCAAGATATCGAAGTCTATTTCCACGATTGCAGGATGAAGTCTTCCTCAACGCGGCCGCCGGGACTCCCCTCGGTGCCTTTGCTGAAGCCGGACTGAAGCGCTATCAGGATTTCTGGCGCTCCGGTCCCGCCGATGGCCGCGGGGAATACGTGCAGGAGATGCTCTCTGAAATCAGGGGCCTGTTCGGCCGTTTCATCGGCGCCGAAGCCTCTGAGATCGGATTCGTTCATTGCACGAAGTCGGGCGAGCAGATCGTCATCGACGGGTTGACGGGCTTGCGGAGCGGAGGGAACATCGTCACCAACGACCTCCATTTTTCAGGTTCGCTGCACAACTACCTGGGACTCCGGGAGGCGGGAATGGATGTGCGCATCGTCCGTCACGGAGGCTGGCAGGTCAGCCTGGAGTCTATGCGCGCAGCGATCGATGAAAAGACTCGTCTGGTGGCCGTGACTCTGGTTTCGAATATCAACGGAAGTCACGAAGCGATTCGGGAACTCGTTCGAGTGGCTCATTCGCGAGGCGCTCTGGTCTACGCGGACATCATTCAGGCTGCCGGAATCGTTTCCATGGACTTGAAGGACGTCGGAGTCGACTTCGCCGCCTGCTCGGGATACAAGTGGCTTTACGGGCCACACGGGGTCGGATTCTTTTACGCTCGCAAGGATCTCCAGGGAGCGGCCTTGAAGGACCGCCTCTTCCCGGGTCACGCGCGGTTCAACTATCCCCCTTGGGTCGAATCCCCCGACCCTGAACAGCCCGATCTTTCCTATCGGCCCCGCCAGGATGCTCGAAGGTTCGAGCCGGGCCACGTCAGTTATCTCGGGTATTGCGCCCTGTTTGAAGGGCTCAAGTTCCTGGACGAGATCGGGATCCAGGCTGTCTTGGACCACTCGACTCGCCTCATCGCCCGCCTCGTCAAGCAGGTCGACCCCGATCGATACACCTGCATCTCACCCCATGTCGGACGCTCCGGAATTGTCACTTTCCAGGTGGACCAGACCGAGCATCTTCGGCGGCGCCTGGAATCGGACCGCATCATCGTGTCGCTCGGAGGCGGCCGCCTGCGGGTCTCTCCGGCTCTTTACAACACTGAATCGGACGTTGATCGGCTGGCCGGGGCGATGGGGCGCTCGTAGGGCAAGGGCAAGGGCAAGGGCAGGGGCAAGGGCAAGGGCAAGGGCAAGGGCAGGACGGCCGGGGTATGCGGTCGGGCCTCGATCTGTCAGTCAGCCTTTCGGGAATGGACGATTCCCCATCGATGGGTGAACTTGAGTCGATTCCCTGACTCGTACGGAGCGAGTCCGGTCGGCTCTCCCCCCGCCAATTCGCGCTCGACGGCAGATGTGATTTCGTGGCGGGCTGCTGGATCGGTCTGGCTGAAATCGAGCCACTCCTCCAGGTCGACTTCGACGTTTCGCGAGAGTTGTCGCAGGACGACGAACCCCGCAGCGGAAACGAGCCGGGCCAGTCCTCGGGCGGTGAGAGCCTCGGTGTGTGTCGAGTCTCTCAGCCTTTCGAGACCATTGTAGCGTTCGGCGGTCGCTTCATCATCCGGCGACGTCAGGTCGATGAGAAGGAGCGCTCCTCCTTTCCGGCACACCCGGTGTGTTTCTGAAATCACCGCGGACGGGTCGACAAAGTGATGAACAGTGAACCGTGTCGCCACCAGATCGAAGACTCCATTCCGGTAGGGAAGTCTCTCGGCCGCCCCTTGCTGAAATAGAAGATCCGGACGATCCCGCGCCGTGTCTCGGAACATTTCGGGAGTCAAATCGAGGGCGGTGACGCGGCCGGCCCTCGATGCGAGGGCACGAGAAACCAATCCACTCCCCGCGGCAACATCGAGGACCCGGGCATTCGACGCGATCTCGGTCCGGTCGATGATCCAGGCGAGGTCAGTATCGAATCGCTCCTTCCTCCAGCCGGGTGCCTGCCGGGCGTATTCCGAGCGGATCGCCTCGTGCTGCTGGTCGATTGCATTCTGCCGATTCTTCATAGTGAGATGGTCCGAGATCCCGGACTTCAGGACCGGCGTTCAACGGAGCGTCGACGGACAGCCGGTCGTCTCTGGTCGGCTCGTGCCCGGTTTACGAAGGTCTCTCGATCAGGCCGGCTCTCCGAAACGAAGCAAAAGCGCCACGCCCTTGTCCTATAATCACCGGATGCTCGCCCTGTTGAAAGGAACGATCGTGGAAAAGGAGGCGAACCGTCTGATTCTCGATGTTCGTGACGTCGGATACGAGGTTCTGGTACCTCTCTCCACCTACTACGAACTGGGCGAGGTCGGTGATCCTGCTGAACTCAGGATTCACACCCATGTCAAAGAGGACGCGCTCTCTCTCTTCGGTTTCAAGACCGACGAGGAAAAGAAGCTCTTCAGTCTGATGATCCAGATCAGCGGGATCGGACCGAAACTGGCGGTGACAATTCTCTCGGGGCTCCCCCCGGAACAGTTCGTGGACGCGATCAGGGCAGAGGATCTGGTCCGCCTCAATCGGATTCCAGGGGTCGGCAAAAAGACGGCCGAGAGGCTTGTCCTCGAGCTTCGTGACAAGCTGGCCTAGTGGGCGGGCTCTCCGGGTGAGAAGCCGGCCGAGAGTTCGGCGAAGACGGCGGAGGCCGACGTCGTCTCCGCGCTGGTCAATCTCGGCTATCCACGGAATCAGGCCGAGAGTCGGGTGACGAAAGCGGGTAGAGAAGTCGGAGACGACAAGTTTGATGTGCTTCTTAGAAAGGCGTTGAGTTACTAGTGAAGATTTTTCGCGCCAAGCCGCAAAGCTCGCCAAGTCGGGCGACCGTCGCGTCCATCACCATCCTGCGACAAAAGCCTTTGCGTCTCGGCGTCTTTGCGCGAAACTCTCAACTCTCCCTATGACGATCGAAAGCGAAACAAGATTTCTCGATCCGCTCCAGCGCGAGGACGAGGGTGGAATCGAGAACAGCCTCCGACCGAGGTTTCTGAAGGACTTTGTCGGCCAGGACCACGTCCGTGAGAGCCTCTCGATTACGATTCAGGCAGCCCTCAAGCGGGGCGAGTCCATGGACCACGCGTTGCTCTTCGGACCTCCTGGACTGGGCAAAACGACGCTGGCCCACATCATCGCCAACGAGTTGGGCGTCAGCTTTCGCTCAACGGCCGGTCCGACAATTGAGAAGCGCGGTGATCTGGCCGCGATACTGACCAACCTGGAGGAGAACGACCTTCTCTTCATCGACGAGATCCACAGGTTGCAGCCCGCCATCGAGGAGATTCTCTATCCGGCTATGGAGGACTTCCAGATCGACATCATGATCGGCGAGGGACCCGGTGCGCGCTCGATCAAGATTGATATCCCGCCGTTCACCCTGGTCGGCGCGACCACCCGGACGGGCCTGCTGACGGCTCCGTTGAGGGGGCGATTCGGAATCACTCAGCGTATGGACTTCTACGATGTCGAGAGTCTGACCTCGATCGCCAGACGATCCGCCCGGATTCTGGACGTGACAATCGATCTCGCGGGCGCTCAGGAAATCGCTCGACGCAGCCGTGGGACTCCGCGGATCGCGAACCGGCTTTTGCGCCGCGTGCGTGACTTTGCCCAGGTCCGGGCCGAAGGGCGGATCAATCTCGAAGTCGCCACTCAGGGATTAGCGATGATGAACGTCGACGAGCATGGTTTCGACGAGACCGACCGGAAGCTGCTGCTGACCATCATCGAGAAGTTCGGCGGCGGTCCCGTTGGAGTCGGGACGATCTCGGCGGCTATCAGCGAGGAAAAGGACGCGATCGAAGAGATCTACGAGCCATTCTTGATCCAGATCGGGTTCCTCAACCGAACTCCCCGCGGGCGAGTCGTCACACCCCTGGCCTACGAACACTTCGGAATCGATCCGCGAACCGGAGGTCAGCCCTCGCTCTTCAAGTGACGAGGGCGCTCCGCGTGGGAGTTTTCAGTCGTCTGTGTTCGGGTATCAGGCCTTCCCTCGTTTCGGAGCTCCGGAATCAGAGTCCTCATGGCATCGTCTTTGATGGCGCCAACATTCGTGAAATCCGTGGCGACTCTCTCGTCCCCTTGTTTGTGGAGAAGCGGAGGCCGGATCACGTCGCGGCACCTTCCAGCCGGGTCAGGCGTCGGCCGAACCATCCGAGTATCCAGGTTCGGGCGACCATGAAGCCGAGCATTCCGTTCCACAACAGGGCGTTGTTCCTCCAATAGACGCCCGCGACGGCGGGCACCAGGAAGACCATCGTGCCGATCAGCATGGCATTTCGAAGCAGGCGTCCGGCGGTCAGTCCCAGGAAGATTCCGTCGTACGCGTAAGCCAGGGACCCCACCAGCAGTGTTGAGTAGAGCAGGAATCGGTAGGAGTGCACCAACTCGAGGATTTCCTCGTGTGAGGTGACGAGGCGCCAGGCCCCCGTTCCCGATACCTCGAAGATCGCCACGAAGACGAGAGCCATTCCGAAACTCGTGCCGAGCGTGAGGTGAATCATTTGCCGGAGCGCTCCCGCGTCTCCTCGGCCCTTGAGTTGTCCCGCAAGACTCTCAGCCGCGAAGGCGACCCCGTCTATGGCGAAAGCGCCGATATTGAGGAATCGCAGGAGGATTGCGTTGGCCGCCAGCATCGCCGTCCCCAGGACGGCGCTGAAGTTGGTGAAGAGGCCAAAGGTCGTTATCACGCCGAGTGTCCTGACCAGGATGTCCCGGTTCAGTCGCATGAGATCAACGATTTGTCTTCTTTCCAGGACGTCCGCCCAGGACAGGGGAGGACCTTTTCCAACACGTGCGAGAAACAGAAGACCGCTGACGAGCATCAGGTACTGGCTGCACATTGTCGCGAGGCCGGCGCCGCGGGCAGCCATGTCGAGCCTGATGATGAACAGGTAGTTCAAGCACACATTGGCGATGTTGGCGACAACATTCATCCAGAGACATCTCTGTGACTCCTCCCGTCCCAGGAACCAACCGAGCAGAACGAAGTTACAGAGGACGGCGGGAGCTCCCCATATGCGCGCGTTGAAGTATTCTCGCCCTGCGGCCTCGACGTCAGGAGAACCCGACAGGAGCCCGAATCCCAATTCCCGCAGCGGAACCTGGAGAAGCAGCAGGCCCGCCCCGATCGCGATGGCGATCAGGAGGAAGCGATACAAGAGCAGGTGGACTTCATGAGGCTCCGTTCTTCCGACGGCCTGGGCCGTCATTCCCGTCGCGCCCATGCGCAGGAATCCGAAGCTCCAATACACGTACTCGAAGAGGACTGAGGCAAGGGCGACGCCCGCCAGGAAGCGAATCTCGGCTAGATGGCCCAGCATTGCGGTGTCCACCAGGCCGGCCAGTGGAACCGTG
>CAJHYB010000685.1_pt1 | contig 40883 bp, 35 predicted proteins | sample 9198631 | NCBI WGS metagenome assembly CAJHYB01 (sample SAMEA7708354, study PRJEB35096) | sediment metagenome | biome: marine neritic benthic zone biome [ENVO:01000025]; feature: sediment [ENVO:00002007]; material: shallow marine sediment [ENVO:03000034] sea grass bed [ENVO_01000059] ... | reverse complement strand
GGATCCTGAACATCGTCGCTGAGGCGTACACCGCCCGGTTCACACGCGTTCCGACCGGCGAACTCAACCGTTTCGTCGAGCGGACTATCATGCCTCAGCTGATCGCGGACTCGCGGCGGAAGGCACCGTTGCTGTACGCGACACAGGCTTCCGTCTCGCCTCCGACCTTCGTGATCTTTACCCGAGGCTCAAAAGAGATCCACTTCTCGCGGATGCGCTTCCTCGCCAACCAGCTTCGCGAGGCCTACGGATTCTTTGCGACTCCCATCCGGATACTCCAGAAGGCGAAAAGGAAAAGGCACTCCGGTTAGTCGGACCCACCCCCACACCTGAAGTTCAGGATGTTTCGACACGCCGAAAGACCAGTCACTTCAACGGATCTGTGCCTCTTCCGATATTGCAGACGCCGCTGCTGCAGGGGCTTCGGCGCACAGGTGAGTCTACCGAGAGCCCTTCTTTCCTGGTACCAGAATAATCGCCAGCCCCACGACGAAGGGCAGAACCCGTTCGAAGGGACCTCCTTGCGTCTCTGAAAACGAGTAGGCGGCCACGGCGATCGTGAAGCCGAGGACGATCGCCCAAAGAGTACGCTCTGGAGAAACGGGACCTCTGAGTGCCGTCACGACCAGTGCTGGACCGAAGGCCGCTCCCATCGCGGTCCAGGCGAACAGAACGGACGAGAATATCTCCTGGCTTCCGAAAAGCGCTCCTCCGATAGCGCCCAGGCTGAGGAGGAGCACGACGACCCGGGATCTCACGAGAAGGCTTTGAGGCGAACGGCCGCCAAGCTTCAGATCGTGAGTGACGGCTGACGCAGCGACAAGCAGCTGACTGTCCGCAGTCGACATGACGGCGGAAAGGACCGCGGCGACCATGATTCCGGCGACGATTGGTGGGAAGAGCCCGTTAGTCGCGACAACGAAGACGATCTCGCGGTCCGGGAGTCCTGAGAAGAGCACTCTCCCGCAGAATCCGAGCAGCAGCATACCCGCATAGACGACGACGGCCCAGGCGACTGCCAGGCGTCTCGCCTGCGCGAGCGCCTGAGCCCCTTTCCGTAAAGCCATGAACCTGTTGACAACGTGCGGCTGGCCCGGATATCCCAGGCCGATACCGAGGTATCCCAGAATCAGGGCGAGGCCGGCGACGGCCGGTAGTCGATTCGTCAGGCTCAGGTATCCGTCTCCAATCTGAGCCATGCCCTCCCACAGACCCCCGAAGCCTCCCACTGCTATGAAGGCGGCGACCGGCAACAGAACCGAAGTTGCGGCCATCATCAGTCCCTGCAGCGTGTCGGTGAAACTGACGGCCCAGAATCCACCGAGAAGGGTGTAGAAAACGACCACCCCCCCGCCGATCAGAATGCTGGCGGCCAGAGAAATCTGGAACGTTTCGGTGAAAGTCTTTCCGGCACTCAGGAACTGGGACGCCACGTAGGCTCCCAGGGAGACCAGAACAATCGCCGACGATACGATTGAGATCGGCCGGTGCAGGGGACGCTGTTGGTCCCCGGCAAGGACTTCGGTCACCGTCAGGGCCCCGGTGCTTCGGCTGTACTGCTGCAGAGCCGGAGCCACGATGTACCAGTTGAGCGCAAATCCTCCGACGCAGGCCGGGAACAGCCAGATCGCCGAGAGTCCCCACGCATAGGCGGCTCCGCTGACTCCCAGCAGTGTCCAGGCTGAGGAGGAGCTGGCTGAGGCGCTGATTGCGGCAACGACGGGACCCAGCTGTCGTCCGCCGAGGAAGTAGTCCACGCCGTCGTGCGTCCTCCGCTGGGAGAGAATCCCGATCAGGATCAGGACGACCTTGTAGACCAGGAGGGTAGTCAGAACGGCGATTTCCCGATCGGTCATAGCGTCTCCAAATGGCAACGCGAGAGCGGGGGCTCGGCGTTGACGTCAACCCGCAGGCTGCTGGAAGCCCAGAACGCGATCACTGCTGCTGCCTCTTTCTGCTCTCGTAATCTTCACGGCTCGAGTAGGGGGCGATGTGGTGGGGCAGCAGAGGGTAGGACGTTTCGACCAGAGGAGCGGGATTCTTCGGTATGGCGCTCGACAACTCCCTCTTGGCGTCGGCATAGGCTGGATCGTCGGCCAGGTTGTGCCATTCCTCCGGATCTCGGCGATGGTCGTACAGTTCTTCGCTCCCGTCGATGTAGCGGACGTAGCGCCAGTCCTGAGTCCTGACTGAATACTCTGAGAAGTCATAGGTCGAAATGGCGGGATGATCCCATTCCGCTTCAGGGTCTCGCAAAAGGCCCACCAGGCTGCGCCCGTCAAGTCCCTCTTTCTGCGGAAGGCCCGCCAGTTCGAGAAGAGTCGGAAAGATGTCGATCAGCGAAGTGATCCTCTCGGTCCGTCCTCCCCCCCGAGTTCCTTCCAGAAGGCCAGGAGTTCCCTTCGGGACCTTGATCATGAGGACGGTTCTCAGCACGTTGTCCCACAAGGCGAACTTCCGCCAGTGCTGCTTTTCGCCCAGTTGCCAACCGTGATCCGACCACAGGACGACGACGGTGTTGTCGGCATGAGGGCTGGCTTCGAGGGCGTCGAGCAGGCGTCCCACCATGGAGTCGGCGAACGCGATCGAGGCGAGGTAACCCTGGACAGCCTGCTTCCACTGCCCGGCGGACAGGACGTGTCGATGGTAGTCGCCTCCGCGTGACGCGATGTCCCGGGACCGTTCCCCGAGGTCGTCGAGATCTCCCTCGAGCACCCTCGGAAGCTGCACTGACTCGAGCGGAAACATATCGAAGTACTTCTGAGGGACATACCAAGGAAGGTGCGGTCGATAAATCCCGCAAGCCAGAAAGAAAGGAGTCTCGTGTGGACGCGCAAGTTGCCGGATGACCCAATCGACTGACTGGAAATCACCCGTGTCCTCATCCGAGAGGTTTATCGGAGTCCAGTCGAAATCGACATACATCCCCTCGAAAGAAGGCATATTGACGGTGTCTCCGGGTCGCGGGTAGAAGTAGTTCGGCATGTGCCGCTGCTTCGAGGGAAAGTAGGCGTCCCAGGAAACGGGATCGGGCATGTTGTTGTGAAATATTTTTCCGGCCCCAGCAGACCAGTAACCGTTCTGGGAGAGATACTTGGGGAGCGTCACCGTCTCCGGCAGAACCTCGCGCCAATACTGATAGTTTGAATACATACCGGTGGTGTACGTGTGCAGGCCGGTGAGCAGCGCGGTTCTCGAAGGGTTGCAGGCGGGGGAGACGGCGTAGTTTCGACTGAAGTTGATCCCCTCGGCCGCCAGGCGAGAAAGGTTCGGGGTCCTGGCCTGCGGGTGCCCGCCGAGCGGTTCGATCCAGTCGTTGAGATCGTCGACTGAGATGAAGAGAAAGTTCGGGGGCGTCGCTGGCGGCTCCGTCGAAGCGCAAGCCGCAAAGAGCACGATCGAGAGCGTCATCGCCGCCAGGAGGGACGTGCGAGGAACTGGCTGCAATTGGAACATATCGCCCGGAAGAATAGCTGGCAGAGCTGGGAATTCCAAACCGAGCCAACCCTGTGAGAAGGTCAGAGAGCCTGAAAGTGGGAGGGGCCTTCGGCCGCGATGCGCAACCCGGAGGGCGTGATCGATGTGAGGCAGCGGGCGCTTTCCGAGTCGTCGCCTCGAGTCACCTCCCACACTCAACGCGACCTGAGTCAATGGCATTTCCCAGGGACCCTCAGTTTGTGCGGGTTGAGACCGCCTGTGCAAGAATGCCCCGGTGATCATTCGAGAGGCTCGCGCAAGGGTTGCTGTCATCTGTTGGATCAATGTCGGACTGACCTTGATGATCCTCTCCGGATGTGCACTTTCAACGTCTGAGGATTCACAGGTGGAAGGCAAGATGAAACGTCTGATCGCCCACCGAGGCGCATCTGCTTACGCTCCTGAGCACACACTTGCCGCCTATCAGCTCGCTCTCGAGCAAGGCGCGGATTTCGTCGAGCAGGATCTCCAGATCACTCGAGACGGAGTCCTGGTCTGTCTTCACGATGAAACGCTGGAACGGACCACCAACGTTGAAGAGCTCTTCCCGGATCGATTTCGTGAAGCGGAGGATCGCCGGGGACAGAAACGAAGTCGTTGGTATGTGCACGAGTTCACCTTGCAGGAGATAAAAACCCTCGACGCCGGCTCATGGTTTTCGCCTGAGTTCGCAGGTGCTCAGGTGCCCACATGGCAAGAGGCCGTCGACCTTCTGAAAGGAAGGGCGGGGCTATTCCCGGAACTGAAGTCCCCCGAGATTCACCGTGAAAGGGGAATCTCGATGGAAGAACTGGTGCTCGAGCATCTTCGAAGCAACGGCCTCGATCAGCCGGGGGCGGATCCCGAAACTCCAGTGATTCTGCAGACTTTCGATGAAACGGCGGCGCGGACGCTGTCACTCGAGCTGAAGACCGAGCTTCCCGTCGTCCTTCTGTTCGGCGACCCGAAACACCGGCTCCTGACGCCAGGTGGTCTGGCAGAACTCAGCGGTTTTGCGACTGGCATCGGCCCTTTCAAAGAGATCCTGCGGGCCGACCCCGAGATCGTAAGGAATGCCCACACACTGGGACTGTCGGTCACACCGTATACATTTCGAGCACGCCAGGTCGGCAGCGGATTCTCGACGGTGTCTGAAGAGATGTCCTTCTACCTCTTCGAAATCGGGGTGGACGCCCTCTTCACGGACAACCCCGATCTCTTCCCGAGAGATGTTCCTCATCGATAGAAGGGATCTCCAGTCCCACTGGAACGTCTGCGGTTCCCTAAGTCTTCACCGCCAACGTTTTCGAGGATCGGTTGTGGAGCCGGCAGCCAGACTCTCATTGACAGACTGGACCCGGGAGTATTGCATCTGCGGTGACCACTGTTAGAATTAGGGGTCCAAGTCTCAGCACGGGAACCAGTTACGCGCATGGGTGAGCAGCAGGTCAGCGAGAGCGGCGAACTCGAGCAACTTCGCGTATTTACGCAGGCACTCTTGAGGGACGTCCGCGCCCTCGAGGTCATGCTGGAGCAAGGCCTGTTTGAGACGGGCGTCCGCCGAATCGGCGCAGAACAGGAAGTCTTCCTCGTCGATAAGAACTGGCAGCCTGCCCCGGCCTCGATGGAGATTCTCCAGGAACTGGACGATCCTCACTTCACGACCGAGTTGGCGCGCTTCAACCTGGAATTCAATCTCGAGCCGCTTTCGTTTGAAAGAGACTGCCTCACGGTCCTGCACAAGGACCTCGATTCCCATCTGACTGTTCTGCGAGAGGCGGCCGCTCGGCACGGAACCGAGGTTGTGTTGACCGGGATCCTCCCGACGTTGGGGAAGTCGGATCTCGAGCTTTCCAATATGTCGCCTCTGCCCCGCTATCGGGCTCTTAACGATGCCCTGCGGAGACTCAAGGGAGACAGGGATCGTCACTACCAGTTCAGAATCAAGGGGCCCGATGACCTGATCGTCCAGCACGACAGCGTCATGCTGGAATCGTGCAACACGAGCTTCCAACTCCATTTTCAGGTCGATCCCGAGGATTTCGCCAGGTTCTACAATGTGGCCCAGTTGATCACGGCTCCTGTGCTGGCCGCAGTAGTGAATTCTCCCATCCTCTTCGGGAGACGCCTCTGGAAAGAGACCCGGATCGCGCTGTTTCAGCAGGCGATCGATACTCGGCCGGCCACCTCCCACCTGCGCCAGTTCAGGCCGCGTGTCGGGTTCGGGAATGCCTGGATCCGGGAATCGGTGCTGGAGATTTATCGGGAGCAGATTGCTCGTTTTCGTGTCCTGCTGGGGACTGAGATCGAGCAGGATCCCTTTGAAGAGCTCAAGAACGGGCGGGTACCGAGGCTGGGAGCGCTGTGCCTTCACAACGGGACCGTTTACAGCTGGAACCGAGCCTGCTACGGAATCTACAAAGGCCGTCCTCATCTGAGAATTGAGAACCGGGTGATCCCTGCCGGACCCTCGACGATTGACGCGGTCGCAAATGCCGCCTTCTTCTACGGCCTCCTGGTCGGGGCCGCCGAAGAATACGGAGATGTCGCCTCATTGATGGATTTTCGGGACGTCCGGACCAACTTCCTGACCGCCGCGCGTGGCGGCCTGCAAACGCAGCTTCTCTGGGTGGACGGTGAAGCGGTCCCCGTGCAGGAATTGATTTCCGACACCCTTATGCCGATTGCCCGAGAGGGCCTCGCCCAGGCCGGAATCGACGCCGAGGATGCCGACCGGTACCTCGAGGTGATCGGTCGAAGGGTGAAAACCGGGCGCACAGGAGCCCATTGGATGCTTGAGTCTTTGAGCGAGATGAAAGGCGTTGGATCTCGAGGAGAGCGTTTGGCAGCGGTGACGGCCGGCATGTTCGACCGTCAGGTCCGTGGGCGACCGATTCACAAGTGGTCGCTGGCCAGGCTGGATGAGTCAGGCGGATGGAAGGCGAATTACCAGAGGGTCGAGCAGTTCATGACAACGGATCTCTTTACGGTTCATGAAGACGATTCGGTCAATCTGATCGCCAACATGATGAATTGGGAGAGGATTCGCCATATCCTCGTCGAAGATCGAAACCAGCGGCTCGTGGGTCTGATTTCTTATCGATCCGTTCTCAAATACTTTGGCGAACAACTTGCAAGCGGAGACGACTTCCGCTCGGCAACGGCCGCCCAGATCATGAAACGCGATCCGTTCACCGTTTCTCCCGAGGCGACCTCGGTCGAGGCGATGGAGATCATGCGGCGCCATGGCATCGGCTGCCTGCCCGTCGAGACCAATGGTCACCTTGTCGGAGTCGTTACCGAACGCGACTTCATGACGATCGCCAACGATCTTCTGCTCAAGAGTCTGAAGGAAGATGAAGAAACCCGGGAGTCCAAAGTCAGAAAGTTGGAAAGTTAGAGCGTCGGACATTGTGATCATCGGAGAATAGAACCTTATCCAGCCCCTCGGCGCTACCTTCGGAGCCCGCTGTTCCGACGTTATGACTTTCTGAGTTTCTCATTCTTCGACTTCAGGACTTGCTTCGCGACGGCCATCTTGTGGACCTCATCTGGGCCGTCGTAAATGCGCGCGGCTCGCTCGTGTCGATAAAGAAAGGCGAGCGGTGTGTCGTCCGAAGTGCCGAGCGCACCATGTGTCTGGATCGCGCGGTCCAAGACTCTCTGCAGGACTCCCGCAACCTGGAACTTGATACAGGAGATCTCAGTCCTGGACTTGCGCAGGCCCACCGTTTCGATCTTCCAGGCCGCGTGGAGAACCGCGAGGCGGGCCGAGTCGATCTCCATCCGTGAAGTGGCGATCCAATCGCGAACAGTCTGCCTGTCGGCCAGGCTTTGACCGGGGGCGAGTTTCCTTTTGATGGCTCGGTCACACATCAGATCAAAGGCTCTTTCGCAGATTCCGATCCAGCGCATGCAGTGATGGATACGGCCGAACCCGAGGCGCTGTTGAGCGATTGTAAAGCCCTCCCCTTCCGCCCCCAGTCTGAACCGAGCCGGGATCCGGCAATCCTCGAAACGGATTTCCGAGTGACTCAGCCAGGAGTCACCGACATGGCCCATGCAGGGGATGTTGCGGACGAGCCGAAAGCCTTCAGCCTCGGTCGGGACGATGAAGAGCGTCGCTCGGCGGTGAGGTTCGGCGTCCGCATCGGTGACCGCCATGACGACACAGAACGAAGCCCCGTCAGCGGACGACGCGAACCACTTGTGCCCGAGCAGAACGTAGTCGGCGTCGTCGCGAGTTGCCGTCGTCCCCATCCAGACGGGATTTGACCCCGCGTGTTCCGGCTCCGTCATCGCGAAGCAGCTTCGCTTCCGTCCGGACAGCAGGGGTCTCAGGAAGAGATCTCGCTGGCTGTCGTCGGCGTTTGCGATCAGGATCTCCATGTTGCCCGCGTCGGGCGCCTGACAGTTGAGAACGAAATGGCCCAGCGTGTTGCGTCCGAGTTCCTCGCTGATCAGCCCGAACTCCAGGAGACTGAGCCCCATTCCTCCCTGTTGTCGAGGCAGATGAGGCAGCCACCATCCGCGATCCCGCGCCGCGGCGCGAATCTCCTCGAGCCGGGGCAAGAGGTCAGCGAAAGGTTGACGCTCGAGTGCTGCCTCCACCGGAGTGACCCTCTCATCCAGGAAGAGGCGCAGCTCACGCCTCAGCTCCACAATGTGTCCCGGAACCGAAAATTCCATACCTGAATCCTCCTGGGCTTTGCAGGCATCATCCCCCGAGCCCGAGCCCGAGCCCTGCCCTTGCCCTTGCCCTTGCCCTCGCCCTCGCCCTCCCATACTACAATCCCTCAAATCTGAACCGACACATGCCTGGAAGCGACGACACTATTCTGGTCCGACCCGACGAGCGCCTTGACGAGGGACGTCTTTCGGAGTTTCTGAGAGGACGCCTTGAGCAAAGCGAGCAGCCCCTCCAGGTGCGCCAGTTCGGTGGAGGGGCAGCCAACCTCACCTACCTCCTGCGATTCGGACCTCCACCAGATGCTGCTGAGTATGTACTGAGAAGACCTCCTCTCGGCCCCGTGGCTCCCTCATCTCACGACATGGCGCGAGAGTACAAGGTGCTCTCGGTCCTCCATCGGGAATTTCCGGAGGCTCCACGAGCGCTCCTGTTCTGCGATGACAGCGACATCGTCGGAGCTCCATTCTTCGTCATGGAGCGTCGGAGCGGCAGTGTCGTCCGGCGCTCGCTGCCCGAGGACCTGAGGCAAGGGGTGGAGACAGGCCGGCGCTTGAGCGAAGCTCTCATCGAGACGCTCGTGCGATTTCACAGAGTCGACTACGAGGCTCTCGGCCTGAGCGATCTCGGAAAGCCTGACGGCTTCATCGAGCGTCAGGTTGCGGGCTGGCATCGCCGCTGGAAGGGCACGGGGCTCTCCGCCCTCTGGGAAATGGATGAGATCTGCCACTGGCTGGCCGCCAGCATTCCGCAGGCGAAGAGTTTTTCGCTTGTGCACAACGACTACAAACTCGACAACGTCATGTTCGCGAAGGGAGATCCTACGCGGATCGTCGGTGTCTTCGACTGGGACATGTGCACGCTCGGGGATCCACTCTCAGACCTTGGCTCACTGCTCGCCTACTGGAGTGAGCCGTCCGATCCTGCCGAACTGAGGGCGGCGGCGACGATGCCGGGAGAGGGTTTCCCTCCGCGACAAGACCTCATCGAATGCTACTGCGCTGCAGTCGGACTCGATCCTGCCAACATCCGCTTCTACCATGTCCTGGGACTCTTCCGCCTGGCCGTAATCATCGCCCAGATTTCCGTTCGTTACCAACGCGGCCAGACGAGAGACGAACGATTCGAGGCCTTCGGTTCCATGGTTCCCGTCATGGCGCGAGCGGCAAAGGCTGTGATTGGATAGTCGTTGTCAGCTGTCCGGTTGTCAGTAGTCAGTTGTCAGTTGTCAGTTGTCAGTTGTCAGTTGTCAGCCGTCAGCCGTCAGCAGTCAGCAGTCAGCTTTCCCCTCTGGATTCCGTTTTCAGTGTCTCTCTGGACAAGAAAAGGAAACGGGGGCTGAAAGAGATCAATCCGACAACGGCCAACGGGAAACGGAACTACTCGAACTCCAGTCCCTGCGCCAACGGAAGTTCTTTCGACCAGTTGATCGTGTTTGTCTGTCGGCGCATGTAGATCTTCCAGGCATCCGAGCCGGACTCGCGGCCGCCGCCCGTTTCCTTTTCACCGCCGAAGGCGCCGCCGATCTCCGCTCCGCTGGTTCCGATGTTGACATTGGCGATGCCGCAGTCGGAGCCGGCGCTCGAGAGAAACCGTTCCGCTTCGAGCATGTTGGTCGTGAAGATCGCGCTCGAAAGCCCCTGCGGAACATCGTTGTGAATCTCGATCGCTTCATCGAGAGTGTCGAACTCCATGACGTAGAGAATCGGGGCGAACGTCTCCTCACAGACCATCGGAGACTGTTTGGGCATCTTCACGATCGTCGGTTCGACGTAGCACGCTCCCATTTCAGGAAGCGCGGAACCGCCACACAGGACCTCGCCTCCTTCCTCCTGGACCCGGGCCAGAGCCGACATCATGTCCGAGACAGCCGTTTCGTTGACCAACGGACCCATGAGAGTCCCCTCTTCGGACGGGTCGCCGATCCGCACCTGCTTATAGGAATCGACCAGCCGTCGCGTCAGCTTGTCGGCGATGCTCTTCTGGACGATGATGCGGCGGGTCGTCGTGCAGCGCTGGCCGGCGGTGCCGACCGCCCCGAAGAGAATGGCGCGTGTGGCCAGATCAAGGTCGGCGTTCTCCGTCACGACGATGGCGTTGTTGCCTCCCAGTTCGAGAATGGTGCGGCCCAGTCTCTTCACCACGGTCTGGCCGACGTGTCGACCCATCCGGACTGAACCCGTGAAACTGACGAGGGGCATTCGAGGATCGTTGTTCATCGCCTCGCCGACGACTCGCCCGCCGCCGATCGTGATGTTAAAGAGTCCGTCGAGATCGCTGTCGCTGGTGACCCTGTTACAGATGTGCTGGATGGCGACCGCTGTCAAAGGCGTCGAGGACGAGGGCTTCCAGACCATCGTGTCTCCGCAGACAGCAGCCAGGGCCGAGTTCCAGGACCAGACCGCGACTGGAAAATTGAAGGCGGAGATGATTCCGACGACTCCCAGAGGATGCCACTGCTCGTACATCCTGTGGTCGGGTCGCTCGGAGTGCATTGTCAGTCCATACAACTGACGGGAGAGACCGACCGCGAAGTCGCAGATGTCGATCATCTCCTGCACTTCGCCGAGTCCCTCGGCGCCGATCTTGCCCATTTCGAGAGTCACCAGCTCACCGAGGGGCTCCCGGTATTCGCGTAGAGCGTCTCCCAGCTCTCGAACCACGAGTCCGCGTTTGGGTGCCGGGACTCTCTGCCAGTCTTTGAATCGGGCGACTGCCCTTTGCATGACCGTCTCGTACGATTCAGAGGTGGCCTGAATCACCGAAGCGATCCGCTCTCCCGTGGCGGGATTGTAGGATGTGAGCTCTGGTCCGTTCGGGTCGTCGATCCAGCCGCCGGCACCACTGCAGGCTCCCGGGCTGACGTCGGCGACGCTCAGTTTGTCGAGAATCGATCGTGTTCGATCTGTTATGACGGGCATGATTGCCTTCCTCCGTTTGAGGGGTACAGGATGCAGGATTCGCAAGGGCAAGGGCAAGGGCAGGGGCAGGGGCAGGGGGGAGAGGCTCAGGCTGAGGCTCCGGCCTGAGTCCTCAACACTGAAAACCGGCCTCTGACCACTGCCCCCTGGTTTGCTGAACGACTCGCCCGGCTTGCCAACTCTTCAAACCTTCTGACTATCTCAGCCCGGACGGTAGCCGTGGGGATGAGATGAGGGTCTCGAACTCCCGCCAGCGCGCGCCGGAGTTGTCCGAAGTTCCGCCTCGGGATTCGATGTATTCCCTCACCAGATCCTGGCCCAGGTTGTAGTTGATGACGTAGCTCCGGTACTTGTCGATGAAGTCGACACGCTGGCGTGCCCGTTCCGGAGACATCAGGGCGAAGCGGGTCAACCAATCGGCGGCGGCGTCGGCGCTGATCTCGCCGTCGAGATACCGCCTCGCAGCCTCGTTTCCGGCGTACGAGAGCCTTGCGGCGGCCGACTCGACATTCGAGTAGCCCTCCGCTCTGGCGGGGTCCAGGCCGGCAAGTGGATAGAGGACGTCTCGTTCGAATTGGACGCGTTCGCTCGCCGGGAAAGCCACCTCGATCCCGAAATTGGCACTCCCCTCCGCGATCAGCGACATTGGGCTGAAGAGCGGATACACCATGAATTCGACCCAACCTCTTCCCTGAACCAGCCGGTCCTCCAGCAATGCGTTGTAGACGTGATGTCCGGGGTAGCCTTCATGAGCGGCGAGATCGATGGCGCGGTCGATCCGGATGGGGAGATCCGTGTTCACCTGGATCAGGCTCTTCAGTTCGCCTTGATACCAGTTGTAGGCACTCCAGGACTTTCCCGTGACGTACTCGACGCGAAAGTCTTCGTCTTCAGGGAGGTCGATATGGGCCCGGGTGCGTTGGCGACACTCTTCGATCGCGGCGGAGAAGACGGCGTCGAGCCGGTCAGGAGGAATCGTAAACTCACCGCGGAACGCTTCCAATCGCTCGGCCAACGGTCCTGCACCCGGCAGCATCCGATCCAGGTCCGCCAGCGTTTCCTCAAAGTGGGATTCCGGTAGATGCGGCGAGGTGGCATCGTACAGGCTTTCCGATTCCTCGTCGAAGGAAAACGCCTGCCCCTCCAGCATTTGAGTTCGCGCGATCAAGGAGGAGATCTGGCGCGTCAGGAACCCGTGTCGCAGCTGGACGATCTCCTCCAGTGAGGAGACGTCAATGTCGCCGAGTGCCCTGAGGAGGTCTTCAGCTTCTGTTTGGATCTTTTTGAGGCCAGGGCGAGTTCCTCTTGCGATGATTCTCCATTCTTCAGGTCCGTAGTAGGCGTCTACATAGTCTGGATCGTGCAGTCCTACCGCCAGTACCAGCTGTACATATTTCTCGGCGCTGCTGTCCATGATTTCGATTGCTCTTGCCGGATCGTATGTTGGCTCAGTTCCTCCGCAGGCTCCGAGGAGCGCGAGTAGCAGCAGGGGTCTCAAAGGCCGGGCAAACATGGAATCATACTAGCGCACAACGCCCGTTTTCAGAGTCTCATCGCAGATACCGTCCCGCGAAACCGTCTATGGAGACACCGGTCGTGTGTGGAAGATACTTGAGGGCGGTCGCTATGATTCGCCTCCGATAGTCGAGGTCGGTGGAACCGGGATCGAGTCGTCCCATGGCTTCAGGTAGCGGAGTCGAGCGCGTTCGTCGGCCGTCCGGCGTCCCATCACCTTCGATGAAATGGTCGATAACCACGGCGTCGGCGCTTTGCGAGATTCGATCGAAGAAGGCGTCAGGATCAGCAATCGGGAGGAGTGGTGAGACGGTGATAACCGTCGGTATGCCGAGAGCATGAATCTCAGTGGCCGCCTGGAATCTGGCCTTGACGGTGCTGGCATGGGAAGGAAGGCCCTCGATCCGGTCGCGGTCCGTCTCGATGGAGATGTGGACCCGCAGATCGCAGACCTTCTTCAACTCCAGGAGGAGGTCCCGGACGCTCTCTACAAGGTGAGAGTGTGTCTGGAGTACGAGGAGGTCCGGAGGATACTCCCGCATTGTCCGCAACACCCGTGTCGTGACCTGATAGCGGGATTCCTGGGGAAGGAACGGTTCTGTCGCGGAAGACAGGAAGATACTGAAGGCGCCGCATCGTCTGCGGCTCCACCCTCTTTCGCGGTCGTAGTTGGCTCGATACGATTCCGCCGCATTCTCTCGGATCTCGAGGAAGCCACCCCACGGACGTCCTTTCGTGACGAACCGGTTGTGTTGAACGTAGCACCCCACTCCGCAGAGGGACTTGCCGAAGGAACAGCCTCGATAGGGCTGAAGCGAATGAGATGTGACCGTCTTCAGGTATCCGGTCGTCCGGGTCAGGATGTTCCTGACGGTTGCTTCTGTGACTTCCATTGTCCTGACGCATTAGAACAGAAACCGAGTCGACTGACGGACTGGCCCCGATCTCCGGTGCCGCGTCGCGTGAGCCAAAGCGAGTACTCCTCAGCATGAGCCTCAGCCTATCTATCCCCCTGTCTCCCCTTCTCCTCCAGAAAATCTCACCGATTCTTCGCAGATTCCCGAAGTTGAACGTTATGGGTTCGGGATCCCGAGAACACGAGAAGGAACGACAAACCGAAGCGAGGAACGAGGAGGAAGCAGCATGAAGATGAGAAGAACGGTCCGAAGCGTGATGGTGGTCTGCCTGATCCTGACTTTCGGGAATCTTGGCCTGGGCCAGGAGACGCCGGCCTCTAAGGTCGATCTGAACTCAGCGGATCAGCGTCAGTTGGAGACCCTGCCTGGAATCGGACCGGCGATGGCCAAACGGATCGTCGAGTTTCGCGAAAAAAATGGCCCCTTCAAAAGGGTCGAGGAACTGATGAACGTTCGCGGGATCGGGGAGAAGAAATATGATCAGTTGAAGGATCTGGTCTCAGTGAGCGCCGTTCCCGAGAAGAAGAAGGGTGAGCGGTCGACGTCCTCCGGTTGATCGCACAACCGGCTCTCCCGGTCCTTCGTGCGAAGGGGGCAGGATCGGGAGACTGCCGGCCTCGAGTCGTTTCGAAGTGACGTTTGCGGGGAAGGCGTCGCCGAAGAGGTACCTCGAGGCCGGCACCTGCCTTTCCGGCGCCACCCGCCGCTCTCGCTCCCTCTTGCTGACACCTGGCAGAGCCTCACCCGAGCCTCCTAGCCGACACTCTTCGAATCGAAATCCCTTTTCACAACGTCTATACTTTACGGCTGTACGAAACAGCCGAGAGACCTCGAAGCGTTCCAGCGCTCAGAGTAATCCGGGAGGAGATGACGATGTGTGCGGAGTTCCGCGGAATATTTCCGCCGGTCACCACCCCTTTCGATGAAGCAGGTGCGATCCGGTTTGAGAGCCTGGCTGAAAACCTCGAAAGATACCTGACTAAACCCGTCGGCGGCTTTCTGATACTCGGATCGAACGGTGAGTCGGTTCATCTGACCGCCGGAGAGAAGCTGGAGATCGTCAATCTCTTTTCTGAAAAGACTCCCCGCGACAAGAGACTGATTGTCGGCCTCTCGTCGCCCAGTCTTCAGGGGGGCCTCGAGTTTCTCGAATCGACTGGGCACCACCGAATCGACGCCTACCTGGTGAGTGTTCCTTCCTACTTCAAGAATCGGATGACAGAAGAGGCTGTCCGACGATATTTCTTCGAAGTGGCTGACCGGTCTTCGCATCCAGTGCTCGTCTACAACGTTCCTCAGTATTCCGGCATCAGGATGTCTCCCGAGTTTGTAGCGAGTCTCGCGGAACACTCCAATATTGCGGGGATGAAGGATAGTTCAGGCGATCTGAATTGGCTTCAGGGAGTCCTCTCGAGGGTCGAAGGAGAATCGTTTCAGGCTATTCTCGGGAGTGCCCAGGTTCTCGGGCCTGCTTTGAGTCTGGGTATCCAGGCCGCCATCGTCGCTATCGGATGTGCCTTGCCGGAGTTGCCCAGCCAGGTGATGTCGGAGTTTCGATCCGGCCTCGATCATCGCGAGTCTCAAAGACAGCTGCACCAGATTTCCGTGGCGCTGACGGCAAGGTTTGGAGTAGCTGGCGTCAAGCACGCCATGGACCGTTTCGGTTTCTGCGGAGGGGCTTGTCGACTCCCACTACTTCCTCTGGAGCCTTCGGAAAGCGCCGAGATTGACGCTCTGCTCGATGCATCGAAGCTCGCAGAGCGGGTTTCTCAGGAAGTTCACGGGGTGCGGGTAGGCGAATGAGCACTTCCCAGGTGAGTCATTCCGTCCTTCCCGGTCAGAATCCGCTCTCCCTGGACTATCTCCATAATTTTGAAAGAGTGGCCGATCTCTACCCCGGTGGAGCCTTGAGCCACGAACTCCTCGAGGCACGAGCGAACTGCCTGGTCACTTGTCGCACTTTCCCGCGCAACGCGGTTTCCGAGGTCCTCGGACGGTTCAACCGTGAGGTAGGCGCAAGTCAACAGACCCTCGCCAACGTCGAACTCCTGAAAGATCCGGAGTCTGTCGCAGTGGTCACGGGTCAGCAACTGGGGCTTTTTGGGGGCCCGGCATTCTCATTCTACAAAGCAGCGACTGTCATCCGCGTGGCCCAATCTCTCCGTGAGCAGGGAGTCAAGGCCGTCCCGGTGTTCTGGCTCCCATCCGATGATTCCGACTACGAGGAGGTGCGAGCGACGAACTGGGTCGATCAGGAGGGAGAACTGCTGCGCGTCAGCTATCCGGTCGATCTCGGCAAGGCAGAGCGGATGGTCGGAACGGTGCCTTTGAACGAGATCTCGAGATGCCAGGCCTCACTGCGGAGTGCCGGCATCGGAGGCGAGTTCGGTGATCAGGTCCTGGATGACCTCGAGAGAGAGTACGGCCCTGAAAGGAACTTTCGGACCGCCTTTGCGTCCTGGCTTGCGGATCTGTTTCCGGAACACGGCCTGGTCCTTTTCGACTCTCTCGCCGAAGGCTATCGTCCTCTCGTCAAAGAGGTTTTTCGGACCGCTATCGAAAAGAGATCGGACATCGTCGATGCTCTATCCAGACAGCGTGCCCTGCTCGAGAGCCGAGGTTACGAGGCCCAGGTCTGGACCGATGAGACCGAGACTCTGCTCTTCTGGTTGGAGGGCGAAACGCGCTCGAAGATCCGGTATCGAGATGGCCGGTTTCAGGTTCGAACCTCCTCCGCCAACCTTTCCCTCACGACCGATGAGATGCTGGCCCGTCTGGAAGAGAATCCGGAAAAGATCAGCTCCAACGTCCTTCTCCGCCCGATCGTTCAGGAGCACCTCTTCCCCACCGTCGCCTATGTGGCAGGGGCGGCTGAAATCGCCTACCACGCACAGATATCGGCGATATCGGGTTTCTGGAATGTGTCTCCACTCGTCATGCCGCGAGCAGCATTCACACTAGTCGACCGCAAGTCGCAGAGGATACTGCGCCAGTATGGGCTGCAGGCCCTCGATGTGATCCGGAAAAAACGATTGGACCTGTCGCGTAGCCTGCTGAGAGAGAACCACGCCGGACAGATAATCGAGGGTTTCGAGCGTCTTCAGAAGGACGTTGAGAGGCAGGTCGAGGGGTTGCAGGCGATGCTCGAGAAAGAAGATCGGCAATCGGTCGACATGCTGCGCCTTGGGTCGCGAAAGGTTCTGTATCAGATCGGCAGAGTACACGATCGATTCGTCCGCAATCAGGAACAGAAGAACGCGAATCTGACCAGACACCTGGACTATCTGTACGGACAGTTGCTGCCAGGGTCGAAACTGCAGGAGCGTGTCGTGAACTTCAACCAGTTCCTGGCAGTCGACCGTGAAACGCTCCCGGATCGTCTGATCTCTTCGATCGATCCGCTTCGTTTCACCCACCAGGTGTTCGAGATTTGAGTCGCGTCCCGCGTCGGAGTCCTCTCGGCTCATCCCACATTCATCGCCGAGCCGTCCCGCCTGGGCACCCCGCCGATCGCAAGGACTCAGGAGAGATGGAATGACGGTTGATCCGCTCCACTCCTTTCGTTCCGTCGACGTACTCGCGGTAGGGGCGCATCCGGACGATGTGGAAATCAACGTCGGCGGCACGCTCCTGGCGTTGAGGCGGTCAGGTCGAACTTCCGGTGTAGTGGATTTGAGCGCGGGAGAACTCGGAACCCGCGGCACTCCGGAAGTCCGTGCGGCCGAGGCAAGTGCTGCTGCAGCCGTTCTGGAACTCGCGTTCAGGGTCAACCTGGGCCTCCCCGACGGAGAGATTTCCCCCGACTCAGACAGCCGCGAGGCACTGATTCGTTGTATCCGAGCCTGCCGTCCGAGACTCGTCCTGACCCACTCAGGTTTCGGGCATCCGGACCATTTCCACGCACGATGTCTGGTAGAGGAAGCCGTTCATCACTCCGGGCTGGAACGGATTGAAACGGCCGGGCAGGAGCGGTTTCGACCCGACAAGATCGCGTATTGGATCAGCTTTGATCAGCCTGAGACTCCAGACTTCGTCGTGGATATCACGACGGTTTACGAGACCAAAGAGAAGGCGATTCGAGCTCACGAATCGCAGTTGTTCGGGGAAGGGGAATCGGAGACCTACCTGAGCCGTCCCGGCTATCTCGCCCGGTTGCGCTCGTTTCATCATCACCTGGGGAGCCTTTCAGGGTGCGATCTCGCAGAAGGGTTCCGTCTTTCCAGATTGCCGCGGATTCCGGACCTCACGCGCTGCTGATCGAAGCGGAGCGTAAAAAATCGCATAATTCCGGTAACTTCAGTAGAATGTGCCCCGTTCATGTTTGAGCATCAGCGGCGTCTCTACTCAATTCTGCTGATGGCATCGGACGTCGTGGTCGGGCTTCCCGCCATCTGGCTGGCCTACTACCTCCGCAGTCATCCCCAGTTCTGGCTGTGGCCCGGGGCGCAGGATCTTTTTTTCCGCGAACTCCTGGCGCTTTCGGACTACGTCCTTTATTGGCTGGCCTTCGTCCCCTTGACTGCATTCCTGCTTCACGTCACACAAGACTACGGTGAGATCGTCCGGCGACCTCTACTCAGGCAATACACGAGGGCATTCCGTTTCATCGTGGCCGCCGCTTTCTGGAGCGGTGCTTTTCTGTTCTTCCTTCAGCTCGAAGTGAGCCGTCCGATCTGGCTGATCTACATCGCGCTGAACGGCATCCTTCTGCTCCTGAATCGACTGATTCTTCATTGGGTTTTTAGAAGCCGCAACATCAACGAACACAATCAGATCAAGATTCTGATAGTCGGGACCGACAGCAGGGCTCGACGGGTCGGTCGAATACTGGGAAATCTGAAGAAATGGGGTTACGAAGTGGTCGGGTATGTCGCTCGCGGAGACGAGTTGCGCCCCTCCAAGTCGCTGAGAGTACTTGGAAAGCTCAGCGACCTTCCCGATCTGCTTGATGAGAATCTGGTGGTCGATGAGGTTATCTTTGCAGGTTCCCAGAGGCAGGACCCTGGAGCCTTTGAGACGACGATTCAGTACTGTGAGGCACTGGGTGTTCGGACGCGGATTGCTGCTGATTTCTTTCCGACCTCCACCGCTAAAGTGTCACTCGAGTACCTCGAGAATCTGCCCCTGATCACTTTTTCAACCGTGCCCGAGCACCGGCTGTCCTTGACAGCCAAGCGCTTCAGCGACTTCGCCGTGGCGGTTTCAATGCTGACTCTGCTGTCGCCTCTGATGCTGGCAGCAGCCATTCTGATTAAGATGACGTCGGGCGGACCCGTTCTGTATCGGCAGACCCGCTGCGGACTTTTCGGTCGCCGGTTCACTCTGGTGAAGTTTCGAACGATGCATCAAGGCGCGGAGGATCGACTCTGGGAGATTCGCCATTTGAACGAGATGGACGGGCCTGTGTTCAAGATGCGCCAGGATCCTCGGGTGACCCGCTTGGGCAGGTTCCTGCGCCTTTCCAGCATCGATGAACTTCCCCAGCTCTGGAACGTGATCAAGGGTGAGATGAGCCTTGTGGGCCCGAGAGCCCCCTTACCGGAAGAGGTCAAGCACTACGCGCTGAAACAGAGACGGAGACTCAGTGTGAAACCTGGAATAACGTGTCTCTGGCAGGTTTCGGGGCGAAATGACGTCGACTTTCAAAAGTGGATGGAACTCGATCTCGAGTACATCGACAACTGGTCATTCTGGCTCGACCTGCGAATTCTGCTGCGGACGATCCCTGCCGTTTTTACGGCTCGCGGGGCGCGATGAAAGGTTGAAGGCGAGAGGTTGTGAAGGTTAGCAAGAGGCAGAGCACCACGGCCGTGCCGTCCAACTTCTAGCTTTCAAACCTTCCAACCGTCTCCCGAAGAGCCTGTTCCTTGTACTGCAACTGATATAGCTTGAAGTAGATACCACCTGCGCTCACGAGTTGGCTGTGTGTCCCGACCTCCCGGATCCGTCCCTGGTGAAGAACGATGATCCGGTCGCAATTCTGGATTGTCGACAGCCGGTGAGCGACGATCAGACAAGTCCGATCCTTCATGAGTTCGTTGAGCGCTTCTTGAATCAGAACTTCGGTCTCTGTATCGATTGAGGATGTCGCCTCATCCAGGATCAGGATGCGTGGGTCGTGCGCCAGCGCTCTTGCGAAGGCCAGCAACTGCCGCTGACCCACCGAAAGGGAGGCTCCTCGTTCCGCCACAGGAGTTGAATAGCCGGCCGGAAGGCCCATGATGAAATCATGGATGTGGACCCGTCTGGCGGCCTCCTGAATCTCATCCTCCTCCAGTTGACCTCCCCAGAGCCCGATGTTGTCGCGTATTGTGCCGCCGAAGATGAACACGTCCTGAAGAACGACGGCCATGGACCGTCTCAGTTCGGTCAGATCGCGCTCACGGACGTCGACGCCATCGATGCAGATCCGGCCGTCCTGGACGTCGTAAAACCGGCTGAGAAGGTTGATTATGGTTGACTTGCCGGAGCCTGTAGCCCCGACGATTGCCACTTTCTCGCCGGGCTTGACCGAGAAGGTGATGCCCTCGAGAACCGGATGTCGGCCATCGTAGGAAAAGCCGACTGAGTTGAACTCTATTCCTCCTCGAATCTCGCTGGAGACGGGACACTCGGGAGGGGCGACCTCAGGTCGAGTGTCGAGGAGAGTGAAGATCCTCTCCGAACTGGCCATGGCGCCCTGGAGGATGTTGAACTTCTCGCTCAAGTCGCTGATCGGGCGGTAGAACCGCTCAGAATACTGAATGAAGGCGACGACCGAGCCCAAGGTCAGTGCCCCTGAAATGACCTGTATTCCTCCATACCAGAGGATGAGAGCCACGGCGACGGCTCCGATCAGGTTGACGACCGGATAGAAGAGAGAGTAGTAGCGAATCGATTGCAGGTAGGCCTGAAGGTGCTCTCCATTCCGGACTTTGAATTCTTCGAACTTCCTTTCTTCCTGCGCGAAGATCTGCACCACCGCTATTCCGGTCACGTTCTCCTGGAGGAAGGAGTTGATGCGGGCGACGCAGGTTCTGACCCAGCGAAAAGAGCTTCGGACTTTCCTCTTGAATACGATGGTTGCGGTTGCCAGAAGGGGGATGACGAGAAAAGCCACCAGCGCCAGCTTCCAATTGATCAACACCATCGCGACCACGATTCCCGTCAGCACGAACACGTCTCCGAAGATGGCGACGACCCCCGACGTGAAGAGCTCATTCAGGACGTCCACATCCGTTGTGACACGGGTGATCAAACGCCCCACCGGGTGTTTGTCGAAATAGGCCAGATGCAGTTTCTGGATGTGAGAGAAGAGTTCGGTTCGAAGATCGAACATGATTCTCTGACCGGTCCGGTTCATCAGGTAGACCTGGACGTAGGAGGTCACGAACTCAGACACGAGGATCCCGATGAAGACCGCCGCGATCAGATTGAGCCCGGCCAGGTCTCCCTTGACGATGTATTCGTCGATCGCTCTCAGTGTGATGAACGGTCCCGCGACCTGGAGCCCGGCGACGAACAGCAGGAGTGCCACGGAGAGGCAGACATGGCCGGCATAAGGTCGCAGATAGTGAAGCAGGCGACGCGCAAGCTTCGAATCGTATATCCGGCCCAGCGACTCCTCCTCGTGAAAACGGCTCATGCGATTCCCAACTCCTCGCGCAATAGCTGTTTTTGATAGAGGCTGGAGTAGTAGCCATCCGAAGCCAGGAGACCTTCGTGGGTCCCGCTCTCAACGACCCGACCATGCTCCAGGACGATGATCTGATCGGCCGACTTGACGGTGGAGATCCGATGCGAGATCAGAATCGTCGTGCGTTTCCTGACCTGCTCTGAGAGCCTTCTGAGAATCCGGTCCTCAGTCTCGGTGTCAACGGCAGAGAGCGAGTCGTCGAAGACCAGGATCGGCGTGTTCAGGAGGAGCGCCCGGCTGATTGCCACCCGCTGTTTCTGGCCTCCCGAAAGGGTGATCCCTCTCTCTCCGACGAAGGTGTCATAACCGGCCGGGAAGCTCTCGATGTCTTTTCTGACGTCACTGATCTCGGCGGCCCGCCTGATCTGCTCCTGGTTCGACCCGGGACTCCCGAAGGAGATGTTCGCTCCGACCGTCTCAGAGAAGAGGAAAGTCTCCTGAGGTACGTAGCCAATACTCGATCGCAGGGTCGAGAGCGGGATCCGATTGATGTCGGTGCCGTCGATTCTGATCGTCCCATCGGGGACCGGGTGAAGCCGGCAGAGCAGGTTCACAAGTGTCGATTTGCCGCTCCCCGTGGCGCCGACAATGGCCAGGGTCTCCCCGGAACGGATGTGAAGTGAGATGTTCCGGAGGGCGAGCACGCCGTCGTAAAGGAACGTGAGGTCGTCGATCTCGATGTCACCCCGTATCTGGAGCCCCTCCCCGGGGTCGTTGTCGCGGACGTCGGGTTCTTCGGCGAAGACGGCGTTGATCCGACCCATCGACGCAGATCCTCTTTCGACGATATTGATGACCCATCCCAGAGCGATCGTCGGCCATGTGAGCATGCCGAGGTAGGCCATGAATGCAACGAAGTCTCCGACGCTGATCTGGCCCGAGACGACCAGTCGACCTCCCCACCAGAGAAGTCCGACGATCGAGAGTCCGAGGAGGAACCGCAGCAGAGGGTGGAATGCTCCCGAAAGCCGGACGAGCCGCAGGCTCCGTTGGAGATATTCCGAGTTGCCTTCCCGAAAACGCCGGGTGAACGCATCCTCCTCTCCATAGGCCTTGACGACTCGAATTCCAGCGATGTTTTCCTGAACGAGGGTATTCAGGCTGGAGAATTGCTCCTGGATCCTTTCGAACCGGTTATGGATCCGTTTTCCGAAAAACTTGACGCAGATCGAGACCGCGATCAGTGGAAGGAGTGTGATCAGAGCAAGCTGCCATTGGATCGCCACCAGAATCGAGATGACGAACACTGCGGTGAAGCAGGTGTTCAGGAAGTACATGAAGGCAGGGCCCAAGACCATCCGGACAGCGTTCAGGTCGTTGGTTGCGCGGGCCATGATATCGCCCGTCGAGGATCTCCTGTAGAAGCTGGCGGAGAGGGTCTGCAGGTGCCGGAACAGCGAGTTTCGAAGGTCGTACTCGACGTGCCGGGAAGCCCCGATCAGGATGTGGCGCATCGAGAATCGAAAGGTCCCCTCGATCAGACTGGCCAGGATGAGGAGCCCGGCATAGGCCGCCAGAATCGATGGTCGGATCTCAGTCGTGAGGTGGTCGATAGCCAACCTGAGAATCCAGGGGCTGGCGGCGGCCGTCGCATTCGTGAGCAGGACCATAAGTCCACCGACCAGCAGAGATTTTCGGTAGGGCGCCAGATAGGGCAGAAGGGTCCGGAGCTGGCGAATGCGGTGCGGGAGTGCGCCGTTGTTACTGGACATCGAAACCCTGCGAATGAGGGATTTCGACGCCGTCCTGGCTTGTGAAGAGGACTTTGTAGCCCAGGAGCAGGGCCGAGTTCTTTTCGTATCGAATCCTGAAATGTCCAGGCGATTTTGAAGTCAGGGGCGTCGGGTCGATCTTTGACAACACTTCGTCGAGCAATTCATCGTCGGTTCCCCAGACCTGTATGACCACCTGAACATCTGTGAGTGTTTCCTCGGTCTGGTTCCAGACTTCACCGTTCAGAGAGAACCCGTCGTGAAAGCGCTCATAGGTCAAGGCGGTCACTCTGAGCGGCCGGAGCTTCCAGGATTCGGAGTTCACAAAGTTGTCGATAAACGGAAGCGGCGTCAGCACCAGAGCAATGTAGGAGAGGGCTGAGAGAATCAGGGAGATGGTCAGTGCCCGCCACGTGATCGCCAGTTGTTCCGGCGTCGCGGTCAGGTTCCAGGGAGGCTTGTCCTCGTCAGGTTCCTCGACGACCGGGTAGCGAGATCTCTTCAGCCGCAACAGGGCGAAAACCATGAGGAATAGAAAGCTGCCGAGAAAAACCCAGAGCGAGTAGTAGAGGGCAGTCTCGAGAATCACGACAGATTTCTCGGTCATGGCAAAACGTCTGGCGGCAGGAAAACCGAGGAGTTATTCCGGGGGTCGTTCCGGCTGGGCGGTCTTCGGGATCCGCAGAGACGGATCGGGGACGTACTCGGGATCGCGCTCCCAGAAGCCTTTCTTGGGTTTCTCCAGAGCGAATTCCGGTCCGAAGAGGTTCTTGCCGAAGGCGGTCAATAGCTCAGCCTCCAAGCGTCCGTTCGTCTTCACGTCGATCCATTCCTCGTTCCCGAGGAACTCACGCTTACGGCCCTGGATGTGTGTATCGACTGAGACCACCGACTTTCGCGCCTCGATCAATTCGATCCGGATCTCATAGCGGAAGCGGGCCTTAGTCCAGTCACCATCGATGAGCTTCGGTGGGTCGCTGATCTTGGCCAGCTGGGTTCGAGTCATCGGGCCGGAGATATATTCTCGGAACTCGGTAATAATCTCGCCCCTCGGAAGGTCTTCCGACCCGACTCCAAGCTTGATGTCGTTCTCGAGCGTCGTGTGCATCTGCTTCCACGCCTTCTCATAAGGTACAGACACCCGGAGCGGAAGCGGGACGTACCTCTTCTGGAACTGCGCGGGCAGCCAGCACATCGCTAGGAGCATGACGAGGGTGACGACTGTTCCTCGATGCGTGAAGAGCATCAGACTATTCTAGAGCAGAACCCGTTTTCGTGCGATGGACGTTTACCGCTGATACGTCTCAACCGCCTTCCGATGCTCGCTGTAGGTTTCGGAAAAGACGTGACTTCCGTCGTTCCGGGAGACGAAGAAGAGGAAGTCGCTTTCGCCAGGAAAGAGAGCGGCTTCGAGGCTGGCTTCGCTCGCGTTGGAAATCGGTCCCGGAGGAAGACCCGGATAGAGGTACGTGTTGTAGGGAGAGTCCAGTTCCAGGTCGCTCTGATGGAGGACGCCGTCGTATTCTTTGACCTGTTTGACGGCGTAGATGACCGTAGGGTCACAGGCGAGACGGATGTTTTTGCGAAGACGATTGTGAAAGACCGACGAAACCAGGGGACGCTCCGAAGCAAGAGCCGTCTCTTTTTCGATCAGAGACGCCAGGGAGACGATTTCGCGCAGGCTCATCCCGAGTTCATCGGCACGGCGGCTCCGGTCCGGCGTCCAGACCTCCCGGAACCGCGCCGTCATCACCATGACGACCTCCTCGGCAGTCGCGCCCTTCCTGAGCAGGTAGGTGTCCGGGAAGAGATATCCTTCGAGATCGGTGGCCCGACCGTCGAGGTCGGCGATCGGAGCCGGGTCCTCGAGGAGTTGTTCGGCAGCCTCTCGGGCCGCCCAGCCCGCGTTGACCAGGATTTCGCTGATCTGGTCCAGGGCCAGACCCTCCTGGATCGTCAGTCTCCGCAGATGGACCTGGCCGGAACTCAGTTTCTGGACGACGTCGTCGAGGCTGACAGGTCCTTCGAAAGAGTACTCTCCGGCCTGCAGCCGACCTCCGAGGGAACGGACCCGCACGTACCAGCTGAAATGGCGTGCCGAGCGAATGACGCCGCTCCGGGCGAGACGCTCTCCGATCCGGTTCACGGAGAAACCCGACGGAATATCGACGATCAACTGTCCCGCCGCTGGATCTCCATGAGGTCGGCTGACCAGATAGACGCCATAGAGCAGACAAGCCACGAATCCCAGGACGAGAAGCAGAGGACCCCAGATGAACGAAAACCACCTCGGCCCCGGGCGGCGAGGTTCTGAGTCTAGAGGCGCTCGTTGAGATACCATTGCAGAATTAACGCAGCTGCGAATTCGTCCCTTCGCTGCCGCCGTTCGGAGGGTGTGAGTCCAGCCTCAACCATGACTCTCTCGGCCTCTCTGGTGGAAAGTCTCTCTTCAGTCCATTGCAGTGGCACACCACTTCGGTGAGATACAGCCTGACCGATCGGCTCCAGCTTTTCGAAGACCTCTGCGGTCTCTCCGTCCATATGCTGAGGGCGGCCGGCGACAATGAGGGCGACTTCGAACTCTGAGATGAGATCCACGATCGAGTCGATCGCATCGTCCTGAGATTTCACGACGATGGTCGTCAAGGGCCGGACAGAGATTCCGAGGGGATCTGAGACTGCTACTCCGATCTTTCTGGTACCCAGATCCAGCCCCATCGTTCGCTGCCTCTCCGGGAGAACTCGCCCAGGTTTGGTGTGGTCAGGTTGTTGGCCCATTTCAGGTTCAAGTATAATCGTAGCTTGAACGGTTGTGACGAGGCCCTTCGAGACCCTTTTTCGTTCACTTCGAGGGTGCCCCGGGACGTGGAGTATCCCGCTCTTTCCAGATTTCCGGGGCCTTTCCCATTATGTCCTTAGAAGTCGATCGTCAGCCGTCTTCGGATTTCGAGCGCGGGCGTCGCCTGGGATTTCCAGGTGTCGAAGCCATGGATTGAAACTGTGAGAGTTAAACTCGTTATTGTTGTCATATCTGCTCTGATCGTTGCCTATGGGTTCCTTGGAGGGGTCGTCGAGACGGCCGCCGTCGGGGACGATCCATTTCGCGATCTCTCGATTTTTGTCGAGGTGCTTCACAAAGTCCGGAAGGAATATGTTGAGAATCCCCGAATCGACAATGCGATGAAGGGAGCCCTTCAGGGCATGGTTGAAGCACTCGACGGATACTCGAGCTATGTTGATTCCGTCACCTACAAGACGCTGAGCCAGCGCGAGGGCGATGCCTCCCCCGGCCTGATCCTCTCGAAGAGATTCGGTTACATTTACGTGGTCTCGGTGATACCAAACAGTCCTGCAGCGGCCCAGGGCCTCCGGACGGGAGACCTTGTCGAGTCGATCGAAGGCGAACCGACAGCCTCGATGAGTTTATGGGAGGCTCAGCAACGGTTGGATGGACCGGATGGGTCGGAGGTCGAGGTTCGAGCGATCCGGGCTCGGCGGACGGAGCCGACCCAGATCCGGCTCCGGCGGGCAATGGTCGAGCAGCAGAGCATCTCGGCCCGCCGTGAAGGGGACATTGGCGTCGTGAGAATCCCTCAACTGTTGGAGGGTGCAGCCGAATCCGTGGCGGCGCAGTTGAGTTTTCTCAAGAAATCGGGGGCGAAAGGGATTCTTGTGGACCTCAGGGGAACCGCCCTGGGCGAATTTGAGGAGGCCGTCCGTCTCTCGGGGCTCTTTGTTCCGAAGGGTACCGAGGTCATGAGTCTTCGCAACAGGGACGGTTCATCGGAATCGTTTCGCACGGAATCAGATCCGCAGTTGATCGACTTACCAATAGTGGTGCTGATCGATGGCGGTACCAGCGGAGCCGCGGAGGTTCTCGCGTCAGCCCTTCAGGAATCGGGTGTTGCCGAGACTCTTGGTGCTCGGACAAATGGTCAGGGCGGCGTGCAAGAATCCTTCCGTTTGAAGGATGGTTCCGTCCTGATACTATCGACCAGGCAGGTCTTTCGATCCTCGGGTGCGCCGCTGCATGGCGACAGTCCGAAGAAGTCGGGCTTGACCCCGGACCTGCGTTGGCCTCGACAGGATTTTGTGACGAACTTCTACTATGAAAATGTGCCTGAGTCAGACGGTGGCGAGATCGATGACGATTTCTACCGGAGACTCAATGAGGCGATCGAGGCGGAACAGTTCAGAAAGGCAGTCGAGAAAATTCAAGCCAATCTCTTGAACAAGGCTGCAGCGTGACCGTATAGTTCTTTTTTGCAAGGAGGAGTGATGAATAAGTCAGATCTAATCGATGCGATTGCTTCGGACGCCGATTTGAGCAAGTCCGAGGCGCAGGCTGCCTTGGAAGCCGTCTTGGATAACATCGGGTCCGCGCTGAGCGGTGGCGGAAGAGTCACCTTGGTGGGATTCGGTACCTTCTCGACTTCGAAGAGGGGCGCCCGCACCGGTCGCAATCCGCAGACTGGCCAGGAAATCAAGATTCCGGCGAAGACAGTCGTCAAATTCACGCCGGGCAAATCGTTGAAAGACGCGGTCCAGTAGAGCCGAGAAAGCAATACTGAATTCAGTCGAGCGGCCGACCATCCTCTCCGGCGCAGCGAGATCGGGCTTTTTGAGGTCCGGATTCCCGCGGTGTCGTGGTGGTTGACGGTCGCTTTTTGTGTTATTATCCCCCGCTTCGGGCCTCTCTCAAGGGAGGCCCGTCTTTTCGAAGCGTGTCGTCTTGAATGACGGCCGTAGTTGAGTTCGGAGACTCGGGCGCCCCTCGAACCAAAACAATTGGAAGAGAGGTGTCGCTGAACAGAAAACGACAGGTTCAACAAGGAGAGTTCAAAACTCGGTTTGAGACGACATCATTCGCATCGGAGACCCCAAGGGCCTCGAATTCGCGTTAACCGTCAGATTCGGGCTCCCGAAATCCGAGTCATTGATGATGAGAACAATCAACTCGGAATCATGGCTCCCCGCGAAGCCTTCGTGATTGCTCAGGAGAAAGGGTTGGATCTGGTGGAAGTTGCCCCCATGGCCAAGCCTCCGGTCTGCAAGATACTGGACTATGGAAAGTTCATGTATCAGCAGAACAAGCGGCAGCAGGAGGCGAAGAAGCATCAGAAGATGTTTCAGGTCAAGGAAGTCAAGTTTCGGCCCAAGATCGACAATCACGACTACGAATTCAAAAAGAAGCACATTATCCGATTCCTGCAGGAAGAGAATAAGGTGAAAGCGACCGTCATCTTCAGGGGCCGAGAGATCACGCATCCCGAAATAGGCCGCGAGATCCTGGGGCAGCTTCGATCCGAATTGGAAGAGTTCGCAAACGTCGAACGAGATGCGAAGCAGGAAGGCTATACGATGACCATGATCCTGGCGCCAAAAAAGGTGACCAAGTGAGCTTTCCGAGACTCTGCAAGGAATAAGCAGGCACTAGCCATGAAGCTAAAGACTAAGAAATCGGCCGCGAAGCGCTTTAAACTGACCGGGTCCGGAAAGATCAAGCGCGGACACAGCCACCATAGCCATATCCTGACCAAGAAGTCCCCCAAGCGAAAAAGGAATCTTCGAAAAGCCGACCTGGTGTCGGATTCCGACCTGACTCGCGTGCTGAAAATGTTGAAGTTGAAGTAAGAGGTGAGCCATGCCGAGAGTCAAACGCGGAAACCGACGCCTGAAGCGTCGTAAGAAGATACTGGGACTTGCCAAGGGCTATTGGGGAACCAAGAGCAAACTCCACCGGGCAGCGAAAGAGCAGGTGATGCGATCTTTGGCTTTCGCTTATCGCGATCGCCGCCAGAAGAAAAGGAATTTCAGAAGACTCTGGATCATTCGCATCAATGCAGCTGCCAAGCAGCACGGCGTCTCCTACTCTCAGTTCATTGCCGGGCTCAAGAAAGCCGGCATCGATCTGGACCGCAAGGTCCTCGCTGATGTCGCCGCACGGGACGCGCGGGCGTTTCAACAGCTCGTAGAAACTGCGAAATCAGCTCTCGAGAAGTAAAAGGGCGGCGGCGACCGCTATCCCTGATGTCCCAGAACTGTACCGGAATCGAGTTTTAAAGGCGGGTCGTCCGAACGAGCTGCCGGAACTGCAATCCTCCCTGGATTCCTGCACACCCGACGCAAGATCGCAGCCCAACCTCGCGACCTCCCACCCGGGACTGATGAAGATCCCTCCGCCAGTCCGGCGGGTTGACTTCGCTGCAGAGTTGACTAGAATGAAGAGGTGGTCGGTTTCCGGCCGCTTGGGCTTCCAGCCCTCTCTTCATTGGTTTCGTTCTGAATCTCTTCCCACACGGAGTGGCTTGGTGCTCTTGGGCACCGAAGTCGAAACGGTGCTCGCAAACCTGCGGGGGCGCTGACGTTTGAGCTCGAAACAAAACGAGGACCGAGGCTTTCAACGGCTGGAAATGCAGATTCAGTTCGCTGTTGAATCGCTGAGGGCCCTTCGGGGTGAGAACCAGGCGCTCAGGAATGAAGTCGAACGTTTGTCAAAGGACCTGGAAGCTGCCAGGTCCGAATCTGAACGAAAGAAGGATCTGATTTCGGGCTACGAGAGCGATCGATCCGAGATTAGCACCCGAGTCCAGCAGGTCCTTGAGAAGGTAGCTGGTCTGGAGGGACCGGTGAGGGAGGCGTTGTTGTAGGGCGGCAATGTCATGGTTGATACTGAGAGAACGACCGCAGTTCGAATAAACGGCCTCGTGTATCACGTGCGCTCGAATGATCCCGAGCATGTTACGCGTCTTGCTCAGTACGTCGACGAGCGAATGCGGAGGCTCTCGACCGATACTCCGACCGTAGATTCGCTCAAGATTGCCGTATTGACGGCATTGCACATATCTGATGACCTTTTCTCTGCTCGCAGAGAGTTGGAAGCGATGGAGCAACGGTCCGGTGAACTGGTCGAGATGCTGGAACCTTTTCGGTCTCCGGATAACACCGACAGCTCGAACATGGGTTAGAATGGACAAGTGTGTGCCCCCTGCAATGTATGTGATGGTAAGCAGGAATTGAGCCAACATTCTGTGAAAGGGGTTTCGGGTCCGGCCGCTGTGAGAAAGCTCGCTTGCGAGATTTCCTAATGCATCCGGCAGATGCCCCACCTGCCTAGGCAGGTTCTTTCTTGCTGCCACACGGCAAAGCGGGGGACACTCCGCACGTTGCCCCTCCGAAGTCTCCTCTGGTCCTGTGTCTGGAGAGCGATCCGAACGATGCAGTACCCGGAAGTGATCGGGCTCGCACTCGTGTCAGCAATTGCGATCGGTATCTGGCTGACTCTGAAACTCCGCCTGGTCGACAAGAAAGTCGAGGAAGCGAAGAGCCGAAGCCAAGAGGTCCGCGAGGCTGGCAAACAGGAGGCGGAGAGGCTCAAGAAAGAGAGACTCCTGGAAGCGCGGGACCAGATCTTCACCTGGCGCTCGGAAGCCGAGGAAAAAATCCGGGACCGACGGCGCGAATGCAGCAGTCAGGAGCGTGACCTGTCGGCTCGCGCGGAGACACTCGAACGTGCGGAAGGGGAACTCGAACGGCTCAGAAGTGAACTTCATGACCGCTCCGAGCAGGTCGAAGACCGCAGCCGCGAACTCACTGAAACACAGGCACAACTGGACGAGTTGATTGCGGAACACCGCCGCAACCTCGAAGCTGTTGCCGGCTTGACTGCCGAGGAGGCCAAGAGGACCCTGACTCGGTCGATTGAAAGCGATGCCTTGCGGGAAGCTGCGGTCATCGCGAAGCGTATCGAGGAGGAAGCTCGATCGAAGGCCGAGCAAGGGGCCAGAAAGATCATCACCCAAGCCATCCAACGTTGCGCAGCCGAACACACTGTCGAGTCCACCGTCTCAGTCGTCGATCTTCCTTCGGATGACATGAAAGGACGCATCATCGGCCGCGAGGGCCGCAACATCCGGGCTCTGGAACAGGCGACGGGAGTCGATCTGATCGTGGACGATACTCCTGAGGCGATCATCCTGTCCGGATTCGACCCTCTCCGTCGTGAAATTGCCAGACATTCGATCGAGACTCTGATCCGTGACGGTCGCATTCACCCGGCGCGGATTGAGGAAGTCGTCGAAAAGGTACGGCGGGAGATGGATGATCGTCTGTTCGAGGAAGGGGAGAGTGTCCTCTTTGAACTGGAGATTCACGATTTCCCGAAAGCACTCGTCAAGATTCTGGGCCGGCTCAAGTACCGGACGAGCTACGGGCAGAATGTCCTCTACCACAGCCGAGAGGTCGCCTACCTGGCGGGAATCATGGCCCGAGAAGTGGGCGCTGACGTCAACATCTGCAAGCGCGCCGGGCTCTTGCACGACATCGGAAAAGCAGTCGATCGGGACATGGAAGGGACACATCTGCAATTGGGTGTGAAACTTGCCCGCCAGTACGAGCTGCACCCGGACATCGTGCATGCTATCGAGGCACATCACTTCGACGTCGAGTTCCGGACGCTGGAGGCCGTTCTCGTTCAAGCTGCAGACGCGATTTCGGCAGCACGCCCCGGAGCGAGGCGCGAAGTGCTCGAGGCGTATGTCAAAAGGCTGGAGAAACTCGAGGAGATCGCCGCCGGTTTCAAGGGTGTTTCAAAGGCATTCGCTCTTCAGGCGGGCCGCGAGATCCGAATTATTGTCGAAAGCAGCAAAGTCTCGGACGAGCAGACCTTCTGGCTGACGAAGGACATTGCGAAGAAGATCGAAAAGGACCTTCAGTATCCGGGCCAGATCAAGGTGACGCTGATTCGCGAGACGAGGGTCGTCGACTACGCTCGCTAGTAAGAGTAATGAAGGAGGCCGGCTCCAGAACGCCGGAACCGTTCAGAGATCTTCCCTTCAGATCACCCCGCAAGACGCATTCAGCTCAGGCCGCTATGAGAATCCTCTTCATCGGTGACATCGTTGGGCGGTCCGGAAGACGGATCCTGCGTGAGCAACTGGCCAACCTGAAGGACCGGGAAGCGGTCGACTTCACAATAGCGAACGTCGAGAACGCCGCCGGCGGCTTTGGCATCACTCCGAAGATCGGGAGGGATATCCTGAGCCGCGGAGTCGATGTGATGACCTCTGGGAATCACATCTGGGACAAGCGGGAGGTTCTCGATTACATAGAGGAGGAGCCGCGGTTGCTGCGTCCCGGAAACTATCCTCCAGGGACCCCGGGAGCCTCATCGATCGTCACGGCGACGGAATCGGGGCAAAAAGTCGCCGTCCTCAACCTCCAGGGCCGCGTCTTCATGCCGCTCACTGACTGCCCCTTCCGAGCAGCCGACTCCGAACTCGAGACGCTTCGCAGGGAAACGCCAATAATCGTAGTCGACTTTCATGCAGAGGCGACCTCAGAGAAGATGGCTTTCGGCCGCTATCTCGATGGAAGGGCGACGGCCGTCCTGGGGACCCATACCCACGTTGCTACGGCTGATGGACGAGTTCTACCGGCCGGGACCGCCTACGTTTCCGACGTGGGAATGACAGGGGCGGCCGATTCGGTCATCGGAATGACGCTCGAATCTTCGTTGCCACGGTTCCTCACGGGTCGACCGAACCGCTTCCAGGTAGCGACGGGATCGCCTCAGTTGTCATCTGTCGTGATCGACGTTGAGGACTCGAGCGGCCGGGCCCTGTCTATTCGACGTCTCGACGTCCTGTCGAGCGATCAGCCCGGATAATCCTCGAGCCTGCAGAGCCGTCTCTGAGGGAATTCTGAGGTGTGAGCCGGTCAGGCGGTTTCTTTTCGGAGCACGTTGCGGAGATATCGTCCCGTGTAGGATGCTTCGGCCATCGCGACGTCTTCGGGAGTGCCTTCGGCCACCAGATGTCCACCTTCCTCGCCGCCTTCAGGTCCGAGATCGATGATCCAGTCAGCGCTGCGAATCACATCCAGGTTGTGTTCGATGACCAGCACGGTAGCGCCTTTGGCGATCAGTCGATCGAAGGCTCGCAACAGTTTGTGAATGTCATCGAAATGCAGTCCTGTGGTGGGTTCGTCAAAGATGAAGAGCGGAGCCCTGGACGTTTTCTGCGAAAGGTAGGAAGCGAGCTTGAGTCTCTGCGCCTCGCCTCCGGAAAGGGTGGTCGCCGACTGGCCGAGCCTCAGGTATCCCAGGCCGACTTCTTCCAGCACTTTCAGCTTTCTCACGATTCCCTTGTGAGACTTGAAAAACCTGAGTGCCTCCGCGACGCTCAAGCGCAGGACGTCGGCTATGTTTTTACCCTTGTAGCGAACATCCAGTACCGTTTTCTGATAGCGCGATCCCTTGCAGGCCTCGCAGACGAGTTCGACATCCGCGAGAAACTGCATCTCGACGGTGATCGCTCCCGAGCCTTGACACGTGTCGCACCGTCCCCCCGGTATGTTGAAGGAGAAGTGGCCCGGCGTCAGACCCTTGTTTCGCGCGTTGCGCAGCCCGGCAAAGGTGTTTCTGATCTCATCGAACGATTTCGTATAGGTGACCGGGTTCGATCGAGGAGTACGTCCAATCGGAGTCTGGTCGACGGAAACGACTTCGCTGAGGCTCTGCCAGCCCTCCAGACTGTCAAACTCCCCAACAGGCCCTCTCCAATTTCCATGAAGCTTACGAAGGGCAGGAAAAAGAACCTCTTGAACGAGAGTCGACTTTCCTGACCCTGAGACCCCTGTGACGCAAACCATCACACCCAGCGGAAGGCGAACGTCGATCTCTTTGAGATTGTGCTGACGAGCTCCCTTGAGAACCAGATGCCGCTCTCCCTTGGGACGTCGAAAGGTCGGGGTCGGAATCTGCGTCCTCCCGGAGAGATAGTTGCCGGTCAGCGATTCCTCGTTTTCGAGAATTGATCGATAGGCTCCGCTGTGTATGAGCCTCCCTCCATGTTCGCCTGCTCCTGGACCGATGTCGATAAGAAGATCAGCGGATTCCATCATTTCCTGATCGTGTTCCACGACGACGATCGTGTTCCCGAGGTCTCTGAGTTTCTTCAGGATCCCGATGAGCCGGCTCTGATCGCGCGGATGCAGGCCCACGGAAGGTTCGTCGAGAATGTATAGCGTTCCTACCAGCGAGGATCCCAGCGAGGCTGCGAGTTGGATTCGCTGCATCTCCCCGCCGCTCAGCGACGATGTGAGCCGGTCCAGGGTCAGATATTCGAGTCCGACATGGACCAGGAAACCGAGGCGCTGCCTGACTTCCAGGAGCAGCCTGTCGGCCACAGCGGCTTCACTTTCGGTGAGCTTCAAGTCCTCGAAAAAGCTCGAGGCGCTGGCGATCGGCCAGTTGGAAACTTCGGTGATCCTCCTCGAGCCGACCTGCACATCCAGCGCTTCGCGGCGCAATCTCTCGCCGCAGCAGTCCGGACAGCGCGTGTACCCCCGATAGCGGCTGATGAAGATCCGGACGTGCATCTTGTATTTCTTGGACTCGAGATAACGAAAGAACCCCTCGACACCCGGGAAGCGCCCGTCCCCATTCCATATCGCATCCCGGATCTCCGGTTCCAGGTCGGCGTAGGGCTCGTCCAAGGGATACCCTCGCTCTCGAGCAAAGTCCTGGAGTTTCTCCTGAAACCGGCCATAGCGAGGTTTGGTGAAGGGGACCACGGCTCCCTCGGCCAGCGTTTTCAACGGGTCCGGTATGACCAGATCCGGATCGATCGAGATCGTGTTCCCGAACCCCTGGCATGTCGGGCAGGCCCCGTAAGGATTATTGAATGAGAACAGGCGCGGCTCAGGGCGCCGATAAACGACGTGGCAATACTGACACTCCAGTCTTTCCGTGAACCTCAGGGTCCGCGAGACTTCGCTTTCCCCGAGCACCGTGACATGGGCGTCGCCATTGCCTTCCACATAACAGGTTTCGACGGAGTCGGTTATCCGGTCGGACTGGCTGGGGTCGATGACGATTCGATCGACGAGGACCTGACACCTGAGGATGTCCTCGAGAGATGTCGGGGGAGTCGCCGGAAGCCGCAACAACTCTGGGAGAGACTTTCCATCCGACTTGAAGAATCGGGTGAACCCCTGCTTGATGCAATTCTCGAGAATGAGTTCGAAAGGAACTTCGCGATTCTCTCCCCCATGACTGATGTCGATTCGGCTGCCCCGGAAAGGGAAGCTCAAGTAGATCCGGGTCCCCTCTCCCAGAGCCTGGATCGCCGATGTCGCATCGTCGACGGTATCTTCCTTGACCCGGCGTCCACACTCTCGACAGATGATGATTCCGATCCGAGAGTAGAGAAGCCGCAGATAGTCGTGGATCTCGGTCACGGTTCCGACGGTCGAGCGAGGGTTGCGGGAACTGTTCCGCTGGCGTATGGCGATGGCGGGCCGTAGGCCTTCGATTTCTCGGACCAGCGGCTTGTCGAGTCTCTCGAGGAACTGCCGGGCATAGGCAGACAGAGATTCCACGTAGCGTCGCTGACCCTCAGCGTAGAGAGTGTCGAAGACCAGGCTCGATTTCCCCGAACCGCTGACTCCTGTGACCACGGTCAGCTTGTTGGACGGGATCTCGACATCGATCCCCTTGAGGTTGTTCTGGCGGGCTCCGAGGATGCGTAGAGGGCTTTCCTCAGTGATCTGATCGGCCATAGCAAAAACAATTAGTCTAGCACGCCCTGTGGAGTCTGAAGCGAGTCCCTGCCGAGAGTGCATGCTATAGTGACGAGCCATGAAAATCCTTGAAGTTCGGCCCTCGATCGCCCTTCCCGATGGGTTGGTGCAGGTCCGGATGGAGGGGGTGCTGGATCCGATCGATCTGACCGTCTTCGTCGGCGGATACCGTGCCGAAATCCTTGGGGCATCTCCTTCCACGATCACGATAAGGATTCCGCAGGTCGATTCGGACGGAATCGAGGTTTCGAACTCGGAAAGAGCTACCGGAGGATTGCGAGTCGGCCGAGTTCTGGGTGACGAGTTTCACCCCGTGGCCAGTCCAGCGATCGACTCATCCGGCAACGTGTATGTCACGTATAGCGGAGCCCGCGGAGAAAAGGTTCCCTACGGCGTTTTCGTCGTCGACCCCGAGGGCAACATCGAGCCGTTCCTGGCAGACATCACGAATCCCACGGCGCTCGCGATCGGACCTGACAACCTGCTTTACCTGACGAGTCGTCACAACGGTGAGGTCTTCCGCTCGACCTTCGACAAGCAGGTCGAGAAGTTTGCCGAGGACCTTGGACTAGCCACCGGCCTGGCGTTCGATTCCTCCGGGAATCTCTATGTGGGAGATCGAAGCGGGACGATTCACCGGATCGATCCGAACGGTTCCTCGACCCCGTTCTGCGAACTCGAGCCGAGCGTTTCTGCTTACCATCTGGCGATCGACGCGGACGACAGCGTTTTCGTGGCCGGGCCAACCCTGGCCACTCAGGATACGATCTATCGAGTGTCTCCGGACGGCGAAGTGGGGATCCATTTCAAGGGTTTCGGACGCCCACAGGGACTGGGCTTCGATCCTCAAGGACGACTCCAGGTCGCTGCTTCCTACCGAGGGCGGAAAGGCTTGTACACTCTGGGCGGTCTGCAGCCGGAAATGGTTGTGGCGAGTCCCATGCTGGTCGGTTTCGCATACAGTCCCGATGGACGGCGTCTCTACTGCGTCGATAACTCCAGCCTCTATCGAATCGACCTGATGGACTGAATTCCAGTTCCGGCTTCCCAACTCTCACGAGCCTAATCGATGTCGAGTTCCTTTGAAGTGACTTCGGTCGACCCCCGGACATCCGCACGAACCGGAGTGCTCAAGACTCCCCATGGTGTGGTGCGAACTCCCGTTTTCATGCCGGTCGGTACCGCCGCCACTGTCAAAGCACTTCCGGGGGAGGAACTGGAATCGCTCGGTGCGAGGATCATCCTCGGGAACACTTACCATCTCTACCTGCGCCCGGGCAGTGACACGATCCGGGAACTGGGCGGACTCCACCGGTTCATGTCCTGGCGGGGGGCCATCCTCACCGATAGTGGCGGCTACCAGGTTTTCAGCCATCGTGACCTGCGCTCGATCAGTGAGGAGGGGGTTCGGTTTCGGTCTCACCTGGATGGAGGCCGGCACTTCCTGAGTCCCGAAAGAGCGATCGAGATACAGCGCGATCTCGGGTCCGACATCGTGATGGCGTTTGACGAATGCACCCCATTCCCCGTCAGCCAGGCCGAGGCCGCGGATTCAATGCGTCGTTCAATGCGTTGGGCCGAGAGGTGCAAGGAGACCCGCCGGGGGGAGCAGCAGGCCCTCTTCGGCATCGTCCAGGGAGGGATGTTTCTCGATCTGCGCCTCGAGAGCCTCGATCGAGTCACGGCTCTGGATCTAGACGGCACTGCCCTTGGAGGGTTCAGCGTCGGGGAGCCAAAGGCCGTGATGTATGACCTCGTCAGCGAGCTCGGCTCACGGATGCCGGCCGAGAAGCCCCGCTATCTCATGGGAGTCGGAACTCCTCTGGACCTGATCCACTGCATCGAGTCCGGGATCGACATGTTCGATTGTGTTTTGCCGACGAGGAATGCTCGAAACGGCACGCTTTTCACCTGGAGCGGAAAAGTCAGGATCAAGAACTCCCGATACAGGGCCGATGGTTCGTCGCTGGACTCCGAGTGTGGCTGCCGAGTCTGCTCGACCTACACAAAAGCCTACCTCCGACACTTGTTCGTTTCTAAAGAAATCCTGGCCAGCATCTTGAACACTTATCACAATGTCGCCTTCTATCTGGAACTCCTGACAAGGATTCGGAAGGCGATCTCGACAGGGGCGCTGGCGGACCTGAAAGCGCAGCTCACGGCCGCATACGGCCCGATGGAAAGCGCCTGATCGAGTCTGCTATACTCGCGGTTTTATTCAGAATCGGAAGGAAGCGCAGTCATGTTTTTTGAGATATTGGCGCAGCAGGGATCGTCCTCGATGGGGTCGTTCCTTCAATTCCTGCCAATCGTCCTCATCCTGGGAATCTTCTATCTTCTCATCTACCGACCGATGAAGACGCGGCAGAAGAACCATGAGAGCCTCCTTCAGAGCCTCAAGAACGGCGACAAGGTCATCACGTCTGGTGGAGTCCACGGGACAGTAGCCGGCGTACGCGAGACGACGGTGCTTCTCAAGGTCTCGGACCAGGTCAAGATCGAGTTCGCCAAGAGCGCCGTCGCTTCGCTCCGGAGCAAGCCCGAGGAGGGCGGGGCGAAGTAATCGGCTCCGACCGATCTTCCGGAAAACTCACCCATGAAGAATCTGCGTAATCGGATCATTCTTATATTGGCTGTATTGGCGGTTAGCATCTACATGTTCTATCCGCTGGATCAGAAGATCAATCTGGGTCTGGATCTCAGGGGTGGAATCCACCTCGTCGTCCGGGTGATGACGTTTCAGGCTGTCGAAGCTGAGATCGACCAGCTTAGAGAGCGAGTAGAGGCCGATCTCAGGGACAAATCAATCGGCTTCTCAGAGGTGCTGAGAGACGACGAGCGTACCATCATCATCAGCGGCGTCTCGGCCGATCAGAGGGCCGAGGTCGCGACCTACCTCGATCTCTACACAGCAAACTTCAGCTACCGAACCGTTGCGGACGAAGACCTGACCGAATACCGGTTGAGTATGTTGCTGGCCTACGAAAACTTTCTGAGGAATCAGGCCGTGCGACAGGCCAGGACGGTCATCACGAGACGGATCGACCAGTACGGTGTCGCAGAGCCATCGATTTCGATTTACGGAAGTGGCGAAGTCAAAGACCAGGTCATCATCGAACTCCCGGGCGTCGATGACTTCGATCGTATCAAGAACCTGATCGAGGGTGCCGGCAAGCTGGAGTTGAAGCTCGTTCATCCGACTCAGGGAGGTCCCTACCCGAACGAGCGAGAAGCGCTCAGGGCTTTCAACGATTTCTTGCCTTCCGACTATGAAGTCGTTGGTTACCGCGATCTGGATTCAGATGGTAATCAGACGTTTCTGGTCATCCGAAAGGCGGCCGTGATTACGGGGAGCCATCTCAAGAATGCCCGTCGAAGCGAGGATTCGTTTACGGGCCGTTCGGAAGTCCTGTTCTTCCTGAACTCAGAGGGTGTCGAGATCTTCTCTCGCACGACCGAAGAACACGTGGGTGAGCAACTCGCCATCGTCCTCGACGGGCTCGTCTACACGGCTCCCAACATTCAGGAAAAGATCGCCTCGGAGTCGGCGAGAATAACGGGAACGTTCACGATCGAGGAAGCCGAGGACATCGCTCTCGTCCTCAGGACCGGTGCGCTGCCCGCGGACCTCGAGTTTCTTGAGAACCGGACTGTCGGTCCCTCGCTCGGACTCGATTCGATTCGCAAGGGGCTCCGGGCGTCGGCGCTGGGGATGGTGTTGATCGTGGCATCGATGCTCGTCATCTACCGGTTTTCAGGCCTGAACGCCATCACCTGTCTGCTGATCAACCTGGCGATCCTTCTTGGAGTCCTGGGCTATTTTGGCGCGACTCTGACGTTGCCGGGAATCGCAGGGATGATTCTGACGATCGGAATGGCCGTGGACGCGAACATCCTGATCTTCGAACGGATCAAGGAAGAACTACGCCTTGGAAAGACGCTCCGATCAGCGGTAGAAGCGGGCTTCGCGCGTGTGTTCTGGACGATTATCGACACCAACGTGACCACTCTGGTGGCATCGTTGTTCCTCTTTCAGTTCGGAACGGGGCCGATTCGAGGTTTTGCCGTGACGCTCGCGGTCGGACTGCTCGCCAACATCTTCACCGCTACCTTCGTTTCGCGGACATTCTTCGGTCTGCTCCTGCAGCGACGCGAAATGAAGCAATTGTCAATTTAGAGGGAACACCCATTAAGAGGGCGGTGACTAAGTCGCCTAGGGGCAGTAGCTGGAAATGGAAATCATCAAAGATCCCAAGTTCGACTGGCTGGGGATGAAGTGGTACTTCATCAGCCTATCGGCAATCCTGATTGCCGCCGGAGTCATTTCCCTGGTCGCCACTGGAGGCTTGGGTTTCAGTGTTGACTTCACGGGCGGGTCGCTCGTTTACGTCAAATTCGGGGAAGAGCCGGACCTGGGAAGGATTCGCTCTCTCTTGTCTGGAGAGGAGTTCAGGGCAGAGGGGATCACTCGCTTCGACGATCCCTCTCAGAATCAGGTGCAGATCCGAATGGGGCAGCTGGCAGAGGGCAGTGACCTGGGAAGCGAGGGCACTCGGATCTACGAGGTCCTCAAGCTCGAGTTCGATGCGGACCAGGTCGATTCCGGGAAGCGTGACTTCAACCGACTGGGGAGGACTCAGTTCGCCGACTGGCTGAAGGGACTCGGTCCCGGAGTGCTGGAAGTCTCTGATGAGGGGCTCTCGACGGATGAGGTTGCAGACCGGTTGGCTTCTCAGGTCATCGGATACCGGACGCAATCCGGAGGATTAGTCTCGGATTTTTCGGGACTGGCGGGTCTGTCGGTTCCCGAGGGTGTCGTTTCGGCGATGAGCGACGCCTTCTATCTCGGATCGTTCACGATCATCAGTGTTGAGAGTGTCGGGCCGAAGGTGGGAAGTGAGTTGAAGGACCGCGCCCGACTCGCAGTCACCTTCTCTTTGATCGGAATGCTTATCTACATCTGGTTCCGATTCCATTTGATCAACGGAGTTGCCGCCATCGTCGCGCTCTTCCATGACGTCTTCATCACGGTCGGCGCTTTTTCGCTTGCCGGCAAAGAACTCTCTTTGACTGTTATCGCGGCCCTTCTCACTCTCGTCGGATACTCACTGAACGATACGATCGTCGTTTTCGACCGGGTCCGTGAGAACCAGAGACTGATGAGGCGCGGGGAGATGAGAACCGTCATCAACCTGAGTATCAACCAGACGCTCAACAGGACGATCCTGACGTCGGCGACGTTCTTTATGGCGGCTATGGCTCTCTATATCTTCGGGGGAGACGCGCTGAACGGATTCTCCTTCGCACTTGTCATCGGTGTTGCGGTCGGCACGTACTCATCAATTGCAATCGCGAGTCCGATTGTCGTATGGTGGGATGAGTTCAATCGCCGCCGAAAGCAGAGAGCCAGGTAGGTCG
>CAJHYB010000305.1_pt1 | contig 41473 bp, 37 predicted proteins | sample 9198631 | NCBI WGS metagenome assembly CAJHYB01 (sample SAMEA7708354, study PRJEB35096) | sediment metagenome | biome: marine neritic benthic zone biome [ENVO:01000025]; feature: sediment [ENVO:00002007]; material: shallow marine sediment [ENVO:03000034] sea grass bed [ENVO_01000059] ... | reverse complement strand
GGACGTCCGCGGGGAAAGCTCGCGAGGTGTTGAGAGCGGGACCGAGTCCGAAAAGAAGGCACGAAACAAGGCAGAGGGAGCCGGCGAAAAGCAGAACCGTCGGGTCGATAGCGATCTCCCCGAGCCGAGGCAGATCTTCCGGAGCGGCCTGACGCACAGCCAGGATCGCCAGGCCCGCCAAGCCCAGACCGAGCAGTCCGCCTGTGACAGCGAGCAGCAGGCTCTCGCACATTGCCTGGCCGACCAGCTTTCCTCTCGGCGCGCCCAGGGCCGAGCGAATGCTGATATCGCGACGCCTTCTCGAGGCCCGGGTCAGCAGGAGATTCGCGACGTTTGCGCAGGCGACCGCCAACAGGAGTCCTGTTGCACCCATCAGGACGAGCAGCGGCAATCGGACGCCCTTCACGACCTGGTCGAGAATCGGCACCGCCCCGATCCGGTACTCGGAACCTGCTGTCAGGCCGGCTCCCAGACTCCCGGGGTCCTTGACGAACTCTTCAGCCACGGCGAGAAGGTTGGCTTCGACCTGCTGCAGACTCACGTTCTGTCGAGTCCTGGCAAGGATGTTGTAGTTCTCTGAACCACTCGTCGTCGCTTGTGGATCCTCAACAGGAAGTGACATGACGAGGTCATAGACCGGGACGGTGATCAGAGTCGGGAGGATGTCCGCGTCGAGAGCCAGAGGTCCGAGAATACCGACGACCTCGACCCGCTTGCCGTCGATTGAGATCGTTCTGCCAATAATGGTGCGGTCACTCCCGAAGCGCCGTTCGAAAAGCCCCTCACCGAGGATCGCCTTAACCGCGGATCCCGGCTTGTCGTCCGCTTCGGTCAGAAGCCTTCCGAGGAGAGGGTCGACGCCGAGCAGATCGAAGAATGAAGAGGAAACCTCGAGGGCGCCGACTCGTTGCGGCTCGACATTGTCGCCGGTCAGGGTCACATTTCTTCCAAAGATCAGCGCTGATTCTTCGAAGACGGTGGCCTGCTCTCGGAGATCGAAATACTGAGTCGTTGAAAACCAGTCTTCGGCCACTCCCACTCCGGGAGCTCGCTGCCAGAGTAGATGCAACCGTTCCTGGTCGGGAAAGGGAAGAGGGCGGATCAGGACTCCATTGACGAGGCCTGCGATCGTCGTCGTGGCACCGATTCCGAGTCCAAGCACGAGGACGATGATGGCCGAATGTCCGGGAGATCGGAAAAGGGCCCGGAGTCCGAGTCTGACTTCCGCGATCATGAGGTCAAACACTAGCCCGCTGAGTGACTGAGTACAATCATATTCAGGCCGTTCAGGATCTGATTCCTGACAGGGCGGACTTCTCCGAGGTCGTCGAATACCAGTTCCGACAAGTCGATCGTGGGGCCTCGCCGGCAGGAAGCCACGAGAAGTCACAGGACCTCCTCGCTCGAAAGGAAGAGTTGCTCTGTGTTTGCCTTCCACGATCGCGAGGAACCCGGTCCAGGATGCCGAGCCCACCGCTGCCGCCCGTCGAGAGAGCGTTCGTGGCGGCCCAACTTCAGGTCGGCCCCGAGCGTGACCCGAAAGTCCTGTACACTGCAGCCGCCCGGGCCCCTTGGTGGCTGGGTGCCGTCGCTAGATCTTCAATCTCCAACGACCCTGGGAAAAAGGGAGATCATCATGTCAAAACTAACGATCGTTGCACACATCACAGCGCAATCGGACAAGATCGAGCTCGTGAAAGCAGAGCTCGAAAAGCTCGTCGATATCACGCGATCTGAAGAGGGCTGTCTGCAGTACGATCTACATCAAGACAATGAAAACCCTGCTCACTTCATGTTCTACGAGAACTGGGAATCTCGTGGACTCTGGCAGGCGCACATGAAGAGCGAACACTTGAAGGCCTATAGGGCCGCGACCGATGGAGCGGTTGAGGTGTTCACACTCCATGAGATGACACACCTGGCCTGAGCTGACGACTGGACGGCAAGACGCTATGAGGGGCCCAGCCGCCCTTGACGCATTGATGTGATGAGGCACCTCAGGAACCTGCTCGTCGTGATCGGCGCGATTTGGGGCGTTGGCTGTGTAGCCCTTCAACGACGGACGAACCGCGTCCGCTCGTGTTGTGGAATGCCACGGTCGTGGACGGGACTGGGTCGCCGCCGCTCGCGCACCAAACGGTCGTGGTCGAGGGATCGCTGATCGTCGAGATGGACGATACTGGACGTGTGGCGATCCCGGATGGTGCGCGGGTGGTGGACGTGTCCGGCCAATAGGTCATCGCCGGATTCGTTGACCTCCACGTCCCTCTGCCACCGGATTCCTCCTTGCATGGGCCAGTGCTCGGACGATTGCGTATCTTTCCACCATGAGCTGGCCCTGTATCAGGAGGCGGGAATTCCCGCCCTCGACATCTTGACAATGGCCACACGCAACGGTGCGGAGGCGCTCGGCCTGGGCACTCCGACCGGCACGATCGAGGTCGGAAAGCGAGCGGACCTGTTGGTCGTAGACGCCGATCCAACGGTTGACATCCGAAGCGCCCGGAAGCTTGCACCTGTGTTCCTGGCGGGGCGTGAGATTGCGAAACGTTGAGGGAGAACGGCGCCTCATAACGGAAGTCTGCTACCGACGCTGAAGGGCGGGTGGAAACTCTTGCGTGACCGCACTGACATTTTCAGAGTCAAGAGCGGGTGGCCTAAGTCAGAATCTCCCGGACGGCGACCAACGCTCTCTGGACGTGTTCTTTTGTGTTGTAGATATGAGGGCACAGTCGGAGACCGCTGGTCGCGGCTCCTGCGATTCCGAATTCTTGGTACATCCGTGTGACCACCTCTCCACGGCGGTCTCGGGGTACATCGATGATGCAGACGCCGCCGCTGAGCCGTGCGGCCGTCGGAGTGACAAGATCGAGCCCCATCTCGACCGCTCCCGCCTTCAGCATAGAGGCAAGCTCGACGATTCTCGATTCGATCCGTTTCGCGCCGACCGCGGCATGGAAGGCTGCCGCCGTTCCGAGGCCCGCCAGGCAGGCGTCGTCACGCTGTCCCAGCGATTCGAACTTGCGAGCGCCCTTCAGGCCGGTTTCGGAACCGGAACCCCATCCCGGGGCGACGACAGAAGGCCAGATTCTGGGGATGCTCTGACTTCCAACGTAGAGAAGGCCGGCCTCTTTCGGGCCGACGAACCACTTGTGAGCGCTGGCCGAGTAGGAATCACATCCCAGGTCCTTGAGGTCGACATCAAAAGCTCCCCAGGTTTGCGCGCCGTCGACGTGGACATGGATTCCTCGCCGATGGGCAGCCCGGCAAAGTTCCCGAACGGGCAGCCGTATTCCACTCACGTTGGAGACGTGCGTGATGGCCAGGACCCGTGTCCGATCACTGAGCGCCTCCAGGAAAGGGTGGAGGAGTTGTACTGGATCGGTTGGATGGGTCGGCGTCGAGACCGGCCGGACCTTGAATGAGAAACGAGCAGCTCGAACCTTCCAGGCGACATTGTTCGTGGGATGATTCTGGTCCCACAGGACCACATCGTCGCCCTCCTTCAAATCGAGACCGTTGTTGACAATGCAGTTCGCTTCGCTGGTATTGCGGACGAGGGCGACCTCGTCGGCAGTCACCTTGAGGTGGGAGGCGATACGTGATCGCGCCTCTTCTCTCAGTCCATTGAACTTGGCCCGATTCGGGAAGGAACAGTCGACGTCGATGTCTCGAGTCAACGCAGACACCGTCGTCGCGACGGGAATGAGAGAGGGGCACAGGTTCGCCGCGTTCATCGGAACTTTGTCTTCTGAAAAGGGGAATTGCCAGCGCACCACTTCCCAGTAGGATTCTTCTTCAGAAGAGGCTGCGGCGAGCGCCTCGGTGAACGTGACCGGCGACGAGAGCGCCGTGACGGTGCCGCCGACTGTCAGGCTCTTCAGAAAGTTCCGGCGTGAAGTCGAGCTTGGCATGGTATGTCCTCAGCTTCCTTTGGCGATTCTCCACACGCGCCCAGCCCGCGGGGGACTCATTCGAGGTCTCGGACGTAGATGTTGGCAAAGTCGATCGGCCCGCCGGCCTCGATCGTCAGAGTGCCCCTCTCGGGGGCGTCCGCGAGCTGCCGGTCCTCGAAAAGTGTTTGACCGTTGAGGGTCAGACTTAAGAGGTCACCTCGAAGAGTTCCCTCGAAGCGGTTCCACCGGCCCACCTCAGCGAAGTGCTCAGCCATCTCGGGATCCTGGACATCGATGCTGACCGCCGTTTGTTCGGCACCGCCCCTCAAGAAGACTCGGGCAACATTCGATTCCTCGCTGGGACGAACATCGAAGATGAACGCAATGTTCCCGAAGGTCTCATCGCTCGTGATGTGCCGAATCACGAGCGGGGTCGCGGAGCTCGTCGGCTCGTCGGCGGGCTCTCCAGTAAAAGAGAGCCTCCAGTCATTGGGACTCCAGCCGGAACTGTCGGTCGTGACCCAGCCCGAGAAGTCCACGCCGTTGTAGAGGCTTCGGAAGCCACGATCGGCGATCGCGATGTCGTTTGTGTCAATGGGCGTGTCGGGTAGTTCCTGGATTCGGATGTTCCGATAATGGACGACTCCGCCCTCCGACTCGAGGCAGATGTAGCCTTTTCGGGGAGAGGCGTCGACCGCCTGGGTCACCAGCTTGCCGTTGACTTCGAGCGAAATGCTTCCGTCGTTGCCGGTGATGCGAAAGTGATTCCACTCAGGACTCGGTTTGGCGCGGTTCTCGGTCGGAAAGGCCCGATTTCCTCCGCGTCCGTTGATCGGCGTCATCGTGGCCCCATGGATCGGAAAGATGTCGCCATGTGTGGTATGGCTTTCGGTGTTCCCGTATGCGTTCTCCAGCACCTGGACTTCGATGCTGCGATGAAATGGGACCCCTCGCGCGGTGATGTCATCGGCCCAGATGAAAACCCCGGCGTTCCCTTTGGGGACCATGTGTCGCCATTCCAGTTCAAGTATGAAGTTCTGGTACATGCGATCGGTTCGAAGCTCGCCGATCGGTTTTCCCGAACAGATCAGCAGGCCGTCCTCCACCCTCCAGGTCGAGGGAGCGGTATTGACAGGGACCCAGCCAGAGAGGTCCCGGCCATTGAACAAGGGTCGGAATGAGTCGGTCGGCTCGGAGCAGGCTGCCGTGATCATTGTGACGAGAAGAAGGAATAAGCGCCCTTTCATAAGCGGGTCCTCTTTGTTGAAGAATGGTCGGTGACTCGATTATAGCGAACGGGATTTCTGGATCAATGAGCGAAAGAGTCGTCTTCTGCAGCCTCTTGGGGCCACTCGACATGACACCTGAACACAAATGGATGAATGGGGCGCGTTCATCCGGTAGCATAGTGTTTAACTGCCCCAGTTCGGACCAAAGGAGCGAGGTTATGAGTTCAAACGAGTTTTTTGAGAATCTCGAGAAATCGGGTCGGCGACAGTTTCTGAAGAAGGCCGGAAAGAATCTGGCCGTGGCGGGCGCCGTTCTGGCGACGGCGGGCTCTGAGTCGGAAGCGCGTACCGACACGCCGTTGGCCGACAAACGCCGCCGAATTGCTTCCAACAGCTACGCTATCCGTCAACTTTTCAAGCGACGGCCGTTCTCACCACGTGCCGGCATGAGCGAAGAACGGCGTCAGCGAATGGAGCACTTCGAGGCTGCGGGAAAGAAGCTGAAAGCCAAGTATGGCGAGATCACGATGCTCGATCTGCCTCAATTCACCAAGGACACGTACGAAGGCGCAAGCCGGATAGACGTCTGGTCGTCGCTCTTCGGTGACGTCACAGACTCCTCTCAGTTCGGAACTCGCGTCCGCCAGGGCCGGACCCTTCCCGGCGAGTTCGATCCCTCGAAAACGTCCGCGAAGAAATGGCTCGACCAACTCGCCGCAAAGACCGCCTCGACCGGGATCGAAGTTCAGCACATTTCCAACAACGCCCCACGTAATCTCTCGGTCCTCGACAAAGAGAGCCGACGGGAAGGAATCCGCGTCGGAAAGATCTGGCTCGAGGCGGCCCGGCAGATCGGGGCGCGTTCGATGCGCGTCAACACCGGCGGTCCTCGTATCGTACCTTGCGCCACAACCGAAACCGGCTATCCCCAGAACGACGAGATCGTCGCTCTCCTGAAAGCCGGGATCGAGTCGTTCAAGGAACTCGCCGACTACGGCGAGGAGATGGGCGTCAAGGTCACGATCGAGAATCATTGGGGACTCAGCGCTCACCCGATGAACGTTCTGATCATCCTGAATGAAGTGAACAGCGCTTACTGCGAGGCCTCACCCGATTACTGCAATTGGGAGCACGAGTACATGCTCTACCATGGCCTCGAGGCTCTGATTCCGTACGCGTCGTCGATGTGCCATGCCAAGCGGTGGTCGCGCTACCCGAATGTCGACATCGCGCGCTGCACGCGGATCCTCAGCGCTGCGAACTATCGTGGATACGTTTCCCTCGAGTATGAGACATCAGGGCTCGACGACGATCCCGTCAAGGGCACTCTGAAGCTGATGGAGGACGTGGTCGCAGCGCTCTGAGTCGGCGAGCGAGAGAGTTTCGCGCAACGACGCAAAGTCGCAAAGTCTTGTCCGTCGAGGTCGGTCACGAGGAATCGCGACTGGACAGACTCGTCTAGCACCCGAACTCTCGCTTCCCTGAATTTCTGACTTCTGCAAAATCTGCGGCTTTGCGCGAGAAATGTTCAGCTTCAACGACGTTCGCCACACGCTCAGGACCTGGTGGCTCAATACCGGCCCCGTCTTCGTCGGGGCTTTTTCTCTGGCTCTCGGCATCGGCGCGAACACGACGATGTTCAGCGCCATCAACGCGATTCAGAGCCATTCTCTGCCTTTTGAAGATTCGGACCGTCTGGCCGTTCTCTGGAACTCGAATCTGGAGCAGGGGATTCAGCGAACTCCGCCCTCATTCGAGATGATATCCGCGCTCCTGGAAAACGGAAGCTCGTTCGAGGACTTCGGATTCTTCCAAGGCGGTCCCGCGGCCGTGACACTGTCGGGAGACGAGCAGGCTGTTCGCGTTTCGAATCATCCGATCGATTCCCGGATCTTCAGGGTGCTCGGCGTCGAACCAATGCTCGGGAGAACGTATTCTCCGAGCGACCTCAATGATCTGATCAAGATCAAGGAGGTGCGGCCGATCGTGATCAGTCACGAAACCTGGCAGGGTCGATTCGAAAGCGATCCCGATGCGATCGGCCAGACTCTTCGGATCGACGGCGCTCCACGGACGGTGATCGGTGTCATGCCGGCCGGTTTCACGATCGCTCCCTGGATCGACAACATCACGCTTTGGGCTGCCAACGACCTCGACAAGGTCCGTGCAGCTCGATGGATGTATGCGGTGGGAAGACTGAGACCTGGTGTGACACTCGAGCAGGCGGCTGCGGAAGCGGACCCGGTCATTCGCGAGATCATCCGTTCCCGGGGCGAGGACACAGCAGGTTGGACGACTCACGTGGAAACGCTTCACGATGCGTTCTTTGGTGAGGCTCTGAGCGCCCTCTTCTTCCTGCTCGGCGCGGTCAGTTTTGTGCTGTTGATCGCCTGTGCCAATGTGGCCAACCTGCAGCTGGCTCGCGGTGCTTCCCGACAGAAGGAACTGGCCATCCGGGCTTCGGTCGGGGCCGGAAGAGCCCGGCTGGTTCGACAGCTCCTGACAGAGAGTGTGTTGTTGGCTCTCCTCGGGGGTGGCCTGGGTTGCCTTCTCGCCGTGTGGGGAAATCGAGTCTTTGCGGCTTTGGTTCCGGCTCAGTTTCCGCAGTTGCTTCGAAACATCGAAATCGATTCCAGGGTTCTGGCCTTTACTCTGCTGATTTCTGTGGTCAGCGGGATCGCTTTCGGTCTGGTGCCTGCACTTCAAGCGTCCAGGGTCGATCTGAACAGCCTGCTCAAGGAAGGAGGGCGAGGCTCCGGAAAGTCCGGAAGCGGAGGTCGTTTCGCCCTGCTCGTCTCTGAGATTTCACTCTCGATGGTCCTTCTGCTCGGGGCCGGCGTCATGATGATCGGTTTTCTCAGAGAGCAGAGCTCTGTTCCGGGATTCGATACCGAGAACCTGCTGACAGTCGACATCCTGCTAGGGGGTGATGCCTATTTTCAGAAACTCCCGAACGACAGAAACAGCGTGTCACCTCTCGGTGCGCAGTTCTTCGAGAGGCTCCTGCAAGGAGTTGAAAGCATTCCGGGAGTCCGCTCAGCGGGGCTTCTCAGCCGACTGCCACTGAGGATGCGTCGTCACCCTTTCACGATTTCTGGACGCGACCTCCCGGAGGTCGGTCACGAGCCGACGGCGGATTTCTGTGAAGTGTCGCCGCGCCTCTTCGAAACGCTTGGCCTTCCGCTCATCAGGGGCCGATCGATCGAGGAACGCGACAGAGAATCGAGCTCCTGGGTCGTTGTGATCAACAGGAGTTTCGCAGACCGATTCTTCGAGAATGAGGATCCGATCGGACGTCACATCCAGATCTCCATCCGAAGCCGTTCGGCGGGTATCAGCGTGAAGGAACCCCAAATGCGCGAAGTCGTCGGAATCGTCGGCGACGTGTCTTACCCGAGCAGGATTGCTGTCCTTCCAGCGGCCATGTATGTCCCCTACCGCCAGCACTTGCGCGAGTACTCGGGAGGAGACCAAGGGATGCATCTCGGCCAGGTCCTCGTACTGAGAACGTCGATGAATCCGGCTACTGTCTCGCAGTTCGTCAGAGGGATCGTCGAACAGGTCGACGCGGATCAGGCCCCCGATCGGGTCCTGACCATGGATCAGCGCATCGCCGGGTCACAATCCGTCAGCCAGGGTCGCTTCCTCGCGAGCGTCTTTGGACTGTTCGGAGGCCTCGCCATCCTGCTCGCGATGGTGGGAATCTACGGTGTGATGTCTTATGTCGTTACCCTGAGATCGGCCGAGTTTGGGATCCGTGGCGCCCTCGGCGCCACCCGCGGAGACTTGGTCGTTCTCCTCCTGAGGCAGTTGATGAAGCCGACATCGGTCGGCGTTGCGATGGGACTCGGGGGAGGAATCGCCCTGACCCGCCTTCTGAGCAGTGCCTACTCGGGCCTGTCGCAGGCGGACCCTTCGGCCTTCGTCGGAGTGACGCTTCTCATGGTTGGGGCCGCTCTTCTGGCGGCACTGCTCCCTGCACGTCGGGCGTCGCAGGTCGACCCGCTGGAAGCGTTGAAGTGCGAGTAGCGAACCCACACGATTCGGTCTCTGAGCCCCGGTTGGGAGCGAGTCCTCGAGCGGAAACCGGAGGGAACAGTCGAGTCCCGAGGGAGGCTTGTCGAAGACACTGTTTCGAAACAGTTTCTCGGACCGCCGGCGCTGTGCGACCCTAAGGTCATGACTCGAAAAATGAATCCTATCGGAGCTTTCGCGGCTCTCTTGATCATCGCGCCGATCCTCGCAGACACTTATCCCAGGAATGCGAAGGTCGACGCTCTCAACTACGCATTCGAGTTGACCCTTCGGGACGATACGGACGAGATTTCGGGCAGTGCGGTCATCGATCTTCGGTTTCAAGCTGGTGTGACCCGGGTGAGGCTTGACTTCATCGGAACTTCCCCAGGACTCGAGAGCGGAATGAAAGTGACGGCCGTTCGTTCGGGTGAGGGCAACCTCGAGTTCAGCCATCAAGAGGACGTCCTGCTGATCAACCTCGGGACTCCGACAGTCGAGTCGGAGCGCCGGCGAATCCGAATCGACTATCGAGGGACTGCCGCGACGGGTTTGATCATCGGCGAGAACAAATACGGCGACAGGACATTCTTCAGCGATAACTGGCCCAACAAAGCCCGCCACTGGCTCCCGACGATCGATCACCCGTACGACAAAGCGACCTGCGAGTTCATCATCGACGCGCCGTCTCACTACCAGGTCATTTCGAATGGTCTCCGAGTCGAGGAGACCGATCTTCCCGACCTCCGCCGAAGGACGCACTGGAGGCAGTCGGTCCCGATCGCGAGCTGGCTCTACGTGCTCGGTGTTGCACCGTTCGCCGTCCAGTACGTCGACACTTATCAAGGGAAGTCAATCCAGACCTGGGTCTACCGTCAGGACCGGGACGCCGGGTTCTATGACTTCGCAGTCCCGACAAAGCAGGCCCTCGAGTTCTTCGGAAGTCGGATCGGACCTTACTCCTACGAGAAGCTGGCGAACGTCCAGTCGAACAGCGTTCGCGGCGGAATGGAAGCCGCCAGCGCGATTCTTTACTCGGACAGTGCCGTGACAGGGGAGCGGAGCGAACGCTGGCGAAATGTGATTATCCACGAAGTGGCCCATCAGTGGTTCGGCAACTCGGTCACGGAATCGGATTGGGACGACGTCTGGCTGAGTGAAGGTTTTGCGACCTACTTCACCCTCCTTTTTGTCGAGTTTGCCTACGGCCGAGACGAATTCGTGGAGGGGCTTCTCTCGAGCCGGGAGCGGATTGTGGAATTCCATGAGAAGAACCCCGACTATCGGATCGTTCACGACAACCTGGACGACATGAGTCAGGTGACCACAGGGCAGATCTATCAGAAGGGAGCCTGGACCCTCCACATGCTGAGGGGACTCGTCGGCGATGCGGACTTCTGGCGAGGGATCAGGGAGTACTATCTGAGATTTCGAGACGCCAACGCCACCACGGAAGATTTCAGGCGGGTAATGGAGGAGACCTCGGGACGGGAACTCTCCGGCTTTTTTCAGCAGTGGCTCGAACGCGGAAGCTTCCTGAAGATCCATGGCGACTGGGGCTACGACCATGAGGCGAAATCCGTCACGATCGATCTGAAACAGGTCCAGAATGACGGGTTCCTTTTCGAGATGCCGATCCAGGTGGAAATCTCTTTTCCAGATTCAGAAAAGCCAACGGTCGAGTCTCTGGCTCTAGAAGGGGCCCGCAAGAGGTTCTCGATTCCCGTAGACGGTGAGCCCTCCGGAATCGTGCTCGATCCGGGACTCTGGGTGCTGATGGACGCTGACTTCAATCGCGAGAACCGCTGAGCACTGCCACCGGTTGGGACGCCGCAGAGTTCGATCCAGGGAGGCGGTTGGGACGAGTCCTCGAGAGAAGGCCGGAGTCAGGAAGACGAGACCGGGTCACGCTCCTGAGCACCCCATACACCGAACTGGAGTCCCTCAGACAGGCGACCAGGTCAGTGAGAAGATCGCGATGAACAGGGCCGTGTAGGCGACCTCGGTGTACCCGAGTTTCTTGAAGTTTGGACGAGTCCCCGTGGGCTTCCCTGTCAAAAAGGCCCGGACGACGACAGGCGCGTAAGCCAGAGTGAGAATGCCGGGAATCCAGCCTTTCAAGGCCATTGTCGCTAACGACATCGCCAGAAGAAGGTGGAACATGCCGGACTGCAGGGCACGCTTACCGGCATCCGGTCGCCGCATGAATCGCGCGATCTGCATTCTGACGAAGAAGATGCCGCTCGCAAAATAGAGAGCCGTCAAGGCCCAGATCTGAAAAACCGTTCCGTCAATATTCCCGACAAGCACATAGGCCGCAATTGGAGCAGAAGCGGTCAGGCCAGCCACTCCGAGCAGTTCTCCCGACAGCCGACGCTCCTCAGCGGAGCGGATCAGCCATAGATGCAACGACAGGAGGACGAACACGAAGGCTCCGAACGGGATGAGATAGAAGAGCCGGTACCAGAAGAGAAGCACGGCGCCGCACGCCAGCGAGACAGTCACCGAGAGCAGAGCCAGGCGTTTCCACTCGGCACTCTTTGCTGGATTGACGGGATGCCGGGAGGTCCGAGCGAGCTTGGCCAGCGGTTCATGCGACAGGAAGAGAGCAGTCATCGCGGCGAGCAGGGGAAGAAGAGCCCAATCAAGCCGCCCGATCGCGCCGACAGCCGCAAGAAAAGGCCCGTAGAGAACGGCCCAGGCGCCGTGCTCTCGTGGAAGGACTTTCTTCCTCTTTCCGGCCTTGCGGCGCGAAGTGGTCACGGGAGCTGTCCGCACGGAGGAAGGCGAACGAGGTGTCCCCAGCATGGCCGACGGAGGAGTTTCGGTTGCAGCGGATCTTTGATCGATCATCTAAGCGACCCTTCGCTGGTCGGCCTGGTCTGCAATCTCGGCCGCGAGTCCACGGGCGGCCCCGATGCAGTCTGGAATCCCGATTCCCAGACGATAGGGGCCGAGGAGAAAGAGGCCGGGCTGGGCCTTCAAAGACCGCTCGATCTTTTCGATCCGTGCCTGATGTCCAAGGAGAAGTTGGGGCATCGCCTTCCGGACGTGAAACACCTCGCTGAAATCGGGAGGGCAACTGATTCCGAGTGCCGCTTTCAGCTCGCCGTGAGCCGTTTCGACCGTCGCCTCGTCGCTGAGTTCCGGTCGGGACTTTCGGCCTCCATGTATCGCACAGCGGATCAGCACACGATCCGACGGGCAGCGGCCCTCAAACTTGCTGCTCACCCAGGTGCAGGCGTCCAGGGTTGTGCCCTCGGTGGCGGGAACGATGAATCCGTAGCCGTCGAGGGGATGTGAGAATCCCTTTCTGGGGTAGGCCAGATAGACGATCCGAGTCGAGGCGTAGGTGATATCCCTCAGGCCTTCCGATAATTCCGGGCACACACCCGCGAGAAGGTCGGCGCTTGCCCTGGCAGGCGTCGAGAGGATCAGAGAGTCGAAGGCGAAGTCGTCTCCGTTCGCTGTCTGGACTCTCCACGTCTCCTTCCTGCGGGCGACTCGAAGGTCGCCGGTTCCGAGGATCGTTTCGACGGAACCGATGGCGTTGACCAGTCGGTCGACGAATGATTCCATCCCGTCTCGGAGCGTCATGAAGAGCGGTCCGGAACCGCCCGACACGGGTCCCTTTCTGCGGCGCATTCCTCGCCAGAGACTTCCGCATTTCTGCTCGATGCGATGGAGTTCGGGCAACGTGCTGGCGGCACTCATCCGGCCGGCGTCGCCTGCGTAGATCGCAGAAACCAGAGGTTCCCCAAGCTTCTCTGTGAACTCTCGTCCGAGGCGCCGATCAAGAAACTGGCGGACTGTGAGGTCGCCCTCACTCCGGGGTACGAAGGGTTCCATCAGGGCCCTGACTCGTCCTCGGCGGGAGAGAGGAGCCGTCTCCCAGAATTCGCGTAATCGAACCGGGCTCAGAAAGGCCATGCCGCTCGCCAGAGGACGTAGACGTCCGGCGTGAAGGACATAGGTTTTCTGCCGTGGATGGGAAGGGATGAGCTGGTCGGATAGACCGAGTTCCTTCGCGAGCTGAACCGCGGCAGGCTTGAATGCGGCGAAGCATTCAGGACCCTCTTCGAGCAGCAGGTCCCCCCGGACGTGCGACTTGATGACGCCACCCATCCGGCTCGAGCGCTCCAAGAGCACGAGATCCAGATCGACGCCGCGCTTCGCGGCCTCCTGGTTGAGCGAATAGGCAGCTGCCAGGCCTGAGATCCCGCCGCCAACGATGCCGACTTGCAGTCTACGCTCCATGACCCGACCCCCTTCCCTGAGGCGCTCCGCTCGCTGGATCGTGTGAGTCGGGCGTGTAGTAGCAGAAGGGTTCTTCGGCCAGATAGTCTCCGGTCATCGCATAGGCTCGTGCTCGGGAACCCGCGCAGACCTGACGGAAGGAGCAGATTCCGCATTTCCCTTTGAGGAGGTTCGGGTCGCGAAGCTCTCGGAAGACGGAGTTCGATCGATAGACATCGGCGACCGAATCGGAGCGGCAGTTGCCGCAGGTCAGAGGCAGAAAGCCGCTGGGTGAAATGTCTCCTTTGTAGCTGACGAACAGGTGCCCGTTTCCGGAATTGACGCCCTTCGGAGCCAGGCCGATCGACCCTCCGGGGCCGAAGTCGCGCGTCATATGGGACGGGAGCCGTCCTGCCGCTTTCCCGTGTTGAGGTCCATCGTGATGTCGTCCAATCGACCGTCGATTCTGCATCAGGTAGCGACGATAGTGTGGCGCCTCGGTGATCTTGACGATGAAATCGACCCCGGACGCGAAATCCGCGAGACGAGCGAAGAGGTCCTCAAACTGCCTGGCACTCATCTGTTTCAATTGGCTGCCCCGCCCAGTCGGCACCAGCAAAAAGACCTCCCAGAACACGACTCCGAGGGAGGTCACGAGCTCTCCCATGGCCTCGAAATGCTTCAGGTTGTACGCGCTGAAGGTCGTGTTGATCTGGAGCGGAAGGCCCTCTTCCCGGGCATAGCGTGCTCCCCTCATTGTCAGATCGAAGGTGCCGGGAGTTCCCCGAAATGTGTCGTGAACCTCGGCGGTCGGCCCATCGAGGCTGAGTGCGATCTGAGCCAGACCGGCCTCTTTGAGGTCCTTGACGAGGCGTCGGTCGAACCGAGCGGTCGCGGCCGGAATTGTGGCCATTCGCATTCCTGCGTCGGCGCCGAACCGGACGAGCTTCGCCAGGTCGTGGCGTTTCGCCGGGTCGCCTCCCGAGAGAACGCAGATCGGCGTGCCCATCTCGGCGAGTTCGCTCAACAGGCCGAAACCTTCGTCCGTCGAGAGTTCACCGGGAAGTGGATCCGGGATCGCCTCAGCTCGACAGTGCCGGCAGGCGAGATCGCAGGATCGAGTGGTTTCCCAGATGGCGACGAACGGGGTCCGACTGAAATCGATAGCCGCAGGATTGGGCCGGGAAGAAGCGATGCTTTCGTTCATAGTCTTCGTTCCTTTCTTTGCTACAACAGCATACTTTAGCAAGTCGAGAACCAGGGCCTGAGTGGCGGAGAGGAGGTTTGGTCGGGCGATAATCTGGGTTGAAAATCCCACGGGAGGGTCAAATCACCCAGCCTTGAAGGACTTCCTTTCAACTCGAAAACCGGAATCAGCGCATGCAAGGTGGTGTCGCGCGAGGAGGCAAAGACGCAGAGGCGCCAAGTTTCATGTTCGGCTATTCCATTAGTCGACTGGTCGCAGCGGAGCGCGACGATTGGATCGACCCGAGTGGCTCTGCGGGCGGGGAGCCAGCCTGCAGAGTCAAATGGACAGTCGCTGAGACGCCGCCAGCTGTCTTCCTCCACCGTTATCGCCTCGCGCAATAGTCGGCGGTGGGGATCGCGTCTTTCAGTTCGAATTGGGCGCCGGGGATCAGGATGAACTCACTGGCGCCTTGTTCGGTCAGTGGATTCCCCCAGTCGTATGTGTAGCCGAGGCCTGTCCAGGGAACTCCCGGCTCAGCTCGAAAGTCCTGAAAGTAGAGGTTTTTGTAGAAGGTCGGGTAGTCCGGAACGTTCCTGACCGTCGGAGGAGGCGATTCGCACTGCAGCCGGCATTCAGAGTCATTCGTTTCCGGGTCGACGCACGGTCGGAACAGTGCTTCGGGTCTGACCCAGAGTTCTACAAAAACGTCGTATTCCCACTCGTGGAAAAGGCCGAGATACTGCTTCAGCCTGAGCTCGAGGTCATCTGTCGCTGCTTTCGGGTGAGTTTCTGTCCACGATCTGCAGAAATCCTGGAGTTGGGGTGCGGCCGTCACCCAGACGACGAATCTCTGATCGTCGGAAGTTCGATTCGAAGATGCGAAGAAGCGTTCGAAGGCGTCGCGGCTTTTCCAGGTCACGACGAGGATCCTGGAGCCGTTTTCATTCCAGACCAGCTGTTTGTTATGCGGCGTCACTTGAACCAGGTCTCGGGCGATTTCACCTTCCTGGGCGACGGACGCGTCTCGCACAGCCTTTGAATAGAGGTCGTCGAGTCGGATCTGTCGCTCGGGCTCCTGGGCGACCAGAGTGGCGACGATGGCCAACAGAACAAGAAAAGCGGCTTTCAGTTTCATCACATTTCTCCCGGAGAAGGATCAGGATGACCCCAACTCGAAAAGTCAGAGGCCTTGCGTTTGATGAAGTATACAAGACCCCTTGAAGTCCGTCTTTGGGATACCAATGCCAGCGAGGCGTAGCCTCAGACCAGGCTGCGCCCGAGGGAGAGGTGGGAGCTCGCTTCCAGTGCGCTCCAGGTCGAATCGAAACTACACAATTCTGGAAACCCAAGCTATAATGGATTTGAAGATTTTTATGCCGAGGGATCCGCACTACTATTTGTAAGTCTTTGCATTAATTGGAGAAGTTGCCGGGAGACGGCGAACGTTCGGTGTTGAGAGTCCCTCGAAAGACGTTGTCGGTAGAACAGGATCCGAGCGCGGTCGAAGACCGAGGATCCGCGAAGAGATTGTCTCAGTTTCAGGTTTCTACAGGTTTTTTGAATCGCCGACCAGAGCGTCGAGACGGCTAGCGACTCACGACACCAGCGAGTGACGCTGATCTTTGAGATCAGTCATCCAGCCCGATACAGACCTGGCCGCTTCTCCCCAAACAAAAGAGGCTCTGCGGAGCGCCCGGCTACCGTTGCGAAGGACAGATTCCCCGCTTCGGCGCCGATGGCGTCTCGCCTCGCCAGAGGAGAACCTATGTCGAAAGAACTGATTATCAGTTCGAGCGTCATGGAGACCAGGCTCGCGATCCTGGAAAATGATGAAGTCACCGAGTTTTTTATCGAGAGAGCCAAGAACAAGGGAATCCTGGGAAATATTTACAAAGGAAGAGTGACGAGAGTTCTGCCGGGGATGCAGGCCGCGTTCGTTGATATCGGGCTGGAACGAAACGCTTTCCTTTACGTGTCCGATTTTGCCGAGAGCCTGGAGGAATACGAATCCCTCATCGATGAACCGGACGGGCAAGGGAAGGGTTTCGACGAAGGTGCGCCGGTCTCCTCGGCTGGAAAAAGAAAGCGGGGCGGACGTGACGGAGGCGGCCCGGTCAAGAAGTCTTCCAATGGAGGCTCGCCGGCTTCCGGTCCCCTGAGACGACTGAATGAAGCAGGACCGTTCAAGCGACGTGGCTTTCACAACTCAAGCGTCCTGCCCGACGCACTGGAACTCCAGCACGTCAAGCATGGTCGAGTCCTCGAGAAGCTCACGGCCCGCTCCGGGGACGCTCCCGCTGCGACAGGTATTCTCCCCTTGGCGATTGCCGTTCCCGAGGCGCTCTCTCTCATCGCTGGGGCGACGCCGGACGTTGCCCCTCCGATTTTCAATCCGATTGAGGCTGAGCCTGACCCGATCGTGATCGAGGTCACGGAAGATGCGGATCCGAGCTCTTCGAGCGATGCCGGAAACGGCGCACCCCGGGAAAAGCAACCGAGAGCGAAGAACGCTCGCGTCAAGGCTCCATCGGAAGGCGCAAGTCTGAAGACAAGGGCCGACCAGGGTCGGAAGCGACGACTCCCGCGGAATAACGCGAACAACCTCATCGGCGATTTGCTCAAGGAAGGGCAGGAGATTCTGGTTCAGATATCCAAAGAGCCCATCGCGAAGAAGGGAGCGCGCATCACGTCCCATGTCGCCCTGCCGGGCCGGTTCATGGTGTACATGCCCACGGTGGATCACGTGGGCGTCTCGAGACGGATATTCTCAGACAAAGAACGGGCACGTCTTCGCAACATCGTGCTTCAAAACCGGGATTCGAACAGTCGAGGATTCATAGTCCGAACCGCGGGTGAGGGCCAGGACGAGAAGAGCGTTATCCAGGACATTCACTACCTCACCCGACTTTGGGACGACATTCGAGCGCGGGCCGAGAAGGCCTCCGCCCCCCGCCTCATCCATTCAGAGCCCGGGCTCGTAGAACGCACTCTGCGCGACCAGCTCGCTACCGAGTTCCGGTCTATCCGAGTCGATGACGAATCCGAATACGAACGCATCGTCGAGTTCGTGAACCGGTTCAGTCCCGAGCTCGTGCGCCGGGTCCGTCTCTATGACAAGCCGACTCCGATCTTCGACGAGTTCTCCGTTACGGGAGAGATCGAGAGAGCGCTGAAAGAGAAAGTCTGGCTCAAGAATGGCGGATACATCGTCATCAATCAGACGGAGGCACTCGTCGCCATCGACGTCAATACTGGTAAGTTCGTGGGTTCGACGACTTCTCTCGAAGAGACGATCACTCAGGCCAACCTGAATGCGGTGAAGGAGGTCGTCCGTCAGATTCGGCTTCGTGATCTTGGCGGAATCATCATCATCGATTTCATCGATATGGACGATCGTCGGAACCGACACAAGGTCATGGACGCGCTCCAGGAGCAGCTTCGTCTGGACAAGTCTCCTTCCAAGATTCTGCAGTTCAACGAGTTCGGGCTCGTGGCGATAACGCGGAAGAGGGTCCGTCAATCACTCGAACGGACTCTCTGTCAGCCTTGCTCGACCTGTGGCGGATCTGGTCTGACTCGATCCATACGTACAGTCTGCTACTCGATCCATCAGGAAGTCCGAAAGATGCTTCAGACGTTTGGTGATAGGCAGGAACTCCTGCTGCGTTGCCATCCCGATGTGGGCCGCGCTCTGAGGAACGGGGAGCGACTCGTCTTGCGAGAGATTGAAGCGCTGACCGGCAAAACCTTGTCGGTCAAACCCGACCCCCTCATGCACGTCGAGCGATTCGACCTGATAGAACATTGAGTGAGGACCGATCCGAACGCGGAAAAGGTGCGACTTGCAGGAGTACGCGAGCCTGAACGGGGGAGTGATCGTCAGTCACGCTCATCGCATCGCCATTCGACCACTTTTTCTCTAGAATGACACACTCGCGATCCGACGGGCCTGGGGTATGCTCGGGTCTGTCGGAAGACGAACCTACCGGGTGGGGAATGAAGAACGAAGAGCCGCACAGCGACAAGCCGTATTTCTACCGCCTTGTCGAACTCATGGACATTCTGAGAAGCCCCGAGGGATGCCCATGGGATCGCGAGCAGACTCGCGAGAGTCTGAAGCCGATGCTGATCGAAGAGGCCTACGAAGTCCTGGAGGCTCTTGACGGTGACGATCCACAAGAACTCTGCGAGGAACTTGGGGATCTGTTGTTCCAGGTCGTCTTTCATTCCCGAATCGCTCAGGAAAAGGGAGAGTTTGATGCCGAGGGTGTCTGTCGCAGGGTCTATGAGAAAATGGTCGGCCGTCACCCTCACGTCTTCGGCGATGATGACTTCGCCGATTCCGAAGAACTCCTCCAGAACTGGGAAGACCTGAAGGCAGCGGAGAAAGAAGCGTCCGGAGGCTCATCGAAGCCTCGGGACTCACTGCTCGACGGCGTGCCCGACGGGTTGCCCGCACTCTACAAGGCCCATCAGATCTCTACCAAAGCGGCGCGCGTCGGGTTCGACTGGCCCGATCTCTCAGGTGTCCGACAAAAGCTTGATGAGGAATTCTCCGAACTCGAACAGGCTTTGAAAGCGGAAGATGTCGAAAGCATTCAGGAGGAGGTCGGCGACCTGCTGTTTGCAGCTCTCAACGTTGCGCGATTCGTTCAGATCGATCCGGAAACAGCGCTGAATCGCGCCAGCAGAAAATTCGTCGGCCGCTTCCAGAACATGGAGCGGCACTTCTCGGAGAAGGGCCGGAACCTGAAGGATGTCCGGTTGGATGAGATGGAAGATGTCTGGCAGAAACTCAAAGAGAATGGAGAACAGTTCACATGAGCGACAACGACAGAGAAAGTGATCGAGGCTTCAAGGTGACCGATCGGCGCCAGTTCACATCGGAAGGGGAAGTGAGGGCGGAGGCCGATCCGGCGGAGGCTGCGGACCCGACCCTTTCCGAAGAAAAGGTCTTCAGGGGTGAGACGATTCTACCCGGTGAATCGACGAGCGAGTCGACACCTTCGCGGGAACCCGGGGGCGAGTCACCGGATCGGGACAGGAACAAGGAGGCGCCCGATCTCGAAGCCATTCAATTCTCTTCCTTCATCCTCTCTCTGGCATCAGGTGTCCTCGTTCACCTGGGGGAAATCCCGGATCCGCAGACTGGCCAGGCCGATGAAAACCTCGAGGCCGCCCAGCAGACGATTGACCTTCTGGGCATGCTCAAGGAGAAGACGGAAGGGAATCTGACAGCTGAAGAAAACCATCTTCTCGAGAGCGTTCTCTACGAGCTTCGAGTGAAGTTCCTTTCCAAGTCGAAAACAATCAAACTCTGATGCGCGTCACCTTCCTCGGGACAGGAACCTCACGAGGAATCCCTGTCATCGGATGCGATTGTGCCGTCTGCCGATCGGACAATCCCAGGAACCGTCGACTCCGATGCTCGGTCCTGCTCGAAAGCGACGTCACCGTCGTGATCGATACATCCGCCGATTTCAGGCAGCAGATGCTGCGTCACAAGGTTCGCAAACTCGATGCGGCGGTCTTCACCCATGCTCATGTCGATCACATTCTCGGCCTCGACGATGTCTACCCTTTCAACATCTGGGCAGGGCGGGATTTCCCGATTTTTGCCTCAGAGGAGACCCTCAAGGAGATCAGGATCACGTTTCGGTACCTCTTCGCGGAGAATCGGTACCCGGGTATACCGACGATCACCCCGAACGAGATTTCCGGACCCTTCGAGATCGGTGATCTGAAGTTCGAGCCGATCGAGGTCTTCCACGGTCGATTGGCAATCCTCGGATTTCGTGTCGGGAAGTTCGCCTACATCACCGACGTGAGTCGAATCCCCGATCAAGGGCGAGCCCAGCTCAAAGGTGTCGGCACCCTCGCCCTGGATGCCCTCCGATACAGGCCTCATGCGACGCACCTGAGTCTCGATCAAGCCGCTGAGATTGCTGAAGCCGTAGAAGCGGGGCAAACCTACCTGGTTCACCTCTGCCACGACGTGGATCACGAGGAAGGGAATGCCAGGCTGCCGGACACAGTCCGATTGGCTTATGACGGTCTCGTGCTGGACGTTCCCGACTGACGCAGGTTGCTGGAAGTTCATTTGGAACGAAATCGAAAGTGTTGTGCGGACCGCCGATCGCGGAGAACCGCTGTCGAATACAGAATAGATGGAGATTCTAGTTAGCCTCGGAAAATTGCCGGCCGACTGTGCGAGCCCGATTCTGACGATAGGCTCGTTCGACGGGCTCCATCTGGGCCACCAACAGGTTCTGAGAGCCATCGTCGCCAAGAAGCAAATCACAGGTGGAACGGCGATCGTCCTGACTTTCGACCCCCACCCTCAGAAGATTGTCTCAAGGGCCGATGCTCCGCCGCTGCTCCAGACATCGGAACAGCAAGAGGCTTGTCTCAGAGATTTCGGGATCGACTACCTTGTCAAAATGCCCTTCACGCCTGAACTGTCCAGGATGAGCCCTGAGGATTTCGTGCGCAGAGGGCTTCTGGTCGGAGGAAAGCGAAGTCTCCGTGAAGTGCATGTCGGAGCGAACTTTCGATTCGGTCGGGAGAGGTCCGGCGACCTGTACAAACTGCGAACTCTCGGCCGTCGATACGGGTTCGAAGTTGTGCCGATCGCTCCCGTTTCTTTCCGAGGGTCCCGCGTGAGCAGTACGCGGATTCGAAGACTGCTGATGTCGGGACGAGTGAGTCTCGCTCGGCGTCTTCTGGGGCGCCCCTACCAGATTCGAGGCGTGATCGTGGCCGGTGCCAGCCGGGGGCGGGAGATGGGCTTCCCAACCGCGAATATCGAGTCTCCTAACGAACTCGTCCCCCGAAGTGGTGTCTATGTCGGTCGGGTTCGGCACGGAGTCCACAGGCTTCCGTGCGTCACCAACGTGGGAATCCGTCCGACCTTTGAAGGATCGAAGCAGGTCGTCGTCGAATGCCATATTCTCGATTTCGAAGGTGACCTCTACGGTGAGAACCTCGGCCTCGAGTTTCTATTCGACCTCAGGTCGGAGCGGAAGTTTGCCGGCCCCCAGGAATTGAGTGAACAGATCACGCGCGACGTCCTTCGCACGCGCCGCTACTTCGAAAGGGTAGACTGCGGAGGTGAGGCCAGGGTGGCACTGTGATCCGCTCAGGGCCGTTGAGCGGGAATCTTGCCTAGACATGGAGAGGAGAGCAGGAATTGACAGTCAAACCTGAAGAAATCAAGAAGATCGCTGATCTCTCACACCTCCGATTCGATGAGACCGAACTTGCTGAATTTGCCCAGGAATTCTCGGAGATCATCGGATACGTGGCCCAACTCGAAACTGTCGAAGTCGAAGGGGTCGAGCCGCTTTATCATGTCTCGGAAACTGACGAAACAGGTGTCACGCGCGACGATCAAGTGCTCCCATCGCTCAGCCAGGAGGAGGCGCTTTCGAACGCACGGCAAGTCATCGACAGCCAATTCCGTGTACCGAAGGTTATCGAATGAGAGGGGCGGCGAAATCCCTTCTGCCGGCGCGATTCCTGATCGTGGACCGACCCTGCCGAGGACTCGGTGGAGGGCATCCCAGGCGGATATGAACGAGATTCACGGGAAGTCGATACACCTTCTGAGGGACCTGATCCGCCGTCGGGAACTTTCCTGCCGGGAGGTGGTCTCTGCGTTCCTCCAGCGAATCGAGCGGATGGATGAAAAGGTCCGAGCCTTTCTCGAAGTTGACCCGTCTTCGGTTCTCGAGCAAGCTTCGGAACTCGATCGAAGGATCGCGGGAGGAGACCCGTCGGAACAACGCTTGCTGGGAATCCCGATCGCTCTCAAGGACAATATCTCAACGCTCGGACTTCGGACGACCGCCGGGTCGAAGATCCTGGAAGGTTATGTGCCTCCTTATGACGCCACCGTTGTCAGGAGGCTCAAGTCGGCAGGGGCTATCGTTCTCGGCAAGACGAACTGCGACGAGTTCGCAATGGGTTCGAGCACCGAGAACTCGGCCTACTTCGAGACGCGCAATCCTTGGGATCTGTCGCGCGTTCCCGGGGGATCGAGCGGGGGATCGGCCGCTGCGGTGGCATCCTGTGAGGCTCCCGGTGCTCTCGGGAGCGACACGGGAGGCTCGATTCGCCAGCCCGCGGCCTTCTGTGGAGTCGTGGGGATGAAGCCCACCTACGGGAGAGTGTCCCGCTACGGACTGGTCGCCTTCGGTTCGTCCCTCGATCAGATTGGCCCATTTGCCAACAACGTCAGAGATTGTGCGCTGCTGCTGGAGGCGATCGGAGGACCGGACCCTCGAGATTCGACCTGCTCCCGTTCACCCCAGGACTCCTGCCAGTCTGAGTTTGACAAGGACATCCGGGGGCTCAGGTTGGGTGTTCCTCGCGAATGGTTCGGCTCCGGCCTGCATCACGATGTGGAGACGAGTGTCAAGGAAGCGATCAGGTGCCTCGAAATGGCGGGATGTCTTGTCGAGGAAGTGAGCCTTCCCAACACTGAACATGCCATCGCGACGTACTATGTCCTCGCGCCGGCCGAAGCCAGTTCAAATCTGGCACGGTACGATGGGGTGAAATTCGGCTTCCGCAGTGCCGAATACCAAGACCTGTCCTCGATGTACCGGAAAACTCGAACAGAGGGTTTCGGTCGGGAAGTCAAGCGCCGAATCATGGTCGGAACCTACGTTCTCAGCGCGGGATACATCGACGCCTACTACACGAAGGCCGCCCAGGTCCGCAGAGTGATCGCTCAGGACTATCGGAAGATCTTCGATCGCGTGGACGCTCTGATCGGTCCGACGACTCCGACGCTTCCCTTTCGATTGGGGGAGAAGACAGGGAATCCCCTCGAGATGTACCTTTCCGACGTCTACACAGTGACCGCGAATCTTGCCGGAGTCCCGGCCCTGGCCGTCCCTTGTGGGTTCAGTGGCGATGGACTACCGATCGGTGTCCAGTTGCAGGGGCCGCACTTCAGCGAGGGAAGGCTTTTCCGACTCGGTCACGCCCTGGAGAGGGACCTCGGGGTCGTCCGACCCGCCCTTCCAAGCGAGTAGGTCCAAGCCTGCTTCCGGTGTTCCCTGGTTGCAGAGAACCGATCCAGCACGAGCGAAAGACCCATGAACCGGTGGAGCGACGCCCGCCACTCGCCGCCTTGCCAAGGTGTGCGATAGACCCGATGACTCGTACTTCTCGATCGCGGCTTCCCGAAGTCGTGTTCGCAGACTTTACAGAGATCATTTGCGAGGTTGTTCACGTGTGATCGGAGTCGCTCGATGCCCTCGACCGAGGTAGCTCTGATCCCACGATACTTTGTGGCGTTGGAAAGGCGGGAAAGAGAGCCGGGTTATCGAAAGGCCGGTGTGTCACGACCTGTTCCACCTTGGCCGTCACTGTCAGGGCCCCTCTGTGCAACGACGACCGAAGTTTCCAGGGCAAAAAAAAGCCGGCTGCACGCAACAGCCGGCGAGGAGAATCTGAAGTTTTTGGTCGATCAGCCACTGACCGAGGCGTTGTTCTTGTCCATAGCCTTCGGGACGCTCAGGTAACCGACGACAAAGTTCTTGCCGACTTTGGTGACCACGACTTCGTAGGGCTTCGCGGTGCCCGCGATATAGAAGACGACGGGTTCGTTGACGTGCTGCTTTTTCTTCTTTATCTTGCGGCCGTCCGCCACGATTTCCAGGTCGAACCGCTGCTTTTTCATGTCCGTCTTCGTCAGCTTGAGCGAGACGTTCACCACCTTCATGATGGCGCCCTTCTTCTCGAGCTCGAAGTTGTAGAGTTCTCTCTCCAAGGACGTCTTCAACGATCCGAGACCAGCTGCGGTCTCGTCGGTTCTCGAGGAGACTTGAGTGATCTGTCCACGGTTGGAATCGATCTCAGCCCGGTTCTGTGAGGTTGTGTCCTTCAGGCCGGCGATCTCAGAATTGGCGGCCTCGACTGTCTTCTGGATCTCCTTGGTCTTTCCGTCGAGATCCGCTTCCACTTGCTCGACCCGGGCGTTGTCAGCCTTCTGAATGGTCAGAGCCTGCAGGTCGCGGGACTGCTGATCCTGCTCTGACTCGAGTCCCGTAGCCTTGCTCTGCAGCTCGGAAACCACTCCTTTGTAGCGATTGATTTCGCCACCCTGGGACCGGAGTCGCTTTTCACTCTCGGTGAGACCGGACTGGAGCTCGCCGATCTTCTCATTCGAGGTTCCCAGCTCTTCAGTGACGGACGCCAACTGTTCCTGGCTCGTCGTGAGATTCTCAGTCAGGAGTTCAATTCTCTGCTGGGCCTGATAGAGGTAGAACCCCAATCCGATGATCCCGGCGAATACGGCTCCCCAGAGGACGTACTGCCCGACCTTTGATTGCTGTGGCACAGCTTCTCTGGGTGCTGCAGATCGGGCACGAGAGCCCTTGCTCTGACTTTGTCCTTGACTCTTATCCTCGGCCCGGTTCACGCGAGCGAATAGAGGATCTTGAACTCCTCTCAAATCGTCCCCACTCATATTCCTTCCTCCAGATTCTATTCGAGCCGTCGGGCTCACAGGACTGACGTCCCGAACATCCAGTGTATCAGACGCTGTAATAGATTCTGCTTCGGCTAAAATGTTTCAATGTCCGATAGCCTGGGATCGATATCAATCTGCCAGGGCGGTCTTCATTATACCCGGATCGTTGAAGGTCCGGGCTGGCTGGCCGCTGACATGGTCCAGTACCTGGACGATCTCTATCGCAGTGATGACCCTTCCTCTGCCCTGCTCAAGCTCCTGGGAATCGACATCAGAATACTGCGCAGAAAGCCTCCCAGAAGAGGCGTGGACCATTGGGTCTGGATCGATCTCGATGCCAGGATCCTCGAGACGAACTCCCCGATGATCCGCAAGGCGGTTGACCGTCAGCCGACTTCGGTCGAGGACCCATATGGCCCGGGAGTCCTCGAGCGAATCTACGAAGTCCTGGACCGGAAGGACTTTTCGGTCAAGTTTGTGCGGTAGCCTCGGTAGCCGAGGTGTTGAAAGTTGAAAAGAGTCCCCGCCTGGGCGGATGGAACCCATCAAGTCGGGAAGAAGAGGGCAACAGCCGTCCGGTTCACCTCTCGACTTCCAACCCGCGACTTTCAACCCGCGACTTCCAACCCGCGTGTTCCTAACCTGAACCCGCTACGAGCCGCCAGATCTGCGCCACCAGAAATGTCACGATGAAACCCATAGCGACCGGCAGAAGAGAAGCTATCAGCGTCCACCGAGTGCTCCTCGTTTCCTTGTAGATGGTATAGATCGTCGTGCTGCAGGGATTGTGGATCAGGCTGAAGAGCATCAGGTTCACGGCCGTCAGCAGGGTCCAGCCACCAGTACTCAGGATACCCAACGTATCGCCCGCCTCTCCCTCGAACATCACGCCCGAGCCGGAGCCGACTCCAGCCATCCCGGTCGCAAGGACGGTCAGCATCAGTAGAGTTGGAACGACGATCTCGTTGGCTGGAATAGCGACTATGTAGGCGAGGAGGATCACACAGCCCCAGAAGGATGCCGAAGGGGTCGAGGGCATCGATGATGGCCATCGCCAGGCTCTTGTTCCCGATCTGAATGTTGGAGACCAGCCAGATCGCGGCACCAGCTGGAAGTGCGAAGACGACGGCCCGCCAGAGGACGAAGATCGTTCGATCGATCAGAGATGTGTAGATCGTCCTCAAGATTCTCGGTGGCCGGTATGGAGGCAGTTCCAGATGGAAGGTCGAAACCTCTCCTCTCAGCACACTCCTGGACAGGCCCCAGGACACGGCAAAGCTGAGAAAGACTCCCAGGACGGCGATGGCGACCACCGCCATGGCCGAGACGAGTCCGGCAAGGTAGGAAGGAGCAAGAGCCCCGATGAAGATCGTGGCGATCAGGATCTGGGTGGGCCAACGTCCGTTGCAGAGGGCAAAGTTGTTCGTAATGATGGCGATCAACCTTTCTCGGGGACTGTCGATGACACGAGTCGCGATCACGCCGGCGGCGTTACAACCGAATCCCATCGCCATGCTGAGTGCCTGCTTGCCGTGTGCGCCGGCGCGGTGGAAGAAGTTGTCCAGATTGAAGGCGACACGGGGCAGGTACCCGAAGTCCTCGAGCAGGGTGAAGAGGGGGAAGAAGATCGCCATGGGAGGCAGCATGACGCTGATCACCCAGGCTGTCGCAAGGTACATGCCGTCCAGCAGCAGACCATCCAACCACCAGGGGAGACCGGCTTGAGCCGCGAAGCCCTTCAACAAGGGATGAAGGTAGTCGATCAGAAGATTTGCGAGGAGTCCGGAGGGATAGTTGGCTCCTGATATGGTCAGCCAGAAGACGACCAGCAACATCAGCAGCATGATCGGGAAGCCCCAGACTCGACTGGTGACGAGGCGGTCAACAGTTCTGTCGAGATCGAATCGCTTTTTCTGACCTTCGATTGCGACGGCTCGTTCTGCGATACGTGCCGCGTCGGTATAGATGGCTTCTGCCAGACCGTCCTGGAAGCGGCCGCCGATGTCCCACCTCAGCGAGTCAGCGTATCGCAGAAGCTCGGTCGTGTTCGGTCCGGCTTCGTTCACGATGCCACCTCACCCACGCCCGGGCCCGACCCGGATTCGATCGTCTGCTCCCGTTGCTGGCTGTTGACCAGTTCGCCTAACTCCCCACTCTGTACGGCTTCCGTGATCCTCTTGTCGCCGTCCAACAGCCTGAGGGCGATCCAGCGCGCGTTGGGAAGTCCGGGAAAGGCCTCGGTCAGTCTGTTCGAAAGAGACGAGATAGCGTGCCTCAGCTCAGGGGAGCCGCTCTTGAGACGGTGTGGGCGGCAATTCGCCTGACCGGTTGCTACCTCGTCGATCGCTTGAAGAAGCTCGGGAAGGCCCTCGTCGTATCGCGCCGATGTCGGAACCACGGGAACGCCGAGATCTTTGGCAAGGCGTCGCTGGTCGATAGAAATCCCCTTCCGACGGGACTCGTCCATCAGGTTGAGGGCTACGACGCAGCGATCGGTGATCTCCAGCACCTGCAAGAGTAGATTCAGGTTTCGCTCGAGCCGCGTGGAGTCCACCACGACGACCGTGACGTCGGGACGGCCGAACAGGATGAAATCGCGTGCAATCTCTTCGTCCAGGCTCGTCGAAAGCAACGAATAAGTGCCAGGTAGGTCGACGAGCTTGTAACGTCGGTCGGCGAACTCAAAACCACCCTCGGCTCGTGTCACCGTTTTTCCGGGCCAGTTCCCGGTATGCTGGCGCAGGCCGGTCAGTGCATTGAACACGGTACTCTTGCCGGTATTCGGGTTGCCGGCGAGGGCCACCACGAAGTCCCATCGGTTCATGTTGACGCCGAGTTTTCGAAGATTGCCGAGGTGGTGAGCCGGGCATGTCTGACAAGCAGCAGGCGTCTGGCTCATAGCCGGGACTCCTCGGGGGAAGCCATGTTAATCATGTTCGCTTGCTCGCGACGGAGAGCGATGACCGTTCCCCTGACTCGATAGGCGGTCGGATCACCGCTGGGACTTCGCATCTCCACCTCTATCTGCGTGCCCGGCAGTATTCCCAGGTCCATGAAGCGGCGGCGTTCCTGGCCCCGGCAGGCGTGAGAGACTTCCAGCACCTCGCCTTTCTCGCCCGGTTTCAGGTCGGCCAGCCGGACGAGGTTCTGTTCATCTTCGAGATGAACTTCGGGCACAACGGTGACCGATATGTTGGCCGCGAGTCTCGGTGCGAGGACGTGCTCTTCTCCAAAGCCCCAGAAGCGCACTCGCTCCGGAGTGTTCTCGAGGATCCGGACAGTCATTCCAGGGTGCAGGCCGATGGCCACCAACTGGGCGTAGAACGTCGGAGGCTCATCTTCGATATGCACGATCCGAAGGGGGGTGTCGAGGGGCATCGAAACCAGCGGTTTTCCGCCGTGAGGGATCATTTCGCCACGGCCGGTCGGGATGGGGTCCCCGTGGGGGTCGTGGGTGGGATTCCCAAGTTTCAACGAGAGTCGGTCGGTCTCGCTTCGGCTCAGAAAGTGCTCCTGTTGCTCGGCCCGTTCGTGCCATTCCTCTTCGGCATAACCCGTCTTCTCAGCGAGATACCTCTCCCAGAGGCGGTGAGTCCGGATCACATGGAGGGCATAGTCCCGACCGCCTGGAGTGAGGTGGAGATCGGCGCCGCGAATCGTCAGGAGCCCCTGAGCTTCCAGACGTGCCACAAGCTCTCCGGCTTCGTCCAGTGAGATTTGAGCCGCGCCCGCGATTCCCTCGAGGATTGGCGGGCGGCCTTTCATTTCCGATTTGTGGATGTACTTGAGGGCGTCTTCGCTCAAGACACGCACCGTCATCCTGCGGGCCCGCTGCCATCGAGGTACCACACCTCGGCCCGGCCACAACAGAAGGGCGAGGATAACGGCTACCACGGCGGCGGCCAGAAGAGCATTCATGGGGTCGACCATGGTGAACAGGACCCTCCAGATCGCGGTTCCAAGGCATTTTTAGCCTCGGCTAAAAATCTACTCTCGGAGTCTGACCTTGTCAAGATCGGGCCTGAAGCGGCGCCGAGAAGAACGTCCGCATCGTCGGGGCTCCAAGGTTGGCGCGCCCGGTCTGTGCCGACTGCTGGGAATTCAGCAAATCCGTAACCGCAAAGTTCGGGGCGATTCTCATCGACCCCTACGGGATTCCACGCTCCAGCCCTTTGGATGCGATATCGCGTCGATACTGCATTCCCTCGAAGTGCAGCTTGTTGACCGCATCGTAGGCCTCGATGGTGGCCGAAGCCAGAGAAGACCCTCGAGCAGTGACTCCGAGTACGCGGCCTCCGCTCGAGATAACTCGGCCTCTGTCGTCGAGGCTCGTGCCGGCATGAAAAACGATGGTCCCGGCTTCAGTGGCCAGATCGAGTCCTCTTATTTCGAGGCCCTTCTCGTAGCTGCCGGGGTACCCGGGTGCGGCAACGACAACGCACACCGTGGAGCGAGGGTCCCAGTCCAGCCTCACTCCTGAAATATCGCCCTCGGCGAGGGCCTGAAACACTTCGAGCAGATCCGTCTCCAACCGAGGAAGGATGACCTGAGTCTCCGGATCTCCGAGGCGGACGTTGTACTCGAGAACCTGCGGTCCTTGCGGGGTCAGCATCAAGCCGACGTAGAGAATTCCGCAGAACGGTATCCCATCACTGGCCATTCCTGAAATCGAGGGCTCGACGATTCCACTCAGGATCTCCCGCCGCAGCTGTGGTTCGAGTATCGATTCGTTCGAATACGCTCCCATCCCGCCGGTGTTCGGGCCGCGGTCGCCATCGAAGATGGCTTTGTGGTCCTGAGAGAGTGCCAGCGGGAGCACCCGGTTTCCATCTGTGAAGACGTGAAACGAAGCTTCTTCGCCGAGAAGGAACTCCTCGATGACCAGGCGGTCACCGGCCGCCCCGAACCGCTTCTCGGTCATGATGGCGTTCAAGGCCGCGACGGACTCGTCCAGACTGGAGCAGATCAGGACGCCCTTGCCTGCCGCCAGCCCGTCAGCCTTCAGAACGACTGGAAAATCGAATTGTCCGCTCCGCAGATCAGATTCCGCTTTCGACACGTCGTCATAGGTCGAATAGCGGGCGGTAGGAATCGCGTGGCGACTCATGAAGTCCTTGGCAAACGCTTTACTCCCTTCGAGTTGCGCTGCCTGGGCAGACGGCCCGACGATGGCCTTCCCGGATTCTCGAAAGCGATCCGTTATGCCGTCAACCAGGGGGGCTTCCGGACCGACGACAGTCAGGTCGATGGCCTCTGCCCTCGCAAAATCGAGCAGGCCCTCGAGATCATCGGAAGAGATCTCGACATTCGTGCCAAGGCTCGCAGTGCCCGGATTCCCCGGGGCACAGTACAGTTGCTCCAATCCTGGACTCTGGTGGATCTTCCAAGCGATCGTATGTTCTCGGCCGCCAGACCCGATGACGAGTACTCTCAAGCTGAATTGCCCTCTTGTATGCTCGTCTGACCTCGCTACGAGGACGACTTGGTCTCGGATTTTTTACTCGTGTCCGCTGTGCTCTTGGTCTCTTTAGTTCCGGAGTCGGACTTCTCTTTCTTCTTGGAATCGTCTGGGGCTTTTGCGCTGCCTTCCTTCTTGGCATAGTCCGTAACATACCAACCCTGGCCTTTGAACTGGATCGCAGGTGCTGACAGCAGTCGCTTGAGGGTGCCTTCACAGGAAGGACAATCGGTCAGGGGCTGATCAGAGAATTTCTGTATTGCTTCGACAGTCTCACCGCATGCCGAACATTGATACTCATAAAGAGGCATGATGGGTCCCCGGGAGGCGACTCTCAGTCATCGCTAAACGGGAAAAGATACGTCGTCGCTTTTCGAGTTGTCAAGAGCACAGCGGGGATTCCGGGGCGGTCGTTCGTCATGGAGTCAAGGATCCAGACGACTGGACAGAGAATCGCGTTTCCACCCCTCATTCGGAGGCATTCCCGATACTGTAGAGCGGCTGGTTCGGGACCTCTGACCCTCGTGCTATCATCCCCCAACTTCGGAGGAGAGAAGCCGCATGGAGAAGACTTGCAAGGCCGTCATCCCCGCCGCAGGGCTGGGGAGCCGCTTTCTGCCCGCGACCAAGGCGATACCGAAAGAGATGCTCCCCATCGTGGACAAGCCGATCATCCAGTACGTCGTGGAAGAAGCCGTCGCGTCCGGGCTCCACGACATCTGTTTCGTGACAAGCCAGGGGAAAAGTGCGATCGAAGACCACTTCGATTTCGACTACCAACTGGCCACCGTGCTCGAGCAGCAGGGAAAAGACGATCTTCTTGGCCTTTTGCGCGACCTCTGGTCCATGATCACCATTTCTTCCATCAGACAGAAGAAGCCTCTGGGACTGGGCCATGCTGTTCTGGTTGCCGAGCCTTTTGCCGGATCTGAGGCCTTTGGAGTTTTTCTCGGAGACGATATTATTTCGTCAGAGGTGCCGGCGATGAGACAACTCCTCCAGGTCCACCAGGAGCAAGGTGCCGCCTCCGTGTTGGCCGTTCTCGAAGTGGCCCCGAAGGATGTGTCCAAATACGGGGTCGCCTCGGTGAGAGCGGTAGAGGGCAGTGGAGATCGTTTGTTTCGGGTCACCGATCTCGTCGAGAAGCCTCCGGCCGAGGAAGCACCGTCGAATCTGGCGATCATCGGCCGCTACATACTGACTCCGGGGATCTTCCCGGCTCTGAAAGCAACCGTGCCGGGAAAAGGTGGAGAGATCCAGTTGACCGACGGCTTGAGAAAACTCCTGGAAGAGGAGCCGATTTACGCGTTCAAGTTCAACGGAATCCGTTACGATGCCGGGAACAAACTCGAGTATCTGAAGGCGACGGTCGAATTCGCGCTCGAGCGCCCGGAATTCGCCGATGAGTTTCGGAGTTATCTCCGGCAACTTCAGATCTGATCGTCCGGGAGGAACGGCAAGAGCATGTTGGACCGCGCCTTTATTCGTGAGAATCTGGATCAGGTCAAGCTTCGCCTGGCTGCGAAACGCTTCGACTTCGACGAGAGTCGCTTCAGAGAATTGGACGACACGGAGAAGGCCGTCCGACAGGAGTGGGAAGAACTCCGCGCGAACCGGAACCGGACGAGCGAAGCGATTGCGCGGGCCAAGAGAGAGGGCGGAGACACTTCGGCGCCCGTCCGTCAGATGAGGGAAGTGGGCGCCAGAATCAAAGAACTTGACGGCCGCCTGAAGGATCTCACCCAGCAGTTGTCCGACCTGCTCGCTGCGGTCCCCAATCTTCCCGACTCCTCTGTCCCGGTCGGCGACGACGAGACCGCCAACCTCGAAGTCCGCCGAGTGGGCCAACCTCGGACCTTCGATTTTCCCGTCCGGGATCACGTCGAAATCGGGACGGCACTCGGGATACTCGATCTCGAAAGGGCCAGCAAGATCGCCGGGGCCCGCTTCGGGCTCTATCGAGGGGTCGGGGCACGGTTGGAACGGGCGTTGATCCAGTTCATGCTCCAGGTTCAGACGGAGGAACATGGGTATATGGAGTACCTGCCTCCGGTGATGGCGAACAGCCGCACCTTCTTCGGGACGGGACAGTTACCGAAGTTCGAGGAAGATCTGTTCAAAATCGAGGGCTCTGACTTCTATCTGATTCCAACCGCAGAAGTTCCTCTGACCAATCTCTTCTCAGGGGAGATCCTCGAAGAGGAGGACCTTCCGCTCCTTGTGACCGCCTACACCCCGTGCTTCCGAAGCGAGGCCGGTGCCCATGGGCGGGACACTCGAGGTCTGATTCGGCTCCATCAATTCAACAAGGTCGAACTTGTGAAATTCTCCCGTCCCGAGGACTCGTACGAGGATCTGGAAAAACTGACTTCGGATGCGGAGGATATTCTCAAACGCCTGGAACTTCCCTATCGAGTTGTCACACTCTCGAGCGGTGACATGAGTGCCAGTTCGGCGAAAACATATGACCTCGAGGTCTGGCTGCCGAGCCAGGAAACCTATCGTGAGATCTCCTCTTGCAGCAATTTTGAGGACTACCAGGCCCGCCGGGCCGGGATCAGGTATCGTCCGGCCGCGACCAGGAAGACCCGGTTCGTCCACACACTCAACGGGTCGGGTCTGGCCATCGGCCGCACCTGGGTCGCGATCGTCGAGAACTATCAGCAATCGGACGGGAGCGTCCTGGTTCCTGAAGTGCTCAGACCCCACCTTGGAGGACTCGAGGTCATCGCGGCTGAGTGACCGGCTGATGGACAAGGTGATTCGGTTCAACCTCGACAAAGAGGTCAGCCTGAGCTTCTACGAGCAGATCAAGGGACAACTCTTGTCCGCGATCTATTGCGGGAAGATCCAGGAGGGCGACCGCCTTCCCTCAATGCGCGAACTCGCCGAAGACCTCGGTGTGAACTACAAGACGATTCGAAAGATCTACGCGGGGCTCGCGGAAGAGAACTACATCGAAATCGTGAAGGGGAGCGGAGCGTTTCTGCAGAAGAAGAGTGGCCGGGACAGCTATATGGAGATGCGAAACCGCGCTATCTTCAGGCTGCTGGGCGAGGTGACCGGAAGATCCCAGGCCCTGGGTCTCGCAGCAGAAGAGTTTGCGCGGATGCTCGACAGTTATGCCACGGGCTCGAATCTGCGGCGCCTGCATCTGGCTGTTGTCGATCACTACGAAGAGGCTTTCATATTTGCTCGAGAGATCCGGATGCGACTGGGTGTCGACGCTTCTCCAGTCGCTCTCGACAGAGAAAGAACGGACGAAGAGAAGCAGGCCTTGGGAGACGCCGACTACTTTCTGACAACGAGTTGGCATATGGACGAAGTCGCGGCCCTTGCCTTGTCGGCTAAAAAGGAAATTGTCGAGATCAAGCCGAGCCACGACATCTATCAGGAAATCCTGGCCGAGGCGCAGCACCGGAACGTTGCGATCGTCATCAAAGACGAGAAGACACTGCATGCGCCCTGGGAGATCTTCATGAACATCTTCCATCCGTCGACTGAGAAAGAGTTCTGGATCGCCCCGATCGACCGCGATGACCTGATCGAGAAAATTATAAAAGAGGCCGATCTGATATTCGTTTCTCCCATGTGCTGGGACGAAATGAGGAGGCGAACCCCCGCAGATCGGGAACTCAAGACCTATGAGAATTTCATTTCACAAGACACCATCAGCCATCTGAAGCAGCTTCAACTGCTCGGCTGAAGATTCCCTTGACTCTCCTATGAGCCACAACACACCAGGAACGATCCAGAAACTCCCGAAGGCAGAGCTTCATCTCCATCTCGAAGGTTCAGTAACGCCCAAGCTGCTCCGACATCTGGCGACAAAGTACGAAACCGAATACATGGATTGGTCGGTTGAGCGGCTCAGCGACGAGCTCTTCAAGTATGTCGACTTCGCGGCTTTCCTCGATACCTTTCGGGTCGTCTGTGAGCATCTTCGAGAGTCGCGGGACTATCTGGTGGTCTTCAATCGTCTGACCAAATCGCTGCAGGCCCAGAACGTGCGTTATGCGGAGATCATCTATTCTCCCTCGATCCCGGCCCGGTTCGGCCACGACGGCGCGAAGATCCTGGCGGCGCTTCTGAAGCGAAGTCGGGTCGTCGAGGAGCGCGGAGGCCCGAAGATCCGCTGGATCCTCGATTGCGTTCGCCAATGGGAGGTCGAAGAGGCCAGGCAGACGGCTGAATTGGCGGTGAAGTATCGGGATCGAGGAGTCGTCGCTCTGGGGCTCGGCGGTGACGAGTTGTCTCGTCCCATGTCGGACCTGGAAGAAGTGTTCTCCTGGGCCAAGGCGCACGAACTCTTCATTCATGTTCACGCCGGTGAAACTGGAGGTCCTGACCAGGTCTGGGACGCCGTCAGGATTCTCGGCGCCAATCGTGTCGGTCACGGGATCCAGGCCGCTCGCGATCCTCAGTTGATGTCCTACCTCCGCGAGCACGCCATCGGTCTGGACGTCTGTCTGACGAGCAACGTCAAGACCGGAGCCTGGCGTCACCTCTCGTCGAACCCTTTCCGTCTGCTGTTCGCGCGGGGATTGGCGGTCAGTATCAACACCGACGATCCCGGGCTCTTTCAGACGACTCTGGTCGAAGAATTGGCCCGTTGTGTCGAAGTGTTCGACATCTCGACTGAAGGGCTCCACAGGATCCTGCTGCAGGGCATCCAATCGGCATTTCTCCCGCACGACGAGAAAATGGAACTCATGCAGAGCTTCCAGAATGAGATTCACAATCTGGAGTGAAGCTCGCCCCATTCGTCGACACGAGGGCGACGGTCTGGCCTCTTCCAAAGGCTGACTGTGTCATCGAGACCCGCGTTCCCCATTCTCGCAGAACCTCTTGCCAATCATCGATTGGGTGTTTTCCGGTCGGGAACTCGACTAGATGTTCTCGAATGACATCGACTCGGCGAGCCTCGGATCGTGGATCGGCACGAGTGCCGGACGCCGGCTCAGCAGTCCGAGTGTGGCGATAAAGAGCCCGCCGATACCCACCAGGCAGGTGATGTCCGTCAAGCCGGGATGGAAGCCGCCGTGTGCCGGCATGATGAGCCAGTACAGGTCGAGGTAGTGCATCGCCAGAAGCCAGACCGCAGCCAGACTCAGGCCGAGCCGATGCCTCTTGACGTCTTTGAACAGGAGAAGAAAGAAGGGAAAGACGAAATGTCCGACGGCGAGCGCTATGGTGACGGTCATCCAGCCCTCTTCCATTCGATGCTTGTACCAGGCCGTCTCTTCCGGGATGTTCCCGTACCAGATCAACATGAACTGCGAGAATCCGATGTAGGCCCAGAAAACCACGAATCCAAACAAGAGTTTTCCGAGATCTTGGAAGTGCTCGAAAGTGATGACATTCCGAAGAAGTCCGAGTCGATGGGACCACAGGACCATCAACACGGTCGTGGCCAGAATCGAGATCGTCGATCCCGCAAAGAAATAGACCCCGAAGATCGTCGAGTACCAGTGCGGATCGAGGGACATGATCAGGTCGAAAGCCGCCAGGGTCAAAGTCACTCCGAACCACACAAGAGCTGGAGCACTCAGCGATTGCAGTTTTCGCGTGATAGCCGGGTCGCCCGAGTGGTCCTGCTTCAGGGACTGTCCTCGGAACCACCAGGCAATCAGAGACCACGAAACGGCGTAGACGACGAGTCGCAGAGAGAAGAAGCTGGAGTTGAGGTAGGGACTCTTGTGTTGGAGGAGCGGGTCGCTGGCAACCGCGTCCGAATGGGACCAATGGTACAGATCGTGGATACCGGGAATGACCCCGACCAGCAGCAACCCCAGCACGGGCAAGGTGCCCATCACGTTCTCGGCGAGTCGGCGGACGACGACACTCCAGCCGGCGCGGGTCGCAAATTGAAGCAGGACAAAGAAAAGGCCTCCGAGCCCGATGCTCAGAAAAAAGCAGAGTGCGACCAGATAGGAAAACCAGAACTGAGCCTGGTCGGCGGCCAGAAGAAAAGACGCCGCGATTCCAGCGATCCCCACCACCCCGGCGATGATCGGAAGTTGCCCCATTCGTCCCACTGGAATGTTGACTTCCTCGGCGGAAAGAGAGATTCGAGTGTGACCTTGCACGTTTCGGCTTCTCCTCGCTGCCCGTTGATCGGGCGTCTGTACTCTAACTCTACGTCGTGGCTCGCACCAGTTCGACGTGGCTTGCTCCGGACTCGGTCAGAAACTTCTCAGTCGCGTCGGTGTCAAACCGCGGATCGTCTCTGTCGATCGAGATAAAGAACTTGTCGTCTGAGACCTTCTCGAACCGCTTCGAGAAGAAGAGGTAATGATGGTGGCTCGGCAGCTTACTGAAAATCAGGAATCCCAGCAGCGCTCCAGCCGCCCCTCCCAGAACGCCGCACTCGAAAGTGATCGGGATGAAGGCCGGCCAGCTGAAGAAGGGCTTTCCGCTGACGACCAGCGGGTAGGCGATCTCGCTGACCCACCACTGGAGCAGCATCCCGATCGCGGCTCCCGAGAGGCCCATGACGAGAACGAAGATGGGGACCCAGGACCTCTTGAGGCCCATCGCCCGCTCGAGCCCGTGGACCGGGAAAGGAGTGTGGGCATCCCACTTCGTAAAACCCGCCTCGCGCACCCTTTGGCAAGCCCTCTGGAGGAGTGTGGGACTTTCGAACTGCGCCAGAATTCCGCGCACGTCAGGGTCGACATCCCTTGAATCGCCCACCGGTTTGACGATGGCACTGTAGTCGGTCCTCTCCTCCTCATCCGGATGGGGGTGGGCCTGCGGCAACACCCCCTTCACCTCGGCCATCGCGACCATCGGGAGGAAGCGGACGAATAGGCAGAACAGCGTAAAGAAAAGGCCGAAGCTGCCGATGAATGTCGAAATGTCCCAAAAGGTCGGTGTGAAGTAGTCCCAGCTCGAAGGGAGAAAGTCGCGATGAAGCGAAGTGGCGACGATCACGAAGCGTTCGAACCACATTCCGACGTTGACGAGGATCGACACGACGAACAGGATCGCGATATTTGACCTGGCCTTCTTGAACCAGAAGATCTGCGGAACGAAGACGTTGCAGGAGAACATGATCCAGTAGGCCCAGGCAAAGGGTCCCTGAGCCCTGTTCAGAAACGTGAAGTACTCGTAGGTGTTCCCGCTGTACCAGGCGATGAAAAACTCGGTCGTGTAGGCATAACCGACCAGAGTCCCTGTGAGGAGGATCAGCTTTGCCATTCGGTCGAAATGGAGCATGTTGATGATGTGCTCCATCTTGAAAACGACTCGGCAAAAGAGCATCAGTGTCATGACCATGGCCAGACCTGAAAAGATTGCTCCTGCGACGAAATAGGGAGGGAAAATCGTCGTATGCCATCCGGGCAACTTGGAAACTGCGAAATCGAAAGAGACCACTGAATGGACCGAAAGGACCAGTGGTGTCGCGAGGCCCGCAAGGAGCAGGTAGGCCCTCTCATAGTGCACCCACTGCCTGTGCGATCCGCGCCATCCCATCGCGAGAAGGCCATAGACGATCTGGCGGCCCTTGGTCGTGGCCCGGTCGCGGATGGTCGCAAGGTCGGGAACCAACCCCAGGTACCAGAAGATCAGAGAAACCGTGAAGTAGATGGAGACCGCGAACACATCCCACATCAGTGGACTGCGGAACTGCGGCCACATGTCCATCTGATTGGGGACCGGGAACATCCAATAAGCGATCCAGGGGCGACCCACGTGAATTCCAGGGAAAACCAGAGCGCACATCACGGCGAATATGGTCATGGCCTCGGCGGCGCGGTTGATCGAAGTTCGCCACTTCTGTCTGAACAGAAAGAGAACGGCTGAGATCAGGGTCCCTGCGTGACCGATTCCAACCCAGAAAACAAAATTGACGATCGGCCAGCCCCAGGCCACGGGAACGTTGTTCCCCCAGATGCCCGTGCCTTCCCAGAAAAGCCACGCGATCGAGATCCCGAAGAGTCCGAGCATCGACGCCGAGACCCCCAGGCAGATCCACCAGCCGAGGGGGGGAGTCCACTCGACGGGAGCGGAGACTGCGTCCGTTATGTCTTTGAATCCAGGAGCGCCCTCTATCAGGTCCGGGCGTCGCTCTACCGGATCGAGATCTAAAACTGCTTGAGCCATATCAGGTCAATCCTCGTCGCACAGACGCGAGTCTGTCGGTCTGAGTCGGGCGTGGTCGGGGCCCGCTGGGAATGCTGCTTTCGGACCCGTCTGCAGGGTGTTCCCGTCGATGCTCCTTTCCTGACCGCGCAAAGTATTGGTTCTTGGGAGTCGATTGTCAAGACAGCGCGAGTCTCCTCCAGATCCTTCTTTTGTGACTGCGGATTTCCAGTATACTGCCGCCTCTTGAGTATGAAGGATTTACTGATTCTGGCGACGAACGACGACGGTGTTGAAGCTCTCGGGCTGCGGACCATGGCCGAGGAGTTGAAGCCGCTTGGCAAAGTGGTCGTCGTCGCCCCGTACGATGAGCGAAGTGCTGTGAGCCATGGACTGACGATTCACCAGCCCCTGCGGTTGTTCGAACGTCAGCGGAACTACTACGCTTTGACCGGCACGCCCGTCGACTGCGTTCTCTTCGCGCTCCGAAAGCTCCTGCCGCGACTTCCCGACCTCATTGTCAGCGGGATAAACCATGGTGCGAACCTCGGAGACGACGTTCATTACTCCGGAACGGTCGCGGGCGCCCGTGAGGGGGCCCTGTACGGCATCCCGTCGATCGCCACCTCACTGGTTACGGTGGGATCCTCGCCGGATTTCAAGAGGGCGGCGAAGTACCTGAAACGCTTGGTCCTCGAGTTTTACCCGGAGCGGATCCCTCCCGGCACTTTCCTCAACGTCAACGTTCCAGAGGGGAATCCGAACCGGTACCGGCTCACGAGACAAGGTACGAAACTGGTCACGAGTTCAATTGAAGAGAAGCGAGATCCTCGCGGTCGGAAGTACTTCTGGATCGGTCGCGACGACAGCGAGTGGGTCATCGAGGCGGATACCGACTATCAGGCAATTCAGGATGGTGCCGTTTCGATCACTCCTCTGCAACGTGACCAGACGGACTATCGGGCTCTCAAAAACCTGACGGAAGACTCCTGAACTGCAGGGATGCCCGATTCGCCCGAACACGTTTGGCTTCTTCACATGGACACCTCCAGCGAAACTGATGCGCGTGCCTGCCCCTTTCGCTCCCCTTCGCCTGAGTCGTTGCTCTTGCGACGTTGGTTCCGTAGCGTCTTTCGAAGTCCACGAATCGTTGCTCCCGTTTCGCGAGCGGTTCCTACAAGGTCGTGATGAGGTTTATTTTCGACACTCTGCGGAGACTCTATGATTGGGTCCTGAGTTTTGCAGATCGCCCGTCCGGCCCGTGGGTGCTCTTTCTGGTCGCGTTTGCTGAATCATCATTCTTCCCGGTTCCGCCGGACTTTCTTTTGATAGCGCTGGCAGTGGCTCGCCCGGGCCGGGCTCTCTGGTTCGCGACGATCACGACGGTGGGATCCGTTCTCGGGGCTGGACTCGGGTATTGGATCGGATATCAGTTCTACGAAGTGATCGGGCATCCGATCGTCGCCTTCTACGGACAAGAGGATTCCTACTCGAGGGTCCAGGTGCTTTATCAAGAGTGGGATGCGATCGCGGTCGGCGTCGCAGGATTCACGCCGATCCCCTACAAGGTCTTTACAATCGCTGCGGGAGCGTTCCATCTCGACCTGACCGTATTCTTTCTCGCTTCGGTGATCAGCAGAGGCGCCCGTTTCTTCATCGTCGGAGCGTTGATCATGTTGTTCGGGGAAAGGATCAGAGAATTCATTGAGCGCTACTTTGATCGGCTGGCTCTGGTCGCTCTGGCGCTCTTCGTCGGTGGATTCCTGATTGTCAAATATGCTATAAGGTGACGCTTCTGTGTCGGGGCGTGGCGCAGTATGGTAGCGCGCACGGTTCGGGACCGTGAGGTCGGAGGTTCAAATCCTCTCGCCCCGACCAAAACCTTCTTTCAAGTCGAAACTTCCCGCCTCTTCCGGGATATGCGTCGGTTCATCATCTCAGGTAGGGTCCAGGGCGTCGGATTTCGCTACTTCACGCAGCGCCAGGCGATGAGCCGGCAAATCGTCGGCTGGGTCCGCAACCGTGTCGACGGAACAGTCGAAGTCGTGGCCGACGGGCAGGGTAGCGACATGAAGAAGTTCATGGAGGCGGTCAAGTCGGGCCCACCCTGGGCGCGGGTCTCCTCCATCGAGGAACGGAAGGCCCCTGAAGAAACCTTCAATGACTTCACGATCCTGAGGTAACTGAAGAATGGATGAACTGAAAGCGAAGATTCGTGAGGTTCCCGATTTTCCGAAGGAAGGGATCCTCTTTTACGACGTGACGACGTTGCTGAAGGATTCCGATGGACTGCGTCGCGTCATCGATATCCTTTCCGAGCGGTACCTTGATTTGGGAATCGACCAGGTCCTGGGTATTGAATCCCGAGGGTTCATATTCGGACCGGCCGTGGCCATCAACATAGGAGCGGGGTTCGTTCCAGTGCGGAAGCCGGGGAAATTGCCGGCCGAGACCCTCAGTGTCTCCTATGATCTCGAGTACGGCCAGGACACGCTGGAAATCCACGTCGACGGTGTGCAATCCGGGCAGCGAGTCGTCGTTGTCGACGATCTGATCGCTACCGGTGGCACAGCGGAGGCGACCGCAAACATGGTGACGAAACTGGGCGGGGAGATCGCAGAGATGGCCTTTGTCGTCGAACTCGAGTCTCTGAACGGCCGACGTCGCCTCGGGAGCCACAACTTCTATTCGATGCTCAAGTACTGAGCCGAAACCGACCGGACGGACGATTCGAAGGTCGTGGACTCAGACCTAGGCTCCACCATCGGCCGAGTGCCCCGGGGTCGTGTCGATCAGAATCGACGGTGAAACTCGTGGGCGAGGCGTCGGCCCTAGCTTAGCTATAGCTAGGATGTGGGGGGAGTGGAATCGGCCGATTCT
>CAJHYB010000450.1_pt1 | contig 41819 bp, 28 predicted proteins | sample 9198631 | NCBI WGS metagenome assembly CAJHYB01 (sample SAMEA7708354, study PRJEB35096) | sediment metagenome | biome: marine neritic benthic zone biome [ENVO:01000025]; feature: sediment [ENVO:00002007]; material: shallow marine sediment [ENVO:03000034] sea grass bed [ENVO_01000059] ... | reverse complement strand
GTATGAAGCTAGCGGGCTGTCCCGCACGTGAAAGGAGGGCCTAGTCATCGCAAGCACGAATGTTCCGAGATCGATCGGGTCGGTGCAGACCCCGCATTTCCTGATTGCGAGAGAAGCCTGGTACCAGACACCGGTCGGCGAGCGCACTCTGGGAAACGGACTTTACCTTGCAATCAAGCGGCTCCTGGACGTGGTGCTGACTCTGGCTGCGATGCCGTTCGCCCTCCCCTTGCTCGGGCTGCTCTGCGCAGCAGTCTGGATCGATTCTCCCGGCCCTGTGTTCTTTCTTCAAAAGCGCACCGGCCGGACCGGACGTCGTTTCGGAATGTACAAACTGCGGACCATGGTCCCCAACGCCGAGCAAATGAAAGAGGACTTGCAGCACCTGAACGAGCTGAGCTTTCCGGACTTCAAGATCAGCGACGATCCTCGGATAACGAGAGTCGGGCGTTTCTTGAGAAAGACCAGTCTCGATGAGCTCCCTCAGTTGTTCAATGTCCTCAAAGGAGACATGTCGCTGGTCGGCCCTCGGCCGACGTCTTTCGGAGTGGAGACCTACAGCCTCTGGCATACCGCCCGACTGGACGTCAAGCCTGGGATTACTGGGCTCTGGCAAATCCTGGGACGCAGCTCGATCGACTTTGACGAGAGACTGCGACTGGACATCGCTTACATCCGCAACAGGTGCCTGACCCTCGACATCAAGATCCTCTTCCGAACGATCGGATCCGTCTTGAAGCGAAATGGAGCGAACTGATTTGAATTCGATTCTCGAGACGATCTTCTGGGTGTCAATTCTGATGCCGATCTACGTCTACGCCGGATTTCCGACACTGCTCCGAGCCATCGGACTGGTGTGGTCGAAGGCGGTCAGACGTGCAGAGGGGACGCCGCGGGTCACACTCGTCATCGCCGCATACAACGAAGAGCGCTCGATTCGGAAGAAGCTCGAGAATTCCCTGGCTCTGGATTACCCGCGAGACTGTCTTGAGATCATTGTCGCTTCAGACGGTTCCGATGATGACACCGAGTCAATCGCCTCCGGGTTCTCACCTGACGTGACGGTGCTCTCCTTGCCGCGACGAGGGAAGATTCACGCCCTCAACGACGCGGTCGAACGGGCGACCGGCGAGGTCCTGGTCTTCACGGACGCGAACACAGACCTCAGCCGATCGACACTCCGGGCCATCGCCGAAAACTTTGCCGATCCTGAGGTGGGTGGAGTGGTGGGCAACAAGGTCTACAGTATCGAATCCGGAAGCGAGTCCGTGAGCCATGGAGAAAGCCTGTACTGTCGTTATGACCGTTGGCTCAAGAAGCTCGAGTCGGCACTCGGGAGCGCTGTATCGGGCGATGGGGCCTTGTACGCCATTCGCAGGAGCCTCTACCCGTATCTGACCGAAATGGCCGTCACGGACGACTTTGCCATCTCGACGGCGGTGGTCGACAAGGGTTTTCGTCTCGTCTTTGAGGAACGCGCGCAAGTGAGCGAAGTCGCGCTGGCGAACTCCAGCCGCGAGTTCTCCAGAAAGGTGAGGATGATGACGCGCGGTTTGCGGTCGATCCTCGTGAGAAGAGACCTCCTGAATCCACTCCGGAGCGGGATGTACTCCTTGTCGCTCCTGTCGCACAAGATCCTGCGCCGCCTGATACCGGTCTTCCTGATCAGCTTGTACCTGTCGAGCCTCGTGCTGGCCGGATCAGAGCCCGTCTACGCGATGGCAGCCGCTGCCCAGACGGTGTTCTACCTGGCTGCCCTGGCGGGTCTTCTTCTGAAGAAGGCCGCCCTCGGAGGGAGCAAAGCGCTCTTCATACCTTTCTACTTCTGTCTGGCGAATCTGGCGGCTCTGATCGCGCTCGTCAACCTCCTTCGAGGACGCAGAATCGAAAGATGGGTACCACAACGTCACCTGAGCCGGACCTACAGAACCTGAGAGAAGAACATATCTGGGGAAGCGATGAAAATCCTGATTATCAGTCCTATTCACGATGAAACCGTTCACGAGCTGGGTCGCTATCACGACGTCGTCTGCGCCTATGGAGCCGAAAGGGAAGAACTCAAGTCCAGAATCCGCGATCGAGAGGCTCTGATTTTCCGCAGTGGCGTCAAGGTCGATCGAGAACTGCTCTCCGAGGCAAAGGAACTGCGGATCCTCATTCGTGCGGGATGCGGGCTCGACAACCTGGACGTCGACTACGTCGACAGCCGGGGCCTCAGGCTTTATCGAATTCGCAAGCCCGCGGCCGACGCTGTGAGTGAACTCGGGTTCGCCTTGATGCTCTGCCTGGCCCGACAGGTCTGCAAAGCTGACGCCTCCATGCAACGGGGTGAGTGGGCCAAGTACCACCTCAAGGGCCGTCTCTTGTCGGGAAAGACGCTCGGGATCGTGGGTGCAGGAAATATCGGTGCGCGCCTGGGAGAGCTCGGTGCAGCCTGGGGAATGCAGCCGATCGGTTGCGTCGAGTCCCCATCACCCCACATCGCGGCTCAACTGCGCCGCCAGGGGATCACTCTTTCGACGTTCGAGGAGGTGCTGTCTCAGTCCGACTTCGTCAACGTAACGGTCCCCTTGCAGGAGTCGACAAAGGGGCTCATCGACGCTTCGGCACTCTCACGAATGAAGGCGGATGCCTTTCTCGTCAACCTGTCCAGAGGCGGTGTTGTCGATGAGGAGGCGCTGTACGAGCATCTGGTGGCCGGCCGACTGGGCGGCGCCGCGCTCGATGTCCATCAGAAGGAAGGGGCTGGAGGAGGCTCTCCGCTCGCCGGACTCGAGAATGTGATTCTCACGCCACATATCGGGTCGATGACGGCTGAGACACAGGTCAGGATCGGCGCTGAGATTCGGCAGATTGTAGATATGTATTCCGGCGCTGAGCAACAAAGAAGCGCGATGTAAAACGACCGGGATCAAGTGACTTGAAACTTGAGAGGAAGCGCCAAGATGAGGAAAACAAAGCAATTCAGGAAGCTGCTGAGCTCGAAAGGGCTCGAGTTCGTCATGGAAGCCCACAGTGGCCTCAGTGCGAAGATCGTCGAAGAGGCCGGATTCAAGGCAATCTGGGGGAGCGGATTGTCCATCTCCGCGTCGCTGGGCGTTCGTGACAACAATGAAGCGAGTTGGACCCAGGTCCTGGACGTCATCGAATTCATGAGCGATGCGACCACAATTCCGATTCTTCTCGACGCGGACACCGGCTACGGGAACTTCAACAACGTTCGAAGGCTCGTGAAGAAGCTCGAGCAACGCGAAGTCGCAGCCATGTGCATCGAGGACAAAACATTTCCGAAGACGAACTCGTTCATCAAAGGCGAGGCTCAACCGTTGGCCGACGTCCAGGAGTTCAGCGGAAAGATCAGGGCGGCCAAGGACACCCAGTCCGACCCGGACTTCAGCGTCGTCGCCCGTGTCGAAGCATTGATAGCCGGACGAGGCATGGATGAAGCACTCGATCGGGCTTATGCCTATCAGGAAGCCGGGGCCGACGCGATACTGATCCACAGCAAACAGCGACAACCGGATCAGATCCTCTCCTTTCTCGGGCGATGGTCAGGACATTGTCCTGTCGTTGTCGTTCCGACGACCTACTACGAGACTCCGGTCGAGGTTTTCAGCCGTGCTGGAATCAGTCTCGTTATCTGGGCGAACCACGTTTTGCGATCCAGTGTCGCTGCGATGCAACGGACCGTGTCCCGGATCTACGAGGAAAACTCACTTCTTTCGGTTGAACCAGAGATCGTCCCCGTCAAGGAGATCTTTCGGCTGCAGAACGCCGGGGAACTGCAGGTGGCCGAGAAGCGATATCTGCCGGGTTCCGACGCACTTCAGAGTGACCGACTCGTGCGATTTCCGGCTGCGGCCGGCGCTTGATCCTGAAGCCGGCGTGAAATGAGAATGACTCAACTCAGAAGCGACCTCCCCCCCGCCCTCGTGATCGGGCTGGACTGCATGACAGGGCTCCAGACGGCGAGAATCCTGGCAGGCCACTCGGTTCCTGTCTTCGGACTGGTCGGTGACCGGGGTCATCCGTGCAGCCGTACTTCGGTCTGCAAAGATGTCCTGGTCATGCCTGAGGAAGGTGAGAGACAAGTCGCGCAGCTCCTCGATCTCAGAGAGCGATTCGATCTCGATCCTGTGCTGATGCCCTGCACGGACAGAGCGGTCAGTCTCGTTTCAGGGAATCGGGAGAAGCTGAGCGGCTTTCGGTTCGTTCTCCCTCAGCACGAGATGCTCGAAACACTTTCGAATAAGGTCCAATTGTCTCGATGGTGCTCCGAAAACGGCTTTCGGGTTCCTCAAACCCACTGGATCAAGGACCGAGCCGATCTGCTGGAGGCATCGGAACTCGTCGGTTTTCCCTGTATCGTCAAGCCCGCCGTCAAATCTCTCCTTTGGGAGCGGAATACCCGCTTCAAGGCGCTGAAGATCAAGAGCGCCGATGAACTCAACAGGGTTTATGACAAGTGCTCGGAATGGACTGAGGAACTCATGGTCCAGGAATGGATCGAGGGGGAAGACTCCGACCTGTTCTCGTGCAACTGCTACTTCGATCAGGATGGTCGGCCGGTCGTCACCTTTGTTGCCCGCAAGCTCCGCCAATGGCCTCCCCGAATCGGGACCAGCTCACTCGGAGAGGAGTGCCGAAATGACGAGGTTCTGAACACGTCGTTGGACTTCTTCGAACGAGCCGGGATTTGCGGCATGGCCTACCTCGAGATGAAGCGTGATCGGGCAGCCGGGGACTACTGCATCATCGAACCGAACATCGGACGGCCGACCGGGAGGTCTGCAATAGCTGAGGCCGGTGGTGTCGACTACGTCTACACCGCCTATTGCGACGCGGCGGGGCGAGAGCTCTCCAGGAATCTGGAGCAGCAGTACCGAGGCGTCAAGTGGGTCTATCTGCGTCGCGATGTTCAATCGGCGTGTCACGACTGGTCGCGAGGAGCCCTGACCGTGCGCGCCTGGCTTCAGTCCTGGAAGGGCGTGAAGGGGTATGCCCTGTTTTCATGGAGAGATCCTGTCCCCTTCCTGGCCGACATCTGGAAGAGTCTGGCCAAGGTCCTGAACCGCCGACGCCGAAAGACCAGGCGCGCTCGATCGAGCCTTTCTCCAACAGCGGCGTAGCTGCGCCGAAGTCGCTCTCTACTTTCATAATGGCGATATCTACGGTTGAATATGATGTTCACGGGTTAGTCGGCGTGCGGCTGATCGATCCGTCAGAGGGTGACGCCCGTGCGGTGTCCGGACAGCTGGGGGCGTTGAATCAGCCCCTCGATCGCGAGCCCGACCTTATCATCCGCTTTGTCCGAGACCTTCCAACTCCTCGTCTTGGGTTGATCGGCAAAGACCAGTTCGGGTTCACAGAGGACGCCTTCTACGTCTTGAGGACCAGGAAGGCGGCCTCGAAAGTCAGATTGGACTTCAACGGTTTCGGCTCCGGGCTGGAGATCGTTTGTCAGACAGGCCTGCGGGCCGTGCCGCTGTTGATGACCCTGGTGGGACTGCTCGCGATCCGGAAGGGCTGTGCCCCCCTGCATGCCTCCGCTTTTCGCTATCGCGGGAAAGGGATCCTGGTGACAGGATGGGCCAAAGGCGGAAAGACGGAAGCTCTGCTCGCGTTTACCTCGAACGGAGCCGAGTATGTCGGCGATGAGATGATTCTGCTCAGCGGCGACGGCGAGGGAATGTTCGGAGTTCCTGAGAAGGTGCGGCTCTGGGATTGGCACCTCAGAGAGTTACCGGAGCTTCAGAAACTGGTTCCGACAAGGAAGAAGATCATTTTCAACCTCATTCGCGGCTTCGACCGGCTGCACTCTATCGGTGCCCGGAACAGACTCCTGCGCAAGGCATGGCCGTTTCAGGCAGCCAGTGATGCCTTGCCCGCCTTCAGACGGCAGCTGAATCTGACTCTGCCTCCAGCCAGCGTTTTTGGAGAGAGCCCCTCCGGATTCTCGGGAACCCCCGACAAGGTGTTTCTCATGATGAGCCACGAGGGAGCCGACATCTCAATCGAATCCGCCGATCCAGCCGAGATTGCCGAGAAGATGATTTTTTCGAACAGGTTTGAGCAGATCCCTTTTCTCGAGCACTACCTGGCCTTCAAGTTTGCCTTTCCTCAGGGAGGGAATGGACTGCCGGATCGCCTCGAAGAGGCGCAGTCCGCAGTCCTGTGTCGGGCCCTGCGCCACAAGGAAGCCTACGTTGTCCGGCATCCCTATCCCTGTTCGCTCGACGCTCTCTATCGGGCCATGCGCCCGTACTGTGATTAGGCCTTGAGATCTCCCATGAAGCTTTGCCGAACGGTCAGCAGAGAGATGAAGAATATGTCCTCAAGACTCACGACCATCGCCATGATATCGATAGGTTTCTGCACTCCTCTCTGGCCTCAGATCGGGATTGAAGCGCCGATGGTCTTCGATTTGGATGATCAAGGCATCCGACGCCCCCAGGGGATTGGATATCACCAGGAGCGGGGAACCCTTTTCGTAGTCAGCCGGACCGAGATGTTTGAGCTGACCCTCGATGGAGAAATGATCACGAGCTTCTCGATCGAGGATCTCACAGCCCACGCGACGGGAACGACATGGGATCCGGTCACCGGAAACCTGCTGGTCAGCGAAGGGACCAGCGCCATCCATCAGATCGATGTTCGGGGAACTGAGCCCGTCAAGTCCCTTTTCGTCCACCTGACGACGACCCAGGACGCCGACGGAATCGCTGTCGATCCGGATGACGGCACCCTTTGGGCAGCCGACGACGACGAGCGGAGAATCGTCAACTTCAACCGCCAGGGAATCGAACTCAGCCGGTTCAATACTCGTGACTTCCTCGACAGTTTCAAGGAACCCCAAGGACTCGGCTTCTTCGGAAAGGACCTTTTGATCGCCGATGACGGCGGGGCTTCCCACTCGCTCTATCTGGTGACCAGGGAAGGTCATCTCAAGCAGTTCCTTCTCGATACCAAGGACTATGGGCTATCGGATCCAGAGGGAGTCGTTTCCGTAGACGATTCGTCGATTTGCGTCATCGGAGATCGCGACAGTGAGATGCTGTGCTTCGAAACGCCTGAGATAACTGCGCAGAATTCGTTGACGGTCCCGGCTTCACTCGGCCTTCCGAACGCCTTCGTCGGTGTCGCGGTCGGGAACACCGTCTCGATCGAAAACGAAATCGAGATCCTTCCCACGGGAGACACGATTCTGGACCCGATCCACGTTCCTGTCGCAGCCAATGGCGAACTCTGGTTTGCCACCGAGGATGTCCCCGGCGCCCAGGAGGCGGAGTTGGTCAAGATCCGAGGCGAACAAGGACCGGTCCAGGGCCTGATCATGTTCGGAGACGATGATCTGCGCCGTGTCGACGGGATTGGCTCTCGCCTGATCGAAGCAACCACTCTCTATTTCCCACACGCACGCTACTCCAAGTCGGCTTCGACCATTCTCTTTCTGGTAAACCCGAGGTCGACGAACGTCTTGACGGCCCACGTCAAGCTTTTCGATCGGAGTGGAATCGAACTCGCGTCCGCTTCGCTCCAGATCCCGGCTCAGGGTTCATATTGCGGCGATCTCGTGTCGCTCTTTGGCCTTCGGAACCTGCACGATGGCTACATCGAGGTGGTAGGCAACGGGGATTTTGCTGGTTTCGAAATCCTGACTTCGCCTCACTCGATTTCGGCTATCCGGGGAATGGAGCCCTTCGGCGGCAAACTGACGGCCCCAGCGGTTCACCCGGGCGGGGAGAGTTCGACTTCCCGGCTTCGGATCGTAAATCCTGGTGCCGAATCGGTCCGCGTTCGGGTTGTCGCCCGCGGCCAGCAAAGTGGGATTCAAGCGTCCTCGCCGTTGTGGATACCGGCGCGGTCCGCAGTCGAGGAGGACGTTCACGATTTTCTCGATCTGGAGGCAGGGGAGTTCCAGGGCTACCTGGAAGTGGAAGCGCTCCCTGGCATTCTGCTCAAGGGATCTCAGGACTCAGGGCTCCTTTGCACTCTGGAACTCAAAGAAGAGGGTGGGTGGAACTCTTCGATTGTCCCTCTCTCGGAAACGCCGAGGAAGAAGACGGTCTTTCTCAGACTCTTACACACAGACGAGTTCGAGTATTCCCAAGGGCTCACTCTCATGAATCCGTCGGCATCGGAAGCAACGGTGACTCTTCGAACGTATTCAGGCCGAGGAACGCTCGGGTTCGAACGCGCTCTGGTTCTTGGGCCCGGTGAGCAGCTCTCGGAGAGACTGGACGACGAGGTCTTCTTCGGGCCTGAGTTCGAACAGACTGGAGGTTACCTCCGTGTGAAGAGCACCAAGGCAATCTTCGCTTTGACTTCTCTGCGCGGACCGGGCTTCACTTCGACACTCGAAGGTCAGGAGTTCTTTGACTGATTCAAGACAGCGGGGTAATGAGATGAATTCTCGGCTCGATTTTACACGATTCAGACCAGAGCCCGAAAAGCGACTGGACGGTACTGTGATCATCCCGGTCAACGCCCGCGCTGACCTGGAGACGGTGCTTCTCCCCCTGGAGGACCTCGCTCGGTACAACGGGAGTCAATCTTTCGAAGTCATACTGGTCATCAATAACTATGAAGCGGAATCCCCTCCGGCTGAGATCGAGAAGTTTCGGGATCTTGGTATCCAGGTTGTCGCTGTTCCGGACGTCCGCCGGCAAGGCGAGGTCGTGATCGTCAGCGCCCGAGTGGCGGGTGTCAACGCGGCCAAAAGCGAAGTGACCGTGCACTTCGACGCGGACTGCCGAATTCCTGATCCGACAGCCCTGCTGGACTGGTACTTTGACACCCTCCGTGCGAAGCCGGGAGTCGCCTACACTCATGTCGGATACTACGAACTGAGGCGAAAGCTGTCCGTCCACTTTAAAGTGTTGGTTCACAACGTTTCCCGCTGGGGAAAGCGTCGGCTGCTGGGCATTCCGACCACGCGCGGAAGCAACTACGCGGTCTGCAAGTCCGTTCTGCTCGATCTGTACAAGCGAGGACAGATCTCGGTCGATCTTCAGATCGGGCCGGCAGCCAGACTGGCCGGATCGCATGTGAGCTACTCGGGTCAGCGTCAACTGACCGTGTTCACATCAGGACGCCGCTTCAAGGGCGGATGGCTCAAGCTGTTCAGCTATTTTCTCTATCGACTTCGATACAATCTCAACGCGATTCCGACGCGTCAACGCGCCGTTACGCGCGACAGTTGGTCGGGATTCGACCGCGAGACCGAAAACCGCGCTTCTATGTAGCCCGCGCGTCCAGCCGCTCGCTCACTAGTGTGCTGTCCGAGAAGTTCACGTCGTCAATTCGGAGCGTATTTTCGTCGCCAGCGAGGCACGCGACGCAGCAATACTGGGCGTCTTGCGAGGCTGCATAACAAAGCTGGTGGCCAAAAGGCGCCCGAATTGACAGCGGCTACTTTTCGGACAGTGCACTAGACCCTTTTTCCTTCATGAACACTTCTGAAAAACCGATCTCGGACGGCCGACGTGCGGCCCACGTTGCATCCAAAGGACCGCTGACCGACGGTGCGGACCCTGGAGCCGATGTGCTGAGCCTGCCCGTCAGACAGATTCGCGGATCGGCCTTGCTCCTGAGCGGCCGGCTCCTGTCCGTTGGGCTCAACTTCCTGAGCCAGTTGATACTGGTGCGATACCTCTCAACTCAGCACTATGGGGCACTCGCATACGCCCTTTCCATCGTCGCATTCTGCCAGGCGTTCTCGAGTCTGGGTTTGAAGTCCACGGTTTCTCGATTCGTTCCTATTTTCCACGAGGAAAACGACCGCCAGAGGATCGCCGGCACTCTCATGGTCGTCCTGGTGACGATACTGCTGACAGGTTCTTTGGCGGTGGTCTTGATCAACCTGTGGCCCGAACTCTTCTCGGGAGTCCTGTCGGCCGACGCCGGTTCGAGGGCCTTGGTCGCGGTCCTGATCTTTCTGGTGCCTGTCGAGGCCTTTGATCTAGCCGTGATCAACCTCTTCGCGAGTTTCGGTCGCTCGAAGTCGATCTTCCTTCGCAAGCATCTTCTCAGCCCCTCGTTGAAGCTGGCGGTTGTCGCAACACTCGTCCTGTCGGGCAGCGGTCCCCTAGCGGTCGCCTACGGCCTGCTTCTGGCCGGAGTCCTGGGTGGAGCGGTGTCGACGTATCTGCTTCGGACTCTACTTTCCGAGGAGGGCCTTTTTCGCCGACTCAGATTCGACGAAATCCAGTATCCCGTGAAACAGCTCTTTTCTTTTGCCATTCCGACTCTGACATCGGACCTCGTTCCGGTCGCGATGCACTCTTTCAACCTGATGTTGCTGGGGTACCTTCACGGGCCCGAGTCGGTCGCGGCCTACGCTGTGGTCCTTCCCGCCGCTCGACTGAACCGGATCGTCCTTTCGAGCATGACGGTGCTCTACACTCCAAACGCGGCGAGACTCCACGCGCGTCGGGACAAAGCAGGAGTTCAGAGCCTCTATTGGGAGACGGCGGTCTGGCTGGTGTGCTTCTCTTTTCCTCTCTTCGCAATGACGATCAGCATGTCCCGGCCCCTGACCGAGTTCCTCTACGGCAGCCGATACGCGGAGTCCTCTCTCATTCTGATGCTTCTCTCGATCGGGTACTTCTTCAATGTGGCGCTCGGCTGCAACGGCCACACGTTGAAGGTGCTTGGGAAGATCCGCGCGCTCGTTACGATCGACGGAATCTCGCTGACCTTCTGCCTGGCAGCCAGCCTGATGCTGGCGCCGCGACTGGGCGCTCTCGGATCCGCGATCGCCACGTGCTGCACAATGGTCCTGCAGAACCTGCTGCGGCAATCGGCCCTCAAGTTCTCCGCGGGTCTCTCGTTCTTAGAGAGACGAAACCTCGTCCTGCTCCTGACGACGACCGCTGGGTTGCTCATACTCCAACGGCTGCAGGCGACCGGAGATCTCCACATCTTTGGCGCCTCGGCCATCGTCGGAGCGGCGACCGGAATTCTGCTTCTCGTTGTGAGGAAGAGACTCGATATCGAGAATCACTTTCCGGAGTTGCTCCGAGTTCCTCTGGTGAGGAGTCTTCTTGCCTAGCTCTCTCTCAGTTTCGCCCCCTTCACGTTCGGCGCGCCTCTGGCGAGGGATCCGTGTGCCAAAGACGGCCATTGTCCTCGCCGTCTCTCCGTTTGTGGCGGTGGCCCTGGCGCTCTTTAATCCCTGGCTGTGCCTGGTGGTCCTCGCAGCATTCACACTTGCCGGGTTTCTGCTGAGATGGCCGGATCTGGCGACCTTGGCGGTTTTTTTTATCCTCTATGCGAATCTCGCCGTCGTGGCGTCGAAATTCCACGGCGTGCCTCAGGTATTCGCCGGCTCGTTTCTCCTTCTGCTCTGCCTGCCCCTGGTCAACTACCTGCTGATTCGGCGTCAGAAGATCATTATCGACCGGCCTCTTCGATGGATGTTCGGGTTTCTTCTCGTCGCTCTGACATCGGCTCTGTTCGCCGCGGATTGGAGCGAATCCGCCAGTTGGATCGGCACCTATCTTCTCGAAGGGGTGGTCCTTTATTTCCTGATCATCAACGTTGTTCGGAATGTGGCGACTCTGCGGCGAGCAGTCTGGGCGCTGGTGCTGGCAGGCAGTTTCATGGGCTTTTTCGTCGCTGTTTCGGAGGTCACGCAGTCGTTTGACAGCGACCTCGCCGGGTTGGCCCAACGTGATACGAGCCGGGGTGTCGACCAGGTTCAGTCGAACGGAGTCCATCTTCTTCGGACGCGAGAGAAGGTTAGAACGTCCCACCGAGCCGAAGGAACCATCGGTGAGCCGAATCGCTTTGCACAGGTCATGCTCGTGGTCCTTCCCCTGGCACTCTTTCGCTTCTGGAACGAAAGTTCGCCGCTCTTGAGACTGGGAGCTGCGGGAGCCGGCTTCCTGATCGCGGGGGGCGCGATGCTCTCCTACTCTCGAGGGGGATTCCTGGCGCTCGCAATGATGGTCGGACTGCTCGTCTCTCTTGGATATGTTCGGTTAAAGCACGCTGTGGCCGGAGCCTTGGTCGGGATGCTGCTGGTGGCGGTTGTCGCTCCGGGATACGTACTGAGGATGAGCAGCATTCGCGGCGTCGAGCAACTCTTTGCGCCGGACTCCGCAGTCGACGCGGATGGGGCCACTCGCGGACGAATGACTGAAATGTTGTCGGCCTTGATGGTCTTTCTTGACTACCCGGTCCTGGGGGTCGGGCCTGGACAGTACGCGCCGTACTACTCAATCGACTATCAGGCCAATCCGGACATCGCCTTCAGAAACATTCAGGAGAGTCGGCGCGCTCACTCCCTGTATCTCGAAGTCGCCGCCGAACTCGGAGCGGTCGGCCTTGGCACCCTTCTCGCCATCGTCTACATGGTGTCGCGGAGGCTCTGGCGAGTCCGTCGGGAGTGCATGGAAAGGCACCCTCGACTCGCACACTTCGCGACGGGTTTCTGGTTCTCTCTGGTGGCTTACATGGGAACCGCGATGTTCCTGCATCTGTCCTATCAACGGTACTTCTGGATGATTCTCGCGCTCTCGGCTGCGGCCGTCCGAGTGCTGGAACAAGAGATTCGCCACGACGCTGGCACTGGATCCGAGTTCGCCACACTCGACGGCGTCGCGGTCTCTGCTTGAGCTTCTCGAAGGCAAACTGAGGAAACATGGCATCTATAGCACTGATCGGAGGCGATGGCGCGGGCAAGACGACGATCGCCCGAATGCTCGAAAAGTCGGGGACCCGTCCCTTGAAGTACCTCTATATGGGAATCAATGTCGACTCGAGCAACCTGGCACTCCCGACGTCGAGGTTACTTGCCGCCGTGAAGCGCCGTCAGGGAGAGGAAGCCGCCGGCGAGTCCGGAAACTCGAGCCCTGAGAATGGAAAAGGCCGAGTCAGATCTGTGGCCCGGCTTGTCAACCGGGTGTGCGAGGAGTGGTTCCGGCAGCTCTGTTCCTGGTTCTACCAGATTCGCGGTTATCAGGTGCTCTATGACCGGCACTTCGTCTTCGATTTCGCCGGTGATGACAGACGTTCCGGCGGTGACCGCAAGGTGCACAACTGGTTGCTCAGACGCCTGTATCCGTGGCCCGATCTCGTGATTCTCCTCGATGCGCCAGCCGAAGTGCTCATCGCTCGGAAGGGCGAAGCGACCGTCGAGTTCCTCGAAAAGCGACGCCGGCACTTTCTCGAGCAGGGCGCTCAGCACTCGAACTTCGTTCGCGTCGATGCCACGCAGCCGCTCGAGCGGGTCTTCGAGGAAGTCAGTCGACAAATCGACATCTTCTGCGAGAACAGAGGTGGCTGGTCACGCGCGAAGATCCGCGTCGACGGCCGAAGTCCGGCTATGAACCGCCCGGCGAGAGAGAAGTCCGTTTCATGAACCCTCCCGTCTCCAACGTCCAAGCGTCCTCCCGGTCGAGCCGGCGTCGCCCCTTTCTACTCCTGGGTGATTCTGCGGTGACCGCTTCTGTTCGCCCAAGGCAAGCTGTCAAGGCGCACCTCAGCATCCTGCTGAACCGAAAGTCCCGGAGTTTCGATAAAGCCTCTTCGGTGGTCCAGCTTTTCGATCGCGTGGCACCCGGTTCAGCGGAGTGGGTTTCGCGAACGCTCAGTTCGCACCGGAGGCTGCCGTTCCGAGGGAGGATGGGGCTGTGCGGATTCGGAACCGGGACAACCGTTTTCATTCTGGAATCCGACCAGGGAAAGAAGGCACTCAAGATACTGCGAGGTTCTCTGGGACTGAATCTCGAGGAGCAGCTCCAGGTTGCCCGTGAGTACCGAAGAAAGTACCGGATGATCAAGACGCAATACAATCGAGATGACCCGCTCGTCGTTCCTTCGAGCTACATCGTGATGTCGAGCCCTGTCCTTGGAATGCGTGCCGCTGCGGTTATCCAGCCGTACATCCCGGGCCCGAGAAAAGACCTGTTGCAGGGCCACTCCGACGAGGAACTCCTCAAGTTGTTCGACGCGTCGCCTCGCTTGCGCCGGCAATTTCTGGGTTTCGCTGGTCAGTTCGTATCGAGTTGCCGGCCGAACTCGCACTGTCTCGACGTCGTCGGGGAGGAAAACGTCCTGTTGGTCGAAGAGGATGGGCATCTTCAGATCCGGATCATCGATACAGGCATTTTTGACCTGGACCGAATCCGCGTCGAGGCCCGGGAGCGGTATGCTCGATTTGAGCTTTGCCTCGAGCGCATCCGGAGTCTTCTCGAGAGAATCCCTGCCCGAGCCCATGCCGTTTCCGTGGACGGCGCTTCCAGGATGAGGATCGCGCGATGAGTGCCCTTCGTATCCTCACCTATCATCGGGTGGCCGAACGCGAGTCACGTCCAGACCTCAATCCGAGGCTGATCAGCGCGACTCCTGAATCGTTCACGACGCAGATGGAACACCTCCGGCGCTGTTACCGAGTGCTGGAACTCGATGAAGTGCTTGCGATCGCTGATAGTGGCAGGAAGCTTCCGAGGCGCTCGGTACTCATCACATTCGACGATGCCTACGTCGACTTTGGTGAAGTCGCCTGGCCGATTCTGAGGAGCAAGGGACTGCCCGCCACTGTTTTCGTTCCGACCGCCTTCCCGGGAAACGAGAAACTGTCGTTCTGGTGGGACCGACTCCATCGCTCAATAGAAGGCGCGGCCGGCGCGACCTATTCTCATGGATTGACTGGAAGCCTTGACCTGAGCTCGGTCCGCGCTCGACAGGAATCGTTGATCGTGCTCATGAGGCTTGTGAAGACGTTGCCGTCCAGCGAGTCACAGATCTTGGTCGACACGATCTGCGAGGAGCTCGGTGAACGGCCGGCGATTGGCCGGACCGTGCTGAGTTGGGACCAACTTCGCCAGCTGACTCGCGATGGAGTCAGCCTCGGTGCCCACACAAGAACACATCCGATCCTCTCGCGGACCGCAACTGATGACCTGAAGACGGAGATCATCGGTTCCCAGGATGACCTGCTTCGTGAGATCGGTGAAGTCAGGCCCGTCTTCTGCTATCCCGACGGAGGGTACTCCGACACCGTCCTTGAGCTGCTCCGTCAAAAGGGCTTCCGGCTCGCATTCACCACCCAGGACGGGACGAACAGATTGCAGGAGCACGAACTGCTGGAACTCAAGCGCACCAACGTGACCCCGAGGACCACACCATCCGTTTTCGCTCTCAGGATGCTTCCGCTTTTTTCGCACATCGACGCCTGGAGACATCGTCCGGCGAGGGTCGCGTCATGAGGCAGCCGAGGTCAAAGCGGAAGATCGCGTACATCATGTCGCGGTTCCCGAAGATCACCGAAACTTTTGTCCTGTACGAGATTCTCGCGGTCCGCGATCAGGGCTTCGAGGTCGAGATCTTCCCTCTCATCAGAGAACGCCAGGCTGTGACTCATCCTGAAGCCGAAGCTCTTCTGCCAAAGGTTCACTTCCACCCGGTCATATCTCCATCGATTCTCAAGGCTCATCTCTACTACTTTCGCCGATCCCCCTCGACCTACTCTCGGACGCTGTTAGAGGTTCTCCGGGGATCATGGGGAAGCCTCAATTTCTTTCTTGGAGCGCTCGCGATCTTCCCCAAGGTTGTCCGCTTCGCGTACGACATGGAGGAAGCCGGAGTCTCCCACGTGCACGCCCACTTCGCCAACCACCCGGCCGTCGCCGCTCTGATCATCGGAAAGCTGACAGGCATACCGTACAGCTTCACCGCTCATGGCTCGGACCTTCATGTCGACAGGCGGATGTTGGCAGAGAAAGTGGCTTCGTCCGCTTTCACGGTGACGGTGTCTTCCTACAATCGGGAACTGATCGTGAAGGAATGCGGGGAGAAGTTCAGGGACAGAGTTCAAGTCATACATTGCGGCGTCGATCCCGACCTCTTCGCGACGGCCTCTGAGAGTCCCTGTACTGGTTCGTCACAGCGGGTCCGGATCGTGTGCGTCGGCTCGCTGGAAGAGGTCAAGGGGCATCGTTTCCTGGTGGAGGCATGCCGGATTCTGAAGGGATCCGGCGTCGATTTCACCTGCCATCTCGTCGGAGAAGGAAAGCTGCGCACTTCGATCGAACAACTGGTAGAGCGGTCGAATCTGCAGGATCGAGTCGTGTTTCACGGAGCGCTGGCCAGACCTGATGTGGTCCAACTGCTGTCCGGGTCGGATATCTCCGTTCTCTCGAGCGTGAAGACGGCTAACGGAAAACGAGAGGGGATACCTGTAGCGCTGATGGAGGCGATGGCAGCCGGTTTACCGGTCGTTTCGAGCCGACTGAGTGGGATCCCGGAACTCGTCGAAGATGGGCACACTGGTCTTCTCGTGCAACAGCGAAATCCAGCCGAGATCGCCGAAGCGCTGAGAATACTGGCCTGCAACACCACAATGCGCCGAAAGATGGGACAGTCCGGGCGCGATCGTGTCACTCGATTGTTCAATCTGCGGAGGAATGCCGAGCAGCTCGGACAACTCTTCGTGGGGACTCGCCGGGGTCGAATTCAGCCTCGGAAGTTCCCTGCCGGAGAACTGGCCGAACTGGCCTCGCCGGCCGGCCTCGACTGACTCTATCGATTCTTGAGTTTGTTGGTGATTCTCGTTACTAACCTCCCGGTCATGGTTGTCGATAGAGAGGTCATGTTGTCCATCGTATTCAACCGCTTGACCTGCAACCCGATCCATTTGTTCTTCATCGCCATGATGCTGATCGCTTCGTCGGCCTCGGCCGCCGCCCAGAGTGTCCCCGATACCGTTTCAGGGAATTCTCGCGGGTATCTCACCACTCCACAGGAGTTGAGGGCGATCAAACAGAAGGCGGACCAGGGGCTTCAGCCGTATGCGGCAGCGGTCAGCGACGTCCTGTCCGACGCGGGCCGACAGTGGAGCTATCAGTTGAATGCGAGCTACAGTTGTGGAGGAGCCGACGATCCGAGGTGGATCGATAACGACGGCGGCGCCGAGATCGTCTACTCGAAGGCCCTGGCCTACCACTTGACGGGGAACAGCAGCTATGCCCAGGAGGTGAAGGCGATCCTCGAGGACGTTATGAGCAAGGTCAAAGAGATCAGTACCGGGAGCCGGCAATGTCAGCTCAACTTCGCCTGGGGGACTCCGGAGTTCGTGGCGGCCGCCGACCTGATCGAAGATTACTGGGCGGGAATGACCTGCCTGGGGCCGAGCAGCACAACCTACGGCGAGAACCAGATCACTAACGGCAACTGCAAGGTCCGCTTCCAGAACTGGCTCGTCAAGAATCCGTACTACATCGTCTCGATGACCCACGGCATTAACAACTGGGGCACGGCGGCTGCCGTAACCACCGGAACGATCGCAGACTACCTCTGGGACCGACCCGACGTGGTGCTGGTTCACCGAAATCCACGGTATATCAATGACGGCCGGAGTTTTCGATTCTCGGCCCGCGAGGCGTATGCCTATACGCGACAGCACATGCTGGACAGCATGAACGGACACGCTGTGTCCTACGGAAGCAGCAAGTCCTGCGATCTCATGGAAACCAGCCCCGATCAAGACCCGAACCTCGGACCCCCCGTCAAGAGCCAGATTACTGAGAACGGCATCCTGCCTGCCGACGCTCGTCGGCAGCAGAAATGCAATATCACGATCTACAATGGGGATTATCAGAACTATCCCCAGATCAATCTGGATAATCTGGTCAGCTATTGCGAATTCCTGCAGAGGCGAGGCGATACGTCGTGTTTTGACAACGTCGAGAACAGCGACGTTCCGAACTTCAGGTTCGCTGACAAGAATGGCCGTTCCTGGTCGACCCACCTTCGCCCCGGTCGGGGATCGATCGAACGGGCGCTCAATGCGATCATCATCGACTCGAACACCCAGTGGAAACGCAAAGGGGGGCTCTGGGTCGCTGTCCGCTACTATCGCTTGCACAAGCGTCTGGCAGGCACCGACATGTCCCGATGGAGTCAGTATCTCGAGAAGAAGGGATCCGGCGGCTGCAGCCAGAGTATCTGCTACGGCGCGCTGACCCACGGCTTCGCCACGGGCGAGAATCCGGGAGCTCCGCCGACGGTGCCGCCGCCCGATGGATTCGTTCCCGAAGATCCGCCCTCCCCGCCGGACATCGTGCCGCCTGAGCCCGACTTTCCTCCGACAGCACCCGAGGGCCTGGAGATCGTCTCTATCGATATCGATCGGACTCCCAGCGGGGACGGTCCTTCCATCGTGGTCATGGCCGACGCCCGCGTCAGCAGATCGAGGACCGACCGCAACTATGGTTCGTCCGACTACCTGAGACTCCGGGAAGCGAGTTCAGGATGGCGCAGTTATCTGAAGTTCGATGTGTCGGGAGTGGTCTTTCCAGTCAGTCGGGCCGTGCTGCGTCTCTACGTGACGGATGAAAGCAACAGTGCAGGTTCCGTTTACTGGGTGTCCAACAATTTCAAGGACACTCAGCAGCCGTGGGACGAGAGTTCCGTGACCTGGGACAATGCTCCATCGATCGCTGCTTCCGCCCTGGATTCTCATGGATCCGTCCAGGTTGGTGAATGGGTTGAGTTTGACGTCACCTCGGCCGTTGTCGGCAACGGGATGCTGAGCTTCGCTCTCGTTACCGAGTCCGGGAACAGCGTTCTTTACAGCTCCAAAGAGGGAACGCATCCCCCACAACTGGTCATCGAAGAGGTGATCCAGCCCTGATTGTCTCCTGATACGAGCAAGATTTCCCGGGGACGCGATGATCAGCGACCCGGAACCTCTTTCACAACAGAATCTTCCGATTCCTGAAGTGCCGGCAGTAGACCGTCGAACGCGGCGGTCTGTTTGCGTGCGACACCTCGAGTTGGCCGGCGCGGGCGCGATTCTTCCTGTGCGTCCGCCGCGTCATCCTGACTGAGGAAATTTCGATGTCGAATCTAACGAAGCGCAATGGTCCTCCCATGATCTCTCCAAACAGAGATCCTGCTCCTGGGAATCTCCCCGTCCAGAGTCCACACAGATCTATGGCCGGACCCGCCGACCGTGATGAAATCAGCCTCCCGAACCTGTGGAGCTTTCTGTGCCAGCTGGCGGTGCGACGGAAGTGGATGATTCTGGCTGTCTGTCTGGTCGTCACAGGAACCGCTGCGGTGCAACTCTTCACAATGAGGCAGCTCTACCGCGCGGAGGCGACCGTCCAGATCAACCCTGATGGTGCACTCGCACTGCCCTACAAAGAAGTGAGTGAGGCGACTGAAGATTTCAGAGCCACGGAATCGTACGTACAAACACAGAAGGAGCTTCTTGAAGGCCGCACGCTGGCGAGAAGGGTCGCCAAGAGACTTGACCTGGCCAGTAATGAGAACTTCGACCTGCCCGGAGGCGGGGGCATCCTCATCGAGTCCATTGCTTCTCTCAAGAACGGTGTGAAGTCCCTGATTCTGGAAGGAGAAGATGAGACTGTTCCCGAGCCAGGCGAGCGAGAAGCCGGGTTGCTGCTGCAGAACATCCAGATCACTCTGGTTCCCGGGACTCGACTCGTCGATATCAAGTACGACTCACATGACCCTGATCTGGCGACTCAGATCGTCAACACCTATACGGAAGAGTTCGTTCAGATGGAGGCCCAGTACCGGCAGGAGGTGGCTTCCACCGCCCGCAACCTGATCCAGGAGCGTCTGTCCGCGCTGAAAAGGAACATCGAGAAGTCGCAAGCCGATCTCATTCGCTATGCTCGTCAGGAACAGATTCTCACGGTCGACGAGGACCAGTCGATTGCGCTCCAGAGCATTGCCGACTTGAGCGAAGAAATGGTTCGGGTCCAGAATGATCTCATCGAGAAGAGAGCTCTTCGAGACGCTCTCGTAAGCTTCGGAGGCCAGGAGTTGCCCGCTGTCCTTCGAACGGAGCGATTGGGTGATCTCGAGACCGAACTTCACGATCTCCAACAGCAAATGGCGAGTCTCTCCGCCCAGTTCGGGAAGAAGTGGCCGGAGCGTGTGCGCGTGGAGCGCGAGATCACGAAGATTGGAGATCAGATTTCCCAGGAGAGGCAAAAGATTCTCGTCGAGGTCGAAACCGCCTATGCGCGATCACTCGCGCAGTTTCAGATGCTGGAGAAGGAGCTCAACAGCGTCCAGCTGCAGGCCAACCGTGAACACGAGGACCTGATCCAATACTCCGTTCGAAAACAGGAGATTGAGACCAGTCAGGACCTGTACTCGGCACTCTGGCAACGACTCAAGGAAATGAGTGTCGCTGAAGGCTCCGATCTTGGTCGCATCCGGGTCATCGAGCCCGCCGTCACTCCCGAGGACCCGAACTGGCCGAGCCGAGGCCACTACCTGGCCGTCGCTCTGTTTGCCGGGCTTCTCTTCGGGTTCGGGTCCGCAGCCTTGCTTGAGACACTGGACAGTACCCTGAAGTCTGGAGAGGAAGTCGAAGAACTGCTCGGCTTGCCCTGCCTCGGCGTCATTCCGAAGTTCAACCAGGAGAACTACATGAGGAGCCTGAAGGCACTCAACACGGGAGGGCCTGCGGAGCTTCCGGAGTCGGTCACCTTCAGTGCAGCCGATGCCCCGAGCTGGGAGGCGTATCGTTCGCTACGCACCTCGCTTCTGCTGTCCAGCTCGGGGAGTCCTCCACGAACCGTGATGGTGACCTCCGCCGACCCCAGCGAGGGCAAGACATTGACGGCCGTGAACACGGCCATCGCTCTCGCCCAGACAGGCATTCGGACTTTGATCGTCGACCTCGATCTGCGCCGGCCCTGTGTCAGCGGGATCTTCGGCGACCAGAGCGGCAAGGGCATCAGTCTCTACCTCTCGGGACATTCCAACCTGCACTCGCAGATCCGCCCGACCGGGATTCCCAACCTCTTTCTTCTTCCGGCCGGGCTTCGCCCGCCCAACCCGGCCGAACTCATGTCGTCCGAGCGGATGCAGGCCGCCTTCAAAGTTCTCAGTGAGCATTTCGGGTTCGTGGTCGTCGACTCCGCACCGCTCATGCCATTCACCGACTCGGTCGTTCTCTCGCAGAAAGTGGACGGCGTCGTCATGGTCGCACGGGCGGAGCAGACGCCTCAAGAGACGGTTCGCAGGGGTGCAGCGATGCTCGCGAATGTCGGTGCCAGGATGCTCGGGGTTGTGATCAACGGCAAGGAAACCACCAAAGGCGACTACAGTCGCTATAGCAGCTACTACCAGGCCGGACCACTCCAGGCCAGTTCTTTCTGATCGAGCCGGGGACACGATGCTCCCCGGTTCACGGTAAGCGATCCTTACGGATCGAGGAGGTCTCGATGAAAGGAACATCGACGATCCTAGCCACCATTCTCGTCTTCAGTTTGACGGTTGCCTTTGCACAGCAAGGCGATCTGAATCAACTCAGCGCCCTCAGGAGTGGCGGTGATGATCAGCCTTTCGACTACGTTCTGGGCCCCGGAGATGTCATCGAAGTGAAAGTCTTTGGTGTCGAGGCGCTTGATCAGACCGTGCGTATCTCGGCCGAGGGTGTTATCAACCTGCAGCTCCTCGAGCCGATAAAGGCTGCGGGCCTCACCACAAGCCAGCTCCGGCAGAGAGTGATTTCGCTCTTTCAAGAGAGTGAGCTGATCTACAACGCCCAGGTCTCCGTGCTCGTGACCGAGTACCACGCTCACACTGTTGAAGTTATGGGCGCTGTGAATGCACCGGGTGAGTTTGCGTTGAAGGGACCCTCAACGCTGGTCGATCTTCTGGCGCAGGCCGGCGGCCTCGATCAGGACCGTGCAGGCCCCTACGTTTTTGTCCAACGGCCGATGTTGAGTATCGAAGGGCAGTCGGGGCCGGAAATGACGTTGTCGATCAAGGTCAAACTCGAAGATCTTCTTTCCGGGGGCGAGCTCTCCTTGAATCACCCAATCGAGAGCGGCGACGTAATCAATGTTCCCGAGCGCGTTCGAAACTACTTCTACGTGACGGGTGAGGTGGGCCGACCTGGAGCCTTTGAGATTCCTGAGAATGGCCGCGTCCGGCTCACCCAGGCTCTGTCCTGGGCCGGTGGTGCTCAGAAGACGGCCAAGTCGGATCAGGGTGTTCTCGTGAGGTATGACAAGGAGGGTAATAGACAGGACTTTGCCCTCGATATCAAACGGATCTTCAAAGGTGAGCGTGAGGATCTCGAGGTCCTTCCTCAGGATGTCATCTTTATCCCGGGGAGCACCTGGAAGAGCATCGGGTACGGAATGATCGGCATCGTCCCGAGAACTCTCTCAGACTCGGTGAGTCGAGGCGTCCCATAAAAGCGAGTGGGTTGGCGTTCGCGCTGCACTCGTCCATCCCTCTATGGTCAATTGCGCAACCGTTGGGACGGGGCACAGGCTCGTCATAGGACCTCATGTTCGTGCCTCGAATCGCTCTTGTGCCGACGAAATCTACTGCCAGATTTGACGAGTCGAAGACGGTCGTCTTTGGCTGAGTTCGTCCTGAAAAACTATGGAAAACGAAAACCGCAGGGATTCCGACAAAGCATCAGCAATCCCGGATTTCTCCAGTTGGATCTCCAACGCCGTCCGGCTGAGTGCCCTTGGGCTGGCCAGTCTGCTGTTTGCAGCCTGGGCCTGTCCGGTGTGGTTCGACTGGTTCGAGTCGTCAAGTGGCCGACTCGAATATGAAGCGGCCGTCCGGACCTACCTGACCTTTGCGGCGGTGTTCGCCCTCGGCGTCAGCTTCTTCATTTGTTGGCCCCGTTGGGAGGCTCTTCAGAGGAGCGTCTGGAAGGCGCTTGGCTTGTCTTCGATTCTTCTCGTTTTCATCTTCTTCCAGGACTGGGGAAGCCGCCTCATGGAGGAGGATTCCTGGATCCGGTACCCGACCGCATTTGCGCTGATCCTCGCCGGAATCGGCGCAGCAGTCTGCGTTTTCAGAATCGACAGAGGAACCACGAATCGTATCGAACGGATTCTCTGGTCGGTCCTCGCCGTGGGGTTCTGTTTTGGCGGCCTTGACGAACTGCTGGAGATTCACGAAGGGGCAGCCCGGGCACTCCGGATCTCCTCGTATCCTTCGCTTACGGGCGACTTGATCACGATCGGTTATGCCGTGGCCGGATTCACAGTCGTCGCTTTCCTATGGTACGCCGCACGAAGGTCGCGAACTCTCTTTGAGTCAGGAGCGGTCGCTTTCGGGGAACAGGCGATGAGAACGTTCCAGCGAACGGGCACGATTCCCGGTTACGTTGCAGCTGTCCTGGTGTTCGGTGTCGCCCAATCCTTGGATACGTTGGACAAACCAGTCCTGCAGGGGCTTCGCTACGGCGCAGGACAGCTCGCCGGACTTGGGCACCAGTTTCCCGACCTCTGGTATCTCCTCTACCAGCCCAGGCATTTCATGAACTCACTCGAGGAGGTTCTGGAGTTGACTGCGGCGATGCTCTTTCTCGTCTACACGTGGTGGACAGTGAAAGAGATTCGAAATGATCTCGGCTCGCCGTCGCCCGCAGAGACCGGCGGACATCACGCTCGGTTCCTGAGAGCAGGACGAATCGCTTTCTTTTCTCTGTTGCTCATTCTGGTCGCCTATGGGTCTCCACGCGCCCTCCTGACCACGCCCCTGGCGAGTCATCATCGGTCCGATCTCCGGGCGGAACCGGGGACCGTCGAGCTCACCGCCCTCGACATCTCCTCTCCGTTGAACGGTTCCGACGGGGACTTGTCGACCGAGATCAGACTCGCTGCGATCGGGTCGGTCGTCACTCAGGGCCGTTTCGGCGAGATCCTGTTCTCGGGGGCTGAGGGACGAGTTGACCGCCTGCGCCTTCGCCGCATGTTTCGAGACTCTTTGCGAGGCCTGGCCAGTGGTGGACCCGATGACTTCTATTTCGTGACAGCCGGCGATCCTTCTACCGAGTTCCTGCCGCCCATCGCCTGGCGGATCCGGTTTTCAAGTGAGCTGGGTCAGGCTGCGCTTGGGCCATTGAAACCCTCCATTTCGACGCACGCTTCGAGTCCGTTACCCGGGAGCCTGGTTTCGCCGTCCGCTCAAGTGGGACCCGCTGATTCTCGAAGTTACGGAGGCGGAAGATGAACTGGAAATTCCTGGCGGCCGCGGCCGCGCTATGCCTTGTCGCCACAGGTCTTGCGGCACAACCTCCCGTCCTGATCTTTCCCCAGGTCGCCAGCGGTTCCGGGATCGACATCGAGATCCTGCTGAGCAACCCCGCGACGACGGAAAACAGGGGAACCCTCTCCTTCCGGGACCAGACCGGTAACCCGCTGTCCTTGAGAATCGACGGCTCCCTTGAAGACTCGGTCAGTTTTTCGATCCCGGCGGGAGGTCTTCTGAAGATCACGACCGAGGGGGACGGAGAACTCCGATCGGGTTACGCCACAGTCCATTCGGAAGCTCCCGAGTCGAAGCTCGCCGGAACTCTCGTCTTCAACCTCAACGGGATGGAAGTGTCGGTTCCGGGCGCCGCTCCAGGCGGGCGCGCCCACATCACGGCCGAGATCGACGAGGATGTCGATACCGCCGTGGCTTTGGCCAACCCAGGAGATGATCCGATAGATGTGATCCTCAGGTTGATCGACGAGAGCGGGGACCTTGTAGAACAGAAGGTCGTCGATCTGGAACCAGGACAGCGGGACGCCCTTTTCGTCTCCGAAATCTTCTCGAATGCCGGGGATTTCTCGAGAGGCACGGTCCACGCGGTCTCCGCACAGCACTTCGGAATGCTGGGCCTACGACAACGCCAGTCAGGCTCACTGGTCGCTATGGGGAGCTCGCCCGAGGTTCTCGGGGCGATCCTCCAGCCGTTCGGAACTGTCACAGTTGATCCAGGTTTCGATCTGAACGGCATCGGAAAGAACATCGATTCGCCCGGATTCTGGGAAGGTCCCGACCCGGAGAAGACGCTTCTGTTCGTCTCCGCCAAGAGTAACGAACTGGTCGAGGTGTGGGAGTTTCCATTCGTGGACAACGAACTCCCCGCCCTGGAATCGGGTTTCGGCGAAGGCCGCGTCAACGGCGTCGCGATCGACGAGCAGACGAGTCTGCTCTACGTTTCACAAGGACAGCCGACTTCCAGCGTGTACGTCTATTCTTTGCCCGATCTCTCCTTCGTCAGAGAGTTCGACTTTCCCGAGGAGGTCGAGACTCTCGGCAACGAGCCGAACCTGACAATTTTTCGAGACCGCGAGAGCGGAGAAACTCTCGTCTACGTGACCGCGGATGAGATCGTTTACGTCTTCCGGGCGTCGACCGGACAGATGACCGACAGCTTTCGGCCCGAAGGGCCCGGTTCCTTCGAGACGATAGTCGCTGATAACTTCTATCAGCGCTTCTATATTCCGGACGAGAACGATCAGCGAGGTATCTACGTCTACGAGCCTTCGGGCGAGCCCCACCTTCGCTGCATCGGGTCCAAGGAATGCACCAACAACTTCGGTTCCGAGACGTTCCAGGACGACGGAGAGGGGATCCTTCTCTACACGTGTCCCTCCTCAGGCTCCGTCGACGACGGCACCGGCTTCGTCGTCGTTTCCGATCAGCGTAACTCTCGGACCGATTTCGAGTTCTTCGACAGGGCCGACTGGCGACATCTCGGAACGCTCAGGATAAACGGTGTCAACAACACCGACGGAGTCGCGTCCACCCAAAGGGCCATGCCGGGCTATCCGGCAGGGCTCTTCATCGCTGTCGACAATGACAAGACGACTGTTGGAGTCGGCTGGGATGTCATCTTCGACGCGACGGGTCTGAGTTGTAACTGATACCCTTCCGCTCTCCTTCCTTCCCGCCTGTTGCCCGACTCTCCTCCCGGGCAGATCCCCCTTCGACAACCGACGAGAAATCAGCTCCGCGGCGAAACTCCGGAGCAGGGCTGATCTGCGCGCCCGTCACTCGCAGCGCAAAGCGGCAAGGGGATCGATGCGCGTTGCTCGCAATGCCGGGACGAGGCATGCGATCAGGGCGATCACGGCGAGGCCGACAGAGACTCCCACGAAAGTCGTGCTGTCCGTAGGACTGACGGCGAAGAGGATAGATGACATCAGTCCCGTGGTTGCGAGAGCAAGGGCGACACCGAGAGAGATTCCGCCGATCGTCATCAGCAGCCCCTGCTTCATCACGATGCCCAGGACGTCCCCTCGCTGAGCGCCCAGTGCCATCCGAAGTCCCATCTCATAGGTCTTTTGAGTGACCGCGAAGGACATGACGCCGTAAATCCCCACAGCTGCCAGGGCCAGAGCCAGCATGGCGAAGCCGGTCGTCAGACTTGTGAAGAAACGGTTCTGCGCGATCGAACCGCTCACCAGAGCGCTGACGGGCCCGATCGTCGTCAGCGGGAGTTCGGAATCGACACCTCGGAGATCGGTCTTCAGGATTTCCGTGATCGCGGACTCATCGCTCTTCGATCGGACCACCAGAGTCATGTTCCGTCCGGGCAACTGGGCGTATGGCAGATACATCTCGGGCAGTGGAGAGCGATCGACCGAGTTGTGGCGGATTCCCTTCACGACCCCGACCACTGTGATCCAGGGGGCATCGCTCTCGCCTCCGAAACGTATCCGTTTTCCGACGGCACTCTCCCCCGGCCAGAATTTCTCGGCGGCGACTTCGCTCATGATCACGACCCGAGGCGACTCGGGATGATCGTTTCGCGTCAGTTCTCGTCCTTCCAGCAAGGGTATTCGCATGGTTTTGAAGTAGTCCGACGTGACGAGTCGATACCATGCTGTCGGAGTCTCCTGCGGCTTGCTCGGTTCCGGCCTTCCCTCAATTCTGAAGCTGGTGTCCGAGTCGATTCCGCTTAGAGGGAGGACCGAGACGGCTGCGACAGAGTCGATCCCAGGACGCTCTCCAACGCGTTGCAGCAGATCGTCCATGAAGGCTGTCCGGTGCTCGCGCTCGGGGTACTTTGCGCTGGACAGAGTCAGACTCGCCGCGACAAGCCCCTCCGGATCGAAACCCGGATCGGATTCGAGGAGGTGTCCGAAACTGCGCAGCATCAATCCCGAGCCGATCAGGAGTGTGAGTGCCAGAGCGACCTCTCCAACGACCAGCCCGGTCCGCAGCCTGGCTCCCTTGATAGAGGCCTGAAATTCTCGCCCACCTTCCCTCAACGATGCTCCCGTGTCCGCCTTCGCTGCGTGCAACGCGGGAACCAGGCCGAACAGGAGACTCGTCAGGAACGCCAGGCCGACGGTGAAGAAAACGACGCTTCCATCCAGGCCAACCTCGCCGATCCTTGGGGCATCCAGAGGTGCCAGCGAAACGAGAGCTCCGACTCCCCACGAGGCCAGGAGCAGACCCAAGGCAGCGCCGAGAAGTGAGAGCACGGTGCTTTCGGTCAGCAGCTGTCGGAGAATCCTCACTCGGCCGGCTCCCATCGCCGCGCGCACCGCAATCTCTCTCTCCCTCGTCGCGCCTCGGCTCAAGACGAGATTGGCGATATTGGCGCATCCGATCAAAAGAACCAGGACGACGACGCACAACACGACGAGGAGGGCTGTTCGGACCGGCTGGACAATCTGGTCCAGGAGCGGCACGAGTTGTATTCTGACCCCTGCGTTCTCCGGAAACTCGTTTCCGATGCGCTCCATGATCGTGTTCATCTCGGCGGTGGCCCGGGTCAGCGGGACTCCCTCTTTGAGACGAGCGACTCCCTGGAGAAAGAAGTTTCCACGGCCCGCGGAGTTCTCATTCAGTCGCAGAGGAGTCCAGATCTGGGTGTTGGGGGAGAACGGCGTCTCGAAATCTCGAGGAAGGACTCCGATGACAGTCGAGGGCTCAGCATTGATGAACAAAGGCTGTCCGACGACCGATGGCTTCGCGCCGAATCTGTTCGCCCACAGATCATGGGAGAGGATGACAACCGGAGCGGAGTCGGGTTGGTCGTCATCGGCCCGGAAATCCCTTCCGATGAGAGGCTCGGTCGCAAAAGTCTGGAAGAAGTTATGAGAGACCGAGCCCCGGCCGACTCTTTCCGGGTCTCCTCCCCCTGTCAAGTTGGCTCCGCCGAAGCCGAAAGCCGAGAGAGTCTCGAATGCCTGGCTCTGTTTTCTCCATTCGAAAAGGTTGGGAACCTCGATCCACTCCTGCGGTGGGCCTCCTTGAGCCGAGAAATCTTCCCAGACCATGACTATCCGCTCGGATCCTTCATAAGGAAGCGTCCGCAGAAGGACGCTGTTGACGACACTGAAGATAGCGCTGTTGGCCCCTATCCCAAGAGCCAGGGTGAGGATGACGATCAGGCAGAAAAGGGGCTGCGTCCGGAACGAACGCAGTCCGAAGCGGATATCGTTCCACAGGGACTCGATCATGAGATTCGTCCTTTCTACGAAGTTTCTCTGCGAGCGCTTGCCAGCCGTGAACGCTCTTTCCTTGACTCGATCTCGAAAACGAAGACGAGTACCCGTGGCCGCGAGGTCATTGAATTCGTGGGCGTAGAAGGCTAAAAGACGCCAGGCACTCCGATTTCGATGCTGCTTTCGTTGGTCCCGGAAGACGGCGACCATCTGATCCCCGAAACGCTTCCTGAAGGCAGCGGGATAGATGCTCAACAGGAGTCGATAGGCTCTATCAAGCGTAGAGTTGTCCTCGGTGGTTCGACCAGAGAATCGTTGGGTCACTCTCAGTCGCCTCGCGACTGGCCTGCGGCGAGCACCGCGGGAAGAAGGTCCTTCTCAACGGCCAGCCCGACCAACTCCGCCATCCTCGTAGCCTCTGCCGCCGCGACCTGAAGCCCCAACTCGGTGATGCGGTAATAACGTCGCCTCTCGTCATCGGACTCCGGGGCGGGCCTGCTGTCGCTCTCCTCGATCAGGCCGTTATCGAGCAGACGTCGAATCGCGGCATAGAGCGTACCTGAACCGAGTCGGACCTTCCCTTCCGATCGCGCCATCACCTCCTGAATGATGGCGTAGCCGTGCCGTTCGTGAGAGGACAAGGCGAGAAGGATGTGGAAGACCGGCTGAGTCAGGGGTAGAAAGCTGATGGGGTCTGTAACCGATCGATCCATCTCAAACCTCCAGAGAACTCAGTAGCGACTCACTATAGCGCAAAAGACTATATCGTACAACGACACATATCGAAAGAGACAACGACGGGCCAGTGAGCGACCCTCCCGAAGCGGCGTCCCGACAGGACGCATTTCCGGAAAAGCATGGGGCCCCGGTAAATCCGTCTCCCATTTGACAGTTGGAGAGCCCAGTGACAGCTCCTGAAGCCCGGTGACAGTGTCTCCGATGATGCCTTCGACCACGGCTCCCAGAGGGTCGAGAGACGGGCACAGGATCTGGAGCAGCCACCCACGCACGGGCAACGCACCACGAACCGCGGACGGCCTCTCTGCTCAGGCCGGCTGGCCCACCAATGGAGCCTGCCCGCTGACACTTTCCAGAATCCTCAGCGGCGACTGTTCAGGATCGATCATCGAATCCCTTTCGATGATGAAAGTCTGCTCGAGCAAGTATTGTCCTGAAAGCGCCGCATGCGGCACCAGGTCGGTGAAGACGGTCCAGCAGCTTCCGGGAGGGAACTCCAGGGGAATCTTCGGGCAATCCGCCTGGAAACTCTCGTCCTCTTTCATGGCATGGTGCATCCGCAGCATGAATTCGTCGTACGGGGAGCGCGCCGCGATCGGCAGGCCTGCTGATCTGAGTGCCCTGAGAACCGAGTGACGCCCACGTCTCCACCCCGTCAGCGAATGCGGATAGGGCAGTTCTGAGGACCCTCCCATCTGACGGACAAGCGCCTCAAAGGGCTCGGTCGTAATCCATCGCCGGGGTTCGGACGGATTGATGTTCGTAAAGAAGCGCAGAATTCGATTGCCGTTCGTCGGACGGGTGGGAAAGTTGTCGACGTGAAGGAGATCGTTACGAGCCCTCGTCCTGATCGTGCGCCCCTCTTCCTGAAAAGGCCTGAAACTGGCGTAATCGAGCTGCCATCTGTAAGGAGCGAGAAGCTTCGAAACGAACTTGCTCACGTTTGCGGAGTAGGTCCGCATGACCGAAAGGAGCCGAGTCGGCTGTTCTCCACTCCTACTTGCGGCACCGGTAACGATGTCCTGCTGGGGTCGGTAGGCGATGTTCTTGTGATACCTGGCGTCGGACTGACGCTGGGCCAGCAGGAAGTTCAGATCCTCGGCAGGAAAGTCGAAGGGCGTTTTCTCAAAGAAGAGAATCCCTCCTTCCTCGAGCTTGCGACAATTCGCCCTCGCCGCGTCGGAACTTTGCGGCAAGGGGGGATCGATCGTCGAGACGATGTTCTCGGGTTGTGTTTCCATCGCGCTGATTCTATCGAGTCGGAGTCGTGTCATACAACGGTTGTACCTGGTCGGTGCTAGAATTCCGGGCCTGATGGAAACACCCGATGCTCGACCTGCCAACCGGCTGATCGATGAGAGCAGCCCTTATCTGATCCAGCATGCCCACAATCCGGTCGACTGGCACCCCTGGTGCGACGAAGCCTTCGAAACGGCCCGACGCGAGGACAAGCCGATCCTTCTGAGCATCGGTTACTCGGCCTGTCACTGGTGTCACGTGATGGAGCACGAGTCCTTTGAGGACGTTTCGATCGCCCGCCTCATGAATGAAAACTTCGTGAACATCAAGGTCGACCGCGAAGAGCGTCCCGATGTCGATTCCATCTACATGAACTTCGTTCAGATGACCACCGGAAGCGGCGGCTGGCCCCTCACCGTATTCCTGACCCCGAATCAGGTTCCATTCTTCGGGGGGACCTACTTCCCGCCCAGCGATCGATACGGGCGCCCCGGTTTCCCGAGGATTCTGGAGACGTTGGCAGATGCCTACCGCACCAGAAGGCCGGAACTCGAGGAAGGACAAGCCGAGACCATTCGCAGGTTGGAACAGGCCGCCGGCTGGAACGCCGATCCGGCTGAATTGAGTGAGCAGATTCTCGAGTCGGCATTCGTCCAGACCGAACGTCAGTTCGACCCCGTCCACGGAGGGTTCAATGGAGCCCCGAAATTCCCGAGCAGTATGGTTTTGGGATTCCTTCTTCGCCATCACAAGCGGACGGGATCTCGGGAGGCCTTGGACGCCGTGACGCTCTCGCTCGATCAGATGGCTCAAGGAGGCATCTACGACCAGCTGGGCGGAGGCTTCCATCGCTACACGGTCGACGAACGCTGGTTGGTCCCTCACTTCGAGAAAATGGCGTACGACAATGCGCTGCTTGTCCGCCTCTACCTCGAAGCCTACCAGGTGACCGGCTCCCAGGAGTATCGGAGAGTCGTCGACGAGACTCTGGGCTGGATCATGAGAGAGATGACCGGTCCGGAAGGCGGCTTTTTCTCGGCGCTCGACGCTGACAGTGAAGGCGAGGAGGGGAAATTCTACGTCTGGACTCCCTCGGAGGTCGATTCCGTGCTCGGCAAGGACGCCAGCCTATTCTGTGATTTCTACGATGTCTCGGCGTCCGGCAACTTCGAAGGCCAGAGCATCCTTCACCACCGATACGATTTCGATCACTTCGCAGCTCGCCAGGAGATGTCTGCCGAAGAACTCAGGACTCTGCTCGATTCCTCTCGAGGACGTCTCCTCGAGGAGAGAGCCAGGCGAGTCGCCCCGGGTCTCGACGACAAAGTTCTGACGGCCTGGAACGGGCTCTTGCTGACCGCTTTCGCTGAAGCCGCCTGGGTTCTTGGCCGGCCCGACTTCCTGGACGCAGCCATCCTGAACGCTCGATTCCTGAAAACGTCGGTACTGTCGCGGGGGCGTCTTCTGCGGACGTGGAAGAACGGGCAGGCGAAGCTCAACGGCTACCTTGAAGACTATGCGTTCGTGATCGAAGGCTGGCTGGCGGTCTTCCAGGCGACGGGTGACGTGGAATGGCTCGATCTTGCCGCGAATGCCATGAGGACTCAGATCGACCATTTCTGGGACGACAAAACGAGTGATTTCTATTTCACTTCGAGCGATCACGAGCAGCTCCTTGTGCGCCAGAAGGAGTATCTCGACAACGCGACTCCCAGCGGCAACGCCGTCAGTTGCCTGAACCTTCTGAAGTTGTCGATCCTGCTCGGTGTCGATGATTTTGCCAGGCGAGCCGAGAGAATGCTCGAACGAGTCGGGAAGCAGGCAGCGGAGTATCCGCTCGGATTCGGTTATTGGCTGCAGGCCCTCGACTATTCCTTCGGGCCTGTCCAGGAACTGGTCGTTCTCGGTGATGAGAAGGCAAGGACGCTCCTTGAAGAGCCGTTGCGAGAAACGTTCCTGCCAAACAAGATTCTCATCTCGAAGTCGCAGGTCTCTCAGGAAGAGAGCGCAAAGATTCCACTGCTGAAGGGAAAGGAGCGACCCGACGTGGGAGCGCTCGCGTTTGTCTGCAGGAACTACTCCTGCGTGGCTCCGGTCGACGAGCCTTCGAGCCTTCGAGAACTCCTGACCTGAGTACTCCATGATCGATGTGACTCTCGCCGGGTTTTTGAAGAAGGGCGGATTCGACTAGCCGACTGACACGACGGAACGGCGTCTCGGCAAGGTGCTGCCCCGTCTGACGCCCGTCCTGGAGCTGTCCGGGCAACGTTGAAGATCCGTCCAAAAACTTGGACACGCTTCGCTCTTTCGATACCCGCTGGGAGGTCTTCAACGTCTTCAACAACGTGAACACGATGCCGTGGGAAGAGAATCTCGCTTCGAGCAACTTCGGACGCACCTTCTCGACCCACGATGCCCGTGAGATGCAATTCGCACTGAAGTTCATCTTCTAGGCGAGAATCGCGCGAGTCCAACCCGAAGGCCGGGTCTCTCCCAGATTGAGAATCAGAGATCCGGCCTTCTTGACGTCCAATCTCCGCCTACGAGTTCCAGGAGCCTCGACCCTCAAACGGCGCTTCAACGGAGACTGCATGACCGCTCCCTCCGGTGGTATGCTCTGAAGAGAATCTCGGTATCTGAAAGATAAGGTTTGACACGGGGGTCCTCATGGCCAGCACGCGTGAAGAAGAAAGAAGCAAACAGTTCAATCCTGAGTCGGAGTCAATGAGTTTCGATCGGCGTGCGTTCGTCGGCACTCTCGCCCTGGGCGGAGCGGCTTTGGCTGCCTGCGCGAGCCCGCCTGCAACAACGAAGTTGGGAGACAAGCTTCAGCCAGGCCCGCAAACGGCTCCCGAGGGCCCGGCGTTGAAGGCTGGCCTTGTGGGCTGTGGAGGTCGCGGCACGGGAGCGGCGCGTAACTTCCTCGATTCAGGCCCCAATCTGGAACTGCACGCCATGGCCGATCTGTTCCCGGACCGGCTGGAGACATCTCGGCGGAACCTGAAGGAAAAGGCAGGAGTCGAAGTCCCGGACGAAAGGTGTTTTCTGGGATTCGATGCTTATCAGAAGCTCATCGACTCGGGAGTCGATATCGTCATTCTCGCCACTCCGCCGCACTTCCGTCCTGAACACGTCGAGGCCGCTGTTTCGGCTCGCAAACAGGTCTTCATGGAGAAGCCGATCGCCGTCGATCCAGTCGGAGTCAAGTCCGTACTGGCCACCGGTGAGAAGGCGGATGCACTGGGTGTCCGTATCGCGACCGGAACCCAGTTCCGGCATCAGCGCAGTTTCATCGAAAACTACAACCGCGTTATGGATGGTGCCATCGGAGAGATCGTCGCTGCGCGCTGCTACAGCCTTCGGAGCCAGCTCTGGTATAAGACGCGCCAGGACGGATGGTCGGAAATGGAAGCGATGCTGCGGGACTGGGTCAACTGGCAGTGGCTTTCCGGAGATTTCATCGTCGAACAGCACATCCACGGCATCGACGTGATCGCCTGGTTCACGGGTTCTGAGGCTGTCAAAGCCAACGCGATGGGTGGTCGGGCGAGGCGCGTGACCGGCGACCAGTATGACTACTTCAATGTCGACTACGAAATGGAAAGCGGCGTCCACGTTCACAGCCTCTCTCGTCAGATCGATGGCTGCACCAACAACATCTCACGCTGGATCATCGGCACCAAGGGCATCAGCAACTGTCAGGACACAATCTTCGATCTGGCCGGGAACGTGGTCTGGAAGTATGAGCAGCAGGAAGGGCGTGAAGACCAATCGCCATATGTCCAGGAGCACACGGACCTGATCACGGCAATTCGCACGGATCAACCGCTGAACGAGGCGGCCGATACAGCCAACTCGACGATGATGGCGATTCTGGGCCGCGAGGCTGCATACTCCGGTCTCGAGGTCACCAGAGAGGAACTGATGAATTCCAACCAGCGTCTCGGTCCGACCGAATATGCGATGGAAGGTGCTGGAATCGAGCCGATCGTTCCTGTTCCTGGGAGCGGCGGCGGAGAGGCTGCGGGGTAGGATCTTAACGGGCACGGGCACGGGCACGGGCAGATAACCTTCTGACTCCCCGACCTTCACGGTTCTGGAATTGTGATTCTGATGCAGGCCAGGAAAGAAAGTGCAGATGCGGGACTCGACCTTTGGTGACGTCGCAACCCGACCCTCATGGCACCAGGGTGACGCCTGCACAGAATCTCTTGAAAGTTCTGCTTCCCGGACGGCCTTTTTGGCCAAGTAGCAGTTCAATCCCGCAGGGATTGTGTCATCCAGCCCGGGGTTTCCAACCCCGGGCAGGACGATCCCGCCGGATTTCCAACCTCGACGAGGTTGTGTCCATCCCATCTTTCCAGACGACTCTCTGCCCTCGGGTGACACAGTTCTTACAGAGTTCGGACAATTCTGTCCTATCTCAGTGTTCGGAATCCCTGGGCTGGACGACGCAATTCCCGTGGGATTGATTCGGCTGGCCAAGGTTCACTCGAACCCTGAGTACAGACGATCCCGTCGCTGCTCAGAATGCGGCTTCGCGTCGCGGCCACTGTCGGATTTGCAGGAAATGCACAATCCCGAGATTTCCTAACGTCCTTCAGTCACTCCGAAGGGCTGCTGCGGGATCGACCTTGCCGGCACGGGACGCCGGGAGCAGGCAGGCCACCACGGCGCAAAGACTGGTGAGTCCGACGACCGCGACATAGGTCGTGGGATCTGCGGCGTCCACTTCGAAGAGCAGACCCGACAGGAATCTCGCGCCGGCCGCAGCGGCGACGAGCCCGATGACCTGGCCAATGACAATCGGCCGCAGAGCGCGTCGCAGTGATTCTCCGACGACTCGCATCGAGTCGGCTCCCAGGGCCATTCTGATACCGAACTCGTTCCTTCTGCGGGACTCCGAGAAAGACGTCACCCCATACACTCCGACGAGGGCGAGCAGCAGCGCCAGCCCGGCGAACGAGGTGAGCAGGGAGGTCACGAGGCGGCTGCCGGAAAGGGAACCTCCGACGATGTCTCTCATGCGACTCACGTTTCCGATCGGAACCTCCGAACTGAGCGACTGAACGATACTTCTGACGGGTTCGATCACCTCGAGTTCATCCTGTCCCTGGGGCACTCGAACCGCGAAGAACGATGATCCGAGAGTCCACTGCTCGTAAGGGCGATAGATAGCGGGTCGATGGGGGCCGTCGAGTCCATGGTGCAGGATGTCGGAGACGACCCCGACGACGCGAAAGGCCGGTCCGTCGTCGTTGAAGATGTGGACCTCCTTGCCGAGAGGGTTTTCCTCGGGCCACAGCCGACTTGCCAGAGACTCGTTGATGATGCCCACCTGACGCTGGTCGAAGAGATCCGTCGGTTCGAAGAGACGTCCCTGTTGCAAGCCGATGCCCAGTGTCTCGAAATAGCCCGGAGTCACGACTCGGAAGTTCGCCGAAGGCGGTGAATCGCTCGGTCCAAGTGGATGGTCCTTCGTGAAGTACGTGAAGCTCCAGTTGCCTGGCGAAAGGGGAAGGATATGGTTCGACCCGGCAGCCTCGACGAAGGGGAGTGCGCGGATTCTCTTCAGGGACTCCTTGAAGAATTGTCTCTTTCGAGACGTCTCCCATTTGTCCGGCGTCGAGATCGAGAACGTCACGATCCGCTCTGAATCAAACCCGGGGTCGACCTGAGAAAGTCGAACGAAGCTCTTGAGGAGAAGGCCGGCCGAAAGGACCAGAACCACACTCAGTGCAATCTCCGCCGCGACGAGCGCCGAACTGACTCGGCTCCTCCCAGCAGAGGTCGTCGTCGTCCTTCCATGCATGACAAGCGAATGTCCTCGACCCGATCTGAGAGCCGGCATCAGACCCAGGCTCAGCCCACTCAAAAGGGAGACGGCAAGAGCGAAAACGAACACGGAACCGTCAAGTGTCACCTCGCCCGCTCTCGGCAAGGAAGCGGAGAGTCGCGGGATCCAGAAGGACAGCAGGCCGCTCGACAGGGTCAGTCCCGCCATGCCTCCGACAATTCCGATCGCCAGACCTTCGCACACGATCAATCTTCGAATTCGGGACGGAGTCGCTCCAAGGGATGTTCGAATCTCCAGTTCATGCCGGCGGGCCGTGGTCCGGGCCAGCAGGAGGTTCCCGACGTTGGCTGATGAGATGATGAGGATCAGGGCGACCGCCGCCATCAGGAGCGTCAATCTCGTTCGAGTGGTCTCTCCGACGACGACGCTCAGCAGCGAGTGGACGGACGCGGACTCCACCTCCTCTTCCGAGAACCTCGGGTAGAAAGTCCTCCGGACCTCTCGGGCCAGTTCAGCAACCTCATCCGAGGCCTCCGCTTTCGTGATACCCGGGCCGAGGCGTCCGACGACGGACAGAAACCAGGACCGATCGGTCTCGAGATCCTCCGGACGCTCCAGCGGGACCCAGGCCTGCCAGGCTTCCGGGCCTCTCATCGAACGATATCCGGCAGGCATCACACCGATGATGGTGAAGGAGTCACGGTTCTCGAGGCTCAGGTCGACACGCCGTCCGAGGACCGATGAATCGCCTCCGAAACGCCGCTGCCAGAAACCGTGGCTCAGGATGGCAACGTCCGATCTGCCGGGCAGGGACTCCTCCGGTCGGAATCCGCGGCCCACAGAAGGAGCGACTCCGATGACGTCGAAGTGGTTTGTCGAGACTTGGGCCCCGGACAGGCGCTCCGGCACACCTTCGCCGGTCAAGGTCATTGTCCAGCCGCTGTAAGCGCTCAAACCTTGAAACGACCGGGTCCTTTCGCGAAACATCTCGAGGATGCGGTGATTGAAGGTGCGCTCGGGCCAGACTCGGACGAGTTCCTCGGATTGCGGGTAGGGGAGCGGCTGCAGAATGATCCCGTTCACCAGGCTGAATATGGTGGAGTTCGCGCCGACGCCCAGCGCCAGAGTCAGAACAGCGGCTCCGGTCAGCAGAGGGTTCCGTGAGAGCGATCGAATGGCGAAACGAAAATCATAGATCAGAGTTTCCACGAGGGGCTCCCTGGGGAAAGACGGAACCGCGGTCGATCGGCGACGGCGGAACTTCCAATCGTCCAGCCGCACGAGCAGGAGATTCTTGAGGAGATTGATGGCGACAGCAGGCCGGCCGAGGCGACTGCGAGACTCTTCAAGAGCGGCATCACGCTTGAGGTCGTCGCCGAATTCGCAGCGGAAAGATCTCGGATAAAGTCGGAGGATCGAGCGGCTGAGCAGTCCCACCCGCATCTTCCGGGGCCGGCGATTCATGCCGTCTCCAGGATCTGACCTGCGACGAGGGCGAGCATCTCGGCTTCCGACTCGAGGGAAGTGCGGCCGAGATCGGTGATTCCGTAGTAGTTGCGACGCTTCTCCTGTGCGGAGTCCGGACCCGCCACGCTTCGCAGAAGGCCCCGACGAGACATCCTGTGCAGCACCCGGTAGAGGTCTCCGGCCCGAATCCGCACGCGACCTGATGTCAGGTGTCCAATTCGGGTGACGATTTCATAGCCATGGAGAGGTTCGTTCTTCAGAGCCGCGAGTACGAGAAACTCGACAGGCCGCATCGGAGCTTCTGTGTTTTCCTGAGTCATGATGAGCACCTGTCGTCTGTACGCAATTTCCTTATACGTAAACTGCGCATAAAGGTTCCGGAGATCGTTGTTTCGGTCAGACCGGTCGGCGTCATGCGAGACACAAAGCCGGCGGCGGTGAGGGCCGCTGGGGTGACTCAGGACTTGTGAGGCGCTGCATCAGGGCGAGACGGTCATCGTACGGCTGCCACGCCCCTGGGAGTTGAATGTCCGAAGCCTGACGGTACCTTCGACAGGGACAGGTTGGTCATAGGCTGGACTCTCCATGGTCGGCTCGGTCCCATCTGTCGTGAAGCGGATCATGAGCCCGGGGAAGGCGACATTGGCCTTGAGTAGGCCACCTTCTACGATCGCGCCAGGCGGTGGAATCCGGTAGCTGACTCCGCCGAGCAGTGTGTCCAGGCGACGAAGCTCGCGTTGCCCGAGCAGGTTCGCAAATCGATTCCAGTCTTTTTCCAGGAGTCGATCGCGTTCTGAGATCGTCGAGGAGCGCTCCCAGGCGCTTTCCGATTTCCAGGCTCGCTCAGCCACAGCCAGAAGCTTCGGGAAGGCCATGTATTCCATGGCCTCGACCCCAATGACGGTTTCGCTCCAGAGGTGGGCTTGAATTCCGAGGATATTCCTCCGCCCTTGTCTGTTGAGCCTTGCTTTTCCCGCGAGATCCCCCGGGGCGATGGGGTTCCCCATCAGGTCCAGCCGGGCGCTCACGTAGAGATTGAGGGGTGCGAACTCGAAGGCACGGCGAGTGTTGACATAACCCGCCCAATAGAAACCCGGCTCGGCGGGATCCTTTTCATTCGCCATGTCCATATAGAGGTTGGAGGCGTTGCAGAGGACCACCTGGTAGCCGGCGTTGGCCAGTCGGTAGCCGTTGTCCTCTCCTCCCCAACCCCAGATGCTGTTCCAGGCATAAGCGCGGACCCCTTGGTCGAGAAACGCCGGGTCTGGTGGCCTGACCGAGTCCTCTCCAGCGCTCGACAAGGCGATCTCTTCCCAGCCCGCCATCGTCAGGTTTCTCTCGAAGAGGATGGCGGCGAACCTTCTCAGAAACTCGCCCGGCAGGTCTGAAGCGGAATCGAGGTCGTCGCGTTCGGCTATGAGCGTCCGGCAGGCCGGCGAACCTTCCCAGATTCCCTCGGGAACCTCATCTCCGCCGACGTGGATCGCGGTCAACGGGACCCTTGCTTCCCTGTACAACACCTGGATTTCGTCAACCACTTTCTCTAGAAACGCATAGGAAGAATCCAGGCAGGCGTTGACCACATTGTCGTTCCAGTACTGAGCCGACCGGTACTGCGATCGGTCGTCCGGGTCGCTGAGCAGGTAACGTCCGGCCTCTTCCTCACGCCCTTCCTTCCGGAGGCGAAGCGCGCGAGCCTCCATGGACTGAATGGCCGCCCGCGCGTGTCCGGGAGCGTCGAGCTCAGGGATCACCTCGATGTGTCTGGACCGCGCATGTCTGAGGATCTCAATGAAATCCTGCCGGGAGTAGAAGCCGCTGCCATGGTTCGCAGGGGAGTCAGGATCGGGACCGGAGCCGTACGACGGAAAGAGGCGATCGGATTCGTCAAGAGTGTGTCCGCGTCGCGAACCCACCTCCGTCAACTCCGGCAAGTCGCGGATCTCCAGGCGCCAGCCCTCGTCGTCTGTCAGGTGGAAGTGGAATCTGTTGAGTTTGTATCGAGCCATCAAATCCAGGAGTTTCTTGACGGCGTCTTTGCTCTGGAAGTTGCGAGCGACGTCGAGGTGCATTCCGCGGTATCCGAACCGGGGATTGTCCTGAACGTCGACCGCCGGAATCTCAACAGGTCCGTTTGAAGCAGCTGGATCTCCAGGAGGGATCAGCGACAGCAGGGTCTGAATTCCATAGAACACACCGGCAGGGTCGCTGCCTCGGATCGAGATCCCTTGTCCTGCAGTGATCCTCAGCCGGTAGGCCTCCGCCCCAGTCCCCAGCCGAGTGCGTCCCACGCGGACCGGACCGGTCTCGAGATTCAGAACCTCAGCCCCGCTCCCTCCAGGGCCCGAGAAGAGCCGACTGTTGAGGGTCGGCTCGAGTGCCGATGCCAGATACCCAGCCTCTTCCTCGAGACCATCCCCGTAACGGATCTGCCATTCCGGGCTCACCCCGACGCTTCCGGTACCCCGAGTTACTGAGGCCGGCGTCGGAATAATCATCAGTCCCAATTCATCCTTGGAGAGGAGTGAAAGCTCGTGGTTGTCCCGGAACCGCTGAGCAGGGGTGACGACAGGAAGGTGGTCGTTCGGGCTCCGCCTGGTCTGCTCCGGCTCGGAAAACGGTCCCGAGGTGACGATCCCGATTTCCTCGGGGGGAGATTCCGAGCCGTCTGATGCGCGGTACACGAGGTAGAATCCGTTCGGGGCGTCCGACTGCGACGTAGCCCAGTCACTCGCATCGAACTCGAACGACCGGCTTTCTCCCGGTTCCAGTGGCTCGAATCCGTCGGCGGGTCTGAGTTCGTTAAACTGTCCGTTGATGTTGCGGATCGAGATCGAGGGCGAAACGCTCTCGGAATCGATGAACCTGACGAACGTGAAGAACAGAGACCACCGGTCTGATGCTCGGAGGGGATACACGCTGTTGTTTTGAACTGTAAGCTGCGACCGGAAACCGTCTTCACGGTTGTCGACGACTTGCCAGTTGATGGCGAGATCGCTCCCTGCGGGACGCCCGGACTCGACACAACCCGATCCACTCAGCACCACTCCAACCATCACCATAACCAGACCAGTTCTCATCCGCGGCCCATCCTCTTACGTCACGGGTGAAACGTCAAACCCGCAAAGAAAAGGGCAGGGGCAGGGGCAAGGGCAGGGGCAGGAGCTGGTTGAAGATGAAAAAGGTTGACTCATCATATAATCGTCCGTGCCATGTCAGTCCGTGTCACCTGCGTTCTCATTCTCATCGTCGCCGCGACACTGTGGCTGCTGCAAGCCGCAACGAGCGATTCCGAGAGGCCTCCCATCCGCCTGCAGAACATCGCTTCGGAGGCGGGGTTGAATTTCCTTCTCAACCACAACCCTACTCCTGAAAAGCACATGATCGAGACGATGGCCGGCGGGCTGGCGGTTTTCGACTCTGATGGGGACGGCCTCAGCGATGTTTTTTTCACAAACGGGGCGTCGATTCCGAACCTGGAGAAGGTGGACCCAAGTTTCATGAATCGGCTGTTCCGGAATGTCGGAGAATATCCGAGGGCAGGGGCAGGGGCAGGGGCAGGGGCAGGAAAAGTCCGGTTCGAGGATGTGACGGAGAGTGCCGGCCTCAGCGGAAAAGGATACTCGATGGGGGCTTCCGCTGCGGACTACGACAACGATGGTGACGTCGACCTGTTCGTCGCCGGTGTCTACGAGAACCTTCTCTACCGGAACAACGGTGAGGGGCGTTTCGAGGACGTGACTGCGGCCTCCGGTATCGCCAGCGACAAGTGGTCTGTCGCAGCAGGCTGGTTCGACTTCGACCGGGACGGACTGCTGGACCTCTTCGTCGTCAACTATGCCGACTGGACTCTAGAATTCGATCGCTACTGCGGCGACCGTTCGAAGGACCTGAGGGTCTACTGTCATCCGAAGTACCTCAAACCCGTGGGGAATACCCTCTATCGCAACCGGGGCGATGGGACCTTCGAGGACGTGTCCGCCGGGTCGGGAATCCTGGAGCATTCCTCGCGTGGGATGAGCGTGGCATTTGCCGATTACGACGCCGACGGATATCAGGACGCTTTCGTGACGAACGACAACCTGCCCAACTCACTCTTTCACAATCGAAGAGACGGCACGTTCGAGGAGATCGCCCTGCTGTCGGGAGTCGCCCTGCTGGACACCGGTCAACCTGTGGCCAGTATGGGGGCCGATTTCCGCGACTACGACAACGACGGGCTTCCCGATCTGACAGTGACCGCATTGACCGGCGAGACCTTTCCGCTTTTCCGTAACACCGGTGATGGATTCTTCCGGGACGCGACTTTCGCCAGCAAGATGAGCGTTCTGACGATCCGCTTCAGCGGCTGGATCTGGAGGAGGCGCCCGCCGGTC